>Ga0209798_10000619_pt1 | contig 21629 bp, 20 predicted proteins | sample DOMMetBare3Fresh_FD_187475 | JGI IMG/M metagenome (GOLD analysis project Ga0209798, IMG submission 187475) | Wetland sediment microbial communities from St. Louis River estuary, USA, under dissolved organic matter induced mercury methylation -... | ecosystem: Environmental > Aquatic >... | reverse complement strand
TTGGGCGTCGACAGCGAGAAGTTCGTGCAGACCATCCGCACGGAACTGGTCTGGAAGTGGAATTGGGGCGGCCCGGTTCGCGCGGCGTACTGAGCACCCGAGCATCAAGCCCCCAAAAAAGGTGCGGCCGCCTCCGGGGGGAGAGGCGGCCGCGCGCGAACCCGGTCTGGGGACGGGGAGGGGTGGGGACGTGACCGGGGTCGCGTAGCTCCTTGTGTCTTGTTGTCTCTTGCTCAGCGCGAGGTTGCGGTGGCGAAGGCCGGGCGGGTATCGCCGAGCGAGACCCAGGCGTTCTGGTCCGACTGGGACTGTCGTTTCACGAAGCGGTAGCTCGTCTCCGACCAGAGCAGGATCTGCTCCTCCTGGTTGTCGAGGATGAACTCGCCCTTGTCGGTCTTCACCGTCAGCACGGCGTGGCCTTCGCCCTTGAGATCGCGCACGACCGTGATCAGCAACGCCTGCCGCGGCCAGCCGGCCTGCATCAGCATGCGACGCTTCAGCAGGACGTAGTCCTCGCAGTCGCCATAGCCGTCGTCCGGATAGCTCCAGCGCTCGATGACACCCCAATGGTCCATGTCGGTCATCGGCTTGATGGCATCGTTGACCCACTTGTTGATCCGCTCGAGGTCCTTCCAGGCCTTCTGCGACAGCACGACATCGCGTGCCTCGAGCGGCCGGCCATCGCACTCGCGCGGCGTCTGGGCGCAGAAATCGGTCCAGCCGATCGGGGCACGCGCGCTGGCGCCGACGGCGATGAACATCAGGCGCTCGTTCGCCGCCTGTGCCGCCGGCAAGCTTAACGCAGCCATCACGGCCACCCAGCCGATGCCCGCGCCCAAGAGTATCTTGCGGTCGAGAAGCATGTCTTGACCCCGTCCCTGTTGTTGGGGCCATACTTCCCACAAAGGTCTTGCAACGCCGCCAATTCAGGCGCGACGTTTTAAGTAAAATTCAGATCAATACTTTGGAAAATTCGTCTAATATTTGAGGCGTACTTTCGTAAAATGCAGAATAGTACAATTTGAATCAAAGGCGCTGCGTTAACCGCGTAAACCGCGCTCGAACGGTCCGTTCGTGGTAGCGCGGATATCCGCCGTTAACCAGGAGGGATTGAGATGCCGGAGGCCGAGAGGGAGGGTCAAGGGGGCCGCGGAACAGGAAATCGCGGCGCCGGCGCCGCCGGCGAAGCGGTCCGCGTTTACCCGCCGGTGACGTTCTCTTCGAGGAAGTCCGCGTGCTGGAGGCGGAGGTACTCGATCGCGAACCCGTCTTCGAGGTGGCGCACCACCCGGCCGGGCGTCTTGCCGATGGTAACAGCGGCCCCGATGCCGGGCCGCTGGTCGGTCGCAATGGCACAACCGGACTGCGAAACGTCGATGACCCGCACGGAAATGTTGTTCCCGCTGGGCAGCGTCAAGCGGCCCGCCTGGTTGCGCGGCGACACGCGGCCATGGCGGCGGTCGTCGATGGTGCCGAGAAGCTCACGGTTGGCGAGCCAGGTGAGCTGGGCGGCGAGCTTGTCACGCTTGCGGGGGGTGGCCGCAATGTTCATGGCGAAGCCATTGTCGAGCTGGCGGGTAATCACGCCTTCGAGCCTGCCCACATGATCCACATAGGCAATGACGCGCTCATCGAGCTTGCCGACGACCGGGGCGACCAGTGTCATGCCGCCCTGCGACATGTCGGTGACCTGGCAGGGATACTCGTGCCGGTCGGTCAGCATATAACGACCCAGCAGGTTGACCTGCACGCGCGGATAGCGCCGACGCTCCTCGCTGAGCGGCAGTCGAGGCGACTTGAGCTGGGGAAGCGCCATTCGCTTCGTCCATTCCTGCAATGTAAATGCTTTGACGCGAGCCTAGGCCCGCATCGTTAACGACGCGTTAGCCAGAGCAGGCGTCATCATGCAGAGATGCAAATTTAGGTTTGCCCGCCGTCATAGACGACTAGGCCGTGGCGCACACGGCCGCCCGGCGGTAGCGCTTCCATCTGTTGCTCCGGCTCGACAGCCTCGTGGTGGCCGAGGTAGCGAAAGGTCCCAAGCGAAAGCCTGCCGACCGGATTCATGCCGAACCAATAGGGCACGTCCCGCGGGGCAAGACCGCCAAGCAGCCGGGCGTCGGCCGCGGTCCGATGACGCAGCGGGAGAATTAGCAGCTCGAAGTCGAGGACGGCTCCTTCGGCGCTCTGGCCGTGGGCGCCTGCGACCACGCCGACACATTCGCGTGTGACCACGCCGAGCAGGTCGTGCATGCGGTGTCTGCTTTCGCGATCCCAGAGCTCGATGAAGGCCGAACCCCGGAGCTCGCGGCCGAACGCCGCGCACAGGCGAGTTCCGGCGATGCGGAACGAGTGCCCGGCGCCGGTATCGTAGGCCAGGATGAAGGTGTCGGCGAGCGCGCGGCGAATGGCGCCCGGCTCGATATCGGAGCGCTCGGGGGCCGCCCGCGGCCCGCGCTGGGCGTTCCAGTAGTCGTAAAGCTCCCGAACCGAGGGGTGTTTCATGAGCGTCCCTGTCTCGCGCGTCGAATTTTTGGGCCGCCGGTGTCTCCATTCGGGACAGCGCGCGGGTTTTGTTCCCGATCTCCCGTTGGGAGCAGCAGGACTCGTGCCGGCCGGGTGGGGAGGAGCGGGCTGCGGACGACGGGTTAGTGTTAAGGCGCGCTAGCGGTGGCGTCCGCCTTCGTCCTCCCGTATGCGTCGCACCTGTTTCCCGGGGCGCCTGTTTGATCCGAGGCTCAATTCAAGACGCGGGGGAGGTGAGGGGATGTGACAGGCGCCAAGAGAAGCGCCGCCTCCAAGTCAGCTGAAGCAAGTGCTTCAGCCGACTTGGGGGTTCAACTTGGGGGTTCAACTTGGGGGTTCAAGAAGAGACCTGGGGGACAACCTCGCATGCAGGCTCAAGGGGAGGCCTCCCCTGTTTCTCTGATCTCGTGCCACTCGTGTCGGGAACGGCCGGCTTCGATCGCGTTCAGTCTCCATTGACGCCGATGTGGTCTCGTTGGCTTGCCACTTCGCACCGCGCAGCCTATCTCCGCTTCTCCCACCTGGAACGACTTCGTGCAGCCAACCCGCGAACGCATCTTCAATGTCCCGGTCGTCGTGCTGTCGCTCTTGGCCGTCATGGGCCTCGTCCATGCGGTCTACGAGCTCGTGCTCAGCGGCGACCAAGCCAATGCGTTCCTGGACTTGTTTGCCTTTATCCCCGCGCGCTACGACTTGAGAATACTCCATCAGTTTCCGTGGACGCTCGGCTGGGGCGCCGCGGTCTGGACGTTCCTGACCTATGCGTTCATCCACGGCAGTCTCATGCATCTGGGCTTCAACGGGGTCTGGCTCCTCGCTTTTGGCACGCCGGTCGCGCGCCGGTTCGGTCCGCTGCGGTTCTTGATGTTCTTCCTGGTGACAGCGGCCGCTGGTGCCGCCGTCCATCTCGCCCTTCACTCCGGCGAGCGGCTGCCGATGGTCGGCGCCTCGGCGGCGATCTCCGGCGCCATGGCCGCGGCGATGCGCTTTGCGTTTCAGCGCGGCGGTCCGCTCACTACATTCAGACGCGACGACGAGCGGGCCTATCGGGTGCCGGCGACGCCGCTATCCGTGATGCTGCGAGATCCGCGCCTGATCGTCTTCCTGGTGGTTTGGTTCGGCGTTAATCTTGTGTTCGGGTTGGGTGTCGTCACTCTCCCCGGCGAGAACGACATGCCAATCGCCTGGGAGGCCCATATCGGCGGCTTTCTCGCCGGCATGGTGGGCTTTGTGCTGTTCGATCCGGCACAACATGATGCGTCATCAGAGGAATCGATGGGCGCGTAACACAATTGCGGCGATTTGGCCTCTTGCGCCTGCCGCAATCGGGGGGGATGCTTCGCGCTTAGTCGGTCCGAGTGCTCGTGGCCCGGATCTGCGCGTCGGCGTTTTGTGTATGTTTTGGCGTAGTGCGTGGCCGCCGCGCTTCCGACGACGGACCTCGGAGCCGAGTAGAAAATGGAAGATGTCAGTGGCTGGCGAGCCGCGACACGGCTATCGCCGGTCCAGGAGGCGACCCATGACGGTGAAGACCATTCTGTCCAGCAAGGGCCGTGACGTCACCACGATCGAGCCCACGGCTACTCTCGAAACCGCCATTGCGCTGTTGGCGCAACGCCGGATCGGCGCGCTCGTCGTGCTCGGGCCCGGGGGCCGCGTGATCGGCATCCTGTCCGAACGCGACATCGTTCGCGTGCTTGCCGCGCAAGGTGCGGCCGCGCTGAACGCACCGCTCGCTCAAGTGATGACGCGCAAGGTGTCAACCTGCTCGGAGAGCGATACCGTGAGCGCCATCATGGAACAGATGACCGACGGCAAGTTCCGCCACGTTCCGGTCGTCGACCAGGACCGTTTGATCGGCATCGTCTCGATCGGCGACGTCGTGAAGCATCGGCTCGAGGAAATGGAGCGCGAGTCCGAAGCGCTGCGCGACTACATCCAGACCGCCTGAGCAAGGCTCAGCGCAAGGACCTGCACGTCGTCCGGCCCCTGCCAAGCGGGCCGGGCGACGCTTCATGCCATGTTGCGCTCAGGGCCGGAAAGACGCATCGTAGGTGTCGCAGGGCGATCGACCCGGCCGGACGATTCCGACAAGACACACCATTGCAAACGGGAGGAACTCATGCGCCAAATCATGCGCCAAGACTTCATTCATGCGGTTCTGGCGGCCGGCGTCGCCGGCTTGCTGCTCTCGGCCACTGATGTGAGCGCGCAAACGCAGCGCTCGCTGCCGCGGTTTGAGGTGGAGGCCGGATGGCCGAAAGTGCCGCCGCAATTTCGCGTCGGTGATGTATCGAGCTTTGCCGTCAATGCCCAGGACCAGGTGTTTCTCCTGCACCGGCCGCGCACCCTCAAGCCGGATCAGGCCGCGATGGCGGCGCCGCCGGTCATGGTGTTCGACGCGGCCGGCAACTATCTCAAGTCGTGGGGCGGTCCCGGCGCGGGCTACGAATGGGTCGAGCGCGAGCACGGCATCCATATCGACTATAAGGGGTTCGTCTGGATCGGCGGCAACAACTGCCCGACCAACAACCTGCCCGGGCTCAAGCCGGTTGCCGACGACCAGCTCTTGAAGTTCACGCAGGACGGCAAGTTCGTGCTGCAGATCGGCAAGAGCAACCAGAGCAAGGGCAACGCCGACACCGCCAACGTGCATCGTGCGGCGGACGGCTGGGTCCACCCGGCCACCAACGAGCTGTTCGTGGCCGACGGCTACGGCAATCATCGCGCCATCGTGTTCGATGCCGATACCGGCGCGTTCAAGCGGATGTGGGGCGCATTCTCCAACAAGCCGGTCGACAAGGACGATTGCGAGATCCAGCGCTACACGACCTTCTCGGATCCGGGCCCCGATCAGTTCAGCATCGTGCACGCCATCCGGGTCGCCAACGACGGCATGGTCTATGTGGCGGACCGCGAATTCCGGCGCGTGCAGATGTTCAGCAACGACGGCAAGTTCATCAAGCAACTGGTGAAGCCCGACACGCTGTTTGCGCGCAATCTGGCGCTGTCCTCTGATCCCGAGCAGCAGTTCCTCTATGTCGGCGACGGCAAGACCATCGCGGTGGTCGATCGCAAAACGCTGACGCTCGCGGGCGCGATCGAGGCGCCGGGCATGGTGGGCGGCGGCCACCACATCGCGACCGACTCGAAGGGCAATCTCTACGTCGCGGCGACCGGCAGCGGCATGCAGAAGCTCGCGTTCAAGGGCATGACGACCGCGAGCCGGTAGCGGCGCGGAAGAGAGTGAGCGATTGGCAGGCGCCGGGCAGTTTGCCCGGCGGCTGCGCATTGGTGAGGCGACGTCCCGTGAGACGAGGTCGCGATGGGGATGCCGCGTCAGAGCACGAAGTCCGCCGCGGTGAGATTGTAGGTGCCTTCGAGGCGGATCGACGCCGAGTTGGGCGTATCGGCGGTGGACAGATAGACATAAGTGTAGCCGCCGTCGTGGCGGTACTCGATCTCGCCGGTATCGCCGTTGATCGAGGGGCCGACGCCGTGCAGGAGATAGGCGCCGAAGTCGTCCAGGCCGTCCCAGAACTCTTCCCACGCGCCGTCGGGCGTCGAGTCGAAAGTGAACGCCTGATTGCCAGCGAGATCGGGGCGGGCATCGAGGGCGCCAAGGTTGATCTTGTCGACGCCCTGCTGGAAGTCCGTGATGGTGTCCACGGTGTTGAAGTCGCCGAAGGACGAATAATAGAAGGTGTCGGCGCCGGCGCCGCCGGTCAACGTGTCGTCGCCCTGGCCGGCCCACAGGAAGTCGTTGCCTTCGCCGCCATCAAGGGTGTCGTTGCCGGCTTCGCCGTAGAGCGAGTCATCGCCGTTGCCGCCGATGAGCGTGTCGTTGCCGGTTTGGCCGTTGAGAAAGTCGTTGCCGTCGCGGCCGTCAAGCCGATCCTGGCCGGACCCGCCATAGAACGAATTGGCCACGGTGCTTCCGAGCAGCGTATCGTTGCCGATGCCGCCATAGGCGCTCTCGATCGAGGTCAGCGTGTCGATGCCTTCCGAGATCGCGAACCCGCTCTGCAGGTCGAGCGCGACGATCTGCTGGCTCAAGGCATAGGAGACCCAGTCGGTGCCGTCACCGCCGTTGACCGTGTCGTTGCCAAGACCGACATAGAAGAAGTCGCTGCCGGCCTCGCCATTCATCACGTCGTTGCCGGTGCCGCGGTCGTAGAAGACGTCATTGCCGGCGCCGCCATTTGCGGTGTCGTCGCCGTTGTAGAGCGTGATCCAGTCGTTGCCGCCGCCGGCATTGACCGTATCGTTGGTGCCCCAATCAACGCCCGAGATCAGGTCGGAGAGGGTATCGTTGCCTTCGGTGCCCTCGATGAGAAAGCCGGCGACCGGGACGGTGGTCCAGCTATTGTTCAGCACGGCGCTGTTAAAGACTGCCATGACATTCTCCCGTGGATGGGCCCACATCGGACCATCCGATGCGGGATAGGGAGCACAATTGTCGGGAAATGCACGATCGCGATGTGCTCGCGGTCACACTCCGGCGCAATTGAATTGTAGGGCGCGGCGGCGAACTGCGGCACGCACCGGGACGGCTGGCGTTTACTCCGCGGCCTGCGCCTTGGCCTTCGCGTCCGCCGGCGCCTGCGGGCGCACCACCGGAATGACCTTGTCGACGACCGCGTAGTCGGCATAGCCGCAGCGCGCGATCGGGCGCATCGCGGCGGTGTCGACGCGGCCGTCCTTGATGAAGCGATCATCGATGTGGATGCCGACCACCTGCCCGAACGCGACGTGGCGATGCGCGGGCTGCCCGTCGAGATCGTTGAGGTCGACGATCTGCAGGAGCTTGCATTCGAGCGCACAGGGCGAGGCCTTGACCCGCGGCGGGCGCACAAGGCGCGAGGGAACCGGCTCAAGCCCGGCCTCGATCATCTCGTTGATGCCGCGCGGATAGGAAATGCCGGTGGTGACCACGGCGGCAATCAGGTCGAGGATCGCGAGATTGCACACGAATTCCCGCGTCTGCGCGATGAAGGCGAGCGAATCCTTGTAGCCATCGCTTGAGAACATCACGATCGGCGGGCCGTCCGAAACCGCGTTGAAGAACGAGTAGGGGGCGAGATTGATCTCGTCATTGGAGCTCATCGAGGTGATCCAGCCGACCGGACGGGGTGACACGATCGCCTTGAACGGGTCGCGTGGCAGGCCATGGTCGTTCTTGCTGGTCTCGTAGAACATGGGTGATCCTTGTTTTGGCGAATAGCGAATAGCGAGTAGAAAGTCGTGTATCACCAGCAATGCTTACTGAACCCTATTCGCCATTCGCCATTCGCTATCTCGCTATTCGCCACTCGTTTCGAATCGCGTCGTGATCTCGGCGAGCGGCGGACGCGGCCGATCCTCGGGGGCTTGGGCGGGCTTGCCGATATGAATAAAGCCGGCCACCTTCTCGTTGTCCTTGAGGCCGAGCGCGTCGAGCACGCGCCGATCGTAGGCGTACCACTCGGTGATCCAATTGGCGCCGTATCCGAGCGCGTGCGCGGCCAGCACCAGGCTCATGGCGGCGGCGCCGGCGGACAGCACCTGCTCCCATTCGGGGATCTTCACATGCGGACCGGCCCTGCTCACCACCGCGATCACCAGCGGCGCGCGGGCGAGCCGCTTGCGCTCATAGTCGACCTGGTCCGGCTTGGCGTCGGGATATTTGATACGGAACGCCGCTTCGATGGCGCGGCCTGCGGTTAGCCGCGCATCGCCCTCGAACACGATGAAACGCCATGGCACGAGCTTGCCATGGTCGGGCACGCGCGACGCAATCGTCAGCAGGGTCTCGATCTCGGCTGTGGAAGGGCCCGGGGCGACGAGTTCTACCGGCTTGAGAGAGCGCCTGGTTCGCAGCAATTCGAGGGCTTCGGGCATTGAGTTGGTTACCATTCTGGTCCCTGTGCCGGGTAGCATACCGCTCCTGTTGTGACAAACGCTGGAGGTGGCTTGAATTTGCCGCGATTTCGGCCGAGAAATGATCCTTGATGAGGATCGCAGCAACCAGCGCGAACGGGGCCAGATTAGCTTTGGCCGTTGGTTTCTGGCTCTCGGCCTTTCTGGCCGAGACCCACGCCCAATTCTTCAATATTTCACCGCTGCCGCGCCCTCCCTCGGAGGTGCCCGGGCAGACCCCCGGTCCGGCCCAGAATATCGCACCGCCAAACAACAACCGTCCTGCCCCGATACCGAAGGGCCCCGCGCTGCAGTCGCTGCCCCCCGCGGGCGCGTCGCCGCCTGCCGCATCCGCCCCGCCAGCCGTTGCGCCAGCCGGACAGGCCTCGCTTACGCTCGGCGCGCGCTTTGGCCGCGAGCTGCCGAATATCACGGGCGGACTGCATTGGCGGGTGTATCCGGGCAAGATCGAGCAGGGCGCGTTGCGTCCGATCAAGGAGGATCGCGGCTCTTCGCCCACCCTCGCTCTGCCGGCCGGTTCTTATGTGGTCCATGTCGGTTTTGGGCTCGCGAGCGCCGTGCGAACCGTGCAGGTGCGAGCCGGCGAGGCGCAGCGCGAGATCTTCGACCTGCCGGCGGGCGGGCTGCGCATCGAAGGCAAGGTCGGTGACGCGCGCATTCCCAATGGGCAGATTTCATTCGACATCTACCGGGGCAGCCAGTTCGAGCCGGGCGACAAGCGCGCGATCGTGCAGGCAGCCCAGACCGGCGACGTGATCCTGGTGCCGGAAGGGACCTATCACATCATTTCGAACTACGGCGATGTGAACGCGATGGTGCGTTCCGACATCCGGGTGCAGACCGGCAAGCTAACCGACGCCACCGTCACCCACCGCGCCGCGGTCATTACCCTCAAGCTGGTCAACGACGCGGGCGGCGAAGCGCGAGCCGACACCCAGTGGTCGGTGCTCACACCCGGCGGTGACGTGATCAAGGAATCGATCGGCGCCTTCCCCCGCGTGATCCTGGCGGAAGGCGAATATCGCGCGATCGCGCGCAACGACAACCAGTCCTACGAGCGCGCCTTCAAGGTGGTGACCGGCGTCGATACCGAGGTCGAGGTGCTCGCCCGTCGTTGATGAGGAGGGAACCAGTTCCCGTTCTCGTTCGTTGTTCCTATTTGGGATCACGAAATCGGGCGGTGGCGGTGCTTATTGATACGATCGACATTCGAACAAGCGCGGTGCTGCTTGATGTCGATGGGACGTTACTCGATCTCGCGGATACGCCGCCCAATGTCGAAGTCCCGCAGCAATTGAAGCGGGCGCTCAAGGCGCTTGATGAGCAGAGCGGCGGAGCGACGTCGTTTGTCAGCGGGCGCCAGATGGCCGATCTCGACCGGCTGTTTGCGCCGCTCAAGCTTGCGGCGGTCGCCGGCCATGGCGCGGAGCTTCGCACGCTTGGAGGGGCTCCGCCGCATCGGCAAGAAGCGGCGATCCCCGGCAATCTCCGCCGCCGCCTTGCAGAATTCGCCGCCGCGAACGAAGGCGTCATCGCGGAAGACAAGGGCTACTCGCTGGCGCTGCACTATCGCCTGGTGCCGCAGCGCGCGGCCGCCGTGTACGAGGCGGTGGCGGCGGCCTGTGCGGACTATCCGGAAAGCGCACTCGACGTGCTGGCGGGCAAGGCCGTCCTGGAAGTGAAGCCGGGCGGCTTCAACAAGGGGACCGGCATCCGTGAATTGATGAAGTCGCCACCGTTCCGCGGGCGCCGGCCGATTTTCATCGGCGACGACCTGACCGACGAAGCGGCGTTCGCGGTATTGCCAGAATTCGACGGTCTCGGCTTCTCGGTTGGCCGCGAACTTTCCGGCTTGGCCGGCTTCTTCCAAAGTCCGAGCGACGTGCGGGCGTGGCTCTATCGCGTCGCGGACACCGTTGGAGCGGACAAGCCATGATCGATCATGGATTGGACACCAATTATGGATTGGACTTGGCAGTGATCGGCAACGGGCGCACGGCCGCGCTCGTCGATCCCTCGTCGCGAATCGTGTGGTGGTGCTTCCCGCGCTTCGACAGCGACCCGGTCTTCTGCCGGCTGCTCGCGGGAGACGAGGAGAAGGGCTTCGCGGACGTTGTCCTCGACGGGTGCGTCGACATCAAGTCGGAGTACGTCCGTAACACCGCGATCGTCACGACCATCATGCGCGATGGACAGGGAGCCGCGATTCGAATCACGGATTTCGCGCCGCGATTCTATCAGTTCGGACGCACGTTCCGGCCGCCGCAGCTCATCCGGATCATCGAACCGATGGCGGGCCTGCCTCGCGTCACTATCCGGATTCGCCCAACGCACCACTATGGCCAGCCGACCCAGCATGCCATGGGCAGCAATCATATCCGATACTCGGGCGGCTTCACCGCGCTTCGAGTCACTACCGACGCTCCATTGTCCTATGTGGAGCGCGAGGCCGCATTCGTGCTGATGCGTCCAATTCATCTTGTGTTCGGCTCGGACACGCCGATCGAGGGCAATCTGCAAACCGTCTGCCGCGAATTTCTCGATCACACGAAGGGCTACTGGCTGGAATGGGTTCGGCGTCTCGCGGTCTCATACGATTGGCAGGAGGCGATGATCCGCGCGGCCATCACCCTCAAGCTGTCGAACTTCGAGGAGACCGGCGCGATCATCGCGGCGCATACGACCTCGATCCCGGAAGCGCCCGGCTCGGGCCGGACCTGGGACTACCGCTATTGCTGGCTGCGCGACGCCTATTTCGTGGTGCGCGCGCTCAACCGCATCGGCGCGACCCGCACGATGGAGGACTTCATCTCCTATATCCTCACCATCGCGTCCGCGCCCTCCGAAAAACTGCGTCCGGTCTACAGCGTCGTGCCCAGCGACCCGATGGAGGAGCGGATCGAGCCGGGCTTGCACGGCTATCGCGGCGACGGGCCGGTGCGGGTCGGCAACGAGGCCGCCCTGCAGGATCAGCACGACACTTATGGCAGCATCATACTGGCTGCGTCGCCCATGTTCTTCGATCGGCGCCTGCCGCGGATGGGCGATGTCGATCTGTTCCGGCGGATCGAGCCGCTCGGCGAGATGGCGGCCAAGCTGGCGCTGACTCCGGATGCCGGGATTTGGGAATTTCGCGGGCGAAAGCGCGTCCACACCCACTCGGCGGCGATGTGCTGGGCGGGTTGCCAGCGCTTGGAGGCGATCGCGGCGGCGCTTGGCCTCGCCGACCGCGCCAAGGTCTGGGGCGAGACCGCGGCTCGGTTGCAGACCGAAATTCTGTCGCGGACCTGGAATCCCCGGCGCAAGGCGTTCACCGCGGCGATTGACTCCGACGATCTCGACGCCAGCGTGCTGCTGCTGCCCGAGCTCGGCCTGATCGAACCAAATGATCCGAGGTTTGTTAGTACGGTGGAGGCCGTCGAGCGAGAGCTCAGGCGGGAGCAGCACGTGATGCGCTATGCCGGATCGGATGATTTTGGGCTGCCTGAGACCGCCTTCCTGATCTGCCGCTTCTGGCTGATCGACGCTCTCTGGATGATCGGGCGGCAAGACGAGGCACGCGAGCGCTTCGTCGATGCGCTCAAGCTTCGCAACCGCTACGGGCTCCTCTCGGAGGACGTGCATCCGACGACCGGCGCCTTGTGGGGCAATTTCCCGCAGACCTACTCGATGGCCGGGTTGATCCTGACCGCGATGAAGCTGTCGCGCAGCTGGGAGGACCGCTATTGGCGCAGCTCATCATAGTCTCAAATCGAGTGGCCGTTCCTGACGAAGGCGGCGTGCGTGCCGGCGGACTTGAGGTCGCGGTGAAAGCGGCACTCAAGCGGATGGCGGGAACGTGGCTTGGCTGGAGCGGACGGATCGCGCCGCAGTCCAAGATCAAGCCGCGCACGGTCAAGCGCGACAACGTCACCTACATCGTCAGCGATCTCAGCGCGGAAGATCACAAGGAATACTACAACGGATTTGCCAATCGCGTGTTGTGGCCGATCCTGCACTATCAGCTCGAGCGTGCCGAATTCTCCCACCGCGATCTCAGCGGATACCTGCGGGTCAACGACGCCTTCGCCCGGCAATTGCACGATGTGATCAAGCCCGACGATCTGATCTGGGTCCATGACTATCACCTGATGCCGCTCGCCAAGGCGTTGCGCGCGCTCGGCCACAAGAACCGCATCGGCTTTTTTCTCCACATCCCTTGTCCGCCGCCGGAGATCATCACCGCGCTGCCCCACCACGAGCAGCTTCTTCCGGCGCTGTGCGACTACGACCTGGTGGGCTTTCAGACCGGCGACGACGCCTTCAATTTCAGCCGCTACCTGACGCGCGAATGCGGCCTCCCCAGCCGCGACTTCAACTTTCCGCTGGGCGAGCGGACCATGCGAATCGAGGTGTTTCCGGTCGGCATCGAAACGGCAGCCTTCGCGCGCCTGGCAAAGCGCAGCGAGCGCTCGGCCGACGTCCAGCAGGTGCGCCAGAGCCTGGGCGGACGCGCGCAGATCATCGGGGTTGATCGTCTCGATTACACCAAGGGGCTGCATCTGCGCATGGAGGCGTACGAGCGCTTCCTGGCGACACAGCCGCAATGGCGCGGCAAGGTGACTTATCTGCAGATCTCGCCGAAGAGCCGTAGCGACATCCGCGAATACGCCGACATGGCGCAGCAGATCGAATCGTCGGCCGGCCGCATCAACGGCACCTTCGGAGAGGCGGATTGGACGCCGATCCGTTACGTCAACCGCGCCTATGGCCGCTTCATGCTGGCCGGCCTCTACCGCGCCTCGCGGGCCGCGCTGGTGACGCCGCTGCGCGACGGCATGAACCTCGTGGCCAAGGAATACATCGCCGCCCAGGATCCCGAAGACCCCGGCGTGCTCATCCTGTCGCGCTTTGCCGGTGCGGCGCGCGAATGCCAGACCGCCCTGCTGGTCAATCCCTATGATCCCGACAGCGTCGCGGCGGCGATCGGCCAGGCGCTGTCGATGCCGCTCGATGAGCGCCGCGAGCGCCATGAAGCGACATTTCGCGCCCTTCTGCGCGACGACATCGAGACCTGGGCCGATCGCTTCTTGCGCGCGCTCGCCAAGCCGCGCGGGGCGACGAGCGATTTGGAGCGGATAGCATCGGTCGGATTGCACTGAGGCCCGGGACTGCGCCTCATGAGTGCGCTGATCGTCCCGCGATGGTGCGACGGAGAGGAGACGAAAACCCTTAAAGTCTGCTCGGCCAAGAAAATCGCTCGATACCGTCCGGCAACAGCTTCATTTTAGAGGGATAATGCCCATAATGTCAGGTGCCGAGTCTTGCGTCCCGCCCTGGGCCTGGACACGGATCAACTGGGTCTGCGTCATCGCAGGGCGCACCGGCCGTCGGGGAGGAAAGACAAGCAAATGCCCGCCAGTCGCTACCGAACGGCTGCATTGCTCCTGCTCATCGGCGTTGTGGCCGCGAACGCCGCGCCCAGCATTCCGCCAGCCGAGATGCCTGGCCGTGAACGCGAGCGCTTCATCCCGTCGCCGGTCGACCGCCTCACCGATCCGTTCGCCTGGCCGCGCCAGGCCGAGCCGCTCTACCGCTGGTGCGACGAGAAGGCGACGAAGCGCGCGAAGCGCAAGCAAGGCCGGCGCGACCAGGGCTGCTGAGGGCAGCTAAGCGCCCCGACGCCGCTGACCGCGTCGCCTCATGCCGCCTTGCTGATCCGCCTTACATCCGGCGGCACCGCCTCGTCCGTCAGCATCGCGAGCGCCGCGTCGAGCGCCATCACCTGCTGGCCGTCCTTGCCGAGCCGGCGGATCGAGACCGTGCGCTCGGCCGCTTCCTTCTTGCCGATCACCAGCAGCACCGGGACCTTGGCGAGCGAGTGCTCGCGCACCTTGTAATTGATCTTCTCGTTGCGCAGGTCCTGTTCCACCCGCAGACCGGCGCGCCGGGTGGCTGCGACCACATCGCGGGCGTAATCGTTGGCGTCGTCCGTGATGGTGGCGACGACTGCCTGCAGCGGATTGAGCCAGAGCGGCAGATGGCCGGCAAAATGCTCGATCAGGATGCCGGTGAAACGCTCGAGCGAGCCGAACATCGCGCGATGCAGCATCACCGGCGTCACCTTGTTGGAGTGCTCGTCGATGTAGAAGGCGCCGAGCCGGCCGGGCAGGTTGAGGTCGACCTGTACGGTGCCGCACTGCCAGTCACGCCCGATCGCGTCGCGCAGCACGTATTCAAGCTTCGGCCCGTAGAAGGCGCCTTCGCCCTTGTTGAGCATCCACGGCCGCCCGGAAGCCTTGAGCGCCGCCATCAAGGCGGCCTCCGCTTTGTCCCACACCGCGTCGTCGCCGATGCGCTGGTCCGGCCGGTCGGAGAATTTGATCCGCACATCCGGGAAGCCGAAGTCTTGGTAGATCGACAGGATCATGTCGTTGATCTTGAGCGCCTCCTCGGCGATCTGGCTCTCGGTGATGAACACGTGCGCATCGTCCTGCGTGAACGCGCGCACCCGCATCAGGCCGTGCAGCGCACCCGACGGCTCGAAGCGGTGCACCTTGCCGAATTCCGCGATCTTGAGCGGCAGGTCGCGATACGACTTGAGGCCATTCTTGAAGATCTGGACGTGGCCGGGGCAGTTCATCGGCTTGATGGCGTAGATGCGCTCGTCATCGGTGCGATGCTCCGTCAGGAACATCATGTCGCGGTATTTCTCCATGTGGCCGGAGGTGACCCAGAGCTGAGAGTCCATGAGCTGCGGCGAGTTCACCTCGACATAGCCGGCTTCGGCCTGGCGCCGGCGAATGTAATTCTCGAGCGCCTGGAACAGGGTCCAGCCCTTGTGATGCCAGAACACCGAGCCGGGCGCCTCTTCCTGGAAGTGGAACAGGTCCATCTCGCGCCCGAGCTTGCGGTGGTCGCGCTTCTCGGCCTCTTCGATCTGCTTGAGATAGGCGTCGAGCTCGTCCTGCTTGGCGAAGGCGGTGCCGTAGATGCGCGAGAGCATCTCGCGATTGGAATCGCCGCGCCAATAGGCGCCCGCGACCTTCATCAGCTTGAAGGCAGAGCCGATCTTGCCGGTTGAGGTCATGTGCGGCCCGCGGCAAAGGTCGAACCAGTCGCCCTGCTTGTAGATCTTGAGGTCCTGGTCTGCCGGGATGGCGTCGACCAGCTCGACCTTGAACAGCTCGCCCTTGTCCTTGAAGACGCGCTTGGCCTGCTCGCGCGACCACACTTCCTTGGTGAAGGGTTTGTCGCGCGCGATGATCTCGCGCATCTTCTTTTCGATCGCGTCGAAGTCCTCCGGCGTGAACGGCTGGTTGCGGAAGAAGTCGTAGTAGAAGCCGTTCTCGATTACCGGCCCGATGGTGACCTGGGTGCCGGGCCAGAGCGTCTGCACGGCTTCCGCGAGCACATGCGCGCAGTCGTGCCGGATCAACTCCAGGCTGCGCGGGTCCTCGCGGGTGAGGAGTTCGATTTTCGCGTCGCGCTCAATAGGGTCGTTCAAGTCCATGAGCGCGTTGTCGAGCGCCATCGCGACCGTGCGCTTGGCGAGCGAGGGCGAGATGCCCTTGGCGATGTCAAGACCGGTGATGCCGTTGGGGTACTCCCGACGCGCGCCGTCGGGAAAGGTCAAAGCGACCATCGTCCACTCCTGTTGCTCACTCGCTGCCTACGAACGCAGGTAAGCGCGGCGCCTCATTATCGCAGCGTCGCTTGATCCGCAACTCGGTGGAGGGCCAGCACAACAGCGACGCAGGGCCGCTTGCGGATCGATGCCCGCAGCGCTTTTGCGATCGTTCGAGCCAGGGGCGCGCGGGGGACCAGGAGCCGCTATAGGGGGGGCCGGGGCCCCGCCGGCGTGCCACAATGTGAGGCGGACTGATCGGGCGGGGGGGCGTTGCCCGCCCTGCGTGCATGCCCCGCCGCCGCACTGGGGATCCCCGTCACGAAAAAGCCAGAGATTTGACGGGAACTAAGATGGAGTAAAATAATACCTTTGAAGCTACAGTATTACCTGTGATGACCTACCTTAATACCGTACACTGGATCAATATACCTCAGTTAATCATAAGTCTTGAAAGTGCTCGCCTCATAATGATCAAAGTCATATCACAACCACGCCTAATTTATTGAGAAAGCTTGAACGTCCGTGTGAGGCGCAAGCGAGGTTAACGGTTGCGAAGTAAATCACGGGTCAAGCGTTAGCAACCGATTCGGTCTGCTGCGCGTGTGTGGAGCGTCTGCGTAGTGTAGGCCCGCCGCTTTCGGGGGTGAGAATGTGGGGAGGTCTGCGGCGGCCCATGGGGCCACTTCAGGTGACTTGCGTATTGGCCGCGACGATGGTCGTCGCAGCCTTTTCCATAACGGCCACCTACGCACAGAATGCCCGCAATCGATGGTTTCCGGAAAAGCAAAATTTCGGCGCCCTCGGTGAACGGGTCAACGCCAACACGGTCACGATTGTTTCGGGCGGTCCCGACGGGACCTATCTGTCGGTCGCTCACGACTTGTCTGCGGTCCTTGACGACGGGGAGGAGTTTCGCGTCTTACCCCTCGTCGGCAAGGGCGGCGGTCAAAACATCCGCGATGTCCGTTTTCTCAAGGGAGTAGACCTGGGCATCACCCAGGCCAATCTTCTCAGCGCCTTTCGTCGCAGCAACGAGATCGGCAATCTCGACGGCAGGATCGTCTACATCGCCAAACTGTTTGGTGAGGAGATGCATATCGCGGTGCGCGCCGATTCCGGCATCCGGTCGATCGAGCAACTCGCTGGCAAGACGGTGAACCTGGGCGGCGTGGATAGCGGGACACAGCTCTCGGCGCGTGATGTGTTTGGCCGCCTGAATATCAAAGTCGAAGAAGTCAACCTGGCGCAGGCCGACGCGGTCGAGAAGCTGAAGTCGAGCCAGATCGCGGCATCCGTGCTGGTTTCGGGTAAGCCGGCGGCGCCGATGACCAAGCTGGCGGCGGAGCAAGGGCTGCGCTTTCTGCCGATACCATTCGCCAAGGCGCTACAGGACGATTACCTGCCGGGAGTTCTGACCAGCGAGGACTATCCCGGCATGGTGCGGGTGGGCGAAGACGTCGAGACGATCTCGGTCGCCGCGGTGTTGATCGCCTATAATTGGCCCAAGGGCAGCGAGCCCTATCGCCGTCTGGAGGAGTTCGTTGGGCGTTTCTTCTCGAAGCTCGACGCGTTCACGCAATCGTCGCGCCATCCCAAATGGCGCGAAGCGAACTTCGCAGCGCCGCTTGCCGGTTGGACCCGTTTCCAGCCGGCCGAAGACTGGCTGGCACGCAATCGGCAGGCGTTGACTGCGCGTCGCCAATTCAACGAGTTTCTAAGCAGCCGACTGGGTGCGGGGGCGCCTGGCAGTGAGGAAGAGCGCGAGCGTCTCTTCAACGATTTCGTCAAGTGGAGCCAGGAGCGCGAACGCCGTTAGTGGGTTGGTCGGCCACCACTCTGCTTGGCATCGGCCGCGATGATCGGACAGGGGAGATATTTTCATGAGTACTCCAGTCCACGATGACGGTGACGTCAACAGGAACGTCAACAGGGACGTCAACAGTGTAACGTCCAGCGGCTCGTCACCGGAACGCGAGGTATCCGCCAAGGCATCGGTGTCGTCGACGCCACCGGAGCCGGCTGGCGAGGATGCCGCGGCGGCGCAGCGCAGGGCACGAGCAAGCCGCCCACCGTCGCGGCCAAAGAGCGCGAAAGCCTCGCCGACGACATCGATGGCAGCGCCCGCGGACAGCGAGCGGCGATCGTCAGATCCGAAGTCGCCGGCACAGCCTGCGGAATCCCCGCCGACGGCGCCGGAGACGGGATCTGTCGGCGACGAGACCGAGGCGCCTCCGACTGCGCCCGAGTTTGCCGTTGTGCGCCGGCCGCCGGTCCAGGCGGCGGCTGCCGAGCCGCGCGTGCGGCCATCGATGCGTTTGCCGCAGGGGCTTGGCGGTCCCAACATTGCGGCCCCCACCGCGCTGGAGCTGTTGCGTGCCCGCAATTCGATTCCTCCGGGTATCGAAGGGCTCCCGGTCACCGGGCTGCCGGCCGTGACGAAGACACCGCATTTTGAGGGCGACGTTGCAATCAGGGCGCTGCGACAGCGCTTGGCGCTCGCCCCCGAGATGGTGTCCCCGCCGCCGGTCCGGCATCGATCGAATTCGATGATGCCGTCGCTCGGAAGGCTGTCGCTGGTGCTGCTGGTGGCCTCGACCGTCGCCCTCAGTGTTGCCTTGGTGACGCTGCCCGACACCCGGCCTGTTATCCTGAAGAGCGACAACGGCGTTAGCTCCACAATTGGGCCGGTGCTTGCCGGCGTGTCCAATACCCAACAGCCATCGCCGCGCCTGATTGGCGTTGAAGGCCGCCAGACTTTCTCCAACGAAGCGATCTCGCTCGGAGTGTCGCTCTATGGCGCAACTGGCAGCGAGCTGGCGCTGTTGACCGGGCTGGTGTCAGGAACGCGGCTGTCGGTCGGAAGCCCGCTTGGTGACAATGCATGGCGGCTGCCGGCACGCGATCTGATGAGCGCGCTTGCCTATGCGCCGAAGGACTTCATCGGGGTCATGAACGCTGCGATCGACCTGCGTCTGCCCAATGACCGGGTGGTCGACAGCCGGGTCATGCGGCTTGAGTGGGTGCCGAAACGATCGGAATCGCTGGTCGTCGCCCGACGTCCTGATCGCGAGGATATGAGGACCGGGACAAGACCTGAAGCCAGACCCGAAGCGAGGCCGGAGCCGAAGCCTGAACCCAAGCCCGAGCCGAGGCCCGAGGCGACGCCTGAAGGGAAGCCTGCGCTGCAGGCGATCGATGGTTCGGAGGTCGCTGCCCTGCTCAAGCGCGGCCAGGATTACTTGCAGAACGGCGATATCGTATCGGCGCGCTTGATGTTGCGGCGGGCTGCGAGTGCAGGCGATGCACAGGCTGCTCTCCTGCTCGGCGCCAGCTTCGATCCGATCGTGCTCAGGGACCTTGGCGTCCTTGGCTTCACACCGGACACGGCGCAGGCCCGCACCTGGTATCAGCGGGCTGCCGACGCCGGCTTGCCCGAAGCCGCGCGGCGCCTCGAGCGGCTGGTGAAAACGACGCGCTGAAGAGGCGCGACGTTCTTCCGCTGCCATCAAGCCTCGCGGTGCACATGCAGATCGTGTGTGCGCCGCCACAGGCCATAGCGCCAGGGCCGGTACCAACGCGCTCCTTCGGGTAGCGTCGCAGGCACCACGTCAAGCCCCGACGTGCCCCAGGGGTGGCAACGCAGGAGCCGCGCCAACGTCATCCAGCCGCCCGCCCACAGGCCGAACCGACCGATTGCCTCGTCGGCATAGTGCGAGCAGGTCGGCAGGTGCCGGCAATGCATGCCGACCAGGGCGGAGAAAGTGTGCCGATAGACCGCGATGAGGCCGCGCCCCATCATCCGCGGCGCACGCCGGGCGGCATCGAGCACTGAAGCCATGGTCATCGCTGTCCTCGCGCGCGCGGCTCACTCCGCGGCGACCGCGCTCCGCCGCTTGGCCTCGATCTGGTTGACGGCGTCAATCACCGCATCGAATGTCAGCATGGTCGAGGCGTGGCGCGCCTTGTAGTCGCGCACCGGCTCGAGCACCGCGATATCGGCCCACTTGCCCTCCGGCGGCGCGCCGTTCTCCTTGAGCATCTTGCGCACCGTCTCGCGCAGGTTGCGCAGCTCGTCCGCCTTCGCGCCGATGACGTGGCGAGCCATAATCGAGGAGGAGGCCTGGCCCAGCGCGCAGGCCTTCACCTCGTGGGCGAAGTCGGTGACCCGGTCACCCTCCATCTTGAGGTCGACCGTGACGGTCGACCCGCATAGCTTGGAATGGGCGGTGGCGGAGGCCTGCGCATCGGGCAGCCGGCCCAGCCGCGGGATATTGCCCGCCAATTCGATGATTCGCTTGTTGTAGACCTCGTTGATCATGACTTTCGGCCGCGTTTTGTCGCTATTGCCGGCAATTGCGCCGTGCGCCCGAAGGAATATATAGGTGCTGACCGGCGGGCGCGAGATCGTCTGGCGCTGACCGGCCCGGTTTTCGCTGCGAGCGAATTCGCGTAGAATTAGCCTGCCTGAGTTGGGAATGCGGCGTCCGGTCGGCGCGCGGGGGGACTTCAGCCCTTGGCGCCCAAGACCGATGCGGCCGCCCCGGTGACACCCCCGGTCCGCGCCTCAAGGGACCGGTCGAACGGAGAGACCGTCATGGACGCTGTCGTCAAGCCTTTACGCAAGGCATCCCTGTCCGATCATGTCAAAAGCGTCACGCTGGGCGCGCGGCCCTCGCGCGAGGAGGCCGAGGCTGCGGTGCGCACGCTGATCGCCTACACGGGTGATGACCCGGCGCGCGAAGGCCTGCTCGAGACCCCCAAGCGGGTCGTCGACGCCTATGAGGAGCTCTATCGCGGCTATCGCGAATGCCCGGCCGAGGTGCTCGACCGGACCTTCAGCGAGATCGGCGGCTACGACGATCTCGTCCTGGTGCGTGACATCGCCTTCAATTCCCAGTGCGAGCACCACATGATGCCGTTCATGGGCAAGGCCCACATCGCCTACAAGCCGGTCGAGCGCGTGGTGGGACTGTCCAAGCTCGCGCGGCTGGTCGACGTCTATGCGCGGCGGTTGCAGACGCAGGAGCACATGACCTCGCAGATCGCGACCGCGATCGAGGAGATCCTCAATCCGCGCGGCATCGCCGTCATGATCGAGGCCGAGCACATGTGCATGTCGTTGCGCGGCGTCGAGAAGCTTGGCGCCTCGACGGTCACGACCCATTTCGTCGGCTCCTTCCGTGACGATCCGGCGGAGCAGGTCCGCTTCATGACCCTGGTGCGCAAGGGCTGACCGTCGATCGTTGCGCGAGAGGCGCCTGTGGCCGAACCATCCGCATTTGCCGCGCCGGGCTCGACCAAGGAGGTCGAGGACGGCCGTGCGCTCACTCCGAAGTTCGATGCCGACGGCCTTGTCACCTGCGTGACGACCGATGCGCAATCGGGCGAGCTGCTGATGGTTGCGCACATGAACGTGCAAGCGCTCGCGCAAACCATCGCGACCGGCGATGCCTGGTACTTCAGCCGCTCGCGCAAGCGGCTGTGGCGCAAGGGCGAAGACTCCGGCCATACCCAGCGCGTCGTCGAGATGCGCATCGACTGCGACCAGGATGCGGTCTGGATCAAGGTCGAGCAG
>Ga0209798_10000618_pt1 | contig 21632 bp, 19 predicted proteins | sample DOMMetBare3Fresh_FD_187475 | JGI IMG/M metagenome (GOLD analysis project Ga0209798, IMG submission 187475) | Wetland sediment microbial communities from St. Louis River estuary, USA, under dissolved organic matter induced mercury methylation -... | ecosystem: Environmental > Aquatic >... | reverse complement strand
AGTGACAAACTCACGCCCTTGAGGGCGCGCACCTCGCCCGCGCCCACGCCCAGAACCTTGACGACGTCGGTGGCCTCGAGCACGGCCCCGGTGCCTTCCTGGACAGCGATCGCGTGAATGGTCATCGCGTGAACACCATGGCGGGATCGATGCGCATCACCTTGACGATGGCGGAAATCGCCGAGGTCACGCACATGAATACGGTGAGCGCGAACAGGACGACCGTCAGGCCGGGCGTCATCAGGATCGGCAGCGCCGACTCGGCGGTCAGATGCACGATGACAAACCCGATCGAAGCCGCGATGGTGAATCCAATGAATGCGTTGAGCAGCGCCTGCCAGATGATCACCGTGTGGATGTAGCGTCCCGACGATCCGATCGCGCGCAGTGTCGCAAACTCGTTGATGTGATCCTTGGTGCTGGAATAGAGCGTTTGCGCCACGATGACGGTGCCGACGATCATGCCCAGGAGCGCGCCCGCGAACAGGGCGGCGCCGGCGCCGGTATCGAACAGCCAGAATGTACGACTGCGCTCATGGAACTCGGCCTGGGTGAGCACTTCAACGTCGGTCAACGTCGTCCGCAGCCGCGTGCGAATGTTGTCGATATCCGCGTTCGGAGCCAGATGGACAAGGAGGAAGGTGGCCTTGGCAGCCGACGTGCCGGTATAGGCCCGCGCGCGGTCGAGCGACGTGAACACGTAAGGAGTGGTGGTGAACGAGCGAATGCCCTTCGTCACCGCCACCACTTCAACCTTCTGCTCGCGGATCTCGGCGATCGAGCCAACCCCCGTGACGCCAAGACGCTCGAAGTAGGTCTGGTCGACCGCGACCGTGTTGGGAATCGAGAGTGACTCGATGCTGCCAGCGATCACGTTCCAGGGATGGAGCCCGGGCGCCCTCACATCGGAGCCGATGATGAACACTGGCGTCGCTCCGCCGCCCGGCAGCCGCCACTCCGCAAACCCGATCACCACCGCGGTCACGTCGGTCACGCCGTTGACCGACAGGGCGGCAAATCGCTTGCGCTCATCGAGCGGGGAGGGGTCCTCGAAGCTCTTGGTCCCGGTCGGCATGATCCAAAGGTCGCCCGAGGCGTGGTCGATCATGGTCGTCACCATGCGCCCGAACCCGAGATAGAGGCCGAGTTGCACAGTCACGAGCACGATCGAGAAGACGATCCCGATCACGGTGGCGACGAAGCGCAGCCGGTCGTGAAACAGATTCCGCCGGGCAAGCTTGAAAGCCAGCGATGCGAATAGCTGTGACATGACGGTCATGCGGCTATGACGCCTTGGCCAGCGCGCGACCATCATTGCCGATCAGGCGCGACCCGAACGGGATGCTGCGCAGGGTTGCGGTGGTCGCCCAGCTCATGAGCAACGTGCCGGCGAACACCGTCGCTGCCTTGGCGATGGCGGGCATCGCCACGCCAAGCATGGCATATTGGAGCCAGACGACGAACACGTAGTGCACGAGATACATGCCGTAGGCGTTCTCCGACAGGCTGTCGAGGATCCGTCTGCGGCGGGTGGCGAAGCGTAGCGCCAGCGCGAGCACAACCATGCCGCCGCCCGCACAGGCCAGAACGAAGCCGAGGGCCGAGCCAAACAGCAGCGCAAGATGCGGGTGATCCGTCCCCATGATCAAGGCGGTCGGAGCGATCCACAGCAGGAACGTCACCGCCGCGGTCGCGACCCAAAGCGGCCAGCGTCGCGCCAGGAGACCGTCCGTTGCCAGCAGGCCGCGATCGAGGCCGTAGTGCCCGACCGCGATGCCGGCAAAGAAATAGACCAGGTAATGGAGCGGGCGGCTCCACTGGAACGCAAATGGGCCGAGTTGGAACCATGACCAGGGCGAATAGATGAGGGCGAGCGGGATATAGGCAGCCGCTGAAGCTGCCGTCAGCGCGAGGTAGAACCGCGCCGGATGGGCGCCCGTCCAAGCCGCCCAGCGACCGAGCGTGTCGCCGGTGCCGGGAGCAAAGCGGTGGAGCGCCGCGGCCAGGATGTTCAATGCCAGAAGCTCCCACAGGAACCACTGAGGCCCGCACGGCCAGAACGGCAGCGCTGTCCATTGCTGCCAATAGTCCTCAACGCTGGGCTCGGGGGTCGTCGCGAGATAGGCCGGATAGAGAGCGATCGGCATCAGGATGAACACCGCCGGGATCAGCGGCAGACCCAGCCGCAGCAGCCGGTCCGACAGGAACGGCCCGCTGCCCTTGCGCGTTAGACTTACCCATACGAACAGGCCCGAGAGGAAATACATCAGCGACATCAGATAGACGTCATGCCAGGCGCAGAACAGGTCGAAGCCCAGCCAGCGCTGGCTGTCGATGATGGGCGACGCTTCCCATTCGTAGGGTGGAGCATCGAACCGGCGCGCTGCAGCCGGCAGCGAATCGAGGTAGGCGAGGGCCGAATGGAACGCCAGCACGATCAGGATGACGACCGCGCGCAGATTGCTGAGCGCCAGACTGGTCTTAGACATTCAGCCTCCCGCCGGCGGGCTGATGCGATGGATCGGCGCAGGATCGATGGCGCGCATGGTCGCGGCGCTTTGTCGCCTGCCGCACCGCCGGCCCGAGATTGGCCGGCCCGCAAGGCGGCGGATTCGCGAATCAATATAGGCTTCTGGGGCCAATGGTGCCGGATTCCTCAGCGCGTGCCTGACACGGCAAAGACGTTCCGATTTGAGACGACCCACTATGACGCTTGATCGCGTGGTACAACGTTCGCCTCGCCAAGTCCATTGGCGAGTTCCCCGCCTCCGTGAAATGGCCATATTGCGGAGCGATGGCGTCTTGGTATTGAGATGGAAGGCCGAAGGGATATCGCATTGAGCAAACCATTGGCATGGCTGGGCATAGCGGGTCTCGCGGCGCTGGCCGTCGCGACGCCGCTTCCTGCCGCGGCCCAAGACCCCACCGTTCTCGGGCTATGGCAGAAGCTCGATGAGTCCAACCAGCCGATTGTCTGGTTCCTGTTCGTGGAGCGCAGCGGCGTTTATGAGGGGGCAATCGCCAAGCTGTTTCCCCGACCGAGCGACGAGCCCAATCCGATCTGCAATCGCTGTGTGGGCGACCGCCAGAACGCGCCGCTTCTCGGGCTGTCCTTTGTGCGCGGCATGCGGCGGAATGGCTTGAAATACGAAGAGGGCAACATCCTCGATCCGCGCGACGGCAAGGTCTACAACGCCATCATGACGCTGAGCCCGGACAGCCAGACGCTGACCGTGCGCGGCTATCTCGGCATCCCATTGCTCGGCATGGACGAGTCCTGGCAACGGCTGCCCGAGAGCGCGATGGGCCAGCTCGATCGCACGGTGGTCGCCAAGTATTTTCCGTCCGGGCAGAATGCGCCGGCGGGCAAGGGCCGTCCCGACAGCCCCAAGTCGAAGTCGAAGCAGCCCTGACGCCTTAGTCGCAGCTCCAGCCGCTCAGCCCCTACCGAGAAACCGGCGGAACCAAGCGCCGTCACGACTGTTTGATCAAAATCGGACGCATTAAGGCGCGTTTTGCCACACTTGCATCCGACGAATCAGATTCACGTATCGCAGCTGATTCGTGTGAGCGCTTGGGGGCGCTGGACTGGGAGGGTGGGATGCTGGACGGCAGTCGCTATTTCGCGGAGTTTCCCGAGGAGAATCCAGACCGGGTGCCGCTGAACCCAACGGTCCTCTGCGCGCTGGTCGCGCTTGAGCGGGAGATCACCCGGCTCGTCAAGACCGACACCACGACCGAGACCGCAGGTGGCAGCGTGCCTTGCGACAGCCCGAACGGCTGAGAGTGATGGAAGTGACCACCATCGGCGCAATTGATTAAGGCAGATCGCAGCATACGCGCGCGCTATCGAATTCTTGCAAATCGCGTCGCAACCCCCAGGCGGAGTCTGACGTACCTCCATGCAAATGATGGAGGCTCGCATGACCGTCTTGACCCTTGCGCTTCGCCTGTCCCTGCTGATGCTGGTGTTCGGCGGTCCCGCCCGGGCGCATGAGATCGAAACCGGGACCGGGGTGATCTGCGATACCCGCGAACAGGCGCCGCGCCTCGCCCTGCTGCTCGACGAGGACGCGCACGCCGCGATCAGGACCGTCAACGCCGAGACACACGATCCGACCGCCTGTGCGCTCGCGACCGTCGCCTATGTGCGCGGCGCCAAGGCGGGCACGGCACGCAGCAAGGCCGGGACTTTCGACATCGTCGAGGTGCTCGTGGTCGGCGTCGAGACCCGACGCGGTCTGCAGAGCGCGAGCCCGTCGGTCTATTTCACGCTGTTCAAGATCGAGGAACGGGCGGCGTGAGGTGATGGTCACTCGCGCGATGAGCGCGACTTGCGGGCGCCTTTGCCACTCAACAGGGCGCGACAAGGCGGACTAAGGCTTATGCGATGGCGGCGCAGGCAATTCGTGGTGCGATTTTCATCCGGGATGAACTGGCTGCAGAGCCGATAGGCGTCCTGTTCGCAGGCGGCGCGTTGCGCCGGAGTGCCTTGCGCGGCCGCTGGGGCTGCAGGCGCGGCCAATGCGAGGCCGAGCATGAGGCAGCCGGCCGCCGTCATCGATGGCGCACGCCAATTGCTCGATAACACTGTTCTCATCACGCAAATCCCTTGCAAAGTTTGACAAAGTGGTCGGGTCCTTTGGTGAACCCGCTGGCGCCCGGCCCAGGACGGAAACGCGGTGGCAGACGAGAAGTTCCGCCGCGGCCTGCAGATCGCGAGTCCGTCGGTCTATTTTACGCTGTTCAAGATCGAGGAGCGGAGGGCGTAGCGACAGGACACGCTGGCCGTACATCCTATATCAATCGAGCAAAGCGTCATAGTCCGCGTGCGAGCCGATCCAGAACCACAATAGTCCGTCGTCAACCTCGACTGCCAAGGCGCGGTAATGCGCTCCGATGCGCACGGACCAGAACCGGCCGACCTTCTTGAGATGCAGGGACGGATGCTTTGGGTCATCCTTCAGCAACGAGTAGTTCTTGTCGGCCAGCGCACGCACACGCTCGGGGAGTTTCCGATAGGCCTCCCAGAACGCCGGGCTCGCAAAATGCTTCATAGCTCGCGGGCGCGGCCCTGACGATAATCGGCAAGCGCCTGCTCGGCGAGCCGGTCGAGCCGACCAGCCTGCGCGTCGCGCTCGATCTTGCGATCGAGCTTGGCCGCTTCGAATTCCTCGAACCAAGCCCGAAACCGGGCAAGGTCCTCGGGCGAAAGCTTCGCGACGGCCTTTTCAAGGTCTTCAACAGCGTTCATTGAAAAATATTAGCAGAGTTTGACCCCAATTGCAGCCTCAGTCGCCCGGGCGTTTACGCCTGTTTTCGCGGGCTATGGATCACTACAGCATATCCCGCTGAGTTTAATGCACTCGCGGTCTCTCCCGGCCTCATGGTGAGGAGCCGCAACTTTGGACCTACCCACATTCCGCAACCTCGTGCGCGGCGTCTCGAACACGCAAGTCGGGCTTGCCCGACTTGCGTACATTAACTGCTGATCTCGGGTAAACCCGAGATCAGTGGGCCGCCCCATCCTTCGAGACGGGCGCTACGCGATGATTGCGTCTGCCGAAACGCATGTGCCTGCGCCCTCCTCGGGATGAGGCGGATAAACCGTCAGCGCCTGTCTCCCGATTCATTTCCAGCGAGATCCGCTATAACGGAATGCAGGAACGATTGCTCCCGGCAGAAGGCCGGTCCCGGATCGCGCCGCGCGCCATCCGGGTCACGATTGCTGCGAGGCACCTACATGTTATCAACAATGAACCAAAAAACGTTCCAAAGCTTGCTGGCCACAACGAAAATCACACCTATGCCTCCAATTGCATAGCATATCACGCAGGCCATACGTAGCCATCGATGATGCCAGGCAAATGGCAAGTAGTGGATAAGCGAATGTCCCAATTCATCGCGCCACTGCTCTCGACTGAACTCCCGCACGCGCGGTGGACAAGAAAGAGCAAAGATAGTTGCGCCAACTCCCAGCAGGAAAGTGGAGATCAAGAGGCAGAGCGAGAGGCTCGGGATAGGTTCGCGATGGACATGATCAAGCACGACACGGGCCGTTGTCGTGTGCGTGCCGCTATTTGCTAGCTCTTGCGTTGCCCAAGCGCGGAAGACCTCGACGCGCCTATTGAACATATCAAGCAGATAATAAAGGAAAGGAATGGCTATCAGGGCCGAATACGACGCGCCAAAGAGCGGCAAGCGACCAAGCCACCTTATTCTCTCCCAGCTGAGTAATCTTTCCGGTGCCGGAATGATTGCGAAATCAAAGTAGCGGACATCGCTTACGCGAACTGTGAGCAAGTTTTCAGCGCGGGTGAGGCCCCTAGTTCTGTTGAAGTTGACGTTGCTAACGTCAGACTCGAGTAAGTCAGCCCGACTGAGATTTGCGTCTGTATAATTGGCGGATGTCAGATTTGCATTCCGAATCGATGCGCCGACAAGAGACGCGCGCGACAGATCGGCGCTAGCAAGGTTAGCCTCATCGAGCAGTGCTCCATCGAGATTCGCTTCAGAAAGATCGCAGGCTTGCAAATCTGAGCGACCCAGCCGAGCTTCAGATAGGTCAGCACCTGAGAGCTTTGAGCTATGAAATCGCGTCCGAGTGAGGTCGCAGCGACTGAGATTGAAATGATGCAGTGACGCTTGCTCGAAACTAGCCCCTGCCAATCTAGCGCTCCGCAAGTTCGTGCCCGTAAGTGACGCGCGGACAAACCTCGCTTCATGAAAGTCGGTGCCCTTGACTTTGGCGTTGTCTAGGATTGCCTCGTCAAAAACTGAATTCTTGCAATTTGCGTTGGTTAATCTTGCTGCGGTGAGATTCGCGCGGGTCAGATTTGCGCCCTGCAAACTTGCGGCAATAAAGTTGGCCGAGCTGAGGTTCGCAGATATGAAATTTGCTCCGGAAAGGTCCCAGTTCTTGAAATCCCGACCTGCAAAGTTCTCCGCCGAAAAATCCAAAGGCGCTCCCGGGTTGGCAGCCCTCCATTCGCGCAGGGCGGCCTCACCCGCATTGAGCAGTTGGATATGAGCTGGATTCCCCATCTTTGCGAAATTCCGGCGGGAGCGATCGCTCTCGTCGAGAGCCCGATCCCGGATTTCGCTGCGCTCTATCCGGGCTATGATTCAACAGTGTTGACGCCCTCAATACTTCGCCGCGATCGGCAACTCCTCGGCCGGGAACAGCGTGATGACGCGGCAGCCCTTGTCGGTCACCACCACTTCTTCCTCGATGCGCGCGGCCGAGTAGCCGTCGGTGGCGGGGCAATAGGTCTCGAGCGCGAACACCATGCCTTCCTTGATCTCGGTGGGATGGTCGATCGAGACCACGCGCGAGATGATCGGCCGCTCGTGCAGCGCGAGGCCAAGGCCATGGCCGAACTGCAGCCCGAAGGCGCTCATCTCGTCCGGGAAGCCGAACTCCTCAGCCTTCGGCCACACGCCGCAGATACGGTCGGTGGAGACACCGGGCTTGATCAGGTCGATCGCGAGGTCGAGCCACTCGCGCGCCTTCTTGTAGGCGTCGTGCTGCGCGGGCGTAGCGCGGCCGACATTGAAGGTGCGGTAATAGCAGGTGCGATAGCCCATGAAGCTCTGCAGGATGTCGAAGAAGGCCTGGTCGCCGGGACGCACCATGCGGTCGGTGAAGTTGTGCGGGTGCGGGTTGCAGCGCTCGCCCGAGATGGCGTTGATCGCCTCGACGTCATCGGAGCCGTGGCGATAGAGGAACTCGTTGACCTTGGCGACGATGTCGTTCTCGCGCACGCCCGGCTTGAGCTCCTCGTGGATGAGGTGATAGGCGCCATCCACCATGGCGGCGGCGCGGTTCAAGAGCGCGATCTCGTCCGAGCACTTGATCTCGCGCGCCTCCAGCATCACCTGCTGGCCGTCGCGCACCTTGAGGCCCGCCTTCTCCAGCTCGAACATCATCGGCGGCTCGACGATGTCGACGCCGATCGGCATGTCGGCGACGCCGGCCTCGCGGATCAGCGAGGCGATCTCCTCGGCATGGCGCTTCATCAGCCCGAAGGCGGGATCGACGGTGCCGCGCAGCCCAATGAGCCCGGCCTTGCAGTTCTCCGGCTTGAGCCAGGGCGTGTAGAGCTTGTGATGCACGGCGGCGGAGCCGAAGTCCCACAGGATCGGCTCGCCGGTGCGCGTGAGCAGCGCCCAGCGCGAGAGCTTGTCGCGCTCCCACTCGCCGATCTTGGTCGAGGTGATGTAGCGGATGTTGTTGACGTCGAAGACCAGCAGTGCGCCAAGCTCGGAGGCGTCGAGCGCCTGCCGGACGCGGCTCAGGCGATAACGGTGCAACCGGCGATAATCGACCCGCTCCTCGAAGTCGACCCCCATGATGCCGAGCGCCGGGAGCGCGCGGCCCCAGTTGAAGCGGGGGTTGATGTCGTCGGCGCTGATTTGGCGGACCCGGTCGTCCATGGTGCGGTCTCCTGACGGAAATCAAGCGCCCGGCGGGCGCAGCTTGGAAAGATGATATGGCGTCGCGCTCCTTTACGCCTGTCCCGCCGGCCTGTCACGGGGCGGCGGGCAGTGTCCGAGCGGCGTCCGAGTTGCGGCCGTTTTCTGACGTCGCCATAATGGCTTGGCTCGCTAGTGTCCCGATTCCGAAGTTCGCATCATTGTGCGGCACTCTCGTTTGCGAACTTCGGAATCGAAGGACACTAGCAACTCATTGGTCCAGTGTGGCTTTGGTTCAGAAGTCCGCATCTCGGACTAAGCGGCCAAGAATGATACGGACTTCTGAACCGCCACACTGGGGGAGGCATCAATGAGTGCGGTGTCGGGACTGCTGTCTGCAGCGGCTGCGGAGGCCATTCCGCGCGCCTACAATTTCGCCCGCGACATCTTCGAGCGCAACGACGGCGCCCCCCGGCGCGAGCGGGTCGCCTATATCGACCAGCGCGGCTCCTGGACCTATCAGCAGCTTCGCCAGCGCGCCGAAGGGTTCGCGCAGGTGCTGGAGGCGCTGCAGGTGCGGCCGGAGGAGCGCGTGCTGATGTGCCTCCTCGACGGCATCGACTGGCCGAGCGTGTTTCTCGGCACGCTCTTCGCCGGCCGCGTCGCCATCCCGGTCAACACCATGATGACCGAGGACGACTACCGCTACATGCTGGAGGACAGCCGCGCGCGGGTGCTGGTGGTGTCGCAGGAGCTTTATCCGAAGTTCGCCAACCTGATCGGCGCGGTGTACGGGCTGCGGGTGATCGTCTCCGGCGAGAACCCGCATGGCCATCAGCTGCTCGAGGACCTGCTCAAGGGTATCGCCAGCAACAACTCCGGTACTCACGTCTATCGGCCGCCGCCGACCACGCGTGACGACATCGCGTTCTGGCTCTACACGTCCGGCTCGACCGGGAAGCCGAAGGCGGCGGTGCACGTCCATGCCGACCTCAAGCTGACCAACGATCTCTACGCCGCCCCCATCCTCGCCCTGACCGAGAATGACGTCGTCTATTCGGTCGCCAAGCTGTTTTTCGCGTACGGGCTCGGCAACGCGATGACGTTCCCGCTCTCGGTCGGTGCCACCACGGTGCTGCTGCCGGACCGCCCGACCCCGGAGGCGGTGGCGCTGATCCTGCGCAAGTACAAGGTTACTGCGTTCTTCTCGGTGCCGACCTTCTATGCCGCATTCCTGGCAAGCTCGGTCGCGCCAACGCGGAGGGAAGTGCACATGCGCTGCTGCGTGTCCGCCGGCGAGGCGCTGCCGTCCGACGTCGGCAAGCGCTGGCGGGAGCGCTATGGCGTCGACATTTTGGACGGGCTCGGCTCGACCGAGATGCTGCACATCTTCCTGTCGAACCGGCCCGGCGACGTGAAATATGGCACCTCCGGCAAGCCGGTTCCTGGCTATGCGGTGCGCCTGGTCGACGACGATGGTGAGGTGATCAAGAGCAAAGGCACCCTGGGCGAGCTGCAGGTGCGCGGTCCGACCAGCGCGATCATGTACTGGAACAACCGCGAGCAATCGCGCGCGACCTTCCTGGGCGAATGGACACGTTCGGGCGACAAGTACATGGAGGACGAGGATGGCTATTATGTCTACTGCGGGCGGCGCGACGATATGCTGAAAGTCGGGGGCATCTACGTTTCGCCATTTGAGGTGGAAGGCGCGCTGCAGAGCCACCCCGAGGTGCTCGAAGCCGCGGTGGTGGCCTGGCCGGACGAGGAGGCCCTGATCAAGCCAAAGGCCTTTGTGGTGCTCAAGTCGCCGGAGCGGGCCGGCGATGAGCTGGCACGCATGCTGCAGGATCATTGCAAGTCCAAGCTCGCGCCTTACAAGTATCCACGCTGGATCGAGTTCCGCACCGACCTTCCGAAGACTGCAACGGGCAAGATCCAGCGCTTCAGGTTGCGTGCGGAGTCGCCAGGGGCGTGATAGCTAGTGCCGCCGATTTGAAGTTCCTGCACCACGTGCGGCAAACTCGGTCAGGAACTTCAAATCGAAAAGCGGCACTAGAATTATAGACTTGCCAGTGCCCCTTTGTTTCCGAAGTTCGTGTCAGAGGTTGGTGCGACGTATCACGAACTTCGGAAACGGGGCACTGGACGCTATGCGAAAGAACTTCCTGGGCCGCACTGGCCTTGAAATCTCTGAAATAGCGTTCGGTGGTGGCGATACCGGCGGAATCCTGATCAAGGGCGACGAGACGACGCGCATCACCGCGCTCACCCGCGCGGTCAAGGCCGGCATCAACTGGATCGACACCGCCGCGCTCTATGGCAATGGCGCCTCCGAAGAGGCCATCGGGCGCCACCTCGATGCGCTTTCGCCGCGGCCTTACGTCTCCACGAAGGTGCGGATCGAGCGCAGCGACCTGCGCGACCTGCGCGGTGCCATCGAGCGCAGCCTCACCGCAAGCCTCAAGCGGTTGCGCACCGACAGCGTGGCGCTGTTCCAGCTTCACAACCAGCTCGGCGAGGCCGTGGGCGGCCGGCCAGGCCTCCCGCCGGAGGACGTTCTCGGTCGCGGCGGCGTTGCTGATATCTTCAGCCGGCTGAAGGAGCAGGGGCTGTTCCATGCCAGCGGCATTACGGCTGCGGGCGAAGCGCAAGCCTGCCTGGAGGTGATCGGCAGCGGCCGCTTCGACTGCGCGCAGGTCTATTACAACGCGATCAATCCGAGCGCGGCCTGGTCACGCGCTCCGCAGATGTGGAGCGCGCAGGATTTCTCCGGAGTCATGGCGGCATGCTGGAACCAGAACATGGGCATCCTGAACATCAGGGTCTTTGCCGGCGGCCCGCTCGCGAGCGCGACGCGGCCGGATCGGCTTGCGGTGCTCACGTCGGGCACGGACGTGGACAACGAGATGCGCTGCGCCGCCGCGGTCCATCAGGCGCTGGGAGATGAGTATGGCTCGCCGGCACAGACCGCGCTGCGCTTCGTGCTCGGCAACCGCGACCTGTCGAGCCGCGTGATCGGCATCGCCAGTCTGGCCGATCTCAATGAGGCGCTCGCCGCGGTCGAGAAGGGGCCGCTGCCGAGCGCCGCCATCACCAAGCTCAAGGAGCTCTGGGCGACCGATTTCCGCTGAACCGGGGGCCGGCTTGACGTCGCCTGATGACCTGCACTATATTGCATGTAGTATAGTGCATAAGGCGGACCCAGCAAGTGGCGAAGGCGACCCCGACGGCGCGCAATGAGGCGGCGGCCGAGACCGGCCGCGCTGATGCGTTTGCGGCCGCGGTCGGACGGCTGTTGCGCTCGTCGCGCGCCAAGCGTGGCATGACGCGTCGTCAGCTCGCCGAGCAGTCGGGCGCTTCGGAGCGCTATCTGGCGCAGATCGAAAGCGGGCAGGGCAACCCGTCGGTGATCGTGCTGAAAGCGATCGCGGAGGCGCTCGATCTGTCGATCGTCGACCTCTTGCCGCGCACCGATGGCCGCAGCGAGACCCTTGAGCGCATCGTCGAGGTGCTGCGGCGCATGCCGCGATCCGAGCTGCCGGCGATCGCCGACCTTATCGAGGGTCGCGCCGCGCTCGCGACCGACCGCGCGCGCCGGATCGCGCTCGTGGGGTTGCGCGGCGCTGGCAAGTCGACGCTCGGTGAGCGGCTCGCCGCCGCGCTCGGCGCGCCGTTCATCGAGCTCAATCGCATGGTCGAGCGCGAATACGGCGCGAGCGTTCCCGACCTGATCGAGATCGCCGGCATCACGACCTTTCGCCGTTACGAGCGCGCCTGCCTCGAACGCGTGATCGGCGACCATGAGAGTGCCGTCATCGCCACCGCTGGCGGCATCGTGGCGAACCCGGAGACCTATGCGCTGCTCCTTCGCCGCACGCACACGATCTGGCTCAAGGCGCGCCCCGACGAGCATATGCGCCGCGTGATGGCGCAAGGCGACTTCCGCCCGATGGCGAGGAATCGCGAAGCGATGGCGGACCTGGTGGCGATTCTGGAGGCACGGCGCGCGGACTACGCGCGCGCGGGAGCGGAGCTCGACACCTCGGGCGACACGATCGATGCGAGCTTTGCAAAGCTTGAAAAGATCGCGGCACGTTATGGCAGAGGGGTCAGGGGGCCTAAGTCATGACGCTTGCCGACCAGGGCGTGCTCGAACTGGGCGCGATGCGGCTCGAATACCGCATGATCGGCCCGCGCCCGGATGCGGCGCCCACCATCGTGCTGCTGCACGAGGGGCTCGGCTGCGTCGGGCTGTGGGGCGACTTTCCGGACAAGCTGCAGGCTAAGACCGGCGCCGGCGTGTTCGTCTACTCGCGCGCCGGCTATGGCGGCTCGTCGCCCGTGACGCTGCCGCGGCCGCTCACTTTCATGCACGAGGAAGCCCGCGAGGTGCTGCCGAAGGTGCTCGACGCGATCGGCTTTCGTCGCGGGCTCCTCGTCGGCCACAGCGACGGCGCCTCGATCGCCGCGATCTATGCGGGCTCGGTGCAGGACCATCGCGTGCGCGGGCTTGTGCTGATCGCGCCGCACTTCTTCACCGAGGATATGGGGATTGCGGAGATCGCGAGCGCGAGGGACGCTTATGCCACGACCGATCTGCGGCAGAAGCTCGCGCGCTGGCACGCCGACGTCGACAACGCATTTCGCGGCTGGAACGACGCCTGGCTCGATCCCGCCTTTCGCAAGTGGGACATCACCGAGCCGCTCGCCTACATCCGGGTGCCGATCCTGATCGTGCAGGGCGAGGACGACCAGTACGGCACGCAGCGCCAGATCGAGGTGGCGCGACAGGAATGCTACTGCCCGGTGGAGGTCGCGCTCTATCCGGGCGTGCGGCATTCGCCGCACCGGGAGGCGCCGGCGCTCCTGCTCACCAGCATATCGGAGTTCGCCAACCGGCTGTTGCGCGAGCACCATGAAGGCGAGCTACCGGCAAACGCCGGATTTCGTCATGCCCGGCCTTGGGCCGGGCATCCACGACTTGCTTTGACCGAGACCGAAGACGTGGATGGCCGGGACAAGCCCGGCCATGACGGCGCAGAGAAACCTGTTGGCGGCAGAGGACAACTGTAATGGCCGACGCTGAACGCAAGATGACCGACGGCCGCACGCGGATCGAGTTCGAGACCGATCCGTCGCGCTACCGGCATTGGAAGCTCAAGGTCGATGGCGAGGTCGCGACGCTCCTGATGGACGTCGACGAGAAGGGCGCGCTGTTCGAGGGCTATGAGCTCAAGCTCAACTCCTACGACCTCGGCGTCGACATCGAGCTTGCCGACGCGATTGAGCGGCTGCGCTTCGAGCACCCGCAGGTGCGCGTGATCCTGTTGCGCTCGGGCAAGCCGCGGGTGTTTTGCGCCGGCGCCAATATCCGCATGCTCGCCGGCTCGACCCACGCCCACAAAGTGAACTTCTGCAAGTTCACCAACGAGACCCGCAATGGTCTCGAGGACGCAAGCGTCGCCTCCGACCTCAAGACCATCTGCGTCATCAACGGCACGGCGGCGGGTGGCGGCTACGAGCTCGCGCTCGCGACCGACCATATCATGCTGGTCGACGACGGATCGTCGGCGGTGTCGCTGCCGGAGCTGCCGCTGCTCGCAGTGCTGCCGGGCACCGGCGGGCTCACCCGCGTCACCGACAAGCGCAAGGTGCGGCGCGATCTCGCCGACGTGTTCTGCACCACCGAGGAGGGCGTCAAGGGCAAGCGCGCCGTCGACTGGCGGCTGGTCGACGAGGTGGTACCGGGCTCGAAGCTCGATACGGCGGTTGCGCAGCGCGCCAAGGAATTTGCAGCGCGCTCGCGCCGACCGGCCGATGCCACAGGGATCAAGCTCGAGCCGCTCAAGCGTACCCGTACCGCGACCGGCGCCGACTACAGCACGCTGTCGGTCGCGGTCGCCGAGCGGCTCGCCACCATCACGCTGCGCGGGCCGGACGTGGCGCCGCCCGCTTCGGCCGACGCGATGGTGGCACAGGGCGCGCAGTTCTGGCCGCTGCGGCTCGCGCGCGAGCTCGACAATGCCATCCTCGACCTGCGCGTCAACGAGCTCGACACTGCGGCCATCATCTTCAAGTCGTCGGGCGATGCGGAGCAGGTCGTCGCCTACGATCGTTTCCTCGATGCCAATGCGGACCATTGGCTGGCGCGCGAGATCAGGGCGCTGTGGAAGCGCGTGCTCAAGCGGGTCGATCTCACCTCGCGCACATTGGTGGCGCTGATCGAGCCCGGCTCCTGCTTCGCGGGCACGCTCGCCGAGCTCGCATTCGCGACCGATCGTTCCTACATGCTGATCGGGACGCGTGAGGGCGATAACAAGCCGCCGGCCACGCTCGTGCTCGCCGATGTCAATTTCGGCGCCTATCCGATGTCGAACGGCCTGTCGCGATTGGCGAGCCGTTTCCTTGCCAACCCGGCCGACGTCGATCGCGCCAAGGCCGAGTGCGGCAAGGCACTCGACGCGGAACGCGCGTCGGCGCTCGGCCTTGTCACCTTTGCGCTCGACGACATCGACTGGGACGACGAGGTGCGGGTCTTTCTCGAGGAGCGCGCAAGCTTCTCGCCCGACGGGCTCACCGGGCTCGAGGCCAATCTGCGCTTCGGCGGGCCCGAGACCATGGAATCGAAAATCTTCGCGCGGCTGACCGCCTGGCAGAACTGGATCTTCCAGCGCCCCAACGCGGTTGGCGAGGAGGGCGCGCTGCGCCGCTACGGCTCCGGCCAGAAGCCGGTCTACGACACCAAACGGGTGTGATGGAATGCGCAACCAAGCGACACAACTCAACGGTCGTCCCCGCGAAAGCGGGGACCCAGTAGCCACCGACAACGCTGTGGCTACTGGATGCCCGCTTTCGCGGGCATGACAGCGGAGGCGTTAGCGGCCGAACAAGAGAGGAATTGTCATGGACATCCAGGCGGTCGACTACTCGACCAAGATTCCGAACAACGTCAATCTCGTCGAGGATCGTCAGGTGCTGCGCGCGCTCGAGAGCTGGCACCCCGGCTATATCGACTGGTGGATGACCATGGGGCCAAACGGCTTCCAGGAGGCGCAGGTCTATCTGCGCACCGCCGTGTCGGTCGACCCCAAGGGCTGGGCCAAGTTCGACTATGTGAAGATGCCCGAATATCGCTGGGGCATCCTGCTGGCGCCAGCCGAGGAAAACCGCAAGATTCCGTTCGGGCACCATTGCGGCGAGCCGGCCTGGCAGGACGTGCCGGGCGAGTATCGCGCCATGCTGCGGCGCCTGCTCGTGATCCAGGGCGACACCGAGCCGGCCTCGGTCGAGCAGCAGCGCCATCTCGGCAGGACGGCGCCCTCGCTCTACGACATGCGCAACGTCTTCCAGGTCAATGTCGAGGAGGGCCGCCACCTCTGGGCCATGGTCTACCTGCTGCAGAAATATTTCGGCCGCGACGGCCGCGAGGAGGCGGCCGAGCTCTTGCAGCGGCGTTCCGGCGACCCCGACAAGCCGCGCATGCTCGGCGCCTTCAACCAGGCGACGCCGGACTGGCTGTCGTTCCACATGTTCACCTTCTTCACCGATCGGGACGGCAAGATGCAGCTCGAGAGCCTCGCGCAATCGGGCTTCGATCCGCTCTCGCGCACCTGCCGCTTCATGCTGACCGAAGAGGCGCACCACATGTTCGTGGGCGAGACCGGCATCGGGCGCACGCTGCAGCGCACCTGCGAGGCGATGAAAGCGGCCGGCATCGAGGACCCGAACGATATCGAGCGCGTGCGTGCGCTCGGCGTCATCGATCTGCCGACCATCAAGAAGAAGCTCAACCTGCACTATACGCTGTCGCTCGACCTGTTCGGCTCCGAGGTGTCGACCAACGCCGCCAATGCTTTCAATGCCAGCCTCAAGGGCCGCTACCAGGAGACCAGGATCGCGGACGACCATAAGCTCGAACACGCGACCTATCCGGTGCTCAAGCTGGTCGATGGCGTGATCAAGCGGGTGGATGAGCCGGCGCTGACCGCGATCAATATGCGGCTGCGCGATGACTACACCGCGGATTGCCAGCGCGGCCTCGACCGCTGGAACAAGATCATCGAGAAGACCGGCGTGCAGTACAAGCTGGAGCTGCCGCATGTGGCGTTCCATCGGCAGATCGGCGAGTTCAGGGACATCAAGGCGACGCCCGATGGCACGATCGTGGACGAGGCGACCTGGGCGCGCGACAAGGACAAGTGGCTGCCCTCGAAGGACGATGGCGAGTTCATCCAGAGCCTGATGAAGCCCGTCACCGAGCCCGGGCAGTTCGCGAACTGGATCGCGCCGCCGCGCGTCGGCATCGACAACAAGCCGGGCGACTTCGAGTATGTGAAGATCGCGGCTTAAACGCGGGCCGGCCGGCAGGAAGCATCCCGCCAACCGGCCTACGTCGCGCAGGCAGTCAATCAGCCAGCGCGAGGACTCAAAGTTCCAACTTTATCGATTGGGAGTCGGGGACGGTGAGGGCGGAGACATCGGCGTGCTGCCGCCCGCGCCGGTCGTGCCCGCCTGGGAACTCGGGATGCACTGCGCCGAGGCGTTGGTCCCCTTGGCCTGCTCGCACTGCGCCATGGTCTGGTAGACGCAGTTCGGCTGTGCCGCCGCGCTGCTCTTCAGACAGAATTGCGCATTCTGCTGATTCTGCGCAAGCGTCGGCGATGCCACAAACAGCGCGGCCACGATGCTCGCCGAAGCGATCAGTGTTGTTCGCATTAGGAAGCTCCTTTGGTTGTGTGTCCCAGCCAGAGGAAGAACGGCTTGCGGTGACGCTTGTTCCTGATATGAGAATCTTTTTGGCGTTCCGCCGAAGATGAAGGCAGCAACATTGTGAAAAGTGGAACTGTGATTCCGCAGCAGAGACATAATATGAATAAGAAAGAGACATAATGAGAGATTGCAGGTCTCATGGTGCTGCCGTTTCTGAATACGACGATGACTGCGACGAAAGTGCGGGACGCTAGACCTGATGGGTGTACCGTCGATGGCGGCGATCGCGATCGGCATGACCGCATTCGCGATCGTCTTGCACTACATCGCTCTCGGTGCGTAGTGCCTACTGCTGCGGAATCCCCGCCTCTCGCACGACTTGGTGGAATTTTGCGACGTCGGCGCGGAACTTGGCGTCGAACTCATCGGGCGTGGAGGCGACCGGCTCGTTGCCCATGGCCTTGAGGCGCGCCTGCGTGTCAGGCGACGCGATTGCCGCGGCCGCTTCGCGTTGGATGCGCGCCACGATCTCGCGCGGCGTTCCGGCGGGCACGAAATAGCCCTGCCAGCCGGCCGCTTCGAAGCCCGGAATAGCATCTTCGGACACGGTCGGAACCTCCGGCAGGACCGGCGAGCGCGTGGCGCTGTTGATCGCGAGCGCCCGCAGCTGGCCGCCCTCGATCAGCGGCACGATGGTGCCGATCGGCACGATCGCGACATCGATCTCGCCGGCGATCAGCGCCGGATTGAGCAGCGCGTCGCCGCGATAGGGGATCGCCTGGATGTCGATGCCTGCGGCGCGCTTGAGCATCTCCATGGTCAGGTGCAGCGAGTTGCCGACCCCGGTCATGCCGTAGTTGAGCTTGCCCGGATGGGCCTTGGCGAGCGCGATCAGCTCTTTCACGGTTCTGGCCTGAACCTTGGGATTGGCCACCAGCACGGTCGAGGTCGTGACCAGCTGCGTCACCGGAATGAAATCCTTCAGCGTATCGAACGGCAGGGAGTGGTAGATCGCCGGGCTGATCGCCTGGCCGTTGGTGTTCTGCAGGATGGTGTAGCCGTCGGGCGGCGACTTGGCGACGAGATCGGCGCCGGTCACGCCGCCGGCACCGGCACGGTTCTCCACGATCACCGGCTGGCCGAACGACTCCTGCAGCTTGGCGCTGACGATGCGCGCGAGCGCGTCGACCGCGCCACCGGCCGCGAACGGCACGACGATGCGGATGGGGCGGTTTGGATAGGGCTGGGCTTGCGCGGCACCGGCGCCCAAAGTGAGTGCAGCAAAAAGAACTGCTACAATTCGAGCGCGTCGCATCAGCCCCCTCCGTCGGCCTACTCCGCCGCCTCGTCGGCGCGAGCCCGGTCCCACCATGGGCAGACGCCTTCCATCCGCTCGTAGTTGCCCTCGATCACGTTCACCGGCTTGCGCAGGCCGGTGGCGGCGGCGGCGATGCGGATCTTGCGCGCCTCGACGCGGCCCTCCGGCGGCATCCATAGGCGGTCGTGGCCCCACAGGCTCGGGCCCCAGGTGACCTCCTCGGTCTGCCAGCTGTCAGGGTCGATCACGCGTCCGCCCCAGCCGTACTCGACCATGAAGCCCGACGGGCTGTTGGAATAGAACGAGGTCACCTCGTCGTTGATGTGGCGCCCGAGCGTGACGCCGATGCGGCCCTCGACGCCGAGCGCGAGGTCGTAGCCCTGGCCGACGTCGTCGAGATTGTAGAGCTCGACCATGAGATGATGCACCGCGCTGCGCCCGGTTTCGATGAACGCGACCGAGTGGTGACGCGGATTGGCGTGGAAGAAATAGGCATTGAACGGCTTGGTCATGTAGTCGCTGAGCCGGAAGCCGAGCACGTCGCGATAGAACGGCATCGCCTCGTTGATGTCTTTGACGTGCAGCACCGCATGGCCCATGCCGAGCGGCCCGGTGCGGAAGCCGGAGATGTTGCGGCCGGGCTTGAACGGCTCGCTCGTGCATTCGGCGCCATGGAACACGTCGAGCCTGTTGCCGAGCGGATCGGAAAACGTGATCAGGTCCTGCACGCGCCGCTCATCGGCGAGCGCGCGAGTGCCGTGCGTCACCACGACGCCATGGCGCTCCAGTCCGGCCGCGAAGCGGTCGAGGGTCGCCGCATCGGCGACCTCCCAGCCGAAGAACGCAACGCCTTCGCCGCCGTCCTCGGTGACCACCAGCCGCTGCTTGCGATCGTCCATGCGGAAGGCCAGCATGCCGCGGCTCTTGTCCACGAGCTGCATGCCCAGAAACTTCTCGCCGAAGCCAGCCCAATCCTCGAGCGACTTGGCGCGCACGCCGACATATCCGAGCGCTTCAATCGACATGACGTGTCCTCAATTTGCACGTGTCCTCAATTTGCGTCCTCAATCCTGCAGCGGAATTTTAGCGTCCTTCACCACCTTGGCAAACTTGTCCAGCTCGGCCTTGAACACGGCCGCGAAGGCCGCGGGGCTGCTGGCGACAACCTCGTTGGCGGTCGCCTCCAGGCGGGCACGCACGTCGGGCGCGTTCAGCGCCTTGGCGGCTTCGCGCTGGATCATAGTAACGATGTCAGCTGGGGTATCGGCGGGCACGAACCAGCCCTGCCAGCTCGCGGAATCAAATCCGGGCAGGCCGCTTTCCGCGATGGTTGGTATGTCCGGCAGCGCCGGCGAGCGCTTGGCACCTGGAATTCCGAGCGCGCGCAGCCGGCCAGCCTCGACATGCGGCTTGGCGGTCGCGAACGGCACCACGGCGAGGTGCACTTCTCCTGCGATCAGCGCGGTGTTGAGCGGCGCGTCGCCGCGGTAGGGCACGGCCTGCAGCTCGATGCCGGCCGCGTGCTTGAACATTTCCACCGTCAGGTGCAGCGGGTTGCCGATGCCGGTCATGCCGTAATTCAGGCTGCCGGGCTTGGCCTTGGCGAGCGCGATCAGGTCCTGCACCGACTTGGCCGGCAGCGAGGGGGTGGCGACCAACAGGAGCTGCGAGGCGACCAGCTGGGTGACCGGGATGAAATCCTTGACGGCGTCAAACGGCAAGGACCGATAAAGCGCGGGACTGATCGCCTGGCCGTTGGTGTTCTGCAGGATGGTGTAGCCATCGGGCGGCGACTTCGCGACCGCGTCGGCCGCGATATTGCCGCCGGCGCCCGGACGGTTCTCGATCACGACCGGCTGACCGATCGATTCCGACATCTTGGCGCCGACGACGCGCGCCAGCATATCGACCGCGCCGCCCGCAACAAACGGCACGACCACGCGGATCGGCTTTGCCGGATAGGTCTGCGCGCCGGCCGGGCTGAGGCCGAGCGCGGTAAGCACGATCGCCAATACAATAACGAGCCGCCTCATCGGTGCGTTCCTGCGTTCTGACACAGGAGCGGAGGATAGCACGGGCCGGACAGGGCTGTCCGATCAAGCCGGCGCGCGGCTATTCAGCCGCTGCTCTTGCGCCCCTGCCATGGGCGGCAACGAGATAGTCCATCGCCGCCTGCACACCACCCTTCTGGTGCGGGATGCCGGCGAGCGCCAGCGCCATCTCGGTGCCGGCCAGCGCACCCATCAGCGTGAGATCGTTGGTGTCGCCGAGGTGCCCGATGCGGAACATCTTGCCGGCATATTTCGCGAAGCTCATGCCATACGAAATGTTGAAATGCTCGAGCGCCAGGCCGCGGAAGGCGTCGGCGTCATGGCCGGCCGGAATCAGCACGGCGGTGATCGTCGGCGAATAGTATTTCGGGGCGCGGCACATGATCTCGAGCCCCCAGCCGCGCACCGCGCGCCGCGTCGCCTCGGCGAGCCGGTCGTGGCGGGCGAAGACATTGTCGAGGCCTTCCTCGTGCAGCATCTCGATTGACGCAGCAAGGCCGTGCAGCATCTGGGTCGCCGGCGTGTACGGGAAGAACCCGATCTTGTTCATGTTGAGCATGTCTTCCCACGACCAGAACGATTTCGGCATCGTGGACGTCTTGGCGGCCGCCAGCGCTTTGTCGCTGACCGCGTTGAACGACATGCCGGGCGGCAGCATCAGGCCCTTCTGGGCGCCGCCGACGGTGACGTCGACACCCCACTCGTCGTGGCGATAGTCGGTCGAAGCGAGCGATGAGATGGTGTCGACCATGAACAGGGCAGGGTGGCCGGCGGCGTCGATCGCCTTCCTGATCTCGGGGATCGGGGACAGGCAGCCGGTCGACGTCTCATTGTGGAGAACGCAGACCGCCTTGATCTCGTGCGCCTTGTCCTTGCGCAGCGCATCCTCGATCGCGTTCGGCTCCGCGCCGATGCGCCAGTCGGTCGTGATGAATTCGGGTTTGAGGCCGAGCTTCCCGGCCATGTTCTTCCACAGCGTCGCGAACTGGCCGGTCTCGACCATCAGCACCCGGTCGCCGGCGTTGAGCGTGTTGACCAGCGCGGCTTCCCACGCGCCGGTACCGGTTGCGGTGTAGATGATGACCGGGTTGGTGGTCTTGAAGATGGTCTTGACCCCTTCAAGCACCCGCTTGGCC
>Ga0209798_10000617_pt1 | contig 21640 bp, 21 predicted proteins | sample DOMMetBare3Fresh_FD_187475 | JGI IMG/M metagenome (GOLD analysis project Ga0209798, IMG submission 187475) | Wetland sediment microbial communities from St. Louis River estuary, USA, under dissolved organic matter induced mercury methylation -... | ecosystem: Environmental > Aquatic >... | reverse complement strand
GTGTTTCGCCCCCAGATCTTGAGCATTCCTGCCTCTCCCTAAACAGTTATGCCCCGCACAAGCGCGGGGCATCCAGCATCACGTCGATGGGCATTTCGGCCGCCGTTGATTGCCGGATCATCTGCGGGCGCGGATGATGACAGCTGGCAACGCCGCGTCAATCCAGCTTTCGCGCTTCCTCGACCAGCATGATCGGGATGCCGTCGCGGATCGGATAGGCAAGCCTGGCGGAGCGCGAGATCAGCTCCTGCCGCTCGGCGTCGTATTCGAGCTGGCCCTTGGTCAGCGGGCACACCAGGATTTCAAGCAGCTTGGGATCGACGCTGCTGGCGGGACGGTCGGTGCTCGTCATGGCGGTCTCTTCGGCAAGCAGCAACGGCTCAAGTGGTTTACCTGCGGCGCACGGTCTGCTGCCGGCGGGTCGGCGGTGCACCGAGCGGACGGTTGGTGTCGCGGTGGCGGAAGTTGATGCGGCCACGGTCAAGATCATAGGGCGACATCTCGACCACGACCTTGTCGCCCACGCCGGTGCGGATGCGGAACTTGCGCATCTTGCCCGACATGTAGGCGAGCACCTCGTGGTCGTTCTCGAGCTTTACACGATAATTCCCGTCCGGCAGGACTTCGGTCACCGTGCCTTCGAATTCCAGCAGTTCTTCCTTTGCCATAAGGTCCCTCCAAATCTGGTGTCAGTCTATCATCAGGGCTGCCGCGGAGTCCGTGGACCACCGGAGTGTGGACGCGGGCGCTGCTTGTGCTGCAGGAAGGCGACTGATGCGATGCTGCCGTCGCTGTTGGCGCCGGGATTGCCACTGTCGTGCGGTCGCTGGTCGCGACGGCCGTTCAAAGGCCGCGCCGGGCGGCCGTTGCGCTCTCCCTGCGGATGCGCGTTGCGGCCGCGTTGCGGCTTGCCCTTGCGGGCATGCGGGTTGTTGCGGCGCTCCTGGTTCTGCCCTTGAGCCCGCTGTTGGCCCTGCTCCTGGTCTCGCTCCGGACCCCGTTCTTGATTCCTGTCTTGATTCCTGTCTTGGCCCCGCCCGTGGGACTGGCCGTTGCCGTGCCACTTGCGCTGCTTCGGGAAACGCCCCGCGGATGGTGCGTCTGCCTCTTGCGCGGGCGGCGCGTCGCGCCGCTGGCCGCGGCGGTCGGTCGCCGGGATCGACATGCGGATCAGCTTCTCGATGTCGCGCAGGAACGCCCGTTCCTCGCCGTCGCAGAACGAGATCGCGATGCCGTCGGCGCCCGCGCGGGCGGTACGGCCGATGCGATGCACGTAGCTTTCAGGAATGTTGGGCAAGTCGTAGTTGACCACGTGGCTGATGCCTTCGACGTCGATGCCGCGCGCCGCGATGTCGGTTGCGATCAGCGTACGCACCGAGCCGGTGCGGAAGGCGGCGAGCACGCGCTCGCGCTGGCCCTGCGATTTGTTGCCATGGATGGCGGCGGCCTCGAGGCCCGCCTTTTCAAGCGCCCGCACCACCTTGTCGGCGCCGTGCTTGGTGCGGGTGAAGACGAGGACGCGGTCGATCGGCTCCGCGCGCAGCACCTCGGCAAGCAGCGCAGCCTTGCCGGCGCGATCGACATGAATGATGCGCTGGTCGACCCGTTCCACCGTGCTGGCGGACGGCGTCACCGCCACGCGCACCGGATCGCGCAGCATCGCGTTGGCGAGCTCCGCGATCTCCTTCGGCATCGTGGCCGAGAAGAACAGGGTCTGGCGGGCAGCCGGAAGCTTGCCGACGATGCGCCGGATGTCGTGAATGAAGCCCATGTCCAGCATCCGATCGGCTTCATCAAGCACGAAGTACTCGACCTGGTCGAGCGCGACCGCGCGGTTCTGCATCAGGTCCATGAGGCGGCCCGGGGTGGCGACCAGGACCTCGACGCCGGGCGTGAGCGCGCGCATCTGCGGCCTGATGTTGACGCCTCCGATAGCGAGCGCCACGCTCGGTCGCAGGTAGCGGCCGTAGGCCTTGAAACTATCGACGATCTGGGCGGAGAGCTCGCGGGTGGGGCTCAGCACCAGCACCCGGCAGGTGCGCGGATGGGGTCGCCTGCGGGTCTCGGCCAGCCGATGCAGGATCGGCAGCGCAAAGGCCGCGGTCTTGCCGGTGCCGGTCTGCGCGATGCCAAGCACGTCGCGGGCGGCGAGCACATGCGGGATGGTCTGGGATTGGATCGGGGTGGGGGTGGCGTAGCCTTCGTCGACGAGCGCGCGGGTGATGGGCTCAGCGAGCCCGAGATCAAGAAATGCGTTCAATGGATCATTCTTTCATAAGCGACACGAAGCCCCTATGCCGTTAAGCGGCATCGGCGCAGGGCGCTCGCGAGTCGGCGGAAGCCGACCTGCGGTGACGCGGCCGCGAATCGCGGGACTGGAGACACCCCGCGTGGTCTGGGCTGTCGGTTATTTCGGTTGCTGGATGCGACGGGTCGAAAACCAGGACGTCAAAGCCGAGACGTGGAATTCGTGCACGCGACCCGCGAACGGCCGGCCAAACTCTACAAAAGCCGCGGCCATTGATCTCAACGAGTTATGATATAGCGCTTCAATGCGGACTTTTCAAGGTATTGTTGAATCAGGGTGAAAATCTCCTGACTATTGCCCCCTGACTATTGGAGTGGCGTCTCGCCGCCGGTGTTCTTCTTGGCAAGCTCCATCTCGGTCATCGCGATCAGCATGTCGGCCCGGGTCTTGAGGTCGGGGGCCTCCAGAAGCGCCTGCTTCTCGGCTGCACCATAGGGCGACATCATGGCGAGCGCGTTGACCAGCGCCTCGTTGGGGGCGTCCTCGATGCCGTCCCAGTCGACCTTGAGGTTGTTGATCTCGAGAAATTGCCGCAGGGCTTGCAAGAGGTGCTTCCGGTCAACTGCACTTTCGCCCTTGCGGGCCGTGAAGTCGTCGACGAAGTCGCCGTAGTGGACGCGGCACTGGCGGTAGGGGGTTGGCACGACCAGCTCCTCCATCACGCGAAAGCGCGCGACGCCGGTGAGCTGGACCAGGTAGCGGCCGTCGCCCGATTCCGCGAACTGGGTGATGCGGCCGACGCAGCCCACGCGGTAGAGATTCGGCCGCGCCTCGGGGCCCGGGTGCGCGGTATCGGGCTGGATCATGCCGATCAGGCGATGGCCGAGCCGCAGGGCATCATCGATCATCGCGAGATAGCGTGGCTCGAAGATGTTGAGCGGCATCTGCCCGCGCGGCAGCAGCAGCGCGCCGGCGAGGGGAAATACCGGGATGACCTCGGCGAGGTCGCTGGGCTGATGATAGGCGGTGTTTATCGGCATCGTGGCACTCCACTGCGCCCCCGCAAACACGCGATCGATGGTTCGCTGTCTTTATCCCTTGTCTTCATCTCTTATGAGAACAAAATCGACGACAGCCGCTTGCGGCCAGCGACGGTCGCTTCGTCGGTTGGCCCCCAGGCTTCGAAGAACTGGACGAGCTGCTTGCGCGCGCCGTCGTCGTTCCACTTGCGGTCACGCCGCACGATGTCGATCAGGTGATCGACCGCCTCCGGACGGCGGTTCTTGCTGTTGAGCGCGACCGCGAGGTCGAAGCGCGCCTGGTGGTCGAGCGCGTTGGCGGCGACCTTCTGCTCGAGCTCGGCGATCGGGCCGACTGACTTCGCCTGCTCGACCAGCTCGAGCGCGGCGCGCGCGGCTGCCACCGCCGGATCGTTCTGCTTGGCTTCCGGCACCATCGCGAGCGTCTGCTTGGCCTGCTCGGTCGCGCCGGTCTTGAGATAGGCGCGCGCGAGCCCGCCCAGCGCCGCCACGTTGCCGGCGTCCTGCGCCAGCACATGGGCGTAGAGCTCGGCCGCATTCGCCGCATCGCCCTTGGCGAGCGCCTCGTCGGCGGTCGCCAGCATATCCTTCTCCTCGCCGCCGATCTTGCCCTTGGTCACCCGCTCCAGGAACGCGACGACCTGGCTTTCCGGCAGGTTGCCCATGAAGCCGTCGACCGGCTGGCCGTTGACGAAGGCGAACACGGTCGGCAGCGACTGGATGCCGAGCTGCCCCGGGATGGCCGGGTGCTTGTCGGTATTCAGCTTCACCAGCTTGACCTTGCCTTTGGCGGCCTTGACCACCTTCTCCAGCACCGGCGTGAGCTGTTTGCAGGGGTTGCACCAGTCCGCCCAGAAGTCGACCAGCACCGGCTGACGCTTCGATTCCTCAATGACGTCCTTCATGAACGCCTGGGTGGTGGTGTCCTTGATCAGGCCGCCGTCCCCGGCCGCCGTCGTCGTCCCAGCCTGCTGCAACATGGTGTCCGGTCCTGTCGGTTCGCGCCTGCTCCGCAAGCGCCCGAAATCTCAATGTCTGCAACCAAATAGTGCCCACACGCCGGGTTTGCAATGTAATCCGCCGCCGGATCAGGATGCGGCCGGCTCCGCCACCGCCTCGATCCGCGGCGGATGCCCGGTCGCCGCCAGGAACCTAACAAGATCCTCGCGCGCAAGCGAGGTGGTCATGGTGTTGCGCAGCGGGTGGCAGTTGATGACCGCATGCGCCATCAAGGCCTGGTCGAGCACCACGGTGACCTGGAGGGCCGCATCGTTCATGGCCGCAAGCGGGGTGACGGCGCCCGGCTCGACACCCAGCACCGCGCGCAACTGCTCGGGAGAGCCGAACGAGAACCGGCCGCTGGCGCCGAGCCTGCGATGCAGCGACTTGAGCTCGATCACGGCGTCCTCGAGCGCCGCGACCAGGAACAGGCTGCCCTTCTTGTCCTTGAGAAACAGGTTCTTGGTGTGGCCGCCCGGGATCTGGCCGCGCAGCGTGCGCGACTCCTCGACCGTGAACAGGGGCGGGTGGTGGACGGTCGGGTGCGCGATGCCGAGCTGGCCCAGGAAGGCGAACAGGTCGTCGGGGGTGGCCATGGGGCAGTCGAGGGCTTGGTGCTTGGTGGGACTGGCGAATAGCGAGTAGCGAATAGCGAATAGGGGAAAGCAAGAACAGGCCCGCAGGGCCGGTCGGCCCATCGTCCCTACTCGCCATTCGCCATTCGCTACTCGCCTCTTCTGCTGCAGTTGCAAAGCTGGGCGTCCTTTGGCATAGCTTGCCCCACGACGGCCGCTTGGCCGGCTACCCAACGGATGCGGGTGTAGCTCAGGGGTAGAGCACGACCTTGCCAAGGTCGGGGTCGAGGGTTCGAATCCCTTCGCCCGCTCCAGATTAATCAAAAGGTTATGAGGCGTCGTAGCTGCTTCCCCACTCCTCTCTGATTCTTCGGGGAAGCATGGGGGAAGCAGCGAGGATCCTGCCTTGATCTTGGGGTCTGAGAACGCCCGTCGCAAGGCGCAAGGCAAAACCCCGGCACCGATCTCGCCGCTTGCCTTCGAGGCGGTCCGTCGACGCCCTGTTCGAGATCGAACGCCCATCAATGGCCAGACTGCCGAGCAGCGCTTGACTGTTCGCCAGCAGCTCAGCGCGCCGTTGGTCGCTGATGAAAGCTGGATGCGCCAGCAACGCGCGAAGCTCTCGCGCGGCAACGATCTCGCCAAAGCGATGGGCGGATTGGCTCATTACAGTTTCTGATGGACGCCCGAGGATATTTAACAAGCCAGTAACGCTCTTATTTTACCCTTTCTGCCGTCAGCCGGCATTCAGTTACCGTGAATACGTGCGGATGATCGGCGCCCAGATGTCCGGGACAGGTCTTTGCGGGGCTTGCGGGCATCCGCGGTGTTGGTCGCTGCAACCGGGCGGCAGGCAGCCGGCCGATCAGGAGCAATGATCCAAATGCAATCGAGTATGGCCGAATCTCCGCCTCCCGACGCGATCCAGCCGATGCCGGCCGAAGCGACCGCCGGCAAGGCGCTCCCAACCCAGGTCATCAGCTTCGCTATCGGCGACGATCAGTACGGCGTCGACATCATGGCGGTGCGCGAGATCAAAGGGTGGTCGGAGATCACGCATCTTCCCAAGCAGCCCGAATACGTGCGCGGCGTGCTCAACCTGCGCGGCGTGATCGTGCCGATCATCGACCTGCGCTGCCGGTTCGGCCAGGGGCTGACCGAGGCGGGCGCGCTGCACATCGTGATCATCGTGCAGATCGCGACGCGGCAGGTCGGCCTGCTTGCCGACCGGGTGCTCGACATCGTGTCGTTCGAGGCGGCGCAGGTGCAGCCGGTGCCGCGCGTCGCCAACGGCTCGCGCGTGGGCTTTCTGTCCGGGCTGGTGACGATCGAGAGCGGCATGATCGCGCTGATCGATCTGCCGAACCTGCTCTCGGTTCAAATCGATGACGAGCAGCTTGCAATGCCATCCGTCACGGCGGGGCAACACAACTAGGCCTGATCGCTGCGCTGTGCCCGCCCGTTCAGGGCCGCCATCGCCGCGTTCTGATCGAATCGAACTGACCTAGAGGGGTTCAAGACCATGGCTACGCATCCGGCACAACAACAGGGACTTTCGCGGCTGTTCAACGACCGCAAGATCAGCACCAAGATCGCCTCCGTCGGCGCCATCAGCGTTCTTGGCCTTGTGATAATCGGCGGGCTTTATCTGTCCGGTTCATGGACGCAGGCGCGCTACCAGAAGAACGCCGAAGACACGAGCGTACTTATGATGCTGACAAACAAACTCAGTATCCAAATGCTGCAGGCGAGACGGGCGGAAAAGGACTTCCTGCTGCGCCGCAATGACCAGTACGTAAAGGCTCATGGCAATGTTGTCCAAGCGATTGCCGCCAACATAGACGATATCATGCGGCGGCTTGCGGCGCTCGATCAGACCGAACTTGGAAAGAAATTGACCGCCGCTCAGGCGGACTACGATGGCTACGTTAAACATTTTAAGGCGCTCGCAAATGCGGTGCAAAAGATTGGCCTTACCGAGAACGACGGTCTGCAAGGCGTGATGCGAAAATCCGTGCAGGCAATCGAAGACATCATCAAGGAATTCAATGACGTAAGACTCGAAGCTGCGATGCTTACGATGCGCCGCCAGGAAAAGGATTACATAATCCGCCTCGATGCGAAGTACGGCGACGAGATGAAGAAAGCGGCCTCCGCATTTGCCGGAATTCTTGCCGCCTCCGACATTCAAACGACAAGAAAAGCCGACTTGACGCAGAAATTGGCCGAATATCAGCGCGATTTCCAGGCCTACATGGATGGTTCGCAAGCGATCGTCAGCGAATCGAAAGCGCTCAGCGATGCCTATGCAAAGTTCGATCCGCAGATCGTGGCGATCGAGAAAACAGTCGAAAAAATCCATGACGAGACCACTGCGGCCGCCCATGCTGCGGTCGCAGCGACGACGCTTCAAATCCAAATCGGAATTCTTGTAATAACAGTTGGCGTGATGCTGCTGACATTCTTCGTCGGCCGCGGCATCTCCAAGCCGATCGTGGCGCTCGTCCCCGAATTGAAGAAGCTCGCCGACGGCGATTTCAACGTCGCGCTGACGGGGCTGGGTCGCAAGGACGAGATCGGGCAGATCGCCGAGGCGGCCGAGATGGTGGCGCAACGGGTGGGCTCGACCATCAGCACCATCAAGCTGTCCGCGAACGAGGTCACCGGCGCCTCGGCGGAGATTTCGAGCGCCACCACCGACCTCTCGCAGCGCACCGAGGAGCAGGCTGCGAGCCTGGAAGAGACCTCGGCCTCGATGGAAGAGATGACCGCCACGGTCAAAAAGAACGCCGAGAACGCCAAGGAGGCCAACGAGCTGGCCGCCAGCACCCGCGAAGTGGCGGACCGCGGCGGCGAGGTCGTGGCCAAGACGGTCGAGGCGATGGCGAAGATCGAGGAATCCTCGCGCAAGATCTCCGACATCATCGGGGTGATCGACGAGATCGCGCGGCAGACCAACCTGCTGGCGCTCAACGCCGCGGTCGAGGCGGCGCGCGCGGGCGAGGCCGGGCGCGGCTTCGCGGTGGTGGCGACAGAGGTGCGCAGCCTGGCGCAGCGCTCCTCGCAGGCCGCGAAAGACATCAAGGACCTGATCACCAACAGCTCGGGCCAGGTCAAGGAAGGCGTCGAGCTCGTCAACCGGGCGGGCACGTCGCTCAACGAGATCGTGGAATCGATCAAGAAGGTCACCGCGGTGGTGTCCGACATCGCCAATGCGAGCATCGAGCAGTCGACTGGGATCGAGGAGATCAACAAGGCGCTCACCCAGATGGACGAGGTCACGCAGCAGAACTCGGCGCTGGTGGAGGAGAACGCCGCGACCGCCAAGACGCTGGAGCAGCAGGCCAGGGCGATGGACGAGCGGGTTGCCTTCTTCCGGCTGCGCGCCGCCGGCGGACCGGCGGACGTCGCGCGCCCTGCCGCGCGGACCGAACCCGCCTCCCAACAGCCGCAGCATGACGCCACGGCGCCCAGGCGTCCGGCTGCCGTGCCGAAGCGGGCGGCCGCACCGCGGCGCGCTGCCGCCGGTGGCGGACCGGTCGGCCAGATGCAGACCGCGCTCGCCACCGCCATCAACCGGGATCAGGAGTGGAAGGAATTCTAATTCGCTTAAGGGCTACGAGCGGATCGCGAGCGGACCGAAGGAAATCGAGCAGCTGGGACGGAACTCTGGAATGCCTTCAGTAAATCGTAACGTGGCAACGGCAATCGCCCCGAGCGATTCCGCCACCGCGGACCCTTTTCGCGAATTCGACTTTTCCGAGGACGACTTCAGGAGCCTCTCGAAGCTCGCCTACGAGCGAACCGGGATCGTGCTGCCCGAAAGCAAGCGCAATCTGATCTATGGCAGGCTGTCGCGTCGCCTGCGCGCGCTCGGCATCACGTCGTTTCGCGACTACCGCGCCTATCTTGCCGAAGAAGGCGGCGCGCAGGAGATGCAGAACTTCGTCAATTCGATCTCGACCAACCTGACGAAGTTCTTCCGTGAGTCGCACCACTTCGACCATTTCCGCACCGCGGTAGCCGTTCCGCATGCGCAGAGGCGCGGCCGCGGCGACAACCGGCTGCGGGTCTGGTCCGCCGGCTGCTCCACCGGCGAGGAGCCTTACACCATTGCGCTCGTCATCCAGCGCGACGTCCCGGACGTCGCCAGGCGCGACGTGCGGATTCTCGCGACCGACATCGATACCGACGTGCTGGCCAAGGCCGCGCGCGGCGAATATCCGGAAAATGCCCTCGAAAGCGTGCCGCAATCGTATCATCGCTACTTCCAGGCCAGGACCGTCGCTGGCGAAACGCTGATCCGCCCTGGCGACACGACCCGCTCGCTCATCGCGTTCCGCAAGCTCAACCTCTTGGGGCCGTGGCCGTTCCGCGGCCCGTTCGACGCGATCTTCTGCCGCAACGTGATGATCTACTTTGACGGGCCGACCAAGGCGACCTTGATCGAGCGATTCATCCAACACATCAAGCCGGGCGGCTGGCTCTATATCGGGCACTCGGAATCCTTGCTTGGCTCGCATCCAGGGTTGGCGCTGGTCGGCCGAACCATTTATCGGAGGGAAGCGTGATCGGTACACCCCAACGACGCCAATCTGCCGGCAGCGCCGTTGCGGATGACCAGAGCATCCATGCTGCTCGCGGCGGACGATTCTTCGACAATGCGAGCCAGTCGTGGCCCGTGAAGGTGTTTCCCGGCGAATATCACGTGACGTCGAAATCCGATGAGACGCTCGTCACGGTGCTCGGCTCGTGCGTTGCCGCCTGCATCCGCGATCCGCGCAGCGGCATCGGCGGGATGAATCACTTCATGCTGCCGTTGGGGCACTCGAGCGGGTGGGGGAGCGATCCGCAGTCGACACGCTACGGAAATTTCGCGATGGAGAAGCTCATCAACGAGCTGATCAAATCCGGGTGCACGCGGGAGCGGATGGAGATCAAGGTTTTCGGCGGCGGCAACGTCATCGACACCAACAGCAGCCGGCCGGTGGGTACGCAGAATGCCGAGTTCGTGCTGCACTTCCTCGAAGCGGAGGGGCTCCGATGCAGCGTGCAGGATCTCGGCGGGCCATATCCCCGCCGTATCCAATACAGCCCGGCCACCGGCCGGGTCGTGCGTCGGCTTCTCGGCACCGGCGATTCCCAGGTCATCACGCGTGACGAACGCGAGTATGCGGCGCGCCTGTCGTCCAAGAAGACGGCCGGCGAAATCCAACTCTTTGTATGAACGGGGGCCCAACTATGACCTCACCTGTCCGTGTCCTCATCGTGGACGACTCGGCCTTGATGCGGAAGCTGTTGTCGACGCTGCTGGCCGAGGATCCCGAGATCGAAGTCGTCGGGACGGCGCAAGACCCTTATGACGCCCGCGACAAGATCAAGACGCTTAATCCTGATGTGATCACGCTCGACGTCGAGATGCCGCAGATGGACGGCCTGACGTTCTTGCGCAAGATCATGGCGCTGCGGCCGATGCCGGTCGTGATGTTCTCGTCTGTCACGCAGGCGGGCGCGGAGGCGACCCTGGAGGCGCTCGAAGTCGGTGCCGTGGACTTTGTCGCCAAGCCGAAGAACGACATCGCCAACGCGATGGGCGCATTGGCGGAGACGCTGCAGGCCAAGATCAAAGGGGCAGCGCGGACGCGATTCCGTCCGCGCCGCGCCGAAGCAGCGCCGCCACCGCGCGCGCGTGCAAAGATCGGCCGTCCGACCGGAAAGCTGCTCCTGATTGGAGCGTCGACGGGCGGAGTCGAGGCCCTCAAGGCGTTGTTGATGCAGATGCCGGAGGACTGTCCGCCCACGCTGGTTACCCAGCACATGCCGGAGCGTTTCACGAGCGCGTTTGCGGAGCGGCTCAATCGCGAATGTCCGATGAAGGTGTCGGAGGCCAAGGACGGCGAAAGGATCGAAGCCGGGCATGTCTATATCGCGCCTGGCGGCACGCATCACCTGGAGCTCAGTCGCAATGGCGGCCATTTCGCCTGCAAGCTGATCGACGCGCCGCCGGTGTCGGGCCATCGGCCATCGGTCGACGTCCTGTTCCGCTCGGGCGCTCGTGTGTCTGCCCGCACGATTATCTCCGTCATCCTCACCGGCATGGGCAAGGACGGTGCGCAGGGCATGCTCGAGCTGCGCCAGGCGGGCGCGATCACGCTTGGGCAGGATGAGACCTCCTCGCTGGTTTACGGCATGCCGCGGGCCGCGTTCGAGTGCGGCGCCGTCATGCGCCAGTATCCATTGGCCAAGATGGGTGATGCGATCATCGAGGCTTGCAAGGGCGAAGGTGGCGCGGCGTCTTTCAAACGTACTGTCGGCCACGGCGCATAAAGTGACGGAAGGTTGGGCGGATATCCCACGATGCAGACAGTGACAGGCGACAGCGGCTCCGACGGCACATTCAAGTTGCCGGCGACCTTGGATTTGGCCGCAGCGGAGGACTTCCTCGCCACCATGCGAGCGAAAGCCGTGGGCGATCTCCCGTTGGAGCTCGACGCCTCGGGGGTCGAAGTTATGACGCTGCCATGTGCGCAGATCATTCTCTCGGCGGCAAATACTCACAGCGGCCTTTCGATCAGGCGGCCGTCGGAGGCCTTCGTGAAGGCGCTCGGCGATCTTGGTCTGACCTGGCCGGGGGATCAAGATCAGGTCTCGCCGAATGATCTCGATCAAGCTGATCAGTTCGAAGGCGTGACCGACGAACCAGGCACCCTCGACGTGATGACGGATGGCGAGGCCGACTCGCTTGCAGATGCACAGGCCGGCGATACCGACCACAATCAGAATAACACCACCAGCGAAACTCCGACGCAGACGGACGCGAATGAGCAACAGCAAACGGATGTTCCACCCATGTCAAAGCGTATATTGACCATCGACGACTCCAAGACCATGCGTGACATGCTGCTGCTCACGCTGACCGATGCCGGCTTCGAAGTGCTCCAGGGGGTTGACGGCCAGGATGGCCTCAATGTGCTCGGCGAGCAGCGCGTCGACGTCGTCATCACCGACATCAACATGCCGAAGATGGACGGCTATGAAGTGATCCGGCAGTTGCGCCAGAATCCCCGGCACAAGACGACTCCGATCCTGGTCCTGACGACCGAAAGCGACACGGAGAAGCGAAACCTCGCCCGGAGCGCCGGTGCAACCGGCTGGATGGTCAAGCCATTCGATCCGGAAGGGCTCGTCGCCGTCATCAACAAAGTCTCACCCTAAGCGCTACCTGCGACAGCCGGAGAATATCGGGCCATGGCAAGTTTGGACGAGCTGAAGCGCACATTCTTTGACGAATGTGGCGAACTGCTCCAGGATATGGAGACGGGGCTCACCGACCTGCAGGACGGGAGCGGCTCGGAGGACACGGTGCACGCCGTCTTCCGGGCGGTGCACTCGATCAAGGGCGGGGCTGGTATCTTCGGTTTCGAGGCGCTGGTCGAATTTGCCCATGTGTTCGAGACGGTTCTGGATTCGGTACGGCAGGGCCGGCTGAATCCAACGCCGGAAATCTTCACGGTTCTGCTCATGTCGAGCGACATGCTCGCCGATCTTGTCGGCATGTCGCGCTCCGGCGAGACGATTCCGGCCGGACACGCCGCTGAATGCCGCTCTGCGCTCGAACAGCTGATCGGCAAAGACAAGCCGGCCGGGTCCGACGGCTCGGAGGATGCGGGCGACTTTGAGGGGCTTGATTTCAAGCCGGTGCCCGTGGGCGATGACGATGACTTCGGCTTCACTCCGGTTCGTACCGACGAGTTCGGAGCCGGCCCCGCGGACGATGGCAAGACGAGCTACACGATCACGTTCCGGCCGAAGCCGGAGATGCTGAGAAACGCCAATGAGCCGCTCTACATCCTGCGGGAGCTGCGTGGCCTTGGAGAGCTTGACCTCGTTGCAGACCTGAGCGCGCTGCCGCCGCTCTCCGAGATTCAGGCCGATCAACCGTATATCAGCTGGACGGCAACATTTCGGACCGACGCCCCGCGCAAGGCGATCGACAATGTCTTCGAGTTCGTCGTCGGTGATTGTGACCTCTCGATCGTGGAGAACGAACCACCGCCCGTGCCAGCCGAGGACGCGCTGCCGCCTACGGCCCAGGACGAGCTGGCGACCGCCGCGGCGCCGAGCCCGGTGCCCAGCGACAATAGCCGGCGCGAGCGCGTCCCACAGGCGGCCGACGCTGGCGAGACTGCTAAGGACGGTCGCGCACCGGCAAAGAAGAATGCGGCCACGACGACCCGGGTCGATCTCGACAAGATTGACCGGGTCGTCAACATGGTTGGCGAGCTCATCATCGCACAGGCCATGCTGGGCCAGGTGGTGCAGGGGCTCTCGGAGGAGGTCAACGACCGCCTGTCGCAGGTCCTGGACCAGGTCATCCACCACACGCGCGAGCTCAAAGAAAGCGTCATGTCGATGCGCGCGCAGCCGGTGGGCTCGGTGTTCCAGCGGATGCCGCGCCTGGTGCGCGAGCTGTCCTCGAAGACCGGCAAGAAGGTGCGGCTGGAAATGTCGGGCGAGTCGACCGAGGTCGACCGCACCATCGTCGAGCGGCTCGCCGACCCGTTGACCCATATCATCCGCAATTCAGCCGACCATGGCATCGAGTCGCCGGAAGACCGGCTCGCCGGCGGCAAGAGCGAAGAAGGCATGATCCATCTGTCGGCAGCGCAGCGTGGAGGGCGCATCGTCATCGAGATCAAGGACGATGGAGCGGGCATCAACACCGAGCGGGTGCTGCGGAAGGCCAAGGAGAAGAACCTGGTCGATCCGGACGGCTCCCTGACGGACGACGAGATCTGCAATCTCATCTTCCTGCCCGGCTTCTCGACGGCGGACACCATCTCCGACATTTCCGGCCGCGGCGTCGGCATGGACGTCGTACGGCGCAACATCCAGGATCTCGGCGGTCGCGTCTCGCTCAAGTCGGAGCGCGGCAAGGGCATGACGATCCAGCTTGCGTTGCCGCTCACGCTGGCGGTGATGGATGGCATGGTCATCAAGGTCGGAGAGAACATCTACGTGATGCCGATGTCCTCGATCGTAGAATGCCTGCATCCCGGCAGCAGCGAGGCCTATAACCTGCTCAATACACGCGGAATGCTGAAATTGCGCGGTGAGCTGGTGCAGCTCGTCTATCTCAGCGATCTCTTCGACGTAAAATCGACGGCTCGCGGCATTTCGGACAGCGTCGTCATCATCACCGAAGCCGGCGACGGCGCGAAGTTCGGGCTCGTTGTGGACGAGCTCTGCGGGCACCAGCAGGTGGTGATCAAGAGCATCGAGGATTCCTACGGGCAGGTCCCCGGCATCGCCGCCGCGACCATCTTCGGGAATGGAAAGGTGGCGCTCATCCTGGACGTCGAAAAGCTATCGGAGCTTTCGGCGGAGGGCATGATGCCCGGCAATGGGTCGCAACCGGCAATGGGCACGGCAACCACACACTAGCAACGGAATCTTAGCAATCATGCGGCACTGCATTTGCCGTTGAACAAGGAGGAGTGAACGAGATGCCAGCAGCAGCAGCTCTCAAAGTACTCATTGTCGATGATCAGTTCAGCGTACGGCAGATGACCCGCATGACGCTGGAGCAGCTCGGCATTCGCAACGTCTACGAGTCCGAGAACGGCAAGGATGCGATTTCCAAGGCGGCCGTCCAGCCGCTCGATCTGATCATCTCTGACTACAATATGCCCGAAATGGACGGGCTTGCCCTCCTGCGGGCGGTGCGCGGCCATCCGGCGGTCCGCAAGCTTCCGTTCATCCTTCTGACCGGCCGCGGCGACCGTGAGCTTGTGGTCAAGGCGGCGCAGGCGGGGGTCAATAACTACCTGGTGAAGCCGTTCACGCAGGTGACGCTGCGCGAAAAGATCGAGCAGGTGATAGGTAAGTTGTCCTAGTGGGCGGCGAGTCCGGCCAGGTGACGTGGACAAGGGTGGGCGTTAGTGACGGCAATAGATTCCACAGACAACGTGGGTGCGTTCCTGGCTGTGTTTGCGGCGCTCCTGCTGGACAACGTGCTGCGACTCGAGGAGACGGTTGGGCGGGTGACTGACCTTATCATGAGCAGTGGCCAGCCGGACCGCGAGCTGGTCGTGACACTGCAGAGCTTCGACCGTCTAAAGCAGGAGTTCGAGGCGCTTGGTGATGCGCTGACGCGTTATGCGGAATCCACCAACGCGGTTCCTCCGGATGGGGAGGAGCGAGTCCAGTTGGGCGAAGAAGTGATCAGCGCAATCACCGTCGCGGATCTGAAGGACCGTCTTCTCCATCGTCTCAAGGAGCAGCTTCCCGATCTGGCGGACGCGCCGAAAATAATGGAAATGGACAACACGCAGCTTGACGTTGATGTTGTGTATTAGTGTCGCCGATTAGAGTTCTTCAACCAGTTGCTGTAATCTGAGGGCTTCAAGTCGCGCTCGGCCAAGGGTCCTGGCGTTTCTTGAATTCCGAGCTCGCAGATCTGGTGCGGTGAGTTACGATCGTCGGAACAGGGACGCTTAAGACAAACGCAAGCCATCCGAGGAGCCATGGGCGCCCAAGACAGCCTTATCAGCGAGCTTGAAGAGGCGATTTCGCATGGCAGCGACGAGCGGCGCGCCAAGACGCTCCGTCGCGTGACCGACCTGTTTGTGTTTGGTTCGGGCCATTTCTCCCATGACCATATTGCGCTGTTCGACGGGGTGTTCACGCATCTGATTGCGCATATCGAGCAGTCCGCGCGCGCCGTGCTCGCCAATCAGCTTGCGCCGATCTTGAATGCGCCGCCAAAGGCGATTCGAACGCTGGCATTCGATGATGCCATCGAGGTTGCAGGGCCGGTGCTCGCGCAGTCAGCTCAGCTCGACAACGCGGCGCTGGTGGAGAATGCCCGAACCAAGAGCCAGCAGCACCTGCTTGCGATCTCACGGCGAAAGTCGCTTGCCGAGACCGTTACCGACGTGCTGGTCGAACGCGGCGACCGGCAGGTGGCGTTGAGCGCCGCCGAGAACCCGGGCGCCAGGTTTTCGGAGGCTGGCTTCATCAGACTCGTCAAGCGCTCCGAGAGCGATGACCAACTGGCGCAATCCGTCGGCGCTCGAGCCGAGATCCCGCGCCATCACTTTTTGCGCCTGCTGGCTAAGGCGTCGCAGGCCGTCCGGCTCAAGCTCGAGGCCGCGAACCGACACAAGGCGGACGAGGTCCAGCGGGCGGTGGCCGAGGCTGCAACGAAGATTCAGGCCAACGCCGCAGCAACGTCGCACAACTATGCCGCCGCCTGCGCTCTCGTCGGCGCCATGAAGTCGGAAGGGCGGCTGCGCGAAGGCGACATCGAAGGGTTTGCGCGCGACAGAAAATTCGAGGAGACCACGGCGGCGCTTGCGGTCTTGAGCGGCCTGCCGACCGACGTCGTGGAGCGCGCCATCGTGCATGATCGGGTGGAAAGCGTCTTGATCATCTCCAAGGCCATCGGGCTGGCATGGAGCACGGTCAAGGCGATTCTGATGCTACGCGCCGACAAGGGTGGTTTGTCCAAGTATGAACTCGACCACTGCCTCACGCTGTTCACGCGGCTCAAGCAGGAGACGGCCCAGCAGGTGCTCAAGTTCCAATTCAAGCACGCCGGCAGCCCATCGGGGCTGTGAGCCGCGCGGTCGACGGGCTTGATCGAGCGTCCAGTTGCGCGCCGATCCGCTTCTTTCCGGCGATTTGACGAGCACCCATGGCTGCGTTCGCGGGTATGAGATTCCATCGCTTGGCGTGACCGCGAAGGCTGCGAAGAGTTGAGATCGCGCGTGCGGCAACGCCTGCGGCGTTTGCGACCAAGAATCTGACCCGCTCTGGCGTGTTGCGAAGCGGTATCTAGCGGCGTCCCGCGGATGGCGCGCCAGCGTTCAGCTTAGCGCCGCCTTCAGCGGTTGATGCCCAAGACGACATAGCGTTGCCCTTCAGCCGTTGGAGCCCAATAGGCGTGCCCGGAGGCATAATCCCGACCTGTCATCTGGGCGAGGTTGGCCTCGCGCAGGCGATCAAGGTGAGGCTGCAGGACACCGCGTTCCATGTTCAATGCGGCGACCATTGCCTCGACGGCACGCTCCTCCGGTTTCTTTGCCCTGAAGAGGTGAACCAGGACGCGAGCGGTATCGTCGCCAATCTCGTGCTTGCGAGGAACCGGCGGACAAAGCTTGGCATTCTCATTTTCCAGAACGGCGATCCGCTGCTTCAGCTCTTCGTTCTCTTTGATCGCGCGTTCGTACGCGTCCTCTGCAATCGCAACGCGCTCCTTGACCGCCGTTAAATGCGGTATCTCTTCGAGCAAATCCTGCACCATGCCCATTTCGCACCTCCCAGCCTTTTGAGGGTGAAATGACGAAATGGTACGCCAGGTTGAGCCCCTCAGTGGGTTGCCGCTGAGGTTATCCACAACCTCAACGCAAGTCCCTGAGCCCCACCTCCCAGTGTTCCCTCTCAAAGCGCGGGAAACTCCTGGCGAGCGTCATGTTGCGGCCGGTTGATCCGATCGTCCGATCAGGTCGCGTTGCGACTTGAGCGCCGATGGAAACATCGCCTTCACACCCGAGCAACAGCGGCGGTCGCGTTTCCAGTCTTGCCGCGATTTCCATCGTCATGGTTAAGAAACCGCGTCGATCACGCCGTATGATACCGCCAATCGCAGATGACTGTCCCAGTATTGGACAGGTATAGGCGCTCTGTGGTGCTCTGGTGTTTACAGATATCGAAAGCCTTAGCCACGTCTGTCGCGTGTTTATCACTGTCAATCTTTTTCCTTATTCGTCAGGGACACTGCCTTTCATCGGGACGTTGTTTTCGGGGTCGGGGAAATTACCCGCCGATAAGTTGGGTTCAGCTGCGCTGGCGTCATCGCCACTGCGGCTGTGTCGTTGGCCATTGCGGCCGCGCTCGCGTGCGCGTCCCGGGTGGTGATCGGGGGACGTGGGGTTGAACGTAAAGGCCGCATACGCCAGACGAGACCCGCGCGCGTACATGGGTGCGCCGCCCGGCTCGCTCTATCGGCCGGCATTGTCGGCGCGAGTGGCTGGTCTCGTTCGCGCCGCTATGCGGCAGGCCGGCGCAGCATCCTTCTCAGCACTGGTGACCGCGCTGGTCGTGATGATTGCGGTCAGTCGCAATCCGAGCCTGCCCGAGGAATTCGAATACGAGCACAACACGACAGAACCCAACACGACGCTCGCCTATCGGCAATCCGAGGCGAGCCTGAATTTCGCCGACCGCTGGGGCGAGACCGAGACCGGTGACGTCACGTCGGTGGAAGACTTCGTCACCGGCAGCCTGACCAAGACGGTGCGAACCATCAGCTTCGCGCGGCCACCCGTGCAAGAAGCCGCGCGTGCGCGCCCTGCGACCGGCTTTGCGCTCGCCAGCGCCGACGCGCGCCAGGTCGACATCGAGAAGCCCAGCCTGACCGGCAAGGCGATCGCCACCGACCTCAACGACGAGGTCTCGCGCTATCTCTGGGACGTGTACCAGCGCTTGCCGACGAAGAAGGACGGCAGCGGCGACTTCACCTGGAAGGACCCGTCGGCTGCGCAGCGCGTCGGCATGTCGCTGCCGAAATACGTGATCCTCGGCATGGATCCCGATTTCCGCGAGCAGCTCTATCATGCCGGGCGCGCCATGGACGCCGCCGGGGTCCAATGGTCGATCCTGAGCGCGTTCCGCGACGACTATCGACAGCGCATCGCCTCCGGCATCAAGGCGAGCGGCGGCAATTCGCTGCATGGCGGCAGCCGGCGGACCGGCGGCTACGGTCACGGCCAGGCGGTCGACGTGGCAGGCGCCGATGGCACCGACATGTCCGAGGTCTGGCGTTGGATCGACGCTCACGGCGCCAAGTATGGGCTGTTCCGGCCGATGCCGGGCTATGATCCGGCCCATATCCAGTCGCGCGGGGAATGGCGCAAGCTCGCGGCTTCGCTGCGCCAGGCGCGAATCAAGGAAGCGCAGGCGCAACGGCCGGCCGTCGCGGAAGCGCCCAAAGACGGCAAAGAGAACGGCAAGGCAAGCGTCGTCGCCGCCGCTGCGCAGTAGCAGTCTCCAACCGCACGCCCGAGTTGGCCCCGTCCCCGATTGGCGCACCCGATGGCGCACATGGCCGCGTCGATGATATAGGCTTCCCCCCAAACCTGTTGGGAGAAGCGTATGCACGGATGCCTAGTCGGCGCATTGGCCATCGCGGCGGCCGCGATCGCTGCGATCCTTCCCGCATCCGCCCAGACCTATCCCAACAAGCCCGTGCGGCTCGTGATCGCTTTCCCGGCTGGCGGATCGATCGACACGCTCGGGCGCATCCTGGCCGGCAAGCTGTCGGATGAATGGGGCCAGTCCGTCGTGGTCGAGAACCGCCCCGGCGCCGGCGGCAATCTCGGCGCCGCGGCCGCCGCCCAGGCGGCGCCTGATGGCTACACGCTGCACCTCGGCGCGCAGACGCTCGCCGTCAACGTCACCATCGCGCCGCACCAGGGCTTCGATCCGGTGCGCGACCTTGAGCCGATCATGCTGGTCGCGACCGCGCAGGACGTGCTGATGGTGGCGCCGAACGCGCCTTACAAGACGGTGCGCGATCTCATCGACGACGCCAAGGCGCGGCCCGGAGAGCTCACTTATGCGTCGCTTGGCCCAGGCTCGAGCGCGCATCTGGCGAGCGTGTTGTTCGCGCAGGTCGCCGGCATCAAGCTGCAGCACGTGCCCTATCCGACCGGCATGTCGCAGGCGGTGACCGACATCATGACGGGGCGGATCTCGCTGTGGCTCGCGACGCTCGGCGGTGCGCTCGGCAACGTGCAGGCCGGCAAGGTGCGCGCGCTCGCGGTGTCGGGCCATGAGCGCACGCAGGTGCTGCCGGAGGTGCCGACCTTCAAGGAGCAGGGCGTGGCGATGGAGGAGGAGGCGACCTGGTTCGCGTTCTTCGCGCCCAAGGGCGCTCCGCGCGAGGTGATTGCCAAGGTCAACCGTGACGTGGCGCGCATCCTGGCGCTCCCCGACATCAAGGCGCGCGGCGTCACGCTCGGCTTTCGCTTCATCGGCGGCTCGCCCGAGGAGCTCGCGGCGTTTCTCAGGGCCGAGATCGCCAAGTGGGCCGAGGTGGCGAAAAGCGCCAACCTCGCGGCACGTTGAAACAATCTCCGCCCTTATCCTGAGGAGAGCGCGAAGCGCTCTTCTCGAAGGATGGCGGTGGTCCCATGCTTCGAGACGCGCTCTTCGAGCGCTCCTCAGCATGAGGTCGATGCAAGCTGGGAGATATTGACGCGTGCTCGGGGGACTTCTCGCCATCTGCTCGGCGGCCACATTCGCCTTCAACAATGCGAGCGTGCGGCGCGGGGTGTTGACCGGATCGGTCGCGCAGGCGATGGCGATCACGGTGCCGATCGGGGTGCCGCTGTTCTTCTTCGCGGCGCTCGTCACCGGCCGGCTTGGCGAGGTGCTCGCATTCTCGACCCAGGGCTACGTGGCGCTGGCCGCCGCCGGCATCTTGCACTTTGTGTGGGGCCGCTACTGCAACTACCGCGCCACCCGTGCGATGGGAACGAACCTGGTGGCGCCGATCCAGCAGTTCAATCTGCTCGTCACCTTGGTGCTGGCGATCTGGCTCCTGGGCGAGCAGTTCACCGTGCTCAAGCTCTTCGGCATCGGCCTCGTGCTGCTCGGCCCCAGCATCACCATGCGCGAGCGGCCGGCACCGGCAGAGCGCAAGGTCTCCGACGAAAAGATCACCGCGATCGACGCCGATCGGCCGGCGGCCTTCGAGCCGAAATACGCCGAGGGCATCACGTTCTCGTTGCTCTCCGCGATCGGCTATGGGCTGAGCCCGATCCTGGTGCGTGTCGGCCTCGAGCAGAAGGGCCTGGGTGCAAGCTTCGCGGGCGGGCTGGTCGCCTACATGGCGGCAACCGCCGTCATGGCGCTGGTGCTGGCGTGGCCCGGACGGCTGCGTCATGCGCTCGCGGTCAATCGCGAATCCGCGAAGTGGTTCACGCTCTCGGGCTTCCTGGTGTTCCTGTCGCAGATGTTCCTCTACATGGCGATGTCGGTCGCGCCGGTCACGGTGGTCTCGCCGATCAACCGGCTCTCGATCCTGTTCCGGCTCTATTTCAGCCGCTGGCTCAACCCGCAGCACGAGGTGTTCGGCGGCAGCGTGATCGCCGGCACGGTGGTGTCGCTTGCGGGCGCGCTGGCGCTGACCTTGAGCACACAGGCGGTGCAGGACATCGTGCCGCTGCCGGACGCGGTGGTGGCGCTGCTCGCCTGGCACTGGCCGTGAGGATTCGTGCGCCGCAGCGGCAGGCCCTTTCGTCTTGCGAGCGGCCATGAGACTTGTCACTCTGACAATCGTCGAACAAGAAAACAGATCACGGGAGGCGCCCATGCGCAGACTTCTCAGCACCAGTCTGGTGGCTTCGTTGCTTGCGTCCGTCAGCTTCGTCGCTGAGGCGGGCACGATCACCGGCACGATCAAGAATGCCGACGGGACACCGTTTCGCGCCGCGTTCGTGCGCGTGCAGAGCCTTAAGACGAAAATGACGATGATGGTCCTTTCCGATCGGCAGGGCCGCTATTGGACCGACCAACTGGCGCCGGGGGCCTATCAGGTCTGGGCGACGTCGGTCGGCTACAAGAGCGAGCCGGCGCGGCGCGCCAACGTGACGGTCGACGAAAGCGGCCGCCAGACCCTCGACTTCACCATGCAGAAGAGCACGGTGCAGTGGAGCCAGCTCACCAAGTTCCAGGCCGGCGTCTTGCTGCCAGAGGCCGAAGGCAACGCC
>Ga0209798_10000615_pt1 | contig 21656 bp, 22 predicted proteins | sample DOMMetBare3Fresh_FD_187475 | JGI IMG/M metagenome (GOLD analysis project Ga0209798, IMG submission 187475) | Wetland sediment microbial communities from St. Louis River estuary, USA, under dissolved organic matter induced mercury methylation -... | ecosystem: Environmental > Aquatic >... | reverse complement strand
GATTCCTACTATGAAGCGAAGTACCGCGATCCACTCGGCATCGTGTTCGACCTCACCCACAAGGGCTGGATCGGCGCCACCAAGGACGTCGTGGCGAAGCCGTGACCGCCGCCAACAGTTCAGCGACGGATCCGCTCGCATGACCAAGGCCGATCGCGTCGTTGTCGTCGGCGCCGGCCCCGTGGGCTTGTGCCTTTCGCTCGCGCTGGCGCAGGACGACGTCCCGGTAACGCTGGTCGAAACACTCGGGGACGACAACTTCCTGGAGCAGGTGCCGCGCGCCGGCACCAACCACCCCGCCACGCTCGAGATGTTCGAGCGCATCGGCCTCTACGAAAAGATCGAGCCGCGCGGAATCATCGCGCCGGTCTTCCACTACTGGGACCGCCACGACAACAAGCTGATCGCCGCGTTCGATCATATCCACCTCAAGGACGATACGCCCTTCCCCTACGTGCTGCAGTGCGAGCGCATCAAGATCGTGGAGGAAGCGCTCAAGATGGCGAAGGCGCATCCGCTGATCGACCTGCGCCTGCGGACGACGTTCAATGCGTTCGAGCAGGACGCCGATCGCGTGATCGCCCGCGTCACCAATCCGGCCGGCGAGGACGAGGTTATCGAGGGCCGCTACCTCGTAAGCGGAGAAGGCGCGCGCAGCATCGTCCGCAAGGACCTCGGCGTCGAGTTCGAGGGCTTCACCTATCCGGACCGCACGCTGAATATCGAAGTCGCCTACGACTTCCGCCAGCACGGCTACGCCGAGCGCAACTACATCTCGGATCCGGACGAGTGGTCGAACCTGTTTCACTGGAAAGGCCCGCCCGACCGCTGGCGCGTGCACTTTCCGACCGCGCCCGAGGAGGAGCCCGAAGCCTTGCAACGGCCGGAGGCGTTGCAGGCGCGGCTGCAAGGCTTCCTGCCCAAGGCCGGCGGGTATGAGATCGTCGGCAGCAATCTGTATACGGTGCACCAGCGCGTCGCCACCAAGTTCCGCATCGGTCGCGCGATCCTCGCTGGCGACTCCGCCCATGTGAACAGCCCGATCGGCGCAATGGGCATGAACAGCGGCATTCATGACGCCATCAATCTCGCCGACAAGCTGATCAAGATCCTGCGCAAGGAGACAGGCGAGGACGTTCTCGACCGCTACGAGCGGCAGCGCCGTCACGTGGCGCTCCAGCACACCCAGGCCGAGACCATCCGCAACAAGCGCCTGCTGGCCGAGAAGGACCCGGCGGTGCGCAAGAAGAATCACGAGCAACTGCGCCGCACCGCGGAAGATCCGAAACTGGCGCGCGCATTCCTCCTTCGCACCTCCCTGATTGAAAGCCTGCGCGAGGCCGAGCAAATCGCCTGAGGCGCTTCGCCACGGCTGGCGCCTGGCACGGCGTTTGCTAAGCTCGACAAAGGAACTCAAACCGCCAGTTTCCCAGTTAGGCCGGGGCTTTCTCGTGACCAGGTTCGTCTTTGCCCTCTTCGCCATAGCCCTGACGCCGGGCCTCGCCAGCGCCCAGGGCTGGCCGACGGAGCGGCCGATCCGTCTGATCGTGCCGTTCCAGGCCGGCAGCAGCTCCGACACCATTGCTCGCATCGTGGGACAGAAGCTGTCGGAGCGGCTCGGCCAGCAGATCGTCATCGACAACCGGGTCGGCGCGAGCAGCATGATCGGGACCGAAGCGGTCGCGCGATCGCAGCCGGACGGCTACACGCTTGGCCTCGCCAACACGACGACGCATGCGTCGGCCACCGCGCTGTCCGCCAATCCGGCCTACGATCCAGTCAAGGACTTTGCGCCGGTTGCGATGATCGGCAGCTCGCCCTTCGTGCTGCTCGGTGCGCCAAAATTCCCGGCAAGCGACGTTGCCGCGCTGATCGCCATGGCGAAGGAGAAGCCCGCCACCATCAGCTATGCCTCGGCCGGCCCCGCCACCATGGCGCATCTGTCCGGTGCGCTGTTCGAGAAGATGGCAGGCGTGCGGCTTGTGCACGTGCCCTATCGCGGCACCGGGCAATCGGTCGTCGACCTGATGGAGAACCGGATCGAGCTCCTGTTTGGCACCATCGCGCCTTCGCTGGCCCACATCCGCAACGGCAAGATGCGCGCCTTTGCGACCACCGGCGAGCGCCGCAACACTATGCTGCCTGACGTTCCGACCATGGCTCAGGCAGGCCTGCCCGGCTACGAGTCGGCGCTGTGGACCGCGCTCGTGTTGCCCGCGGGCGCGCCTGCGGCGATCATCGAGCGGCTCAACCGGGCAACGGTTGCCGTGCTCAATGCGCCGGAAACCCGCGAGGCGCTGGACAAGCAAGGCGTCGAGATCGAGACCGGAACGCCAGAGGCGCTGGCGCTCCGAATTGGGACTGACGCAGCCAAATGGCGCGACGTGATCGTCGGCGCCGGCCTCAAGGAACCCTGAGCAACCCGCCACACCTCGTGGAGATGCCGTCATGACGGCCCCGCTGATGTCCCGCTGGTTGACCGTTGTCGCGCTCGTGCTGCCCATATTGGCTCCGCCGACGCGCGCAGCGGCCCAGGACGTCAAGGCCTTCTACACCGGCAAGACGCTCAGGATCCTGGTCGGGCTGCCGCCGGGTGGCGGCGCCGACGCCTACGCACGCCTAGTCCAACGACACCTCGGACGCCATGTCCCCGGCGCACCGGCCGTCGTCGCGCAGAACATGCCGGGCGCAGGGACGCTTCGCTCGGTGATGGCGCTCAATACCAGCCCCGAGGACGGCACCGTGCTCGCGCATTTCAGCTCGGCGCTGCTGACCGAGGCCATCACGGCACCGGACAAGGTGAAGCTCGACTTTCGGTCCTTCAGCTGGCTCGGCAATGTCAGCGAGGATGTGCGGGTCTGCTACGTCCGCAGCGTAGCCGGCATTCAGACGTGGCAGGACATGGTGGCGAGCAATCTGGTGGTGTTCGGCGCGACCGCGCCGGGGACGGCGGGCAATGTCGACACCGCCATGCTGCGCAACCTGTTCGGCATCAAGCTGCGGCAGGTTCAGGGCTACGCCGGCAGCGCCGAGAAGCGGATTGCCATCGAGCGTGGCGAGATCGATGGCGATTGCGGCGGCTTCACCTCCGTGCCCGAAGATTGGCTGCGCGAGAGCCGGATCAAGGTCGTCATCCGCCTGTCACCGACGCTGGTGCCTGGGATGGATCGGACGATCCCCTGGGGCGGCGATCTCGTGCGGAACGCGGATGAGCGGCGGATCTACGATTTCCTGGTGGCGCCGGAGCGGCTCGGCCGCCTGTTCATGGTGTCGGGGCGCGTACCGGCCGAACGAGTCGCGGCGCTGCGTAGGGGCTTTGACGCGATGGTAGCCGACCGCGAATTCCTGGCCGACGCTGAGAAGACGAAGTTGCTGGTCACGCCCATGACCGGCGCCGTCGTCACGCGCCAGGTCTCGGAGCTTTACGCAACGCCTCCCGCCGTCGTTGCCAAGGCCAAGGCCATCACCGGCGACTGACGCGTCACGAGGCACCTGTCAGCGTGGACCTACCAGCGCAGCGCCAGGCGGCCGGCGAGGCTGCCCAGGAGCGCCACGATCATGATGCCGAGGCTGTACCACAGCGCAACAAACAGCGGTGAATCGTCCGGGCAATGCGCCGCATAGATCGCGGCGGCGACGCCGCCGGCGAACAGGCCGGCAATCGCGCCGGTCAAGGCAGGCCTCGTCGGCGCGCCCTGCCGCAAGGCCAGGATCTCCGCGATCAGCATCGGGAGCGCGAACAACGGAATGCTGAGCAAGCAAACGAGACCGTTCGATCCGACAAGACGCGCGCCCCATGACGGAGGCGGCAGCACCACCATTTCCATGAGCACGCCGATGACAAGAACCACCGGCACGACGGCAAGCGCCATCATCTGCAGCCGCGCAGGCGCACCCGGGCGCACCAGACGCCAGACCAGGATCGCCGAGCAGAGCGCAAGCAAGAGCGTGACCACAAACTTGAACAGGAAGCGCACATCGCCCGCGACCAGCACCAGATCCGGCCGTGGCCCAAGCGTGATCGCGAACAGAGCAAATGCCAGCAACACGCCGGGCAGGATGGCCACAACAAACCGTGTCTCGATCGAGGGGCCAGGTGCCGCGAGATCGCTGGTCAGTGCGCGGATGAGATCGCCGGTCTTCATGACTTCGTAGATCCGAATCTGACCGAGAGGGCGGCCAAGCCGCGGTGGAGCGCCACGCGCACGGCCCCTTCGCTCATGTCGAGCCGAGTTGCCGTCTCGCGAATGGACGCCCCGTCGAGCGAGATCGCCCGCACCACGCTCTGCTGCCGGTCGGGCAGGCTTTGCAGATGCTCATCGAGCCTGCCCGGAATGGGGGTCGGCTCGGCCGTATCGCTGGCCAGGGTCTCGACGACATCGTCGATCGGGACGTGGTCACGACGCCCCCTGCGGCGCATGGCATCGATCAGCTTGTTGCGAGCGATGGCACGCACCCACGGGCCGAGCGGCAAGGACGGGTCCCAGGTATGCCGCTTGAGGTGGATGGCCAACAGGGTCTCCTGCACCACGTCCTCGGCTTCCTCGGCTGCGAGCCCGGCACGCCCAAGCCCACGCCGCGCGACCGCGCGGATTGCGGGCGCCAGGCTCGTCAACAACCGGTTGTAGGCGGCGGTGTCGCCGCCGATGGCCGCGCGCATGAGGTCGCCCCAGTCGATGTCGCGCTCGCTCACCGGGTATCCTCTGGGATTCGTACGCTCGGACCGCCTACGTCGTTACTAAACCACATTATACATATGTAGATTTATTGGACGTTGCCGCGAATGACGTAACATAGCCCTCCCCTACAGCGAACGACGAAAAGCAGGCCCCGCACACGCGGGGGCCACGTTCAGCCGTCGGGAGTGCATCGGTGCGATCTGTCGCTGTCGGCATCATCTGCAAGACACCAATCGCCGGCCATTCAAAGACCCGCTTGTCGCCGACACTCGCACCCGATGAATGTGCCGCGCTATCGGCTTGCTTCATTCGCGATCTGGCCGCGACGATCGATGCGTTGACAGTGACCGACCAAGTGACGGGCTACGCCGTCTACACCCCCATCGGCTCGGAAGCGATGCTGCGATCCTTGCTGCCCCGCGGGTTCCGCCTGCTGTCCCAGTCCTCCGGCGATCTCGGTGCGCGGCTGTTCGCCGCAACCGGCGACTTGTTGAGCGCGGGCCATGCCGGGGCGCTGCTGGTCAGCTCGGACAATCCGACGTTGCCGCTGTCCATCCTGCGCGACGCGGTTCGCGCGGTCCGCCGCGGCGACAACCTCGTGCTCGGACCGGCTCTCGACGGCGGCTACACGCTGGTCGGCCTGTCGAAGCCGCACGCTCGCGTGTTCGCGGATATTCCCTGGAGCACGCCGCAGGTCTACCGCCTGACGCTCGAGCGCGCTCGCGAGATCGACCTCCCGGTGGTGAACATGCCGCAATGGTACGACGTCGATGACGAGTATACGCTGCGGCTGCTGCAGGCCGAGCTCGCCGGCCACCGCCTCGAATTCGCCGAACCAGGTCTGACACCGGCCGACGCCCGGTATACCAGGCGGTTCTTCGCGAACCGTAACGCCCGCGCCCCCACGAGGACCGTCTCGTGACCGAAATCGTCGATCCGAACAGGCGCGAGAATGTGGGCGCAAGAATATCGCTCGCAACCTTTGGCGCGCTCGGGCTGGCGGCTTTGCTGGTGACTGGTATAGCCCTGCGCATCCAGGATCCTTATTGGAATGTTTTCGTCCTGCTGCTGGTGCTGAACGGCTTTCTCGTCATAGCGGCCACAAAATTCGCCGAACAGGTTCCGGCAGGATCGGGGCTGGCGATCATGGTGGTCGTGGCCGTCGCCTTGCGCCTCATGATGCTTGGCGAGGACCCGATCCTCTCGACCGACATCTACCGCTACATCTGGGATGGGCGCGTGCAGGGCGCCGGCATCAATCCGTACCGATACATACCCGCCGACCCGCAACTGGCGCATCTGCGCGACACCATCATCTATCCCAACATCAATCGCGCCGACTACGCGACCACGATCTATCCACCGGTCGCGCAGTTCTTCTTCTTTGCCGTGACGCGGATCTCAGAATCAGTCACCGGCATGCGGCTCGCTCTCATCGGATGCGAGATTGTGACCGTGCTTGTGCTCGTTGACCTGCTACGCCGCTTCAAGAGGTCTCCAGCGCTTGCGGTCGCCTATGCGTGGCACCCGCTCGCCGTATGGGAGATTGCCAACAGCGGCCATGTGGATGCCCTGATGGTGATGCTCGTCATGATCGGGGTCTGGCTGCTGGTGCGCTACCGCCGGCTCGCGGCCGGCGTCCTGATCGCGCTTGGTGCACTCGCGAAGCCGTACGCCATTGTCATCCTGCCGGCGTGCTGGCGGCCCTGGGATTGGCGCCTGCCCGCCGTCGTGACGATCGCGGTGATCGCCTGCTACCTCCCCTATATCGGCGTCGACCAGGGCGTGTTCGGCTTCTTGCTGAGTGGTTATCTCTACGAAGAGGGATTTCAAGGCGGCGAAGGCTTCTGGCTGGTGAATGCCGTGCGTCATGTAGCCGGCAATGTCCCGGGGTTGCAGGCGCTCTACATCCTGCTTGGCGCCGGCATCCTCGGCTCGCTCGCGCTGCGCATGGCCTTCACGCCAGAGGCCTCTCCGGAGCGTCGCGTCCGCGACATCGCCATGCTGCTCATGGTGGGGCTCTTCTTCCTGTCACCCAACTATCCATGGTATTTTCTCGCTGTCGTTCCGTTCATTCCGATCGGCGGCGGCGCGCCCGCATGGGCGCTGAGCATCGGCGCTCTCCTTCTTAACCTCGTCTACCCTGACTACTCCGCGCGCTTCCTGATCTGGAAGGGCGTGATCAGCATTTCATTCCTGCTCGCGGTATTCGCGGGAACCAGGTGGAGTGCATGGTGGCACCCGCCCATGGAGAGGGTCCTTCGATGGACGCGCTGACAGCGAAACCAAAACAAATCGACCCGCGGCGCTATTTCGAGGTGTCCGCGGCAACCCCGACGGATCGCGCCGAGCGCTTGCCGGTCTGCCTCTATCTCGAGGTCACCAACCGCTGCAATCTCTTGTGCACTACCTGCCCACGCACGTACGCGGAGCTCGAGCCGCCCGCCGACATGTCGTGGGAGCTGTTCGTGAAGATCGTGGATCAGGTCCCCGATCTCACTCGCGCGGTCCTGCACGGCGTCGGCGAGCCGATGCTGGTGAAAAACCTGCCCAAGATGGTGCGCTATCTGAAGGAGCGCGGTGTCTACGTGCTGTTCAACACGAATGGCACGGTGCTCAATGAGCGCAACGGGCGGGCGATGATCGCCGCAGGCCTGGACGAGTTGCGCGTATCGCTCGACGCTTCGACCGCGGCGTCCTACCTCAAGGTCCGAGGCAAGAACTATTTCGACCGGATATTGAGAAACGTGAAAGCATTTCGCGCGCTGCAGGAACGCGAGGGACACGACAAGCCGCGGGTCTCGGCCTGGTTGACCGGACTCAGGGAAACGATCGCGGAGCTACCGGCCTTCGTCCGCGTCGCCGCCTCAACCGGCGTCAAGGAAGTCTATCTGCAGCGCCTCGTCTTCTTCGAGCGGGACGCGATCGGGATGGCACGGCCCGATCAGGCGCTGTTCGAACAGCTGAACTCCGAGGAAGCCGAGTATCTGCGTGAGGCGGAGATGCTCGCCAAGTCCCTCGGCCTCACCTTCAGCGCCTCGGGTGCCGCATCCGAGCCCGGAATGAGCCTGACGCGCAAGCAGGACAGCAATCCCTGGTCGCTCTGCCGACGGCCATGGACGGTCATGTACTTCACCGCCAATGGCCGCGCGCTCCCTTGCTGCATCGCGCCGTTTTCGCAGCACGGCTACGACAACTATACGCTTGGCGACGCCACCCAGGAGGAGCTCCGCGGTATCTGGAATGGCCCGCGCTATCGGGCCTTTCGCGACGCTCTCGGCTCGCAACAGCCACCGCAAGCGTGCGCCAGCTGCGGGCTGAGATGGAGCCTGTGATGCGCCTCCCGGACGCAAGCGCCATCATTGCCGTCGTCATCCCCTGCTTGAATGAGGAGCTACCGATCGCGAGCGTCGTGCGCGAGGTGCTGGCGCAGGGGGTCGACGACGTCGTCGTCGTCGACAACGGATCGACCGACGCCACCGCCGCGCGTGCCCGCGCGGCCGGCGCCCACGTCGTGGTCGAGCATCAGCGCGGCTATGGCCGCGCCTGCGCGGCAGGACTTCGCGCCATCCGCCCTGACGCCGACATCGTCTGCTTTCTCGATGGCGACGGCAGCGACGTGCCAGCCTTCATGGCCAGCGTCGTCGGCCCGGTGGCCCGCGGCGAGGCGGACTTCGTCATGGGCTCCCGGCTGCGCGGCCGGCGCGAAGCCGGCAGCATGACTCCGCAGCAGATCGTCGCGGGCTGGCTCGCAGGCATACTGCTGAAGCTCGCCTACGGCGTGCGCTTCACCGACATGTCGCCCTTCCGTGCGCTGCGCGCCGATCGGCTCAAACAGCTCGACATGCGCGAAACCACCTATGGCTGGAATCTGGAGATGCAGATGCGCGCCGCGGCCGCGGGCTTGCGCATCCTGGAAGTACCGGTCGATCACCGCCGGCGGCGCGGCGGCGAGTCGAAGGTTTCGGGCAACCTCGTCGCCAGCCTGAGCGCCGCCTGGAATATTGCGACGACATTTTTCCGGCTTGCTGTCACCTTGCGCGATTCCCAACGAATAACGAGTGTGCAGTCCTAGACATGCAGAATGATGCAGCCATGAATATGCCAAGCGATACTGTCGTCCTCCACGCGCGCGTCGTCCGCTATGCCCATTGGTGTTGGGCGTTGGGCGTCATCATTCTGATCGGGAGCGGCTGGCAGATCTACAATCAGGAACCCCTGTTCGGATTCACGTTTCCCTCCTGGCTGACCATCGGTCTGGGCAGTTGGGAAGGCGCCGAGCGCGTGCACAATGACATCGGGCTTGCCGGCGCCCTGCTCTGGCATTTTGCCGCCATGTGGCTGCTGTTTATCAGCCTCGTCGTGTACGCGATCTACGGGCTCGCGACCGGCCACTTCCGCCGCCATTTCACGCCGATCTGGCCGCGGCAAATTCTCTCCGACATCGCCGACTTCCTGCGCGGCCGCCTCGACCATCGGCTCGGTGTACGCAACGCCGTGCAGAAGCTCCTCTATGCCTCCGCAGTGCTGCTGATGATCCTGATGGTGTGGTCGGGCCTTGTCCTATGGAAGCCGGTCCAGCTCGAGGAGATCGGCGTGCCGCTCGGCGAGTATGAAGGCGCCCGCTACATCCATTTCCTCGGCATGACTGGCATCGTCCTGTTCATCGTCGTTCACATCGCGCTGACGCTGCTGGTGCCGAAAGTCCTGCTTCCGATGATCACCGGCAAGGCGCCACGTTCGGCAGTCGCGCCGGAAGCTCTGGAGCATTAGTCATGACAATCGAACAGAGATTGCGCGATGGCGGCTTGAGCAAATCAGACGTCGCCGATATTCAGCGCCGCGTGTTTCTCAAGCGGGGTCTGAGCCTGTCGGCTTTGACGCTCCTCTCCGGCTGCGACATCACCAACACGGGACCGATCGATGGCTTCCTGCGCCTGATCTCGCGGATGAACGACGGCGTCCAGGCCACGCTCTTTCGGTCCAACAAGCTCGCGCGCACCTTTCCGGAAAGCATGGTCGCGAAGGAGTTCCGCTTCAACGCCCAATATGGCGCCGAACGGATCCCGATCATCAACCCGGCGGCCTGGCGGCTCGAGCTGTCGGGCGGGATCGCGGACAAGCGGCCCTGGACGCTGGAACAGCTGCAGGCGATGCCGCAGACCGCCTATGTCGCGCGCCACGTCTGCGTCGAGGGCTGGAGCATGATCGGCAAGTGGGGCGGCGTCCCGCTGCGCGCCTTCCTGGAAAAGGTTGGTGCCGATACCCGCGCAAAATACGTCATGTTCCGCTGCGACGACCCGATCAACTATTCCAGCAGCATCGACATGGCCTCGGCGCTCCATCCCCAGACCATCCTGTGCCTGACCTACGCCGACCAACCGATCGAGCCCAAGTTCGGCGCGCCGATGCGGCTCAAGATGACCACCAAGCTTGGCTTCAAGCAGCCCAAGTTCATCACATCGATCCACGTCACCAACGACTATCCGGGCGGCTACTGGGAGGACCTGGGCTACAACTGGTTTGGGGGAATCTGAAAACACGCCCGTCGGTTGCGTGAGCGGCCCATGTTCCACTGGCTCCTCGGCCCGATCGTCCCTAATGTGGGGGCGCCACGGAGCCGATGGGGCGTCACATGGGGAGGCTTCTGCTGCGCCGGTCGCTGCTGACCTTGACCGCCAGCGCATTGCTCGCGTTGACGCTTGCAATGCCCTTGCGCGCGGCCGACGAGAGTGACTTCTACCGCGGCAAGACCATCACGATCATCATTCCGATCGGCCCGGGCGGGGCCTACGATGCCTATGCGCGCCTGGTCTCGCGCCATCTCGGCAGGCATCTTCCCGGCAATCCCACCATCATCGCGCGCAACATGCCGGGCGGCGGCGGCGTCATCGCGTCGAACCACATCTACAACGTCGCGCCGCAGGACGGCACCACGCTCGCGATCATCACCTCGTCGTTCGCCAACGAGCAGCTCTTCGGCAACCCGCAAATCCGATACGAAGCGCGGCAGTTTCTTGCAGTCGGCCGCCTGCTCGACACCACGTCCGTCCTGTTCTTCTGGCACACCTCGAGCATCAAGACGCTCAATGACCTGCTGACAAAGCCGGCCACCATGGCCATCTCGTCGGTCAACGAGATTCCGGCGTACCGGCTGACCGCCATGAACCGCTACTTGGGCACGCAGCTTAAGGCCATCCCCGGCTATCCCTCGGCGCGCGACTATGTGATGGCGGCCGAGCGTGGCGAAACCGACGGCGGAACGAGCACCTTTATCGGCCTGTCACAACTCTTCTCTGGCTATCTGCGCGACCAGAAGCTTAACATCCTGGTGCAGTTCGCGCTGCAGCGGGATCCCAATATGCGCGACATACCGACCGTGCTCGAGCTCACCAATGACTCCGATGCTGCTCAAATCTTCCGTCACCTTGTCTCCAACGACGAGATCGGCCGATCGCTCTTTACGACACCGAATGTGCCGGCAGCCCGGCTGAACCTGCTGCGCTCGGCATTCCAGGCCATGCTCATCAACGCGGACTTTCAGGCGGAAGCGGCGCAGCTGAAGTTACCGCTCGCGCCGCGCAGCGGCGAGGAGATGCAGAAGGTCGTCGCCGACCTCTTCGATATTTCGCCAGCCGCACTGGCCAAAGTCCGGGACGTGAGCAAGCAGTGACCGGACGCGGAAGGCAGATCATTCATGTGGTGGGCGGCGCGCTTCTTATGCTCGCCGCGTTGGTGCTCGCCACGCTCATGTCCGCCTCGGCACAGCAGGACGGCGATTTTTACCGCGGCAAGACGATCACCATCATCATCCCGATTGGTCCGGGCGGCGCCTACGACGCCTACGCCCGCATTCTGTCGCGTCATCTGGGCAAGCATCTTCCCGGCAGCCCGACCATCATCGCACGCAACATGCCAGGTGGTGGCGGCGTGATCGCATCCAATTATCTCTATAACGTTGCCCCGCAGGATGGGACGACGCTGGCGATCATCATCTCGTCCTTTGCGACCGATCAGCTGTTCGAGAACCCGCAGATCAAATACGACGCGCGGAGCTTTTTGGCGATTGGGCGGCTGCTGGATGCAACCTCCGTCCTGTTCTTCTGGCATACGTCACCCATCAAGACGCTGCACGATCTCCATGCGCGTCCGACAACGGTCGGTATCACGGCCGCGAACGACGTTCCCGCTTATCGGCTGCGCGCCATGAACCGCCTTCTCGGCACCAAGATCAGGCTTGTGCCGGGGTACCCCTCGGCGCGCGATTTCGTGCTCGCGTCCGAACGCGGCGAGACCGATGGCGGCACCAGCACCTATATCGGGCTCGCGCAGATATTCTCGTCATATCTGACAGAGAAGAAGCTCAATATTCTTGTGCAGTTCTCCGCGCGCAGGGACCGCCTGATGCCGGACGTTCCAACCGTGATGGAGCTCACGCGTGACCCGCAGGCGATTGAAATCTTTAGACTGCTGATCGCTACGGACGAGATTGGCCGCTCCCTCTTCACGACCCCCAATGTGCCGGCGGCACGGCTCGCCCTGCTGCGAACCGCATTCCAGATGATGCTTGCCGATCCCGAGTTCCAGGCCGAGGCCGAGCAACTCAAGCTTCCGCTGGCACCGAGGTCCGGCGCAGAGTTGCAGCAGATCGTGGCTGACACATTCAAGGTCGCACCGGCCGCGATGGCCACCCTCAAGGAGGTCATCAGGCCATGATGAACCTTGAGCCGCATGACGGAGAACCGACGGCATGACTGACTATCCGATGCTGCATTTCCTGATGCGTTGGGGGAAGCTCGCCGCCGCTGGCCTTGCTGCGGCTGTCCTGGCCGCAGGCCTGTGGGCCGCGATCAGCAGCGGGCAATGGCCCTGGGCCGTGGCCGGAGCGGCGGTGGCCGTCGTCGGCTATGGCCTGGCGCTGAGCTATGTCGAATTGGTCCGGGTGATCGTCGACATGCTGCTGCCGAAGCCATGAAGACCCTAAGCAAGCAGCCGTGGTGCGGGTCATGACCCATTCATTCGATCTCGCCGTGATCGGCGCCGGCATCGCCGGCCTCACAGCGGCCAATCGCGCTGCCGAACTGGGCTGCCGCGTCGTGGTGCTGGAAAAAGGGGAAGGCGAGCACTACCCGTGCAACTCGCGCATCGCGACCGGCGTCCTCAACGTCGCTCACACCGATCCTCATTCCGATTTTAATCTGCTGCGGCAGGCGATCGAGCTCGACACCGAGGGCTATGCGGCTCCCGCTCTGGCCGATGCGCTGGCGGCGATCGCCGCGCATTCGATGCAATGGCTGCGCGCGGAAGGCGCGCGCATCATCAAGGTCCCGATCCATGGCAAGAGCCGCTGGATGCTGGCGCCACCGCGCACACTATCGGCCGGGCTCGACTGGAAAGGGCGAGGGCCCGACGTCGTGTTGCAGACGTTGCGCGCGAACCTCAAGCGGCGCGGCGGCGATGTCATGCTCGGAACGCGCGCCCTGGCACTTCGTATGGAGCATGGGCGATGCAGCGGCGCGATCGCGCAACAGGCTGGGCGCTCGCTGACTGTGAAAGCCGCCAACGTGCTGCTCGCGGACGGCGGATTCCAAGGCAACCCCGACCTGGTGCGGCGCTTCATCTCGCCACGACCGGAGGCCCTGACCCAGCGAAATGCCGGCTCTGGGGCTGGCGATGCGCTGTGCATGGCCGAGGAGGCGGGCGCGCGTCTCACCGACGCGACGAGCTTTTACGGCCACCTGCTTGCCCGCGACTCGCTCACCAAGCCCGGGCTCTGGCCCTACCCCACCATGGATACACTTGCCGGCGGCGCCATCATGATCGACCGCGCCGGCCGGCGCTTCATCGACGAGGGACTTGGCGGCATCGCGCATTCGAACGCCTTGGCGCGCTCGGCCGATCCGCTCGCCGCGACGGCGATTTTCGATCACGCGATCTGGGAGACGACCGGCCGCGCCGAGCTGGTGCCGCCCAATCCGCAACTTGTCGCTGCGGGCGGGACACTTGTCAGCGCGCCCGATCTTGCGACGCTCGCCCAGACGATCGGCGTGCCGGCCGACGCGCTGCAGGACACGGTTGCGACTTATAATAAGGCCGTGACCGCCGACCAGGGTGAGCGGCTCGATCCGCCGCGCACATCCGGGCGCATGTTCGGGGAATCGCGCAATGCCGGCAAGCGCGTGAGCGTGGCGCCGGTCGCCACGCCGCCATTCCATGCTGTTCCGCTCGCGGCTGGAATCTCCTACACCATGGGCGGCATCGAGATCGACGCCCAGGCCCGCGTCATCGGCCGCAACGGCGCGCCGATCCCAGGTCTGTTCGCGGCTGGCTCCTGCACCGGCGGCGTCGAGGGTGGCCCATTGGGCGGATATATCGGCGGCTACCTCAAGGCGGTCGGTCTTGCGCTCATCGCCGCGCAATCGATCAGCGCAATGACCAGAACGGAAACGACATGACCCTCCTCTTGACGAACGACGACGTCGAACGCGCGCTGACGATGCGCGACTGCATCGATGTGCTCGAGCGCGCCTATCCCGACCTCGGCGAAGGGATCGGCGTCAGCCGCACCGTGTCCCAGATCTTTACGCCCACGGGCTACAGCAAGGATGCGCTCTATTCCCTCAAATCGATGGACGGCGTAGCGCCGTTTGCGGGCATTGCCGCCATCCGGTTGACGTCGGAAATCCTCACTTGGCCCAAGGACGCCACCGGGCGCGCCAAGAAGGTACGCATTGGTGCAGCGCCCAACGGACGTTTCATCGGGCTGGTGCTGCTGTTTTCAACGACGACCGGGGAGCCGCTCGCCATTCTTCCCGATGGCGTGATCCAGCGCATGCGCGTCGCCGCAACGACCGGATTGGCCGCACACTATCTCGCGCGCAAGGACGCCGCCGAGGTTGCGATGCTGGGCTGCGGCTGGCAGGCGGGAGCGCAGGTGCAGGCGATCATCGAGGTGCGCAAGGTCAAGCGCATCCGCTGCTACAGCCCGAATGCCGAGCGGCGCGCGGCCTTCGCTCAGGAAATGCGCGACAAGATGATGCGCGGCAAGACGGGCGTCGAGGTGATCGCAAGCGATTCCGGTCGGGAGGCCGTCCGGGGGGCCGACGTGGTGCTGTGTGCGACCAACAGCTGGGCGCACGTCTTTTCTGCGGACTGGGTCGAGCCGGGCGTTCACATCAGCACGATCCAGCACGCCGAGCTGGACCCGGCGGTGTTCAAGAAGGCGGACGTATTGATCGCGCATTACACCGCCGGCCGGCCAGCGGTGATCGATTCGAGCCGCGGCGTGACGCATGCGGACGAGACCGAGGACATGCGCAAGGCGGTGCGGGCGGCGCTCAAGGAGCATGACCTGCCGAACCTGCACGACCTCGTCCTCGGCCGCGCCAAGGGCCGCACGGCGCCCGAACAGGTGTCGTGCTTCCTCAACTATGTGGGACTTGGCTATCAGTTCGCGGCAGTCGGCTCGCTGCTTCATCAAAAGGCGCGCGAGCTCGGGATCGGACGCGAGCTGCCGACGGACTGGTTCACGGAGGACGTCAATCCGTGAGCGGTCATGCCTGAGCCACTTCAGTTGAACGGGATGCCGCGATATGCGATCGGCACGCTGTCGCCGGTCGGCGGCATCGACACGATGCCCTACGGCATGTACCGGCTGCTCGGACCGGACTTTATCGTGATCTCGGTGTCGCTCGCGCTGCAGTCGTTCCGGCCGGAGGACCTTGACCGCGCGCTCGCCGCCATCGAGCCGCAGGCCGGCCATCTGGTCTCGCGCGGCGCTGACCTCATCCTGCAATCGGGCACCCCGCTCGCCCTCAGCCTTGGGCCGGAGGGGCTCGATCGGCTGCTCTTGAGGCTGCACGAGCGCTGCCACGTGCCTGTCCTCTCCTCCGCGCTCAACGCGGTCGAGGCCCTACAGGCCCTCGGGGTGCACAGGCTTGCCGTCGCCAACAAGTGGAACGACACCATCAACCGGCAACTCGCCGCTTTTCTTGGGCATTGGGACATCGAGCTTGTCGGCAGCGCGGCCGAGTCACAGGAGCCAGCGCATTTCCAGAGTGCCGACCTGCGGGAGGGCGCCGAGCTCGCCTATCGGCTCGGGCGCGAGGCGCTGGAGCGGACGGAAACCGCCGAAGCGCTCTACATCGGAGGCGGCGCCTGGTTTGCCGACCCTGCCGCGGAGCGACTGGAGCGCGAATTCGGCAAGCCGGTCATCACCAGCCTCAACGGCGCGGTGCGCGCCATCCTGAAAGTGCTTGGCTGTTGGAAGCCCTTCCCAGCGGGCTCTGGGCGCGTGCTCGAAGTTGCGTAAGGCGGCGGGCTGGCGCAGATATGCGCCCTCGTTGTGCCCCGATGCAGTGATGCGGTCATGAAGATCTCCATACTCGACGACTACCACGACACCCTGCGGACGCTGGCATGTTTCGGCAAGCTCGCCGGCCACGAGGTCACGATCTGGACCGATCATGTCCAGAGCGATGACGCGCTGGCCGAGCGGCTCCGCGATGCCGAGGTCCTGGTGCTGATCCGGGAGCGAACGAAGATCCGCGCGCCGCTGCTGGAGCGTCTGCCCAATCTCAGACTGATCAGCCAGCGCAGCGTCTATCCGCACATCGATGTCGAGGCCTGCACGCGCCTCGGTGTCATCGTGTCGTCGAGCCAGCATCCCGGCACGCCATCCTACGCCGCCGCCGAGCTGACCTGGGGATTGGTGCTGGCCGCGATGCGGCAGATTCCCCAGCAGGTGGCGGCGCTCAAGGCAGGGACATGGCAGATCGGCGTCGGCCATACGCTGCGCGACAAGACGCTCGGCATCTACGGCTACGGCCGGATCGGCAGCGCCGTCGCGGGCTACGGCAAAGCCTTCGGCATGAACGTGCTGGTCTGGGCGCGCCCGGCCACGCTCGAGCAGGCGCGCGCCGACGGCTATGCCACCGCACCCAGCAAGGAGGCGTTCTTCGAGGCGTGCGATGTTCTCTCGTTGCACATGCGCCTGGTCCCTACCACGCGCCACATCGTCACCGCCGCCGATCTCGCGCGCATGAAGCCTTCCGCGCTTCTGGTCAACACCAGCCGAGCGCCGCTGATCGAGCCTGATGCGCTGCTCAACGCGTTGCGACGCGGACGCCCCGGCATGGCGGCGGTCGATGTCTACGAGGACGAGCCCGTGCTCGATCCGAAGCATCCGCTGCTCAACATGGATAACGTCGTATGCACCCCGCACATCGGCTACGTGTCGCGCGACGAATATGAAGTCCAGTTCACAGATATCTTCGACCAGATCGTCGCCTACGCGGCGGGTACGCCCATCAATGTGGTTAACCCCGACGTTCTGCCCAAGGCCCGCGGACCGGCAGCATAGCGAGCCTGACTGGACAGGGGCTATTCCACCGAGCCGCGCTCGCGAAATCCCTTGATCTCGGCAGCCGAAAACCCGAATTCAGCGAGCAACTCATCGGTGTGCTCGGCAAACTCCGGTGTGCGCCGCACGAGCTTGCTCGGCGTCCGGCTGAGCGTGAAGGGCTGCCGCGGCAGGGTCATTTCGCTCCCGTTGGTCGCGATCACGGTCTGGGTGAGCCCAAGGTGCTTGGCCTGCGGATCGTTGAAGGCCTGATCGATGGTGTAGATCGGTCCGCAGGGAACCTCCGCCGCCTCGAGCTTCGCCATCACGGTCGCGGTATCCATCTCGGCGATGATCCTGGCGATCTCGTCGTTGATCTCCTTGCGCCGTTTGCGCCGGATGTCGCGCGTCGAATAGTCCGGATGGTCGATCCATTCCTCGCGCCCGAGGGCCTTGCAGAGCCGCCCCCACATTGACGGGATCGGCGCAACGTTCACATAGCCGTCCTTGGTCTTGTAGGCATTGGTGGGCGGCCCGCTCGGATGCTCGTTGCCGACCTGCTTGGGCACCACGCCATCGACCAGATAGCGCGCCGCCTGCAAGTCGAGCATGAACGTCTGCGATTCCAGGAGCGAGGCCTGCACCCACTGGCCCTGGCCAGACTTCTGGCGCTCGACCAGAGCCGTGAGAATACCCAGCGCGGAGTAGAGCCCGGTGACGATGTCCGAAATCGGAATCCCGACCCGCATCGGCCCGCGCCCCGGCTCGCCGGTCACCGACATCAGGCCGCTCATGCCCTGCACCACCTGATCGACGCCGGGGCGATCCTGGTAGGGACCGTCCTGGCCGAAGGCGGAAATGCTGGCGTAGATCAGGCGCGGATTCCTGCTCCTGAGCGTCTCATAGTCGAATTTCAGCCGCGTCTTCACGTCCGGCCGAAAGTTTTCGACCAGCACGTCGGTCTGCTCGATCATGCGATAGAGGATCGCGCGGCCCTCGTCGCTGCGCAGATTGAGCGCCATGCCGCGCTTGTTGCGATGCTTGTTCTGGAAGTCGGCCTCGTGGCGCGCAGAAAAATCCTCGGGATTTCCCGGGCGTTCGATGCGCACCACATTGGCGCCCCAGTCCGCCAATTGGCGAACGCACACCGGACCCGCGCGCGCATGGGTCATGTCGATGACGGTCAATCCTTCGAGGGCTAGCGAAGCAGGCGTGTATCCCATTGCGTTCTTGGCTCTTCCTATTCGGCGATGATCGAGCGTGCCCGCTCGGCAAGATGCCTGGGCGTAGCCAGCACCTTGTGCACGGTGTTCTGGATTGTCAGCCCGGCAATGGGATTGACCTCAATTCTCGCCGCCGCGGCAGCCTTGATGAACTCAGGATCCCTGACCGTGGCGTCGAAGGCATCGCGCAGCGCCTTCACGCGCTCGGCCGGCACGTTTGGGGTGGTGGCGAGCGGCTTGCCGATCGCATCGCCCGAGATGATCAAGGCAATGACCTGACGATCGTCGTCGTTGCGCGCCAGCTCCTGGACCGAGGGGATGCTGAGATCATTCGCCTTCGGCTCGGTCTGCACCAAGAGATTGATCTTCTTCTCGGTAACCCATGTCGGATTGAGCGATTTCCAGCTGTCCCAGGAATTGGTCACGCCATCGACCTCGCCTCGCTCCATCGCAACCACCATGGTGCTGTTGCCCTGATAGCCGGACACGATCTTGAGCTTGGTGCCGAGGAACTCGTTGAGCATGCGGGGAAAGGTGTAGGTGATCGCGCCTTTGTTGGAGGCCGCCACGGTGAGATCCTTGCGGCGAGCATCCTCGATCGTCTTCACGCCGGTGGTGTGCCAGGTCGTAAAGGTCAGCGGGCTGGTGGTCATCGAGCCCAGCCAGGAGAACCGGTTGGCATCGTACTGAGCGCCATCGGTGCCGACCGCCTGCACGGCGATCAACGTGTTGGGGAACATGCCGATGGCGGTGCCGTCCTGCGGCGCAATGGAGTGGAGGAAGTTCGCCATCTTGATCCCGCCGGCGCCGATCATGTTCTGGGGCACCAGCACCGGATTGCCCGGGATATGCGCGCGCATGAAGCGAGCCAGCAGCCGCGCTTCGAAATCGTAGCCACCGCCGACATTGACCCCGATATAGACGTTGATGGTCTTGCCCCGGTAAAAATCGGACACCGCGTCCGCGTGGGCATGGCTCGAAACCAAAGCAATCCCGGTCGCTAGAACAGCCGGCAGGCTCGACGCGTTTCGAACCATGGCTCCCTCCCCGCTCCTGCTTCACGTTCCGTCGCACTGGTGCGCGCGGCCTGCCCGATTTGTCTTTATACGGCAATCGAGTAAGACTCTAGTGCCGCCGATTTGAAGTTCCTATAACAGTTGCGGCACACTCGGTTAGGAACTTCAAAACGAAAAGCGGCACTAGAATCATAGACTTGCTAGTGCCCCTTTGCTTCCGAAGTTCGTGCAGGAAGTTGCCGCAATGGATCACGAACTTCGGAAGCGGGGCACTAGCGCGGAATAGCGAGGCAACAAGCCGCAAGCAAGACGCGTCCAAGGAGACTTGTATGGACTTCGAGTTGCCGGAGGACATCCGGCTGTTACGGGACACGGTGCGCAAGTTCGTCGATCGCGAATTGATCCCGATCGAAATGCACAGCATGGAGGGGCCGGATCTCAAGCCTGAGATCAAGACATCGCTGGAGGCGAAGGCGCGCGAGCTGGGATTGTGGCAGCTCGACACGCCGGCCGAGTTCGGCGGCCAGGGGCTTTCGCTGCTTGCGCTCGCGGTCGTGTGGGAGGAGGTGCACCGCTCGATCGCGCTCCCCAATCGTGGCGACGGCGTTTTCGGGCCCTCGCCGCGTCCGATCCTGCTTCGGCTGCCGGAGAAGATGAAGGAGCGCTACCTCTACCCGCTCCTGCGCGGCGAGAAATCCGCGGCATTCGCGCAGACCGAGCCGGAGGCCGGCAGCGATCCAGGCCGCATGAAGACGCGCGCCATCCGCCAGGGCGACCACTATGTCATCAACGGCTATAAGCGATTCATCTCCCATGTGAAGGGCGCCGACTTTCTGCAGCTCGTCGCGGCGACCGACCCGGAAAAAGGCTCGCGCGGCGGCTTGTCGGTCTTCATCGTCGACATCGACTCGCCCGGCCTCTCGGTCGTGCGCGAGAACCACCACATGATGGGCGACGTGACCTATGAGATCGCGCTCGACGACGTCAAAGTCCCGGTCGAGAATCTTGTGGGCGAGGAAGGCCAGGGCATGCGCGAGGCGCAGTCCTGGATCTCGCGCAACCGGGTCCATCAGGCGACGCATGGCCTCGGCGTCACCCAACGCTGCCTCGAAATGATCGGCAAATATGCGCAGCAGCGCGTGACCTTCGGCGAGCCGCTGGCCAAGCGGCAGGCGGTCCAGTTCGCCATGGCCGATCTCTACACCAAGTATCAGACCGGCCAGCTCCTCACCCACCGCACCGCCTGGAAGGTCGACAAGGGGATCGCCAGCCGCCACGACGCCTATATGTGCAAGATCTACTGCACCGAGCTTGGCTTCGAAGCGGCCGATCGCTGCATGCAATTCCACGGCGCCATGGGCCTGACCACCGAAATGCCGATCGAGGCGATGTGGCGACGCTCGCGCAGCTATCTGATCACCGGCGGCCCCGCCGAGATCATACGCGCTACGCTGGCCCGCGAAGTCTTCAAGCTCTATCAGTGAGCGTTTCGATGAACATTGATCTCAAAGGCAAGTCTATCCTGATCACCGGCGCCTCGAAGGGAATTGGCTTCGTGATCGCAGAGCACATGGCGGCCGAGGGCTGCAACCTCCATCTCGCCGCCCGCGACGACAAGGCCATGACGGAGCTGGCGGAGCGCCTGACCCGCGCCCATGGCGTCAGGGTCACGGTTCATCGTTGCGACCTCGGGCTCAAGGCCGAAGTGGAAGCGCTCGGCAAGGCCTGTGCGGACGTGGACATCCTGGTCAACAATGCCGGCGACATTCCACCCGGCACGCTGGCGGAGATCGACGGCGACACCTGGCGCAAGGCCTGGGATGTCAAGGTCTACGGCTATGTCGATCTCACCCGCATCATTTATCCGCACATGTGCGCACGCAAGAGCGGGGTCATTGTCAACATCGTAGGCGCGGCCGCGAGGAATCCCAACCACCGCTACATCGCGGGCTGCATGGCCAACATCGCGCTCAACATGTTCACGCAGTGCCTGGGCGGGGAAAGCATGCGTCATGGTGTGCGCGTGGTCGCGATCAATCCGGGCCCGACCGTCCCTGGCCGGCATCTGCCGCATGTGATGGCGCGTGCCAAGCGGCTGTTCGGGGACGAGAACCGCTGGCCGGAACTACACGCGAAGTTTCCGTCGGGCCGCGCCGGCAAAGCCTCAGAGGTGGCGGAGGCAGTCATCTACCTCGCGTCCGACCGCGCCAGCTTCATCAGCGGCACTGCGATCGATCTCGACGGTGGCCATTCGGTCTACCGGGCGGACGCATGATCGTGATCCGGGCGCAGATTCCGAACTAGTGCCCCGTTTCCGAAGTTCGTGATACGTCGCGGCAACCTCTGACACGAACTTCGGAAACAAAGGGGCACTAGCAACTCTATGATTCTAGTGCCG
>Ga0209798_10000614_pt1 | contig 21664 bp, 20 predicted proteins | sample DOMMetBare3Fresh_FD_187475 | JGI IMG/M metagenome (GOLD analysis project Ga0209798, IMG submission 187475) | Wetland sediment microbial communities from St. Louis River estuary, USA, under dissolved organic matter induced mercury methylation -... | ecosystem: Environmental > Aquatic >... | reverse complement strand
GCGGGCGAGGTGTGCGCGCGCTCGATCGTGCCGTTCCTCGGCTACCTCGGCAAGGCGGAGGCGAGCGCGGCCGCGCACAACGCCGACGGCTTCGTGCGCTCGGGCGACGTTGGTGTGGGGCTCGCCGACGGCCGGCTGACCCTTGAAGAACTGCACCGGTTCTTGAACCAGCCGGTTGCGCTTCCGGATGGTCTTTACTGGGATGCGCACCGGCTGTTTTTCGAGATCACGGAAGGGCTGCGGATCGCGGGGCGGCAACGACGCCTGCAGCTCGACGGCATCGCGGTGGATACCTGGGGGGTCGATTACGGGCTGCTGGGAGCCGACGGATCGCTGGTGGAGGGACAACAGGTGGAGCTGCTGGTGTACGCCTTCAGTGACCTGGGGGCCAAGGTGGTGGTCAACAACCATTACAGCGGGCTGCTGTTTAAAAACGAGCTGTACATCAAACCGGCGATTGGTGAGCGTCTGCCGGGATATGTGAAAAAAATCCGGCCCGATGGGAAGATTGACGTGGTATTGCGCATGGGAGCGGCACGGGATGCGGCCTCTGATCGGGAAGTTGTGCTGGAAGCGCTGAAAGCTAATCAGGGGACGCTCCCGCTGAACGACAAAAGCACACCGGAAGCAATTTCAAAACTGCTGCGCATGAGCAAGAAGAGCTTCAAGAAAACCGTGGGCGGGTTGTACAAAGAGGGAGTGCTGGAGATGACCGATGATGGGATCAGGCTGCGCTCTGGCCGGTAACTGCCGAGCCCGGGTAGATCTGTTTTTGGGGTATGACACGAGCTTTACACTGTTTTAAGGGTAATGGCATATGGATACAGACAGCTATCTGATCGGCAGGCAGCCGATCGTTGATCGACTGGAAAAGATTCAATACTACGAGCTGCTGTTTCGCTCCCATGGTTCTCCTGCTGTTGCCAGCATTACCAGTGCACAGCAGGCCACATCACAGGTTGTGGTAAATACGTTGTCCGGATTTAAAATGGAGGAAATCCTCGGATCGTACATGGGATTCATCAATATTGATGCGGACATGTTGATCAGTGACGCAGTTGAACTGCTCCCTGCCACTATGATTGGACTGGAGTTGCTGGATAGTGTGGCCATAACGCCGGCTGTGATTCAACGTTGCCGGGAATTAAAGTCACGCGGCTACCTGCTGGCGCTGGACGACCACCGCTATGTTCCCGAATATGAGGCGCTCTATGATGGTGTGGTGGATATCGTCAAGATTGACCTGGCGACAACACCGCTTGAATCGGTCTACAACATGGTTGATCGATTCAAACGTTATCCGGTTCGCCTGCTGGCTGAAAAAATCGATTCCCGTCACAGTTACATCCGCAGTCGCTCGATGGGTTTTGAATTGTTTCAGGGGTATTTCTTTGCCCGCCCCTCACTATTACAGAAAAAACGGCTGGAAGATTCGGCTAATACCTTTTTCAAATTATTGCAGCTGCTGAACGAAAATGCCGAAATCTCACAGATTGAGCAGGTCTTTAAGCACAGTCCCTCACTGACCTACAAATTATTGCTGCTGGTTAATTCGGTTGCGTTCGGGCGGTGTGAAAAAATCAGAACCGTGCGGCACGCCCTGACGCTGATTGGCATGCAGCACCTCAAACGTTGGGTGCAACTGGCTCTTTTTGCCAACGATGGGAGTCAGGATCTTGATAATGCTCTGATGGATATGGTTGCGGTGCGGGCGGCATTTCTTGAAGAACTGGCATGTCTGCATCCGGCAACGGCGTCATCACCCAGTGCCGCTGATGAGGCGTTCATGGTCGGTACCTTGTCGCTGCTGGGTGATAACTTTGATATTTCCATTGATCAGGCTATTACCGGTTTGAACCTTTCCGATGACATCAAACATGCGCTCTTTGACCGTAGTGGCGGCCTGGGTGAGTTGCTGCAGATTGTGGAGTTGATTGAACAACTGGAACTGGATCTGGCCTCGGAGCTTCTCCAGAAGTCCGGCATTCCGCTTCTGAAAGTTTTCGATTGCCAGAAAAAGGCCTACAGTTGGCGAGCGGCCTTTTTCTGATTTTTACAGCTGATTCATAATCCCGTGTACCACGATCCGGCAGAGGAAAAGTCATGCAAATACCCGGTCCAACCGTTCTGATTACCGGTTCTTCTGGTTTTAGGGGGCGGCGTTTGACCAGTCGTCTGCTGGCGGACGGTGTGCCGGTGAAAGCATTACCCATGCCGCCTGGTTCAAGGGCGTGGAAGCCCGGGTATTGATATGACGTAGCAGAGATCCGGGAGGTGTGGTATGGACGCCAGGTTGAAGAGCAGAGTGGTCAAATTTTGCGTAGCTGGTGTCATGGCCGCAGTGCTGGTGGTGAGCAGGCAGGTGGCCCTGGCAGAACGCTGCGCACCAACCCCCTGGGATGAAATCGGTCCCTTTTATCGCCCCAACGCCCCGCTGCGGAATTCCATCGGTCAGGGGTATCTGTTGCACGGAACCGTCAGGTCGGCGGTTGATTGCCGTCCCCTGAAAAATGTACGGATTCAGGTCTGGCAGGCTGGTCCTGACGGCAACTATGATGACAACCATCGGGCGACGCTGGTATCCGATCAGGCCGGTCGCTATCGCTTGCAGACCGGTTATCCGCCACCCTACGGTTCACGACCGTCCCATATTCATATCCTGGTGGATGCAAAAGGGTTTGAAGGTCTGATCACCCAGCACTATCCCCATCCCGGCGCTCGGGAAGCGACTCTTGATCTGGTGCTGGTCCCGGAAATCAAGGGGCGTGAAAAAGCGCGCAATCCACTGGGGCGCTAAGCTGTTGGGGGTAATTCCGTCAGCTCTGCTTGAGACGGATGACGAACAGGTAGGTGATCAGCAGAAAGGGGAAGGTTGAAAAGGATGCCATCAGGTTGCCGCTGAACAGCTGCCAGGTTGCAAAAACAACCATCGCGAGGACAAAGAGCAAAATGAGTATCAAGCCGAGTTTATGCATGGTTTCCTTTGGTGCACCGAATTATGATTCGATAGTGATAGCACAGCTGCTGGAGAACAAAAACTGTTTTTGTAAGATAGGGAGACGTGAGCGGATGCGGGAGTTGTGGGGCGAACAGGGGAATCAATCGGCAGGTGAAGTGTGATGGCGCCGGAGCATGCACAAGAGCCGCACTACGTTTCCCAAACGGAGCAGGCGCTGGAAATTCCGCTGGAGCGGGTTGATCCCGAACTGTTACGCCGGATGATGGAGGAATTTGTGACGCGGGAATGGAGCGAACTGACCGATTCCGGCTATACCCTGGAGGAAAAGGTGGCCCAGGTTCACGCCCAATTAAAGGGGAAACGGGCAAAAATCATGTACGATACGCTCGCTGAAAGCTGGGATATCGTGCCATGCCGTTGATGGTCAGATGTTTTATGAAGGAGGACGTATGTCAGCTGTAATCGAAATCATACAGGGAGATATTACCACCCTGGCGGTAGATGCCATCGTGAATGCAGCCAACAATACGCTGCTGGGTGGGGGAGGGGTTGATGGGGCGATTCATCGCGCAGCCGGGACTTCACTGGTGGAAGAATGCTCCACACTCGGCGGGTGTGAGACAGGCGACGCCAAGCTCACCAAGGGGTACCACCTCCCTGCCCGCTACGTGATCCACACCGTCGGTCCGGTGTGGCAGGATGGCGGGCGGGGAGAACCGGAACTGTTGGCCTCCGCCTATCGGCGCTGTTTCGAGGTGGCCTCTCAGCACGGCATCAGATCGATCGCCTTCCCGGCGGTCAGCGCCGGTGTCTACGGTTACCCGATGCGCCAGGCGGCCGTGGTTGCGCTTTCGGCGGCCCTGGATGCCCGCCGGCACTCTCCTCTTCTGGAGCGGATAGTGTTTGTTCAGTACAATCCCCAGGCACAGCTGCTGTACCTGGAGGCGGCGCGCAACCTGGGGATCGAATCGTGACCGGTTGCGGCTCCCCACCGTGATCTGACTGTTCAACCGGTCACGAATAACGTCGATTACTCCTTGAAGGTCCTCACCAGCAGTTCGTAATCTTCCAGTAATGATTGCAGGTCTTCTTCGTGTTCCACCTCTTGTTGCAGGATGGTCAGAACCATGTTGTAGGTGACCGGATCCTTCTCGCGGGTGATATTGAGCAATCGTTGATAGACTCCGATGGCGCACTGTTCACCCTTGATGTTCTGCTCCAACAGTGTTTTGACAAACGGGTCGTCCGGCGCGTCGTAACCGCAGTTGGTGTGCTGATACCATTCCTCCGGTTTGGTGATCGGAGTTCCCCCCAACTGGATAATTCGCATGGCAACCATATCGGCATGCATCAACTCTTCGGTGGCGTGTTGCAGCAGTTCCGCCCCGACCGCCCCCTTCATCGGCCCCTTGACCAGCTTGGCTCCCAGCCAGTATTGGTAATAGGCCAGCCATTCGTCACAGTAAGCTTTTTTCAGCAGAGTCAGCAGTTCATCCACATCCATTCCAATAATCTCACGTCCTTTTGATCCCATGGTGATGCTCCTTTCGTTGAGGTTTCGACTTCCGGTATCAGATATACCAAACCGGATGGCACATTATCCAGAAAATATGAATGGCCATGAATGGTTTAGTGCAGCAAACGGTACTGCACGATATAGGCTGCCGCGCCGCCGAAATAGCCGATCAGCGCCAGTCCGCTGATCCGTCGTACGTACCAGAAGAAATGGATTTTCTCCAGCCCCATGGCAGCCACCCCGGCTGCCGAGCCGATGATCAGGATCGAACCGCCGGTTCCGGCGCAATAGGCGATGAATTCCCACAGAAAACTGTCAGGCGGATACTGCGTCAGGCTGTACATCCCCATGGAGGCAGCCACCAGCGGTACGTTATCCACGATGGCGCTGACCAGTCCGATGATCATGACGATCAGATCCTCACGACCCACGGTTTTGGTGAGCCAGTTGGCCAGATTGGTCAGGATGTGGGTGTGTTCCAGGGTCGCCACCGCCAGCAGGATGCCGATAAAAAAGACAATTGATGCCATGTCGATTTTCATCAGGGCATGCACCAGGGTGAGATGCTCTTTTTCGTCATCTTCCTTGTGGCGATGAACGATGTTACCGGTCAGCCAGAGGATACCGAGTCCGAACAGAATCCCCATGAAGGGGGGGAGGTGGGTGACGGTTTTAAATACCGGAACCGCGATCAGTATTCCTATGCCGAGTAAAAACATCAGGTTGCGCTCAAACGGGGTGGTGACGTAGTTGTCACTGCTCTCGATTGTTATCGGCGCTGTCACCGCTTTCCCCTTCAGGAACATGCTGGTGACCGCCAACGGCACCAGCATGCTGACCAGCGACGGGATCAGCAGTGATTTCATGATCGCCACGGTGGAAATCTGTCCGCCGATCCAGAGCATGGTGGTGGTGACATCGCCGATCGGGGTCCAGGCGCCGCCGGCGTTGGCGGCAATCACGATAATTCCGGCAAAGAAGAGGCGGTCATCATGCTTGTCCAACAGCTTCTTGACCAGCGAAATCATCACGATGGTGGTGGTCAGGTTATCCAGCACCGCGCTGAGGAAAAAGGTCACAAAGCCGATCAGCCACATCAGTGAGGAGAGTCTGGTGGTTTTGATGCGAGAGGTGATTACCTCAAAACCGCTGTGGGCATCGACCACCTCCACGATGGTCATGGCGCCGATCAGGAAGAAGACGATCTGGGCGGTGGCAGCCAGCGACAGGTTCAGATTTTCTCCCACCAGTTGCTGGTTGCCGCTCATCAGCGCATAAATTGTCCAGAGCGTGCCTGCTCCGATCAGCGCCGAGGCTGATTTGTTGATTCGGAGCGGGTGTTCCAGGGCGATGGCAGCATAGGCCAGTATGAATACGCTGGTCAGCGCGTAGAGCATGGTAATGTCTCCAACTGCAATTTCAGGTTACGGTCCGGTTATACGCAGGTAATCGCTCCCTGTCAAAATATCTGCAGAATCATGGGTGGCGATCTTTGGCCGGAGCGATTGACCGTAAACGGAAACGGCGGGAGCTCACTGCTCCCGCCGTTTGTCTCTGCCGGTTGGCTGGGGTCAGTACCCCAGCAATCGCGGTAACCAGAGCGAGAATATCGGCACGTAGGTGATCAACAACATGAAGCCGATCATGGCTATCAGCCACGGCATGACCGCCACCGAAAGTTCCGAAATCCCCATCTTGGTGATACCGCTGGCAACGTAGAGGTTGAGGCCGACCGGCGGATGACACATGCCGACTTCCATGTTGACGGTGATCAGTACGCCGAAGTGAATCGGGTCTATCCCGAGCTGCATCGCCACCGGGAAGAGGATCGGCGCCAGGATCAGGATGATGGAGGATGGCTCCATCACGTTTCCGGCCAACAACAGCAGTATGTTGGTCACCAACAGGAAGGCGACAACCCCCAGGTTGTGGCCGAGAATCCATTCCGCCATCAGTTGGGGGATGTTTTCATGGGTCATCAGGAATGAAAACAGTACCGCATTGGTGATGATGTACAGCAGCATGGCCGACATGCTGGCCGAATCGAGCAGTACCTTGGGAACCTTGCCCCAGGAGACATCCTTGTAGACGAACACCGCCACCACAAAGGCGTAGACCGCGCTCATGGCAGCCGCTTCGGTGGGGGTAAACATGCCGCTGTAGATCCCCCCCAGTACGATCACGATCAGGAGCAGTCCCCAGACGCTTTCCCGGAAGGCTTTGATCCGCTGGGCTGCCGTGGCTTTCGGCATCCGGGGGAAGTCATTCTTGCGGGCGATCCACCACGATACGATTCCCAGCACGGTTGCCAGCATCAGCCCCGGCACAACCCCACCCATGAAGAGCCCGCCCACCGATGAGTTGGTGGCAACGCAGTAAATTACCATCGGGATGGAGGGAGGGATCAGGATGCCGAGTGACCCGGAGGTCGTGATCACACCGGCGCCGTAGCGTTTGGGAAAACCGGCCTTGACCATGGCCGGCAGCATGATCGAGCCGATGGCCACCACGGTGGCCGGGCTTGATCCGGATACGGCGGCAAACAGGGCGCAGGCGATGACGCCGGATAAGGCCAGTCCGCCGTACAGGTGGCCGACCATGGAGGTGGCGAAATTGATCATCCGTTTGGCGACCCCGCCATGGGTCAGAAAGTTACCCGCCAGAATGAAGAAGGGGATTGCCATGATCTCGAATTTCTCGATCCCGGTGAAGAGCTTCATGGCGACCGCCTCGGTCGGTATCTCGGTAAAGAAGAAGAGGAACGAGAGCACGGTCAGGCCGAGGGCGATAGAAATCGGCATGCCGGTCAGCATCAGCGCCAGCAATAACGCAAAGACAACTCCGGTGCTGCCGAGCATGGCGATTGCGCCGAGTGCTGCCGCAATACAGAGCAACCATTTGGCTGCTTTTGGTTTGGAAAACTGTTCCCATCCGGCAACGGTAGTGCTCATTTGATCCCTCCGTTTTTTACCGTCTTGTCATAGCGGTGCTCTTCATAGCTTTCCAATACTTCGGTGGCATCCACCACTTCGTCCAGCCCTTCAACCGCAGCATGATCGTGATGCGGCAGTTCTCCGGTGCGGAAAAAGTTCCAACCCACCTGCAGGAAGCGGAAGCACATCAGGTACGAGCCGAGTGGCACCGCGGCGTACACGATCCAGGTCGGCCATTCCAGGTCGGGGGTGATGGGGCCTTCGATCAGTTCGGTGATGTCCATGCCGAGCTTGTTGAATACGGCAAAATGCATCCCGTTTTCCCAGACAAACCGCGCCCCCAGGGTGCCGATCAGGCCGGTAAACAGAGCGCCTCCGGCAATGCCGAGCATGACGCATTTCATGCGCCAGCTGTCGGGAAGGCGGTTGACAATTACATCCACGCCGACATGGATGCCGCTGCGCACGCCGTAGGCCGCCCCGAACTTGGCCATCCAGACAAACATGTAAATGCACAACTCCTGCGCCCAGCTCATGTTGATCGTCAAGAGCCAGTCCTGGAGGCCGGGGATCGGCAGACCGGACAGGTAACGATGCACAACGGCGACAAAAATGACGAGGGTGGCGGCGCCGATCAGGAAGGTAATGATGATTTCCTCAAGATGGTCGAGAAATTTGGACATGATTTGCTCCTGGCTCCGAAAACCGGAAAACGGCGTTACGAAGCTGTCGGGTCGTTAAAAAGGTCGCTGCCGGCAGTTGAACAGCGACCTTTTTGGAACGGATGGTTGCCGTGCTTAGTTGGGGGTGTAGCCGGTGGCTGCGTAGACTTCTTTGACGATATCAGCGCCAATTCGTCCCATGTTTTCCTTGTGGGCCTTATCCATGATCTTTTTCCAGGCTGTGCGCTCTGCCGGGGTGAGGGTTATGAACTGCGACTTGCCCGATTTCCTGACCGCAGCCAATGCCTCGTCGTTGTCTTTTTTGGCGACATCGTTGGCGAACTTGGTGGCGTCTTTCATGGCGCCTTCCAGGATGGTCCGGATGTCAGCCGGCAGGCTTGCCCAGAACTTCTTGTTGACGATTACCGCATACCCCAGGTAGCCGTGATCCGAGAGAGTCACGTATTTCTGAACTTCGTGCATCTTCTGGGTGTAGAGGTTGGATGGCGGGTTCTCGGTTCCGTTGACAACCCCGGTCTGCAGCGCCTGGTACACCTCGGAGAATGCCAGAACCTGGGGATTGGCCCCCATGGAACGCATCTGGGAATCCAATACCTTGGAAGACTGGATGCGCAGTTTCTGCCCTTTGAAATCAGCCGGGGTCTTGAGAGGCTTGTTGGCGCTCATGACCTTGAATCCGTTGTCCCAGTAGGCCAGGCCGTGGATTCCCTTGGCTTCCAGTTTGGCCAGCAGTTTGGCCCCCACCGGTCCCTGGGTGACCTTGTGCAGTTCGGAGTAATTGTCAAAAATAAAGGGAAGATCGAAGACTTCAAATTCCTTGACCCCCAGCGGTGCGAATTTTGCCAGGGAAGGAGCGAGCATCTGAACCGCGCCGAGTTGCAGCGCTTCCATCTCTTCCTTGTCTTTGTACAGCTGGCTGTTGGGATAGACTTCTACTTTTACGCGCCCCTTGGTGCGTTCTTCGGCAAGCTTCTTGAAATAGTCGGCAGCCTGTCCTTTGGGGGTGTGCTGGGCCACCACATGACTGAGCTTGATCACGATCGGCGCCGCAAAACCGGTGGCCGGGATTGCCAGGAGCAGGACTCCTATCAACAGTTGTTTCAGTTTCATTGTGCTACCTCCTTGTGGGGTTTGTTTCGGAATGTGGTTGAATACTGTACCCGTCTGTGTATGAGCGTATAAAAGGGGTTGAGCAATCATGATGCCAAATATTTTAGAAATAAAATAATGTTGTATCTTGAACGATCCTGTGTTGTTGTGGGATCGTGTGTGGCGGTTGCGAGGGGATGGGGTGGATACGTGGTGGCGGAAAAAGGCCACTGTGCTGGCTATTTTTAGCCACAAGCGGTGGGGTAGTGCTTGTGATCACTCTTGGCGGTTTATTCTTTCCCTGAAATGTGCTACTGAAAAATTGCAACCGTCATGACACCGTGGGCAAAGGAAGAACGCCATGAAATTACCGCAAACTATACTGTATCTGCTTGTATTCTTTCTTGGCGCCGTCAGCGGCTTTACTCTCCGGCAGCTCATGATCAAGCAACCGAAACACGAAATGATCTACACCGAGCGGCATGAGGGGCAAAGCAGGTTTATCAATCCTCTGCTCGGCTGTGATGTTGCTGCCGATGTCTTGAGTGATCCGGAATTGGTCGGCTTCAAGAAAAAAATCGAACAGGTCGTGGATGCAAGCAAATCACAGGGGGGACACACCAGCGTCTATTTTCGCGAGTTGAATGATGGGGTCTGGTTCAGCATCGGAGAGAGGGATCAATATATTCCGGCCAGTCTGCGCAAAGTGCCACTGATGATGGCGTTGCTCAAGCAGGGGGAAAGGGATCGCATGTTTCTTGGACGATCCGTAACGTTTGATCTGGCCAATGATTATAACGCCTCGCAAAATTTCAAGCCGTCCAAATCATTGCAGCCCGGATCATCGTACCGGATCAGGGATTTGATTTTCAGAATGATAGCCTATTCGGATAACAACGCCTTCTTTTTCCTGACCAAGCTGGTTAATACCGCAGAATTGGACAAGGTCTATGCTGCGCTCCGCTTTCAGGACCCGGGAGAGAATGTGGAAGACAATTTTCTGTCGGTTCAGACCTATATGAGCTTTTTCAGGGTGCTGTACAATGCCTCCTATCTGAGCCGGGAAAGTTCCGATTGGGCTTTGGAAACGTTGGCGCAGTCGGAATTCAAGGCCGGGTTGGTGGCCGGTGTTCCCCCGGATATCATGGTGGCCCATAAATTCGGAGAAAAGTCCGACCCGCAGTCCGGCCAGTTTCAGCTGCACGATTGCGGGATCGTATATTACCCCAAACATCCCTATCTGCTCTGCGTTATGTCGAAAGGAAACGATTTTAAGCTGTTGGATGACGAGATCGTTGCTGTTTCGCGTACGATCTATAGCGAGGTTGATAACCAGCACAAGCAACATTACCCCTGATCGTTAGAGGCGCATCACCAGACCTGGAATGCGTTTCCCCCCATCCCCTGTTCAACCCAGGTTGTATTTTTCCATTTTATAACGCAAGGTACCCCGCGGGATCTTGAGCGCTACGGCAGTTTGCAGCACGTTTCCAGCGTGCTGTTTCAGGGCACGGGCGATGATCTGCGCTTCAAATTCCGCTACTGCTTCCTCCAAACCGGCTTCCGGCAGTTTGGAGACTCTGTCCGCTGTGGCTGTCACCACAGTTTCGCCGCTGCCACGGATTTCCTGGGGGAGCTGTTCCGGCAGCAGGATCGGCCCCGGCTTCATGATGCAGATCCGCTCGATACTGTTACGCAACTCACGGATGTTCCCCGGCCAGGGGTAACGCTGGAGCAGCTGCAGCGCTGCCGGTGCGATCTGGTTGAATTGCTTGCCGAAGGCGCGGCTCAGGGTGTCGAGGAAATACGTGGCCAGCGGTTCGATGTCATCCGGCCGTTCCCGCAGCGGCGGCAGGTGAATCGGGATGACCTTGAGGCGGTAAAACAGGTCGGCGCGGAACTGTCCGCTGGCAATCCGCTCCGGCAGGTCGCGGTTGGTGGCGGCGATTACCCGCACATCGATAGTGATGTCCTTGATTCCGCCGACGCGGCGGATGACCCGTTCCTCCAGCACCCGCAGCAGTTTTGACTGCATCGCCAGATCCATTTCCCCGATTTCATCCAGGAACAGCGTCCCCTGGTGCGCCTCTTCAAACAGCCCCGGTTTGCGGCTGATCGCATTGGTAAAAGCCCCTTTCTCATGGCCGAACAGTTCGCTTTCCAACAGGGTGGCTGGTATGGAGGCGCAGTTGATGCCGACAAAGGCTGCCTGGCTCCGTTGTGACAGATCGTGGATGGCGCGGGCAACCAACTCCTTGCCGGTCCCCGATTCGCCGGTGATCAGCACGGTGGAGGGGATCGGCGCTATTTCCCGCAGTTGCTGGATGATCTCGCAGTAGGCGGCGCTCCTGCCGATCAGGGGAGAACGTCCCGGCAGGTAGTTGCCGCTCCGTTTCAGGCTGCGCACTTCCCGTTTCAAGGTCTGGGTCTGGAGCGCCAGTTTGACGATCACCCGCAGCGCATCGGCCTTGAACGGTTTTTTCATGTAATGGAAGGCGCCCAGTTTCAAAGAATCAACGGCGCTTTCCACCGAACCGTAGCCGGTGATGATGATCACCAGCAATTCCGGGTCGATTTCCTTGAGTTCTTTCAGCAGCTCGATGCCGTTTTCAACCCCCAGGTTCAGATCCAGCAGCGCCAGGTCGATTTCATCGGATGCCGCCTGGGCTCTCGCTTCTGCGCCGTTAGCGGCCTGAAATACCTGATACCGTTCCTCCTCCAGAATACGCACCACGTTTTCACGAATAAAACTTTCGTCATCGATGATCAGAATTTTTTCCATGCTATGATCCTTGTTCCTGGTGGTGGAGTGGGATGGTCAGGGTGAAGCAGGTGCCGCTCTCAGGGGAACTGGTCACCTGCACCCCCCCTCCATGTTCGGTCATGATGCGCTGGGTAATGGAGAGTCCCAGGCCGGTGCCGGCTCCCTTGCGGGTGAAAAACGGTTCGAAGATCTGGGGGAGGTCTGCTTCACTGATGCCGGGGCCGTTGTCGCAGACCACCAGCAAGGCCGTCTCGGCGCTGCTGCGCATGGCGATGGTAATGGTCCCGCCAGCGGTCATGGCTTCCAGGGCGTTCTTGACGATATTGAGCAATGCCTGCTTGATTTTTTCCGGATCAAAGCGGAAGGGGGGGGGCGTTTCACCTACGGTACGGATATCCACCCCCTGACGTTGCGCCTGGCGCCTCATCAGCAGCACGGTGTCGTGGACCACCATCCCGAGTTCGGCCGGCCGGAAATCGATTCTGGTGGGGGATGAATAGTTGAGCAGCGCATTGATCAGTTTTTCCACCCGTTCGATTTCAGCCAGCGCTTTCGTGATCATTTCCCGGTCATCGGGTGAGGAAGTGTTCCGGTCGTGCAGATCATCCAGTAACAGCGATATGCCGGTCAGCGGGTTGCGGACTTCGTGGGCAATGCCGGCTGACAGCTTGCCCAGAGACGCCAGTCGGTCGAGGCGGATCATCTCTTCCCGCAGTTTCTCCCGCTCGGTCTCGTTGCGCAGGGTGACGGTCAACCCTTTGGCGCCATTGCTGGCGATCGGGAAAAAACCGACGTCAAAATGGGTGGCATTGGCGTCCTGTTCCCGGATAAACGGTTGACGTCCGTACCCCTGCTGTTGATGTAATGCCAGGGAAATCAGTGCGGCCATCCCCTCCCACTCCCGGAACAGCTCTGTATAATGCATCCCGACGGCGGTCTGGCTTCCCAGGAAGGCCCGGCCGGTAGTGTTGATCGAGGTGAGCAGGCCGTCGGGAGAAAAGGTGACGATGGCGCTGGAAATACTTTCCAGGATACTCTCTTTGAAATTGCGCTCATCCATGATTTCCAGCCGTGAACGCCGCAATTCATCCAGGGTCGACAGGAGATTCGTTTTACGCTGTTGCAGTTCCTCAGCCATGAAATTGAATGATGCCGCCAGGTCACCCAGCTCGTCCCGGCTGGTGATCTGTACCCTGCTGCCGGTTTCACCCTGGGCCAGCTGGTGTGCCCCTTCGGTCAGTTTCCGCAAGGGGGTGCTGATGCCGTGTGACAGCCACCAGGCGGAACATCCGGCTGCCAGGGCTGTCAAGAGCACGATCACGGCACTCTGACGGCGGTGATCTCCCAGCTGTTTGCGGATCAGGTTGCTCCCTTCGCGGGCAGCGTCGTGGAATTGATCCACCTGAAAGCCGATGGTGACACCTCCAAATACGCCGTATTTGCCGTAATCACCGGTGCTGTAAAGGATTGGCGCGAAGGCCATCACTTTCTTTGACCCCCCCACATTGGTAATATCGACATAGCCTGCTTTTTTCTCTCTGACGCTGGCGGCAACCTGCGGGTAGTTGGGGTGGACAAAGGCAGCGTAATCGAGGTTGAACGGAATCCTTCCGCTGGCCACATCTGCGCTGCTCGATTCCTGGCGATAGGGGGGGAACGGTGTGCCGTTTTGATCGATACCGCGAATATCCCAATATTTGGGGTGGGTGATGATCCACCCCTGGTCGTCAAACAAAAAGGCGTAGTTGCCGCTTTTATAGCTGGGAAATACGGTGGAGAAGTTGCGTCCCGGATCGATGTGCTGACTGAATTCCATCAGGTGGCGGTGGTCGAGGGAGAGCACGATCATACCGGTGAGACTCCCCTGGCGGTTGTGGATCGGCGTGCCAAAACGGATCACACCCCGGTACAGCGCTCCTCTCCGGGCATGTTCCGGCTCATCGGCATCACCCAGCTGTTCTTTTTTTGACACATGAAAACCGGTCAGGTGGGAAACATACACTTCCCCCCGGTTCAGCTCCCGGATACGGCGGACATACTCTTCGTTTTTGAACTCCGTCCCGGCCGGATTCCCCCGGTTGCGTAATTCTTGTGCCGGCAGATAGCGGCCATCGCGGATGACCACCTGTTCGTTCCCCTTGGCATCCAGCAGGGCGATCGAGCTGTAGAGCGGAACTGTAGTATGCGTTTCCCGCGAGCTGTCGGCATGCTCCCCCAACTCCCACAGTTCGCCCCGCCGGGTAATATAAAAATTCATCAGTGACTGCTGATCAAGTTGTGATGCCGCCAGAAACAGCGCATCATTCTCGCAGCGTTGCAAAAAGTCGGTAATCGTGTCGGCCACGTGCTGGGCCCGCATCTGTAACGACTGTGATGCCTGCCGGTCAGCGGTTTCCCCGATCTCGACCGGTAAGCGGCTGTTGATTGACTCCAGGCTGAAAAACAGAAACAGGGACGATATCACCAGCGGAACCAGTGACAACAGCAGGGTGGTGATCAGTATTTTTTTGAAAATCGTCAGGCGCGGCATGGTGCTCCAAAATTCTCAAAGCGGATTGTATTTGAGTGATTACAGTGATATTGTCAAACACGCAACCGTAAAACAATGTGTGGTATACAAAGTTCAGATCAAGCCCCTCTCTGCGTTATTAGACCATCTCCCTGGAAAGTGATCAACCATATGCGAAAAATTTTGATAGCAACCATGCTTTGTACGGCCTTTTCCGCCTCGGCGGCCCTGGCCGCTCCCCAGCTCTATTCCGGCAGTATGAAGATCATTGCCACCTCGGGACGTTCCTGCGGCACGGTGGCTGCCGAGCCCCATCCGATGACCCTGGTGCTCGAACGCCGGTCAGGGGGGGAGATCAGCGGATATTTCGAGGGGGAAGTCGTTTCGCTGGGGAAATTCAGCGGCAACGATCCGCAACATCTGATCGTCAGCTATCCCTACCCGGACCAGCAGCGCGCCAGCGGTCACAGCATGTCGTTGCGTGAGTCGGCCGGCAAGCTCTTGGTCGAGCTGCACGACCGGCATGTGGAGGCCGAGGTGGATGAATGCAATTTCGATGTGGCCGAGATGACCTTTCAGCCCAAACAGGGGGAGTCAGCCGAACAGGCGATGCAACAGATCCAGCTCCGCTTTGAAGCCCATCTGCTCCGTTCCGAGGCGTTTGCTCTCGGTCGGGAGGGATCGTATTTCGCTGCCACTGATCAGTATCAAAAGGCGTTGGAAAAGGCTGATCGTGCCTATCCGGTTGGCAGCACCCAGCTCAATGCCTACAGCGTAGCCCTGGCGGGAAGCCTGATGAAAACCGGCCGGGTGGAGGATTTTAACCGTCTGTATGACCAGCGCTATGCCACCCTGGGGGACGAGGCGAATCGTGCCATCTTTAATTTCTACCGGGTGCGGGCACTGCAAACGATTGCCAGAACTGCTGCCAAACGTGAAGATTACGATGGCGCCTTGAAGAGCCTGAAGCAGGCCTATCAGCTGCAGCCCCTGGATCGGGGGACCGTGGTCGCCATGCTGGCGGCCTATATGCACGCCGGCCGTTTTTCCGACGCCCTGGAGTTTCTGGAAGGGGCTGAAAAAACGGCTATCACCCCCGAGGATCGGCGTGACTTGAACGGAGCCAAAGCGACCATCCTGCTGAAGCTGGCTGATATTGCGGATAAAAAAGGGAATCCGGGGGAGGCGGAAAAGTGGCTTGGCCGGGCCATGGCGCTCGACCCCCTGTCGGTTCAGTACTCTGTCGCCATGGCGCGTTTGCGGCACAAGACCGGTTCCCTGGAGGAAGCGGAACAGTTGCTGGATCAGTCCCAGAAAAAATTTCAAGACCCGTCTTCCCAGGAGCAGATCCAGGATGCCCGCCAACGCATGCGTCAGACTGACCTGATCTTGCGGAAATTGCGCCAGGCGGGAAGCTGATGGGATACCGTAATCTGCAGGAATGTGTGGCTGACCTGGAACGCCACGGTCAGTTGATCCGGGTCTCGACGCCGCTCGATCCCCACCTGGAAATCGGCGCGGTTCAGCGGCGGGTCTATGCTGCCGGAGGACCGGCGCTGCTGTTCACCAACCCGCTCGGCTGCCGTTTTCCGATGCTGGGAAATCTCTTCGGCACCCTGGAACGAACCCGCTTCATCTTCCGGGATACCCTGGACGATATCCGTTGTCTGGTAACGGCCAAGGTCGATCCACTGTCGCTGTTGAAGCATCCGCAGGATGCGCTCAAAGTCCCGCTGGCTGCCCTCAACCTGCTTCCGCGGACTGTCTCGTCCGCTCCGGTTCTCGCTTGCCGCACCTCGGTGTCACAACTCCCCCAGCTCGTCTCCTGGCCCAATGACGGGGGGGCCTTTGTGACGCTTCCCCAGGTCTACAGCGAATCACCGTCAGCCCCCGGCTATGGCCGCTCCAACCTGGGTATGTACCGGGTGCAGCTGTCCGGTAACAGCTACCAGCCCGACCGGGAGATCGGTTTGCATTACCAGATCCATCGTGGCATCGGTGCCCATCATGCCGAAGCGATTGCCCGGGGCGACCTGTTGCGGGTCAACGTGTTTGTCGGCGGCCCTCCCTCCATGACCGTGGCAGCGGTCATGCCGTTGCCGGAAGGGATGCCGGAGCTCTCTTTTGCCGGTCTGCTGGGTGGGCATCGCATCGCCATGACCAGGGTCCCCGGTCAACTGCCACTGCTGGCCGAAGCCGATTTCTGTATCTGCGGCGTGATCGATCCCCGTCGCACCCTCCCGGAAGGGCCGTTTGGCGACCATCTCGGCTATTACAGCCTGACCCACGACTTCCCCTTCATCCAGGTTGATGCGGTCTATCACCGCGCCGATGCGATCTGGCCGTTCACCACGGTCGGACGCCCCCCCCAGGAAGACACCAGTTTTGGCGAGTTCATTCATGAATTGACCGGTCCGTTGATCCCGACCGTGGTCAATGGGGTCAAGGAAGTGCATGCAGTCGATGCTGCCGGTGTTCATCCACTGCTGCTGGCGATTGCCCGCGAACGCTACGTCCCCTACGCCTCGTCGCGGACCCCCCAGGAACTGTTGACCGTGGCCAACGCCATTCTTGGCCAGGGGCAGCTCTCCCTGGCAAAATACCTGCTGATTGCCGCCCATGAAGATGCCCCCCAGCTCTCAACCCACCAGATTGACGAATTTTTGACGCATGTGTTGGAACGGGCCGATTGGCGCACTGATCTCCATTTCCAGACCGCCACCACCATCGATACCCTCGATTATTCCGGCCATGGTCTGAATCAGGGATCCAAGCTGGTGATTGCGGCGGCCGGGGAACCGCGCCGCAAACTGGCCACACAAGTTCCTGTTGGCCTGGAATTTCCGGCCGGTTTCGGGGGGGGGGCGCTCTGTCTGCCGGGAGTTTTGGCGATCACCGCTCCCCGGTCGCACCAGGAGCGGGGGGAGAATGATCCGCTGATCGAAGAGATGTGCCGTTTTTATCAAGATCGAGGAAATCTGGAGGGGATTGCACTGCTGGTGGTGTGTGATGACAGCCAGTTTACGGCCGCCACTCTCAATAATTTTCTGTGGGTGACCTTTACCCGTTCCAATCCGGCCAGCGATCTGTACGGGATCGATCCGTTGTCACAGGGGCGGCACTGGGGGTGTAACGGTCCCTTGGTGATTGATGCCCGGAAAAAACCGTTCCATGCACCGCAGTTGGAGGATGAGCCGGCGGTGGAGCGCAAGATAGATCAGCTGGCGGCGCCGGGTGGGGAGTTGCACGGGATTTTCTGACGCTGTCAGGCGTTCCCTTCCTGAATACTGAAGAGCACGGAGCAGCCATGTCGCTGCTGGTAGCTGTCGCTAGTCGTTTGATCAACCACCCAGTACAGATTGTCGCTTCCCAGCAGGATGGCAACCGGTGCGTTAAGGTTGAAGGCGTACATCTGGGCGACGGAATAAAAGGGAAATTTGGCGTACATGACGGTTACCTCGCCGGCTAAAGTGGTGCTTGCGTTGTCTGGCGATGATTTAGCACGGAGTGTGCCAACTTAAAAACGCTGGTATTACAGCAGGTTGTTTGCTGTTGTCAAAATATCGACAATCGATGGTCGGGTAGATCGGAATAAACTATTCAAAATATTGACAGGAGTGTCTGTGAGTTGGGAAATCAAACTGCTGAAACGCTATTTCAGCGGCGATGCATTGGAAATTGTAACGGTTCACAGTCGCCAGGTGTCCAAGTTGGCGGTGGAGATCGCCCGGCAACAGCAGCTGGAGAGCGGTGAAACCGAGTTTATCCGGGAGGCGGCGCTGTTGCACGATATCGGGATTTGTCAGGTGGATGCGCCGGGGATCGGGGTGCATGGTGACAAGCCGTATATCATGCATGGTGTCCTGGGGCGTCAAATCCTTGAGGCGGAAGGGTTGCCGTGCCATGCCCTGGTGTGTGAACGACACACCGGGGTCGGTTTGACTCTCGACGATATTATCCGCCAGAACCTTCCCTTGCCCCACCGGGACCTGACCCCCCAGACGCCGGCCGAGGAAATCATCTGCTTTGCCGATCTTTTTTATTCCAAGACACCGGGAAAGTTGACCCATCGCAAATCAGCCGAAAAGGTGCGCCGCAAGCTGGAACCGTTTGGGGAATCAAAACTCCAAATTTTTGACAGCTGGTTGGCCCGCTACGGCGCAGCTGTCCGGGATGAATGAACCTGGCTGGTGCTTTGGTTACACCTTCCGTGCAAATGATGATTTTAACTCCCCTCCTATTTTAGGAGGGGCTGGGGGTGGTAAGGTTGTTGCTTTTTAAGATTTATGAGAATTAAAGGCGACCACCCCTAACCCCTCCTTAGAGGAAGGAGGGGGACTAAATGCAAAGACCAAACCGAATAACGTTGAAATATGGAATGATATTACTACCGAAGGAGCACACATTAGCGATGAAAACCTCTCTTGAAACCTTGAGAAATGAGATTGATACCCTTGATGACCGGATCGTGGAACTGCTGAACCAGCGGGCGCGGGTGGTGCTGGAAGTCGGCAAGCTGAAGGCCGGCAATAACCAGCAGTTTCATGTGCCGGGACGGGAACGGCAGATCTATGAACGGCTGACCGGCAACAATCCTGGCCCGTTCCCCTCCGACGCGCTGCGCAGCGTCTACCGCGAGGTGATCTCGGCCTGCCTGTCGCTGGAATCCCCCATGCGGGTCGCCTTCCTCGGGCCGAAGGCTACCTTCAGCCACCTGGCAACCATGCAGCATTTTGGCCTGTCGGCGGAACTTGTGCCGCTCAAGTCGATTCCGGCGGTGTTTGAGGAAGTGGAAAAAGGGAAGGCGTTGTACGGCGTGGTGCCGGTTGAAAACTCCACCGAAGGGGTGGTTTCCCACACCCTGGACATGTTCGTGGACAGTACCCTTTCCATTACCACGGAAATCATGCTGGAAGTGCACCACGACCTCCTCTCCCGCACCGGCCGGCTGGAGGATATCAAGAAGGTCTATTCCCACCAGCAGCCGCTGGCCCAGTGCCGCAAATGGCTGGAAGAAAACCTCCCCGGCGTGCCGCTGGTCGATGTCTCCTCCACTGCCACCGCAGCCCAGATCGTCAGCGACGATTACACCGCGGCAGCCATTGCCAGCGAACTGGCCGCTTCCCTCTACGATCTCAAGGTGGTGCGCAGCCGGATCGAAGACCAGGTCAACAACTTCACCCGTTTCCTGGTGATTTCCCGCACCGCTTCCGACCGCACCGGCAATGACAAGACCTCGGTGCTCTTCTCGGTCAAGGACGAGCCGGGGATTCTCTGCCGCATGCTGGAGCCGTTTGCCAAGCGGGGGATCAACCTTTCCAAGATCGAATCCCGTCCCTACAAGAAAAAAGCGTGGGAATATATCTTCTATCTCGACCTGTTCGGTCATTTCAGCGATCCCGAAGTGGCTGAGGCGTTGAAGGAACTGAAGGAGTGCTGCCAGTTCATCAAGGTGCTCGGTTCCTATCCAAGGACGATGTGATGAGCGGACAAATTCTCGTACAACGAATGTTGATCGTGGGGGTCGGTCTGATCGGCGGTTCCTTTGCCCGTGCCTTGAAGCAGGCCGGGGTCGTGGGAACCATCGTGGGGGCTGACCGCAACCGGGACAACCTGCAGCAGGCGCTGGAGCTCGGCATTATCGATGAAATCGCCGATCAGCGCAGCGGTGGCGCGGAGGGGGCCGATCTGGTCTTTATCTCCGTGCCGGTCTGTTCCATCCCGGCGGTGGTGGCAAGTCTGGCACCCCATCTCCCCCAGGGTTGCGTGGTGACCGATGGCGGTAGTGTCAAGGGGACGGTGGTGGAGGAGTGTGAAGCGGTCATGCCGGAAGGGTGTTGTTTTGTCGGTGGGCACCCGATTGCCGGCACGGAATGTTCCGGTGCCGCCGCTTCTTTTGCCACCCTGTACAACGGCAAGCGTTGCATCCTGACTCCCAACAGCGATACGGATGAGAATGCTCTGGAGCTGGTTTCCCAGTTATGGCAGGCGGCCGGGGCGACCATCTGTATCATGGATGCCACCCGTCATGACCGGATTTTTGCCGAAATTTCCCATCTCCCGCATATGGTGGCCTATTCGTTGGTGCATGCGGTCGGCACCGCCGATGTGGAGGGGGAAAATGTGCTCTCCTACACCGCCGGAGGTTTTCGCGATTTTACTCGTATCGCCTCGTCCGACCCGGTCATGTGGCGCGATATCGCCTTGATGAACAAGGCGGCGGTGTTGCGGAGTATCGACGGTTTTTCCGCCAGTCTGGCAGATTTGCGCCGGAAGATTGACAGTGATGATGGAGACGGCATGGCGCAGTTTTTCACCATAGCCAAGCAGTTCCGGGATCAGATCGGGTAGGGGAAGGGTAGGGGTAAATCAATATTGTGCCAATAAAACAGATGATTAGAGAGATGTATGTCTGTTCTGAGCTGGTACAAGCATGGATAGAGCTACGTCGAGATGAATTACAGGCCGACTGGGAACTGGCTGTTTCAGGGGAGAATCCCTACACAATTACCCCACTGTGGGGTTGCCATGTACTGGGATGTGAAAACCGTTAAACCAATGCCAGACTATCATATCTATGTCGAGGTTGAGGATGGCCGCAGAGGCATATTTGACCTCAAACCATATCTAGATCGAGGTGTCTTTCGCGAACTAAAAGATGTTCACTACTTTAATCGTGTTGGTATCCTGTTTGGGGCTGTAACGTGGCCAAACGAACAGGATATTGCTCCCGAAACGCTCCTTGCGGAAATGCTCCCGATCGACCAGAACCATTGAATGTTACCCGGGCGTCCGAGGAAACAATAGTCTGTATTGCGTCCCTCGATTATTAGGTGATGTTATTGCTCAAATGTCTAAATGTTAAACCCGACCCTAGACTCGACCACTTACAATGTGAATTCAACAAGTTAAAGGTGCCGGTGACCGTCACAGCATAAAAAACGGGATTTTTTGAGAGTCGATTTGTTATAAATCAGCAGGTTAAGTCATTTCCGAACGTTCGGAAATTGGGCGGTAAGATCCGGCACGGACAGTGATGCAGGTGATCGACCGTGAACCGGAAGCGGTGATGAGAGCGTTGTGGTGGTGAGTTGGGTAGGTGGATTGAATAAACTGTTTGAATGCATAAGTAAGAGTTGAAGTGGAAGCCTCCGGTGGTATTGAATAGCTTGTAAGAGCAAGCAGCTGGACCGGCTATGCCGTCCAGAAAT
>Ga0209798_10000613_pt1 | contig 21691 bp, 13 predicted proteins | sample DOMMetBare3Fresh_FD_187475 | JGI IMG/M metagenome (GOLD analysis project Ga0209798, IMG submission 187475) | Wetland sediment microbial communities from St. Louis River estuary, USA, under dissolved organic matter induced mercury methylation -... | ecosystem: Environmental > Aquatic >... | reverse complement strand
GCGGCCAAACGCCATCCGCTGGGCCAGATAGTCCCGGGTCCGTTCCAGGGCGCGATCCATGGCAGGGACCGACGAGTAGGTGGCCCACATCCGTTCGACGACGAACTGGGCCATCTGCTGCTGAAAGCCCATCCCCTCGGTTCCGATGATGTGGTCGGCCGGCACCCTCACATCTGCGAACGAGAGCAACCCGGTATCGGAGGCGCGCATCCCCAGCTTGTCCAGCTTGCGTGACACCTCGAAGCCGGGAGTGTCGGTGGGGACGATGATCTGGCTCATTCCGGCGTACCCTCCCTCGTCGGAGGTCCGGGCGAGCAGGCACAACCAGTCGGCCTGCAGCGAATTGGTGATGTACATCTTGGATCCGTTGATCACGAGGTCGTCCCCGTCCCGCACCGCGGTGGTCCTGATCGAGGCCACGTCGGAGCCGGCATCCGGTTCGGTGACCGCCACCGCCGCCACCATCTTCCCCTGCAGGGCGGGTGTCAGATACCGCTCCTTGAGCTCCGGAGTGCCAAACGTGTGGAGCGACGGGGTGGCCATGTCGACCTGGACTCCGAGCGCCATGCCAATCGAGCCATGGTCGGCCCGTCCGAACTCCTCGGCCAGCACCACCGTGAACAGGTGGTCGGCGCCCTGGCCGCCAAAGGCCGGATCGTATTCCAAACCGAGGAATCCCAGGTTCCCCATCTTCCCGAAGATGTCGTGGAGGGGCATCATCCCCTCGATTTCCCAGCTCTCGACGTTGGGGTTGATCTCTTCTTCGACGAAGCGGCGCACCACCCGTCGGAACTCGTTGTGCTCGCGTGCCCACATGTCTTCGACTCTAGGTAGCCCACCGCCCGACCCGATCGGGCTCAGCCGCCGTCCATCGTCTCCAGCACCGACCACAGGCGCTCCTCCAGCAGTCGTCCGGACGCACCGAGCAGTACTCGGTAGATCAACAGGCCGTATCCGGCCGCCGCCACGCCCCCCACTGCCGACCACAACGGACTTGTGAACGAGATGAGAAGGAAGAGACCGATGGCCACCGGACCGAGCAGGGCCCCAATCGCCGTCAGCCCCAGCATCGAAACGAGGAAGTTGGCCCCGGTCACGTTGCGATTGCCGAAGAGGGTGCCTTCCGGCATCGGGATCGGCCCGTACACCGACGTCAGGTTCCCGACCGCCAGCCACACGGCGAGCGTCGCCACCGTCGCGCCGAGCGCCGGAACCAGATAGGCGGCCCCACCCAGCATCGCTCCCCCGACGGCTGCCGCCGTCGCCGGGATCGCCCCCACCCAGGCCCAACCCAGGTTCTTGCCCATCATGATCGAGCGGATGGCCGGGGTGTTGACCATCCACGCCCACATCGAGCCGCCATCGAACCCGAACTGGTTGGGCACCACCGCCGCCACCATCATGAAGCCGACGACCGGCCCCGCGAATGGGAGGTATGCCGACTCGCGGGCGGTGCCGACCATGGTCCCACCCACCACCACCAGGCTGATCCCGCCGCCCACCAGTTGCGATCTGACTCGGGCGTCGCGGCGCAACGACTTGAACTCGCGGGCGGCCACCGCCCCGATGGCGGTCCTCGGCAACGGGATCCAGCGCGGGAACAGCCCGCCGGCCGACACCGTCCGTCGATCACCAGATCCGGTCTCGGGCCGGCTCAGCATCCGCCGCAAGGCCCAACCGTGGAGCCAGACGGCGATCGATGTCGCCAGCACGGCATACCCGAGCGCCAGCGTCCCGATAGCCCACTCCCCGGCGGCAAAGGCGGCCACCGCCTTCCCCGGGGCGGCGGGTGGCGTCCATGCCAGGACCGAGGCCAGCCCACCTAACTTTTCGGCAGAGACGAACGAGCGCCCCACCATCCGGGTCGAGGTGAGGGCGGCGGCGACCATCGACAATCCGAACACCAGCGCCAGCACTTCCTGGGTTCGCCGGTTTCGCAGCAGATCCGCCAGCAGGGCGGTGACGGCTCGGGAAGTGGCCACGCAGAAGACCGTCCCCACCACACCCGCCAGGGCGATGGGGAGGAACGAGGCGGGGCCCGCAAACCCGGCCAGCGAGCCCACCACCAGGATGAGAACAGTGATCAATCCCCCCGGCCCGGCCAGCCCTGCCGCCAGCAGGCCAGCGGCCAGGCGGGGCGCCGGGAGCGGAAGCAACTCGAAGTTGCGCGGGTCGAGCGAGTCGTCCATGGCGCTGGCGACCAACGGCACGGCCACCCACAAGGCCCAGAGCAGCGTGAAGACGAATACCACGAGGCCGGTTCGCTCGTCCGCGAACCGCCGCCCGAGGAATCCCACCAGGACGGCGCCGCTCAACCCGCTGGCCGCGGCCGCCAGCCACACCATGACGAAGCCGATGACGCCGAGTGCCCCGGTGCGAGACAGGCGGTTGCGGACCAGCTTGAACTTCAGTGCGAGGAAGACCCGAGCCAATCCAGGTCTCCCTCTTCGGTGACGTGGGCGCCGACCGTCTCCACGAACACATCCTGCAGTCTGCGACCGCCGGTGATGTCGGTGGTGGCCCCGGAGAGGACGACCGACCCCCGGTCGATGAGGAGCAGGTGATCGCACAACCGTTCGACCACGTCCATGGCGTGGTCGGAGAAGATCACGGTCCCTCCGCTGCGGGTGTGGTGACGGAGGATCTGCTCGAGCACCTGGCGGGCGACGGGATCCACCCCGGCAAATGGCTCATCCAGGAGCAGCACTCTGGGATCGTGGAGCAGGGCGGCGCCGATCGCCAGTTTCTTCTTCATGCCCAACGAGTAATCGGCCACCAGCACGTCGGCCGCCTCGGTGAGGTCGAGCAAACGGAGCAGGGACCCCCGGCGTTGTTCGATCACCGGACCGGGAAGCGAACGAAGCCGCCCGATCATCTCGATCAACTCGGACCCGGTCAAACGCTCGAACATCCTCGGGTTGTCAGGCACCACCCCGAACACGGCCTTGGCGGCGGACGGGTCCGGCCACACCTCCACTCCGGCCACGGCCACCGTCCCGGCGTCCGGTTTGAGCAGACCCGTGGTCATCCGCAGCAACGTGGTCTTCCCCGCCCCGTTGGGGCCGACGATGCCGAAGAACGACCCGGAGGGAATCTCGAGATCGAGTGGCGCCACCGCCAACGTCTCGCCGAAACGTTTGGTCAACCCACGAAAGACGACTGCCGAGGTATCCACGGGGCGAGATGGTACGAGGAACGATGAACGATGAACGATCAACGATCAACGAAGAGCGAAGAAGGACGGCGTTGGTCAGGGCCGGGGCCATCCGGCCACCGAGAACTCGACCGCCTGGATGGGCGCCGCCCTCCACAGTATCTCCCTCGAGGTGCCCGCATCGAGCACGAGACCCGGATGCGGAGCGCTCCAGGTTCCATCCCGCAGGACGCGGTGCTGGTCGGCACCACCCGTGACGATCGACACCTCGACGCCGCATAAAGCGAACCGAGCCGGTCCTCCATCGGCGGCAAGCACGGCGGAGGCCGGCAACAGTCCCGGGGCGAGGGCGAGCCTCCCATCCACCAGCCTGATCCCCAGTTCCCCGAAGCGGGTGAGGATCTCCTCCTTCACCTGTCCGGTCATGCCCGGCTGTTGGGCACCGGAGTGCGCCGGGGTGTGCGAATAACAGTCGATGGGGATGGCGCCATACTCGGCCGGGCCCTTGCAGAACCCGAGCCCGGCCCGGATGCGCCGGTAGGCGAGGGCGAGCCGATCGAGGACATCGGGGGCGGCGACGACGTCCAGCGCCGCCCAGTAGGTCTCCTGCACCGCCAGCAGGAGCTTGCCCACCATGTGCCAGTAGATCGACCCGATTCCCTCATACCCGTACATGGACCCGGAACGACCGGTGTAGGCATGGTGGCCGAACAGTTCCTCATAGAGCTCGGTTGTCCGGATCCGGTCCTCAGAAGACAGCGGGGAACCATCCATTGCCGCTTCGAGCGCCATCCGGTTCACCATTGGCGGGGAGAAGTGAGCGTCCCCAGAAGGGTCTTTCACGAGGATCTCGGGACCGAGGAGGTTCAAGAACGGCAGTTCGACGAGACGCCCGGCAGAAACCGTGTTGCGCTCGAGAAAACTCCCCAATTCGGGTGCCGGGTACAACATGAACGAGTCCTGATCCGGCCGGTACATCCCCGACGCATACAGGGTGTCGAGGAGATCGATCGATTCGGCCGGCCCCAGCGCCCTCGAGGAGAGGATGGCCACCTGACCCTCGAGCATCGGGCCCAGGCTACGCACCCTGGCCTCGCCGGGGCTCGGGAACGAAACCACGTTGTAGGCGTCGTAGAGGCCGTCCGACCGGCGCCCGGCCTCGATCGTTCGCCAGAGGTGTTCGAGGGCGGTGGCGCACAGTCGTTCGATGTCTTCGCTCCCGACGCCAACCGACCTCGCATCGAACGCCGACCTGACGGAAGCTCTGTAGCGAGACCCGACCGCCCCCAGATCGTCCATGACCTCCCTCCTAGAGCGGGGATCGTCGATGGCGTCCGGCTTGACTCCTTCGAGGGTCGATACGACGTCGGACAACAACCCGGCCACCGAAGCGGAGATGGGGAAGTCTTGCCGCGGCTGCGACTCCAGCAGGCCGGACAGCCATGTGACGTACCCGTAGAGGTGGTACAGCGTGACCATCGAGAGCCCAAAGCCCGCCAGCGCATTGTTGGCATCGTTCCACTCGGGTCGCTGGGTGTTCATCCAGATCCCCCCACCCGGGACGAAGCTGAGCAGCTTGGCCAGCAGCGGCACCAGCAGCTTCTCCATGAGGCCGACCCGCACCATCTGCCCATCGCCGCCGGCGACCAACCGTCCGTCGGCCCCGATCTCACCCGCCCGGGCCAGCACCAGTGCGGCCCGTTCGGCGTCGTACTCGATCGTGTTGCGCGGATCGCGAAGCATCGCCGGATAGTCGGCGATGACATAGGGCACGTCGGCATACGCGAACACCCGCCGGTTCAACCAGGCTCCGACCCCGCCCGGTTCGGCCCGATCCCAGGCGGCCAGGAGTCGGTGGAGATAGACGATCTGATGGTCGCCCCAATACCCGATGTTGCCCCACGGGTCGTGGGGATCCGGGACCTCCCAGTCGACCCCGTCGTGCGAGATTCGATAGGGATTGTGCCCGTCGACAGTGGATGCGTCGACGAACTTGGCGACCACGTTGGGCAGGTAGGCCGGATACGACAGGAGCAGCGCTTCCCAGTTCTGGAAGATGTCGCGCCAGTTTCCCTCGTACCCGAGGCCTTCCTCGCCATCCGACCCGCTCCTCCGGATCGAGAACCGATTCCACGGTCTGCTCGGGTCGCCGTGCCGGCGGGAGAAGGTGAGCGGGATGTACTCGAGCACGAGCCGTATCAGATCGGGGTCCCCGGTGCCGATGGCAAACCGCCGCAGTTCCTCGACATCGATCACGTCGCCGAGCTCTTCGATCTCGGCCCGGTGCCTGCCGTGAACCGGGCGGTTCCAGCGAGCGAGGTGGTCGAGAAGACCGGCCACCGGGATGCCCTGTCCGTGCGGGAACACCCCACCCCGCATGATGTTGAAGAGCACGTTGGACAGGTGATGAGCGTCGGCGATGGGATCGCCGGTGTGTTGGACGCCGTCGGCACTCTCCAACTTCGCCGTCAGCCGGGCACTTCCCGAGTCGACGTCGACCTCGATCAGCCGCCGGGCGTCGCCGCCGTTCGCCACTCCCACCCGCTCGAGCACTCGAGCATGGTCGAGCCCGGTGTCGGCGACCATGAGCCAGCCGGTGGTTGCCCCCGGCTCCAAGGTCAAGCTGCCGCGCAACAGGTACGAACCGCGGCGGCCGGTCAGCAAGGCCCCGGCCGGAAAGGCCTGCCCTTGGACCATCGCCCCGATCACCCGCTCGTCCAGATGGACTTCCGCCCACGGCGCTCCGTCCGCCCACACCACCGTCGCCGCCAACGACTCAGCCGGCTCGGCCTTGTCCGTGATGAGCGCCTCCAACGTGTAGATCGCAGCGGTACCCCATCGACCAGTCTCGCTGCGCTTGTAGGCGTTGACGAGGTTCGAGCGGATCTGCTGGAGGACGGAGTCGACACCGGCGGGAACCACGTCGAGCAGGCCGTCCAGCACCTCGAGTTCGGCTCCCGAGCCACCATGGTCGATGAGATCGACCTTGCGGACCCAGCCGAAGTTCGGTGATGGCATCCAGGTCACCCGGAACGTCAACCCCCAATCATCGCGCACTTCCTCGAAGGTCACCCGGTCGCCGTGAAGGCCCTTGGCCAACGAGCGTCGCACCCCACCGGAAGCCTCGCTTCCGAAAGGTCGCCACAACTCACGCCGCCCGGCCACCGAGCGCGCCACGATCGTGACCGGGCCGGTGATGCCGGCCGCCCGGTGGATTCGATCATCGGTCTCGTAGGGAAGGAGTGCCATGTCGGCATTCGACCGGCCGGCGGTGAGTGTGCCCCGGCTGGACAGGAACATCCACAGGTCGGTCGACGAGGTCACCGTCATCAGGAAGGGCTCCAATTCGCCCACCCCGTCGATCCGGTAACAATCGACGCCGTCGATCTCCGCCAGGCGCCCCTGCACCCCACCCGGGAGCGGCATCCCGTCATCTGCGTTCGGGTCGCCGGGATTCCGGCGACCCGAACGCTCCCCGGGAGGAATCGGGGAAGACTCGATCACGGCTCCCGCTCGAAGGCGCCGATGTCACACCCGGCCCCCTTTGGACGGGTGACACCTCGTTGATCCGTCGCCGGGCAGACCGCGGCGTTGGCGGTGTCGATGGCAGGGCTGCCGGCAAGCAGTGCCCGGGTGAGCGTGGGACCGCCGTTGTCGGCGAGTACTCCGATGCCTGCGGCACCCGGCGCAACGACCAGGTCGCCGCCGACCGGGTAGCAGGTGCCGTCGGTGAAGACATTGTTCCCGAGCGAGTTCAGCGCGACGGCCCCGGGGCCGAACGGCGCAAGGAAGCACCCCTCGTTGACGTTGTCGGCCACGATCGAGTTCCGCAAGTTCAACGTCGCGCTGCTGGGGCCGAACGTGCCGACGAACACCGCCGCCGGGGCGTACGACGGCGACTCGTTACCGACGATCGTCGTGTTGATCACGTCGACCACGCCATCGGTGGCGAAGAGCGCACCGCCGTACCAGCCCGTCGACTGGTTGCCGCTGATCGTCGAGTTGACGATCGTGGCGTTCCCGAGGGAACGGATGCCGCCGCCGACATCGTTCGACACGTTGCCGCTGATGGTGCTGCGTACGATGACGGTGCTGGTGTTGAAGAAGCTGTAGATGCCTCCTCCTGACCAGCCTGCAGTGTTGTTGCTCACCGTGCTGTCGACGAGATCGAGTGTGGCGCCATTGCCGTTGTAAATGCCGCCTCCACCCTGCCAGAAGTCACCGGCATCGGTGGTCATCGTGCACCCCGTGACCGTGACCCTTTCCAGGGTCAGGTTGCCGTTGTTCAGCACACACCCTGCCAACTGGAAGCCGTAGCCGTTGGTGAAGGTGACATCCGACACCGCCACGGTGATGCCAGGCTCGACGATGAGCACCCGATCGACTCCACGTCCGTTCAACGTCACACCGGGAGCGGACGACGCATCGACGGTGACGTTGCCATTCGGCACCAGTGGTCCGCCGGAGAGCAAGATGGTGCCGCCGGCGAGTGCCGTATCGAGCGTGATCGTTCCGCCGATGGCGATATCCTCCAGTGCCTGACGCAGCGAGCCGTTGCCGCTGTCGTTCAGGCTGGTGACCGTGATCTCGGTCGGCGGCGGAACGGGCTCGAGGCGCACCTGGTCGAGGTTCACCTCTCCGCCGGTGGTGCCTCCGTCGGGCAGGCTGAATCCGTAGCCCCACACCTCGTCGAGACCGAGCCCGTCATTCGGTGCCCCCTCGGGCTGCTCGGAGCTGCGGGTGAAGGCGGCGAACGGTATGACCACCTCCTGCCAACCCGTGAAGTTGTCGACGAAGCTCGACTCAAACCGTTCGGCCGTGTCGGGACCTTGGAAGACCCTCACGTAGTCGATCTTCAGCTCCTGGGGGAACGTCAGGTCGGGACTGAGCGGTCCTCCGAAGTTGCCTCCCAATGCCAGGTTGAGCAGCAGGTAGACGGGGTCGTTGAAGACCCACGGATTCGGCGCTACGTCGGCGGGGGTCGCCGAGTGGTACAGGATCCCGTCGACGTACCAATCGATCCGGTCGGGCTGCCACTCGATGGTGAAGGTGTGGTACTCCGTCGCCACGCCGCCCGGGAACGGGTAGGTCTTGCCGAAGGCGCTACCGCCAGAGTAGCCCGGGCCGTGGATGGTCCCGAAGATCTCGTCGGGGATGCGGCTGACGTACTCCATGATGTCGATCTCGCCGGTCTGCGGCCACCCGACCCGGTCGATATCGGTGCCCAGGCTCCAGAAGGCCGGCCACAACCCGTCTTCGCCGTCAGGGACCAGGATGCGGGACTCGATCCGGCCGTAGGCGAACTCTGCCCGATTGGTCGTGACCAGCCGCGCCGAGGTGTACTCACAGTCGCCGTAGTAGCACTGCTCGTCGCTCGCCGGTTCGGCGGTGATGACCAGGTTGCCGTTGCCGTCGGTGGCGGCGTTGTCGGGGCTGTCCGTGTAGTACTGCAGCTCGGCGTTGCCCCAGCCGGGGATGCCGTTCACGGTGCCGTCGCCGATCTCATAGCCCCAGTTGTCGGGGTTGGGCGGTGTGCCGGCCGGCCCGGCGAACTCGTCAGCCCACACCAGGGACCAGCCGCCCGGGCCCGGGTCGGGTGCGCGGTTGTCCTTCAGCGTGAGGTCGATCTGGTCGCCGCTGCCGGTGCCGTGGAACCAGAACCGCAGGGCCTCACCACGCGTCCAGTCCTGGCCGGTGGCGAAGTCGCGACCGAAGCCCACCTCACCGCCTGCTCCGATGGGATCACCGGAGAAGGTCTTGCCGGTGAGCACGGTGTCGGTGGTGTCGCAGTTGTACCCGGTCGAGCTCGCCCGGAAGTGGAAGACGAGGTCAGTGTCGCCGTCGCCGTCGAAATCCTCGGCGTGGCGGACGGGGCCTCGCTTGTTCTTGTGGGTTTCCGAGGCTGCACCGAACCGGACCGTGGTGTGGTCGACGGTGGTGGCGTCGAAGTCTTCGGTCGTGAGGATGGCCACGGTGACGACACCGTTGCCCAGGTTGCAGAGACTCCCTGCGATCAAGGCGTCGACTGCGATTGGCGTAGAGGCGGACAGGATGTGCTCGTAGGCGCCTTGTCCGGGAACGGCCATCGGGTCACCGGCCGCCACCTCGGGGTTGCCGAGGTTCACCTCGCCCGTCGTCTCCCACAAGTGCGGGAAGCCCTCGAAATCGTCGAGCAGCAGCGGATCGTATGGATCGTCGTCGATGATGCTCGCCGAGGCCTGCCGGGTCGCACCGAGCGGGGTGCCGACCGGGTCGGAGAGCCGCAGGATCAGCCGCTCGGTGGGTTCGTACTTCGAGTCGTCGAGCGTGACGACTTCGAAGGACTGCTCGGTATCCCCGCCATTCGTGAAGGTGAGGGTGCCGGACGGCACCGGTGCAAAGTCGCGGTCCTCCTCCGCAACGATCGTCTCGACCGTGTAGTCGACCGAGACCGAGGCAGGATCGTCCTCGTTCATCGACCGGTTGAGCTTCACCGCGATCTGGCCGGTGCTGCCTTCCTCGATCTCGAAGTCGTTGCTGGCGAAGCTCACCGTTAGCTCGGGGATCTCGGCCACCCCGTAGAGGGCGAAGTCGTCGAAGTAGTAGGTCACCGGACCGCCGGTGCCGAGCGTGCCGAACGCCCAGCCGTGGATCTCGGCGAGGTCGAGTCCTGCCCCCGCCCCGGGTGCGCCGTTGCCGACGCCGAAGTAGCGAAGGTCAGAGAACGGAATCTGCAGGTATCTCCATCCAGCCACGTTGTCTTCGATGTCGACCCGCCAGCGCTGGGCATCATCGGTGGTGGACCCTGGATTCCGCTTGCCGAGGATGTCGATGAAGGTGTCGACGCCCGATCCTGTGCCGTACATCCACACGGCAAAGCCCGAGTATGCCGACCAGTCCTGGGGAACCCAGGTGTCGACGGCCGGGTTCTCGAAGCTGTGGATGAACCCGGCGAATGAAGTGACGTCGAGATCGAGTTGGAGCACGCTGTTGGGGATCAAGGCCCCCGGCAGGGTGGGTGCTGGTGGCGCCGCTGTCGTCGCGATCGACACCGAGCTGCCAGCTCCTTGGAAGGTGTGGAAGCCGACGTTGACGCCGTTGCCGTCGACGCCGCTCGGCAGGCTGGACTCGAAGTCGTCGACCACGTGCAGCCCGAGGCCGACGTGGTCGAAGTAGACGGTGTCGGCGCCCTGCGGGAGCACGATCGCCCACGCCCAGATCTCGGTCAGGGTGAACCCGTCGTCGGGGGCGCCGCCGGGCTGGAAGTCGGTGGCGCGGGTGAAGTCGGAGAAGGGGATGCTGATGTACCGCCATCCCGGCGCGCTGTCTGTGAATGCGTAGTCGAAGCGCTCCGACGTGTCCGCAGCCGGGTTGCTGCGGTTGTCGGAGATCTCGGCCTGGTAGGTGAAGCCGCTGCCCGTGCCGTGGAACCAGAAGCCGAACGAGGCGTAGCTGCTCCAGTCCTGCGGACCGGTGCCCTCGAAGGACTGACCGAATCCGCCGAAGTCGGTCACGTTGAAGTTGGCGGCCAGGATCTCGTTGTCACCGATCTGACCCGGCACGGCGAGCGCGTCGGCCTCTCCGACGACCTGGGTCGTCGTGGCGACCGTACTCGCGCCGTTGAACACGAACCACCCGGCTGGTGGTCCTCCCTCGAAGTCTGCCAGCACCTCGGATGAGGCCGGTGATGCTGCGTCTGCCGGCGGCACCGCCACCAGCAGCGACGTCATGAGCAGCGCCGCCAGTGCGGCCGTGCCCCGCCGTCTCTTCGTCGAGATCGATCCGATCATCATTGCTCCCTCTCTCCCTCGTCCGCTTCGTCGCCTTCGACATCTCCTGGATCCCCGAGCGGCTCGCCGGCCTCCCAGTCAATCCGGCTCACATCACTCCACCTGAGACCCGGCCGATCCCCGTCTTGCTCGTACGTTCATCATCTCCTCCTCCGTTCCCTGTCGTTCATCCCCAAATCAGTTCTTGCCACCCGAGGGTTCCACCAGGCCAAGGTCGACCTCGGCGCTGCGACGATGCGCCCCGCACGATTCGCGGACCACGAGGTTGACCGGCAGGATCTCGGCGGTCGGACGGGTGACGATCCCCTTGATCAGATCGTCGAGGAGTAGCAGCGACCGAGCCCCGGTCTTCGCCACCGGTTGGTGGATCGTGGTCAGCGGGGGCATCGAGGTCTGCGCAGCAGGCATGTCGTCGAATCCGGCGATCGCCATGTCGTCGGGTATACGGATCCCCGCCTCGCGTAAGGCTCGCATGGCACCCATCGCCATGGTGTCGGAGGCGACGAATACGGCGTCGGGTGATCGCGGGATCAGCTCGCGCATGGCGAGATACCCGCTCGCCTCCGAGTAGTCGCCGTCCACCCTCAGATCGGGGTGGAGCACCTGACCCGACATGGCCAGACCTTCGATGAAACCGTTCAGTCGATCGACCCCGGCAGTGGTCGAGGTGGGCGCCCCGATCAGGCCGATCTTCTGGTAGCCGAGTGAACAGAGGTGAAGGGCCACCCGCCGTGCACCGCCGACGTTGTCGGCGTCTACATAGCTGACACCCTCGATGTCGGGTCGACCCACCATGACGATGGGAAGTTCGCTGAACGTCATCTGAGCGAGTAGCCGATCCCCCATCCGGGTGGCGGTGATGATCAAACCGTCGAGCATCCCCGAGGTCACCACCCGCGGATACAGCTCGCTCTCCTCTTCCTCGCTCTGGAAGATGAACAAGGAGAGCAACAGGTTCTGTTGATTGGAGGCGGCGCTGATCCCCTGGATGAGACGGGGGAAATAGGGATCCTCGAACAGGCTGTGCACCCTGCTCGGGATGACGACCCCGATGACGCCGGAGCGGCCCGAGACCAGTGAACGAGCCGCCGCATTGGGGGTGTATCCGGTTCTCCGGATCACCTCCCACACCCGGGTGCGAACGTCGGGGCTGACGCTGACCTCGTCGTTGACCACCCGCGACACGGTCGAGCGGGAAACCCCTGCCAGACGGCCGATGTCCTCGAGTGTCAGGTTCATGTTCTCTCTCCAGGCGCCGGGCCGAGATCTCCCGGGAGCGCTCCCAAACGGTGCTCACCACAATAGGTCCTATCTATTTGACGCGCAACCGGACCGGGCATATAGTTGTGGGAGCGCTCCCACAGACGGTGGAGCGCCCAGGAGGGAACACGGATGACGGACCCGACGATGACGGACCCGACGAGAACCGAGCGCAGCCGACGGCTGCACCCAGGTTCTCGGAGTTCGTCACGACCGGTGAGCCGGGTTTCAGGCCTGGGCGTAAGTTGGCGCTATCCGACCGGCACGAGAAGCCTGACACACGTCTGGCAACTTCCGATGCCGCCCAAAGATGGAGGACGAAATTGAGGAACAAGCGCAGCCTGGCGGCGTTGTTCGCCGTCCTGGCTCTCCTGGTCGCCGCCTGCGGAGACAGTGGGGGAACCGAGACGACGGCCGACGGCGGGGCAGTGACCACGACCGAGGCGGGTGGAACAGAGACGACGCAGCCCGCCGGTGAGCCGGTCACGCTCCGGGTCCTGGTCCACCAGAACCCGCCGATGGTCGAGTTCATGGAGCAGTTCAACGCCGACTTCCAGGCAGCCAACCCGAACATCACCGTCGACATGTCGGTGGTGGAGGCAGGCGACCTGGCCACCGTCACCCAGACCCGGTTGACGGCGAGCGACGTCGACGTGATCGACATCTTCGGCTTCTCCAACGCCGCTCAAAGCTACATGTCCGACGTCGATCCGCCGGCATGGCAGACGCTGATCGAGGCCGGTCTGTTGATGGACATCACCGATCAGCCGTTCGTGGCGAACTACGACGAAGCCACGATCAACGACGCCGGCTCGTACAACGGGAAGGTGTATTCGATCAACCTCGGCCGGGTGTCCTACAGCGGCATGTTCGTGAACAAGGACCTGCTCGGCACCGTCGGCGTCGAGGTGCCCACCACCTGGACAGAGCTCGTCGCCGCCTGCGAGGCGATCAAGGCTGCCGGCAACGAGTGCATGACCGTCGGCGGGGCCGATGGCTGGCCGGTGTTCGTCGGCGCCTACGGGTTGCTCGGAGCCAACTACCCGGACCAGGCAGCCCTCACCGAGGGGCTGTGGACCGGAACGATCAAGTGGAACGACGACAAGGGTCTCGAGCTATTCGAGAAGTACCAGATCTATACGCAGGACATGCTCGAGCAGGGCGTCACGGGTCTTGCCCACGACGCCGCCATCGCCCGCTACGCCGCCGGCGACGTCGCCTTCGCCCCCACCGGCGTCTGGCAGGCACCGGCGCTCGAAGCTGCCGCTCCGGCCTTCGACTGGACCTATGTGCCGTTCCCGGGAAGCGACAACGCCGACGACAACCAGTATCTGTTCGGCAAGTACGACCAGGGCTGGGCGATCGCGGCCGATACGCCGAACAAGGACGCGGCAGTCGCCTACCTGACGGCCTTCTCGGAGCCTGCGAACTACCAGGCCTTCGTCAACGCCGTCGGGTTCATCCCGACCCAGCCGACTGCCACCCTCGACTCGAAGCTCGGTGAGGCGGTTGCGCCGTACCTCGCCAACTATCGGGTCGGCTTCGAGCAGTTCTGGGTCGCGCCCAAGGGCGTCGGCCAGTGGGCCAACGGGTCCCAGGCCGCTTCGTGGTTCGCTCCGTTCAACGAGTGGACCGACGCCAAGGCCTTGGCGGATCAGGCCCAGGCCGATCTGCAGGCAGGGCTCGACGCAGGCTGATAAGTTCGGCTAGACGCAGGTGAATCGGAGGCGGCCCCTCACGCCGAGGGGTCGCCTCCGAGCCTCACCATCCGTCAGGGAGGGAAGGACATGGCCAACAGGACACGGAACCTCTTCGGTCAGGGGAGGGCGGCATGGACACCGCTGGTGTTTCTCGCCCCTGGAGTCCTGCTCTATCTCATCATCGGGGTCGGTCCTTCGCTGGCTACCTCCGTGTACTCGTTCACGAACGCCACCGGCATCCGCGGTGCCCCGGTGGACTGGATCGGGTTCGACAACTACCGCGAGTTCCTGTTTCGCGGATTGGCCTCGCGTGACAATCTCGCCGCACTGCAACGCACCTTGGTGTTCTCCGTGCTCGTCACGGTGATCCAGTTCTCACTCGGCCTGTTGCTCGCCGTGCTCCTCAACCAGAAGCTCAAGGGCCGGACGTTCTTCCGGACTCTCTTCTTCATGCCGGTCATCCTCGGCGTCGCCATCCAGGGCCTGATGTGGAAGCTGTTCCTGCTCCCTCGTGGTGGCCCCATGGCATCGTTCCTGGGGCTCTTCGGCACCGAAGGCGAATTCCTCGGAGGTCAGCCGGGCGAAGCCTTCTTCTGGGTGATCGTGGTCCAGATCTGGGCCAACGTCGGCATCACCATGGTCATCTTCCTGGCCGGAATGCAGACCATCTCCGCCGACCTCTACGAGGCAGCCCGGATCGACGGGGCTTCCGGATGGAAGCTGTTCCGGTCGATCACCTGGCCGCAGCTCACACCGGCCATCAACACCAACTTCCTGCTCAACATCGTCGGCTCGCTCCAGGCCTGGCAGCTCTTCCTGGTGCTCCTCGGCTACCGGCCGGGGACCCAGGTCCTCGGTTACCTGGTCTTCGCCGAAGGCTTCGGCCAGACGTCGGGAGCGGTCACAGCCGGCTTCCGGCAGGGATACGCCGCTGCCGCCTCGATAGTCCTCTTCCTCCTGGTGCTGGTGATCGGACTCGGCGCGAACAAAGTGGTGGCATACCGGGAAGAGAGGTACATGGGATGACAACGGTCATTGCGAAGCCGGGCCTGGAAGGCCCCCACAGCGCTACGGCTGCCGCCCGCCGTACGAAGCTCGTCTCGTACCTGATCCTGGCGATCTTCTCCGTCGCCTACATCGGTCCCATCCTCATGCTGGTCAACACGTCCTTCAAGACCCTCGGGGACTTCTTCAAGGACCCGATCGGGCTTCCCACGTCGCTTCTCTGGCAGAACTTCGTGGACGCCTGGAACCTGGCCAACTTCCCCAAGTACATGCTCAACAGCGCCATCTACGCCTCGGTTGCCACCGCCATCTTCGTCCTGACGTCGCTGTTCGTGGCCTTCCCCATCGCCCGGGGGTTGTTCAAAGGAAGCAGCGTGCTGCTCACCCTGTATGTGGTGGCGTTGTTCCTGCCGCCGGCCTTGATCCCCCAGTTCCAGCTCATTCTCAACCTCGGCCTGTACAACACCCGGCCCGGCTTCATCCTGCTGTTCCTGGTCAACCCGATCGGAATGATCATCCTGGTCAACTACATCAAGTCGATTCCGCGCGAGTTGGACGAGTCGGCGGCGGTGGATGGCTGCGGCTACATCCGCTACGTGTGGACGGTCGTACTGCCCCTGATCCGCCCGGCCGTGGCCACCGTCACGGTGCTCCACGCCATCGGCATCTGGAACGAGCTGATCCTGCCCACCATCTACCTCTCCAACGACGACTACTACCCGATCACCCGGGGACTCATCGTGTTCGAGGGTGTGTACGGGAGCAACTGGCCGGCACTGGCGGCGGCGGTGCTGATGCTGATGATCCCGATGCTGGTGCTCTTCATGTTCCTCCAGCGGTACATCATCTCGGGTCTCACCGCCGGTTCGGTCAAGGGTTAGGCGGCCAGACGCCGTGCGCCGAAGGAGGAGCGGGGTTTTCGTGCTGGCGTCGTTTCTGGCGCTTGTGGCCGCAGTGAATGCGTGTGGCGGGGGATCGGCCACGGAGTCGACCGGCTCGACCGAGTCAACTGCCACCACCCTTCCGACCACCACCACGACCCCGCCCACCACGACAGCCCCTGCCCTTCCGGCGACCACCATCGCCGCCCCAGAGCCGATGCCGATCGAACCGCCGGAGGGGTACGAGTTGGTCTGGAACGACGAGTTCGACGGCGACACCATCGACCCGGCCAACTGGACCTACGACATCGGGGGCTGGGGCTGGGGGAACGGCGAGGCCCAGTACTACACCGACCGGCCGGAGAACGCCCGTGTCGAGAACGGTCTCCTCGTCATCGAGGCTCGCCAGGAGAAGTTCGAGGACTCGTACTACACGTCGGGGCGTCTCCTCACCCAAGGCCTCCAGGCCTTCCAGTACGGCCGGATCGAGGCCCGCATCAAGGTCCCCGGCGGTGGTGGGACCTGGTCGGCCTTCTGGATGCTGGGTGACGCCTTTGGCCGCGCCACCGAGGATCCCACCAAGAGCAACTGGCCGGATGTCGGCGAGATCGACATCATGGAGTACGTCGGAAGAGAGCCCGACCTCGTGATCGGCACGATCCACGGTCCGGGGTATGCCGGGGCGGGAGGAATAACCAAGTGGAACCGCCAGGACTTCGACATCTCCGAGGACTTCCACGTCTTCGCCGTCGAATGGGATTCCGAGGGCATCCGGTGGTTCTTCGACGACCAGATGTACTCCGACCTGAGCAGAGACGCGGTAGGTGACCGGGAGTGGGTCTTCGATCAGCCCTTTTTCATCATCATGAACGTCGCCATCGGAGGAACGCTCGGCGGCACCATCGCCCTCGATACCGAGTTTCCCGTCTACATGTATGTCGACCATGTACGCGTGTACCAGCGGGTCGACGCAGCGAGTGGTTGACGTCATCCGCCGCCGGTTGGCGGGGTACCTTCTTCAGGTTTCGTCACCGTGATCGGCCCAGCGGGAAGCAATCGTGTCCGGAGACAGGTCGGCCACCTCCTGGACGGTGAACGGCGGGGGCACATCATCGAGCACGGCGACCACCCTGGCCGCCATCACGTGACCGAGTTGCAGCCGGGCACGGGCAGGCCATCCGAAGCAGGTCGCCGCCAGATAACCGGCGGCGAAAGCATCCCCGGCACCGGTCACATCGACCACCTCGACGCTCAACGCCGCCTGGGAGATCTCACCGCCCCGAGTGACCAACGAGGCCCGGCCGGCGCCGCGCTTGATGACGAGTTCCTGATCGTCACGACGGAGGATCAACGCCCGGAGCGATTCGGTGTCGGCGGTTCCGAACAGGGCCTCGGCTTCGTCGTCCCCGATGAAGACGAGGTCCGCCTGTTGAGCGAGGGGAAGGATCAACCGCCCGGCGGTGGCGGTGTCGGGCCACAATCGGGGCCGATGGTTGACGTCGAACGAGACCCGGCCCGCTCGGCCACGGCGACCAACCACCGCCGACACCAGGTCGGCGGCGGTGGCGGACAGGGCGGGCGTGATCCCGGTCACATGCATCCAGCGGGCTTCGCTCGCCCGCCCGAGATCGTCGGTGGAGAGCCGACTGGCGGCACTTCCACTCCGGTAGTAGCGCACATCCGTCCCGGATTGGTAGACGTGTTTGGTCAGGATTCCGGTCGCCCTCTGGCCGTCCCTCACGACGGCCACGTCGACGCCGGCCTCGTCGATCCACTTCTCGACGAACCGACCGAGCGGGTCGTCGCCGAGTCGCGACACCCACTGTGCCCGCAGCCCGAGCCTGGCGACGGTCATCGCCACGTTGGACTCCGCCCCCGCCGGGGTGGCATGAAACTGCCTCGAGTCGCCCTTGGCGACGAAGGCGACCATCGTCTCGCCCATCGCCACCAGGTCGAATCGTCCGGATGCGGCTGCTTTTGTCGTGTTTGGCTCGGTCAATCCGCAGCCATGTCTAACACGAACTGCCGGCGTTCGCCGGAGCCGGCCGGCCGGTGCGTCTTCGATCTGGAGAAAGGTCAACGACAGTGAGGATCGCGGTCACCGGTGCCCGCGGAAGGGTCGGCAGGTCCGTGGTGGACCTGCTCGCTTCGGGCGGGCACTCCGTGGTGGCGATCGATCGCGTCGGCGCTCCGCCGATCATCCCCGGTTGCGTCACCGTTCATCTGGACGTGACCGATTACTCCGGACTCGAAGGCGCATTCGACAGGTGTGATGCCGTGATCCACCTCGCCGCCATAAACGGGCCGGGACACGATCCCGATGAAGTCGTCCACAACAACAATGTCGTCTCGAGTTACAACGCCCTTCGTGCGGCCGCCGCGGTGGGCGTTCCCAGGGTTTGCCTCGCCTCCAGCATCAACGCGATCGGGGGTCGCTTCAGCCGCTGGCCGCGATATGACTACTTCCCGGTGGACGAGGAGCATCCCGCCTATCCGGAAGATCCCTACAGCCTCTCGAAGTGGATCGGCGAGCAGCAGGCCGACTCGATCGCACGTCGCTACGAAGGCATGACGATCGCCAGCCTGCGACTGCACGGCGTCGTGGCCAGTCGCGCCGAGACCCGCCCTTGGATCGACACGCCCGACAAGGTCGCCGAGAAGCAACTGTGGGGATACACCGGGCGGGAGGCAGCGGCCCGGGCCTTCGTCCTTGGGGTGACGGCGCCCTTCTCCGGTCATCAGGTCTTCTACATCGTGGCGCCCGAGACCATGGTGGACACGCCTTCCCTGGAGCTCAAGGAACGCCACTATGCCGGGGTCGAGGTCCGGGGCGACCTCGGCGGGAATCGAGGTTTCTTCGACTGCCGGAAGGCGGAGGAACTGCTGGGGTGGACCCATGAGACCTGACCGATTCTGTTCGAAGGAGGGAAGCCGATGACGAGAATCACCGGGGTCAGGACGATCCTTACGGCGCCGGATGGGATCGCACTCGTGGTGGTCCGGGTCGATACCGACCAACCCGGCCTCTATGGCCTCGGGTGCGCCACATTCACCCAACGTCCCACTCTGGTGGCGAGGGCCGTGGACGAGTACCTGGCTCCGCTCCTGGCGGGGCGCGATCCGGCCAACGTGGAGGACCTCTGGCACCTCATGTACGTGAACGCCTACTGGCGCAATGGGCCGGTCCTCAACAACGCGATCAGCGGCGTCGACATGGCGTTGTGGGACATCAAGGGAAAGGTGGCCGGCATGCCGGTCTTCGACCTGCTCGGCGGGAAGAACCGGGCGGCGGCGATGGTCTACCGGCACGCCGACGGCGCCAGCCCGCAGGAGGTCCTGGAAACGGTGCTCCGGTACCAGGAAGAAGGCCATCTGGCGGTGCGCTGTCAGATGGGTGGATACGGGGGGCAACGCGGGAGCCGAGGCGCAACGAAGTCGGGGGACGATGTGACCTCCAGACTGCGAGAGGACTTCCCTGGCGCCTACTACGACCCCGATCGATATGCGCGTTCCGTCGTGACGTTGTTCGATCACGTGAGGGGCGCGGTCGGGGAGGATCTGTTCCTCCTTCACGACATCCACGAGCGGCTGGCGCCCATCGACGCAATCCGGCTGGCGAAAGCGCTCGAGCCGCACCGCCTGTTCTTCCTGGAGGACCCGTTTCCACCGGATCAGATCGGGTGGTTTCAACGGCTACGAGAACAATGCGCCACACCGATCGCCATGGGAGAGCTGCACAATCATCCCCTCGAGTGGCGTTCGCTGGTCACGGAGAATCTGATCGACTTCATCCGGGCCCACATCTCCCAGTTGGGCGGATTGACGCCGGCCAGGAAACTGGCCGCCCTGTGCGAGGCGTTCGGTGTGCGCACTGCCTGGCATGGACCGGGGGACGTCTCCCCGGTCGGTCATGCCGCCAACCTCCACCTCGACCTGGCGTGCCACAACTTCGGCATCCAGGAGGTGATCGGTTTCGGCGACGCCCTCTACGAGGTCTTCCCCGGAACGCCCGAGCTGAAGAATGGTTATCTCTGGCCAAACGACCGTCCCGGGCTCGGCATCGACCTCGACGAATCGCTGGCAGCGAAGTACCCGATCGAGCTGGCGACGATCGAATGGACCCAGAGCCGGTGGCCCGACGGCACCTTGTGGACGCCGTGAGCCGTCCGTGAGGGTGCTCGACGCGATCGGGGGCCATGGTCTCGTCCCCGTCCTCACAGTCGACCGCGCCGAGGATGCCGGACCGGCGGCGGAGGCGCTGATGGCCGGGGGTCTGCCGTGTGCAGAAATCACCTTCCGAACCGCCGCCGCCAAGGACGCCATCGAGCTCCTCGCCGGCAACCACCCCGAGTTGCTCATCGGCGCCGGGACCGTGTTGACGGTGGACCAGGCGCGGGCGGCGGTGGATGCCGGCGCCCGGTTCGTCGCCACCCCCGGGTTCGACGAGGCGGTGGTCGACTGGTGCCTCGAACACGAAGTCCCGGTGATGCCAGGGGTTATGACTCCGACCGAGGCAGGCGCGGGAATGCGCAAGGGGCTCGAGACGCTGAAGTTCTTCCCTGCCGAGACCGCCGGCGGCGTGAACGCCTTGACCGCCCTGGGGGCGGTGTATCCAGGTCTTCGGTTCATGCCCACCGGCGGGATCGAGGCCGGCAACCTCGCCCGTTATCTGGCGCTGCCCAACGTGGTCGCATGCGGGGGAAGCTGGCCGGCCACCAGGCAGCTGATCGCAGCTGGTGACGTCACAGAGATCGAGCGCCTCACCCGCCAGGCGGTCGAAATCGTCCGACGGGTGCGGGACGATGAACGATGAACGATGAACGATGAACGATGAACGATGAACGATGAACGATGAACGAAAGTGTGATCGGGCTCAGGGTGCGGGTAACAGGTTCCAGGACCCTCAACCTGCGACCCAGCGTTGGACCCTGAGAGCAACCTGAGCCGGCACCGAGCAGGCGACACAGCACAGTCGGACCGTGCCCCCCTCCCCCCTTCGGAGGGAGAAACAAAACCGGTTCCCCGTCTCCATTCTCCTGCCACCGGTTACCTGATACCTGATACCTGATACCTGATACCTGATACCTGATACCTGTTACCTGCTCACGGTTCAGGACTGGATCGGACCGTGCCCCCCTCCCCCCTTCGGGGTCCTCCCCCCTCCGGAGGGAGAGACAGAACCGGTCCCCTGACGCAGGACACAAGACGCAAGACGCATGGCGCATGACGCATAGCGCATGACGCACTGGGGGTCATCCCCCTGCAGGTGTCACAGGGTCATCCCCCTGCGGTCATCACAGGCAGTTCGGCTTCGATCCGGTCTTTGAAGGCGACGAGAGCGGCGCCGACCGCCTCCATGATGTGCGGCGCCACGGCGGCGAACGAGGCAAGGGCTTCGGGGGTGCCGGTGGGCCGGGCCGCCAGCATCGTCAGCCGGGTTCCCCCCTCGATCGACTCCAATCGATAGTCGACCGTCAGATAGATCGTGTGCCCGGGCACATGAATGAGATCGTTGGTGACCAGACGGGTGAACGGGAACCACTCCAGGATCACCGACGGGACGATCGTGTCTCCGTGGTAACACTGAAACACGTCGCCGATCCCCAGTCTGCCCCCTTCGTCCCCGGTCAGCACCTGGCGGTCCGAGCCCACCAGCATCCGGCGGTAGTCGGCATTTGCCACCCGGTCCCACACCACCTCGATGGGAAGGGGTATCTCGATCGAGGCCTGGTCGGCGATGTCGGAGTCGGGGATGTCGATCACCGACCGCTGGCGAGCCGCCTCCCAGACCGGTCCCATGTCCTCGATCAAGACCTCGACCTCTCCGGCGTCGTATTCCTCCCTATGACGGATCCACTCCCCGACGAGGTTGCCGATTCCCAGACCCTCCACCGCCGATTGGCTGTAGAGGGCATATGCCTT
>Ga0209798_10000612_pt1 | contig 21693 bp, 19 predicted proteins | sample DOMMetBare3Fresh_FD_187475 | JGI IMG/M metagenome (GOLD analysis project Ga0209798, IMG submission 187475) | Wetland sediment microbial communities from St. Louis River estuary, USA, under dissolved organic matter induced mercury methylation -... | ecosystem: Environmental > Aquatic >... | reverse complement strand
GGCCATCAGCTCGCACAAGAGGGCCACCCGCTCGCTGTGCCCCCGCGTATACGGGTCCTTGGTCTCTACGGCCGCGCTCAACGCACGGAGGGTGCGGGTGTGGGCGCGCTGCTCGTCGCCATACTGCACGAAAGCCCAGCGGGCGGTGAACAGCGGCGCCAGGATCAAAACCCCGCTGAACGGCCCCACCCCCGCAGGGATCCACAGCACAACGAACAGGAAACCGATGACGCCATAGCCGATATAGGTCGGCCCAGAGGTGCCCAGCATCCCCAGGACGAACCGCCGGATCGGGGCGCCCTGGGTCAGTCGCACAATGCCCGAAAGAATCACGGCGTTGCTCAAGCACTGTGCCACGTCCGCCACCATCAAGGGGAGACCCACCCGTAACAGCAGAGCCCCAGCGCTGTAGCCAGTTACGTCGGCGGCACCACCGGCCACCAGGTAGACGAACCCCCCAACAGCGCCGATGGCTGAGGTCATGCCAGCGTTGAAGACTCGCACCTGGAACCGGTGCTTGTTGACCCCCAGCAGTTGGGTCACCGCACCAACGATCGCGGCACCAAAGGGCCCGACGAGAACCACGGAGCTCAGCAAGACGATGCTGGTGAATGAGAGGGCGGTTCTCCGGCCTACATCGTTCTCATGAACGGACTCACTAAGCACACCCATCACACAGAGCACCATCAGCGCCACGACGTCGTCGCTGTTCAACGGGTGCGCGAGCCAGCCCAGCACCGCCAGGCCCAGCGCGCTCAGGAGGACGACTGCGATATACGTGGCGACCGCATGCGAAGGGACGCCCACTGACGGTGGACGTCCCTTCGAGACCCTGTCGTTCACCCGACCCAACCTACCGTTGGGCCTGGATAGAACCGGGAAGAACTAGGTGGTGGTCGCGGTCAGTCCGCGAAGCCGCCCCAGCTCCAGACGTTGCGCGACTGGACTGCGGAGGTCTGACCGGTCCACTGCTGAGTGGCGTCCTTGGTGAGCATGGACTCGATAACCTTGGCGATGGTCTTCATGATCATTCCTTTTCGTTTGAGGAGCAGCGGGACCTTTGTTGAAGCGAGGCCCCGTTGCCGCATTGGCGTCCGAAGCTGTTCTGATCGTGGCACGATGCACAAGCTGAACTGCGAATACAGACCTGCGTCTGACATTCACGCAATCTCACTGGTGAAAGCGGCATGGCGATTACAGTGATCAACGTCAGTTTGGGGTGATTTGCTCGTGATTGCCGTCGTCCGCGGCTTGGCCCTACCAGGTGGTCCCCCGACTGCCTTATATGACACAATAGCGGGGATCAGGCCCGTACGGGGCGTGATTGTGCCCGAACGGGCCATAGCCAGTCACCCTTTCTTTGGAGCAGATATGAGCAAGCGCGCCCGCAAACGCCGTTCCCGCAAGGGCAACGCCGCCAACCACGGCCGCAAGCCCAACGCCTGAGCCGCGCTCGACACCCGCACGCAGAAGACCCCCCGCACCTCAAGGTGCGGGGGGTCTTCGTGCGGTGCGGGAGTCAGTCCGTGCGGGTCAGTCCTGGAGCTCGCCGGTGATGGTGGTGATGCGGGCCATGATCTGCATCCGCAACTGCGTTGGGGCCGCTTCGCACTCGCATGAACGGTGCACCAGCGCCTTGAGCATCTGATCGATGTTGTACTCCTTGAGGCACGGACCGCAGTGCGCCAGGTGATCGCGTATCTTGTCGCAGTCGTCCTGACCCATCTCGCCGTCGAGGTACGAATAGACCTGCAGCAGGGTGCGGGAACAGTCCATCTCCTCGTGCTCGTCGAATGTCATGACGTGATCCCCTCAACGATGAAGCCACGTTCACGGGCGTAGTCAGTGAGTAGCTCTCGCAGCTGACGCCGACCACGGTGCAGCCGCGACATCACAGTGCCGATCGGCGTATCCATGATCTCCGCGATCTCCTTGTAGGCGAAGCCCTCGACGTCGGCCAGGTAGACCGCAAGGCGGAAGTCCTCGGGGATCGCCTGCAGCGCTCGTTTGACGTCCGAATCGGGCAGGTGGTCCAGCGCCTCGGTCTCGGCCGAACGCAGACCCTTTGACGTGTGGGACTCGGCACGCGCCAGCTGGTAGTCCTCGACCTCGGACGCATCGGACTGTAAGGGCTGGCGCTGCTTCTTGCGGTAGGTGTTGATGTAGGTGTTCGTCAGGATCCGGTAGAGCCAGGCCTTGAGGTTGGTGCCGGGCTTGTACTGGTGGAAGGCGGCGAACGCCTTGGCGAACGTCTCCTGGACGAGGTCCTCGGCGTCGGTCGGGTTGCGCGTCGTCCGCAGTGCCGCACTGTAGAGCTGGTCCAGGAAGGGCATGGCCTCAGCCTCGAACCGTGCGACCCGCTCCGCAGGCGTCTCGGTGCTCACGTCGACGATCGACTCGAGGGCTATCGACTCGAGGGCTATCGACTCGTCCTGCGGGTCGGGGGCATTGTGCACGCTCGGGGAGGGGTGCTGGTCAGCTGTCATCGAGACCCAGCCTAATGCCGGGCCCTGACGTCCACTGCCCTCACTCCCGGAAGGGCGGGGAATCTGCTTACCCCAAGAGATCGGAGCCAGCTCGGCAGTCAGGAACACGTCGCTCCTCGCATGGTGTTCGTGGGCAGGTCATGTGCGTCAACAACCGCGGGCGCGCGTGACATTCCCAGCCGCGGCCGGGACAGCGCAGGAGGGGCGGGTGCGCGAGCGCACACAGAAGGGGCCGGCCCACACGTTCGTGGTGGCCGGCCCCTCATCTGGGCGAAGTGTGACTGCGTGGTCAAATGCCTACTTCGTCAACGGCTCCAGAATCGGGTCGTTCGCGTAGGCCTCGGCAGCGTTCGTCTTGGTCACGATGACCGGGGGAAGCAGGAACGCCGGCACGATCTTCACACCGTTGTCGTACGACTTGGTGTCATTGACCTCGGCCTTCTTGCCTGCCTGGAGGTCCTTCACCATCGCGATGGCCTGGGTCACGAGCAGGCGAGTGTCCTTGTTGATCGTCGAGTACTGCTCGCCCGCCATGATCGATTTGACCGACTCGGCTTCGGAGTCCTGACCGGTGACGACCGGGATCGGCTTGCCGGTGCTCTTCACGGACGTGATGATGGCGCGTGCCAACGTGTCGTTCGGGGACAGTACGCCGTCAATCGACGTCGAGCGGTAGGTGCTGGTGAGGAGCGCGTCCATACGGTTCTGGGCGTTCTCCGACTTCCAGGCGGCGGTGGCGGTCTGCTTGATGTCGGTCTGCTTCGAGCCGACGACCAGCGTGCCGTCATCGATCTTCGGCTGCAGGACCTTCATCGCGCCACCGAAGAACACCTTGGAGTTGGCGTCGTCCGACGAACCCGAGAAGAGCTCGATGTTGTACGGGCCATTGGCCTTCTTGGCCTTCAGCCCGTCGAGCAGGGCCTGGCCCTGGAGCTCGCCGACCTTGAAGTTGTCGTAGGCCACGTAGTTGTCAACGTCTGCGCTGTTCAGGATGAGACGGTCGTAGGCGATGACGACTGCGCCGGCGTCATGGGCCGCCTTGATCTGGGTGCCGAGCTGGCCGCCGTCGGCCGCGCCGATGATGATGACCTTGGCGCCCTTGGTGACCATGGCCGAGATCTGGTCCTGCTGGTCCTTCACCGTGGTCGACGCGCCGGCATACTGCACATCTCCCTTGAAACCAGCAGCGGCCAGACCGTCCTTGAAGAGGCCGCCGGCGAGAACCCAGTTCTCGGAGGTCTTTGAGGGCAGGGCAACACCGATCAACGAGTCCTTGGCGAATCCGGCTGCGACGCCGGCTTCAGTGGAGCCGGCGTCCGACCGGCTCGAACAACCCGAGACCGCCAGCAGCGCGAGGGCAGCGATGGCCGCCGTCGTCATGACGTTTTTGCGCATGTTCAAATCTCATTTCTCTTCGGTTGAGCGTGAGGCAGGTGGAGGTGAGGCAGGTGGAGGTGAGGCAGGTGGAGGTGAGGCAGGTGGAGGTGAGGCAGGTGGAGGTGAGGCAGGTGGAGGTGGGATGCAGCTTCGTGCGCCCGGGCCGCGCCCTACGGCGCGGGTACCAGGGGTCGGGGGACCTCCGGGTCCGGGGAACCGCTCGGCGGGAGTTCATCGCCCGTCGCCCGGTCGGGAGTCTTCTTCTCGGACTTGCCGCCGCGCATGAGGAAGCCGGTGATAGACGGGCGTCCCTGGCTCTTGTTCCAGACATCGACGCCGACGGCCAGCAGAAGCACCAGGCCCTTGATAATCTGCACCCGGTCGGAACCGACACCCATCAGCTGGAGACCGTTGTTCAGGACCGCCATGACCAGACCACCGACGATGGAGCCGGTCACCGTGCCGATGCCTCCGGAGACCGCCGCCCCGCCGATGAACACGGCCGCGATCGCGTCGAGCTCCCAGCTGAGCCCGTCCTGCGGGCCGGACGCCACCGAGCGTGCGACAAAGATCATGCCGGCCAGCGCCGCCAAGATCGACATGTTCATGATCACGAGGAAGTCGACTCGTCTGGACTTGACCCCGGACAGCTCTGCGGCGAGCCGGTTTCCACCGACAGCGTAGATGTGGCGCCCGAAGATGGTGTTCCGCATGACGAACGAGTAGCAGAGCACGAGCACGCCGAGGATGATCCCCGAGACCGGGAAGCTCGTTCCGGTACGACCGCCGGCGAACGACATCGTCGCGTAGATCACCACCACGTCGAGGAGGACGACCTTCAGGACGCTGACCCAGACAGGGGCCGTCGTCGACCCCATCCCCTCCTGCACCCGGCGGGCGCGCAGCTCCTTGACCACGACGGCCACCGCAACGAGCAACCCGAGCAGCAGGGTGAGGTTGTTGTAGCCGGTGTTCGGGCCGATCTCGGGCAGGTAACCCGCACCGATGATCGTGAAGCCATGGGGAACCGGCACCGTGTTCGCGTTTCCGATGACCTGGTTACCGCCGCGCCAGATCAACATGCCGGCGAGGGTCACGATGAAGGCAGGAACGCCGACGTACGCCACCCACCACCCCTGGAAGGCTCCGATCAGGGCGCCGACGACGAGTCCGAACAGGATCGCGAGGGGCCACGGGAAGTGCCACGAGTCCATCGAGGTCGCCACGACGATCCCGGCGAAGGCCGCGACGGAACCGACCGACAGGTCGATGTGGCCCGCGATGATCACCATCACCATGCCGATCGCAAGGATCAGGATGTATGAGTACTGGCTGACCAGGTTGATGAGGTTCCCTGAGGAGAGCGTGAGCCCGTGGGTCAGGTACTGGAAGAGCACAATGATGGCGATGAGGCTGAAGAGGATCCCGAACTGGCGAACGTCGGACTGCCCACCGCCGAAGATCTTCTTGAGGTCCTTCAGTCCGGCCTTGACGCGGCCCGTCGCTTCGCTCATTTGCCTTGAACCTTCTTCTTGGCGGAGGTCATGCTCTTCATGAGGCTCTCTGGATCGGCTTGGTCGGTCGGGATGCAGTCGGTGATCGCACCCTCGAAGATCGTGTAGATCCGATCCGTCAGACCGAGCAGCTCGGGCAGCTCTGACGAGATCATGATCACGCCCTTGCCCTGGGCTGCGAGGGCCTGGATGATCGCGTAGATCTCGTACTTGGCGCCGACGTCTATCCCCCGTGTCGGTTCATCCAGGATGAGCAGGTCCGGATCGGTGAACATCCACTTGGCGAGGACGACCTTCTGCTGGTTGCCGCCTGAGAGCTTGCGCACTCCCGCGTCGACGCTCGGGGTCTTGATCCGCAGGCTCTTCCGGAACGCCTCACTCGCCTCGTACTCTTTGACGTTGTTGACGACGTGTCCGACAGAGATCTTTGACAGCTTGGCAGAGACGATGGACCGCTTGATGTCGTCGATCAGGTTGAGTCCAAGAGCCTTGCGGTCCTCGCTCACGTAGGCGAGGCCGTGGTCGATCGCCTCCGTGACGTTCCTGACCTGGATCTCCTCACCGTCCTTGAAGATCTGCCCCGAGATGAAGTTCCCGTAGGAACGGCCGAAGATGCTCATGGCGAGCTCGGTGCGTCCGGCACCCATCAGACCGGCGAGGCCGACGATCTCGCCCCGCCGCACGGTGAAGCTGGAGTTCTTGACGACCATCCGCTCGGACGCCTGCGGGTGCTGCACGGTCCAGTCGCGCACCTCGAAGAAGACGTCGCCCAGGTGCGCGGTCCGATCAGGGAAGCGGCTCGCGAGGCTCCGTCCGACCATGCCACGGATGATCCGGTCTTCGTTGACACCATCAGCCTTGATCTTCAACGTCTCGATGGCCCGACCGTCCCGCAGGATGGTGATCGAGTCTGCAACCTGTTCGATCTCGTTGAGCTTGTGCGAGATCATGATGGAACTGACGCCCTTGCCCTTCAAGCCACGGATGAGGTCGAGCAGATGTCGGGAGTCCGCTTCGTTCAGGGCGGCGGTGGGCTCGTCGAGGATGAGCAGCTTGACCGACTTGCTGAGGGCCTTGGCGATCTCGACGAGCTGCTGCTTGCCCACGCCGATGTGCTTGATCTGGGTATCGGGATCATCGTGTAGCCCGACCCTGGCAAGAAGCTCGAGCGCGCGTTTCTTCGCGTCGACCCAGTCGATCGCGCCCCGCTTCGTCGGCTCGTTCCCGAGGAAGATGTTCTCGGTGATCGAAAGCTCGGGGATCAGGGCGAGCTCCTGATGGATGATGACGATGCCGGCTGCCTCGCTCGAGCGGATGTCCTTGAAGTGCACCTCGTCGCCCTGAAAGATGATGTCCCCGGTGTAGCTGCCAGCGGGGTACACACCCGAGAGCACGTTCATCAGCGTCGACTTGCCCGCCCCGTTCTCGCCGCAGATGGCGTGGATCTCCCCCGCCCGAACGAGGATGGAGACGTCGGAGAGGGCCTTGACCCCGGGGAACTCCTTGGTGATGGAGCGCATCTCGAGGATGGTGTGGTTAGTCGACATGGCTGCCAACGGTGGCCCATTGTCTGCTCACAAGCTTGACCTCTTCGTCATGCGCGCGGGGATTGTGGCGATCAACACCTCGATGTGACCGTTCACATTGGACAGGAGTGTGCCCATGCCGTCCTCGTCATGTCAAATCCGCTGGTTCACGGGTGCGTCACGGCGGCAGTCGTGCCCGGGGCACGTCCCGTCGAGTCCCGCACGACGAGCTCGGGCAGGATCTGCTCGCCACCCCCCGTGACATCCCCTGTGACATCGCCGGTCAGCTCGCCGAGAAGCAGCGCGACCGTGCGCCGCCCGATCTTGTCGAAATCCTGCCGCACCGTCGTGAGCGGTGGCTGGAAGTGTCTGGTGTCAGGCATGTCATCGAAGCCCACGACGGAGATCTGACCCGGCACGTCGATCCCGCCTTCCCGAAACGCGTGCAGGAGTCCCAAGGCCATGTGGTCGCTCGCGGCGAAAACGCCGGTAAACCCTCCAGTTCTCAGGAGCTCCCGACCCGCGTAGTAGCCGAACTCTGCAGTCCAGTCGCCGAGGATCGGGGGGATTGTTCCCAGCTCCGCACTGTCGATCTCCTCGAGGAAGCCGCGCATCCGGGCCTCGGCCTCGGTCCAGTCCTGCGGCCCCGCGATGTGGATGATGTCGCGGTGGCCCAGCTCGATGAGGTGACGGGTTGCCATGCGCGCACCCAGGACCTGATCGGCGGGGACTCGATCCTCCGCACGACCCGTGGTCTGAAAGCTCACGTACGGCACGTCGATCGACGTCCGGGCGAGCACGTCGAAGACGCGCACCTGGGGCGCAATGACGACCAGGCCCTCGATCGCCTGTTCCATCAGGTGCTCGAGCGCCTCCGCGATGGAGTCCGGATCCGACGCTGCCAGATTGGCGACGTTGACGTAGTAGCCGGCTGCCCGGGCGGCGTCCTCGATGGCGACGACGCTCCTCGCCGGACCGTACAGCGCGCTTGATGCCGACAACACGCCGATCGTGCGGGAGTGGCGGGTGACCAGCGCTCGAGCGGCCCGATTGGGCCGATACTGAATCTCCGCCATGACCTGCAGCACTCGAGCCTTGGTGGTCTCACGGATGCTCGGATGACTGTTGAGCACCCGCGAGACGGTCTGGTACGACACTCCTGCAAGGCGCGCGACATCCCGGATGCTCGGTGCGCGGTCTTTGGGCAGCTGAGTTGTCACGGGAACCTTGCAGCGCGTGTGAACGGTCACAAACATGACCGCGCCCATTATGCACGCATGCGGTGTCCACCACCGCTGGCGCGCGTGGCATCCCTGTGGACAAGTGCAGGGACCATAGGCCCCTGTGCACACCAGGGGCCTTCCGCTGTAATGGAGCGGACAAGGGACGGCCCCGCGAGTGTCGGGGAGGCGATGTGGCACAGCCGTCGACCGGCCTGGCGCCAGACGGCGTCTCGGCCGTCAACCCTCAGGAGTCCATCGTCCGGCTCCTGCGCGACCTGCGGACACGTCGCGGCGGGCTCTCGGATCGGGAGGCGGCCAGGCGGCTGGTGGTCTTCGGGCCGAACGAGCTGGTGCGCCGTCATGGCCGGACGTGGCTACGCGAGCTCGTGGGACAGCTCATCCACCCCCTGGCTCTGCTCCTGTGGCTGGCTGGGCTGCTTGCGGCGATCAGCGGCACCACCCCGTTGGCAATCGCGATCGTCGTCGTGATCCTCATCAACGCACTCTTTGCCTTCATCCAGGAGCGACATGCCGAACAAGCGGTAGAGGCGCTCTCGGCATACCTGCCCGTCACCGTGCGCGCCGTTCGCGAAGGGACACCCAAGCGGGTGGAGGTTCGCGAGCTCGTCCCAGGAGACGTGATCATTATCGAGGAAGGCGAACGCGTCTCGGCGGATGCCCGGCTGCTGTCCGGGTCGGTGGAGATGGACCTGTCCACGCTCACCGGCGAGTCGTTGCCGCTGTTGCGTACCGCCGATCCGTTCGACACCCACGGGCCGATCCTGGAGGCGCGGGATCTCGTCTTCAGCGGAACCAACTGCACCGAGGGCGAAGCCACCGCTGTGGTCTTCAACACCGGCATGCACACCGAGCTTGGCCGGATTGCCGCGCTGTCACAACGTGTCGGCCATGAGGAGAGTCCCCTCGAGAAGCAGGTGAAGCACGTCGCTCGGCTGATCGCCGTGGTGGCGGTCGGCATGGGTGTCGCCTTCATCCCGCTCGGGACCTTGATGGCGGGGCTTTCACTGGGCGACGCGGTGAACTTCGCGATCGGGCTGCTGGTAGCCAACGTGCCCGAAGGGCTGTTGCCCACGATCACTCTCGCGCTCGCAGTGGGGGTCCGGATCCTCGCGCGACGCGGTGTCCTGGTCAAGCGGATCTCGGCGGTGGAGACACTCGGGTCCACCAGCGTGATCTGCACGGACAAGACCGGCACGCTGACCCTCAACCGGATGCGCGTGACCCGTGGCTGGACGTCCGAGCGGATTCTCGACTTCAGCTCGCCGCTCCCTGACATCGAACCGGGATCGGCGGCGAACAGGATGGCCCGCGCCGTCGTCGCCTGCAACAACGCGGAGTTCGACCCGGCTCAGCCTGACCAGGAACATGGTGACCCCACCGAGCTGGCGTTGCTGCACATGGCCAGGTCGTTGGGCGTGGACCCCACCGCGCGACCCGGCGAACGGATAACCCAGTTCCACTTCGACCCCGCGTTGCGTCGGATGTCCACCGTCCACCGAGACGCTGATGGGGTTCACATGCACACCAAAGGTGCTCCAGAGGAGCTGCTGCCCCTGTGCAATCGAGTGGCCGGACCGAACGGTCAGGAGCACCCCCTGACGCAGGAGGAGCGTGCGGCATTCGATCGGTTGGTCACCCTGTGGGCCGAGGAGGGGCTGCGCCTGCTTGCTGTGGCAGAGCGCGACGTCGACGAGGGCGAGCTTCCGGACCTCACCCGCGAGCAGGCAGAGCACGACCTGACCCTGCTGGGGGTGGCGGCCATGATCGACCCGCCCCGGCCCGAGGTAGCCGGCGCGGTCGCCCGCTGCCACTCAGCCGGCATCCGACTCATCGTGGTCACCGGCGACCACGGGCTCACCGCCCAAGGCATCGCAGAGTCAGTCGGCATCGGTCATGCGGGCCTTCGGATCGTCACCGGTGCCGAGCTCGAGCAGATGTCGGAAGGCGAGCTGGACGAGCTGCTGGCCAGGGGTGAGGAGATCATTTTTGCGCGAAGCTCACCCGAGGACAAGCTGCGCATCGCCGACGCCCTGCAGGACCAGGGACACGTCGTTGCCATGACGGGCGATGGCGTCAACGACGCGCCGGCACTGCGGCGGGCCGACATCGGTGTCGCGATGGGCAAGTCCGGCACCGACGTCGCCCGTGAGGCAGCCACGATGGTCCTCACCGATGACAACTTCGCCTCCATCGTCACGGCGGTCGAAGCGGGGCGACGTGTCTACGACAATGTCCGCAAGTTCATCATCTACATCTTCGCGCACGCGACACCGGAGGCCGTCCCGTTTCTGGTCTACGCCCTCTCCGGCGGCCGAATCCCGTTGCCCCTGACGGTGATGCAGATCCTGGCCATCGACCTCGGCACCGAGACCCTGCCCGCGCTGGCACTCGGGCGAGAACGGGCTGAACCCGGGCTGATGGAGCGGCCGCCGCGACAACGCACCCAGAACGTGATCGATGCCCCGATGCTGGCTCGGGCCTGGGGGCTCTTGGGCGGCGTCTCCGCACTGCTCGTGATGACGATCTTCCTGGTGACTCTTGACCGTGGAGGATGGCACCTCGGCGACGACGTGAGCTCGGGTCCGCTTCTCCACGTGTGGCAACAGGCCACGACCATGAGCTTCCTCGGCATCGTGGCATGTCAGATCGGGACCGCCATGGCGTCACGCACGCAGCACGCATCGCTTCGGCAAGTGGGGATCTTCACCAACCGGCTGCTGCTGTGGGGCATCGCCTATGAGATCGTCTTCGCCGCTGTACTGGTAACCGTGCCGCCGCTACAGGGCGTGTTCGGCACTGCCACACCAGACCTATGGCAGGTGCTGTTGATCCTGCCGTTCCCCCTGCTGGTGTGGGGAGCCGATGAGCTCTGGCGGTGGAACACGAGACGACGCATCGCGAGGGACCAGCAGTTCTGACACGAACGCGCGGGCGATCTCGAGAACGTCCGTCGGTGTCCTGGTGAACGAGTGGCTGCCACGCGCGGACGCCACCTCGGCTGCGCCACCCAGAGCGGACCGAAGGTCGTCGGGGTTGCCGAAGGGATCCTTCTCCCCCTGTATGACGGTCAGCCGGATCCCGGCGCCAGTCACCGTCAGCGCCTCCGCCGCACGGGACTTCTCCGGCTTTCCAGGCGGATGCAGCGGGAACGCCAATGCCAACACCGCATCAGCACCAACGGCTTTGGCCGTTCGACAGGCCACTCTCGCACCGGAGCTGCGGCCGCCGACTACCAACGGCCGGGGCAACGCACCTCGACCCGACGTCAGCTCCTCCATGACGGCAAGCCACGCCACATCCAGCTGGGCGGGAGGCGTGGCCACCGCGCGCCCGGCCACCCGCCACGGCTGCTCGACCAGCACCACGAGCCATCCCTGGGCCGTCAGAGCCGTCAATGCCTGGAGGTCGGCCGACCATGACGAACCACCGGCGCCGTGCCCGAGGACCAGCGACCCGCAGGGGCGAACCGGACGCCAGAGGTGTGCGCGCGCCATACCGACTGGGGTCTGAATCTCCTTGACGCTCTTGCGAACTGGCACGTCGCTCATTCCCCGATGATCTCGCCGGTGGTCGGGTCCACCACTCCGACCAGGTCCGCGCGGGCCAGCGGCAGCAGCAACAGCTCGCCGTTGTTGCGGGTCGAGTTGACCGCGGTGCCCACCGGGTAGGCATCGAAGCGCCCGGACTGGGAGAACTCCAGGTGTGCCGTGATCGCCGATCGGTCTTTTTGTGTCGGGTCGAGCCAGTCGGACCAGTCGGCACGCTCGAGGACCAGCGGCTGTCTGTCATGAATCCTGTCCAGCCCGGGCTCAGCCGCAGTCGTGATGATCGTGTAGGTCGTCAGCCACGCGTCGGGGTCATCCTCGTCCAACGACGTGTCACGCCAGAACTCATACAGCCCGGCCATCGCCAGCGGGGCACCATCGGAACGGTGGATGAAGAACGGCTGCTTGCGCGGCTTGCCTTTGCCATCCACGGCGGTGGGGCTCACCTGCCATTCGTACCAACCGTCCGCAGGGACGAGACACCGGCGAGCTGCGGCTGCCCTGGCGAAGGACGACGTGTCAAGCAGCGACTCGGAACGGGCGTTGGTCTTCCGGAGCCCGAGCTTGACGTCCTTGGACCAGCTGGGCACCAGTCCCCAGGTCAGCAGACGCAGCTGGCGCACCGGCGCGGCATCAGCGTCATCCCGTACCAGTCGGGTGAGGACCACGGGCGCCTGCTTGGTCGGCGCGATGTTGAAATCAGGTTGGCCGGCCGGCGGGTTCTGAGGAGTCACGAGGATGCTGCGCGCAACCTCCCCCGTGCGGTCCTCGTCGACCTCGAACTCCTCGACCAGATCCTCGGGGCGCGAGCTGGACGCGTATCGACCGCACATGCCCTCAGCCTAGATATCCAAGGGCGTCGGCGAGCAACTACGGTAGGAGCTGCATGGATGACTCTCGAGGAGATTTCAGATGACTGTGGTTCGACGGATCGCCCGACCGATGCTGGCTGCCGTCTTCGTGACGAATGGCCTGGACTCACTGCGCCACCCGGCCGAGCGCGCCCAAGCCGCTGCCCCACTGGTCAAAGCGCTCTCCGGACCGCTGAGAATGCCCGACGACCCCGAGATGTTGGTCCGTGCCAACGGCGCCACGATGCTGGTCGCCGGCACGATGCTGGCTCTGGGCAAGTTCCCTCGGATTGCCGCGCTGGCGCTGGCCGGCGCGCTCGTGCCGACCACCTATGCCGCCCACGCCTTCTGGGCAGTCGAGGACCCGGCAGCCAGAGCACAGCAGAAGACCCACTTCCTCAAGAACATCGGCCTGCTCGGTGGCGTTCTGCTCGCCTCGGTCGACACCGCCGGCCAGCCCGGGTTGGCCTACCGAGCACAGCACGTCCGCTCCGACGCGCGTCGCCAGGCTGCACTGACCAAGCGCGAGGCGCGGCACGCCGCAAAGTCGGCCCGACGTTTTGCCAAGAACGCCCTTGACTGACTGGTTATCCCCCCACGCGGCCGGTCCCGTCACCGCCACGGTGGCACTGCCGGGGAGCAAGTCACTGACCAACCGCTATCTCGTCCTCGCCGCCCTGGCCAATGGTCCCTCGCGGCTGCGGCGGCCCCTGCGCTCGCGCGACACCATGCTCATGGCGGCTGCGCTGCGCTCGCTGGGCGCCTCGGTGACCGACCTGCCGGGCGACGACCGCGACTGCGACGACTGGCTGGTCACCCCGGCGTCTCTCTCCGGCGCGACGTCCGTGGACTGTGGACTGGCAGGCACCGTGATGCGATTCCTGCCCCCGGTGGCGGCCCTCGCCGACGGCCCGGTCAGCTTCTACGGCGACGCCCGCGCCGGTCGGCGACCCATGGCTCCGGTCATCGACGCCTTGCGCGCCTTGGGTGCCAGGATCAGCGACGACGGTCGCGGGACCCTGCCCTTCACCGTTGAAGGATCAGGCCGTATGCCGGGTGGCCCGGTGACCGTCGATGCCTCTGCGTCCTCACAGTTCATCTCCGGGTTGCTCCTGGCGGGGGCGCGGTACGAGCAGGGCATCACGGTCCACCACCACGGCAAACAGCTTCCTAGTGAGCCGCACATCAAGATGACCGTCGAGGTGCTGCGCGATGCCGGGGTGATCGTCGACGACTCCGAGACCCATACCTGGCGGATCGAGCCCTCGGAGGTCCAGTCCCTTGACGTCGAGGTCGAGCCCGATCTGTCCAACGCGGCGGCGTTCCTGGCCGCAGCGGTCGTGACCGGTGGCACCGTGCAGGTCCCAGGATGGCCGCAAGACACCACCCAGGCTGGCGACGCGATCCGGGACATCCTGGACGCGATGGGCGCCGATGTGCTGCTCGAGCGCTCGGGTCTCACGGTGACGGGCAGTGATCAGATCAGCGGGCTCGACGTCGACCTGCATGACGCCGGAGAGCTCACACCCGTTGTCGTGGCGATCGCGGCGTTGGCCGACTCCCCGTCCTTGATCCGCGGCATCGGGCATCTGCGGGGGCACGAGACCGACCGTCTGGTCGCGCTCTCCACCGAGATCAACGCTCTCGGAGGATCCGTCGAAGCGACCGCGGACAGCCTCCGAATCACGCCAAAGCCGCTGCAGGGCGGGCTCTTTCATACCTATGACGATCACCGCATGGCGATGGCTGGTGCTGTTCTCGGCCTGCGAGTGCCCGGTGTCGTCATCGAGAACGTCGAGACCACGGACAAGACGTTGCCGGACTTCGTGGCGCGGTGGACGCGGCTGCTCGGCGGCGACAACGATGGGCAGGACCGCGACGAGCCGTCAGACAACGGGCAGGACCGCGGATGACCCCGAGAGCGCGGCGCTACGACGAGAGTGACGTTCGGATCAGGCCGACCCGCCGAGGCTCCCGCCCCCGCACGAAAGACCGCCCGGCGCACGAGGACGCCATCCCTGGTTTTGTCACCGGCGTCGACCGCGGCCGCTACACCCTGATCGTCCACTCCGGCGGCGAGCGCGTCGTGGTCGCCATGAAGGCTCGCGAGCTCGGACGCAAGAGCGTCGTCATCGGTGACGAGGTGGCGATGGTCGGCGACACGTCAGGCGGTCCGGACTCGCTGGCCAGGATCGTGAGGGTCGAGCCACGTCGCTCGGTCCTACGCCGGACCGCTGACGACACCGACCCCGTCGAGCGCATCATCGTGGCCAACGCGGAGCAGCTTGTCATCGTGACCGCGCTGGTCGATCCCGAGCCGCGACCCCGCATGATCGATCGCTGCCTGGTCGCGGCCTACGACGCCGGGATGGAGCCGCTTCTGGTCCTGACCAAGGCCGACCTGATCGACCCGGCACCGTTCCTGGCCCACTACTCGATGCTCGAGGTCCGTCACCTTGTGACGTCGCGCGACCCCGTCACCCATGCGTGGGTCGGGCTCAAACCCTTGCAGGACATGCTGATTGGCCGTGTCAGTGTCTTCATCGGCCACTCTGGCGTGGGCAAGTCGACCTTGGTCAACGCTCTGGTCCCCGGGGCCGAACGCGCCGTCGGGGTGGTCAACGACGTGACGGGCCGCGGGCGGCATACATCGTCTTCGGCGGTCTCGCTGAGGCTGCCCGGCGGCAACGGTTGGGTCGTGGACACCCCAGGCGTGCGCTCGTTCGGCCTCGCGCACGTCGATCTCTCCAGGATCATCCAGCACTTTCCGGATCTCGAGCCCGGCACGGACCAGTGTCCACGAGGGTGCACGCACGACGAAGAGGAGTGCGGGCTCGACGTCTGGGTGGAGTCAGGACGTGCAGGCCCCGCCGGACCCTCCCGGCTGGACTCCCTGCGTCGGTTGTTACGCGCTCGCACGCCCCAGTCCGATGACTAGGGGACTGGAGCTCTCGAGGATCGGCAACAAGCGTCCTCCACACGCGTCTACCCCGGGTGACCCGTGGCGGTCGCCCCGCTGGTGACCGTCAGCGGATAACGTGGCCGCGTGCCTGTATACGACGATGACCTGCGCCTCGCTCACGTGCTTGCCGATGCTGTGGAGCGGATCACGGTGTCTCGTTTCCGAGCTGAGGACCTGGTGGTCGAGTCCAAACCCGATCTCACGCTGGTCAGCGACGCCGACCGCGCGGCCGAGGAGATGGTGCGCCACCAGCTCAAGCGTGCCCGACCCCGCGACGCTGTCGAGGGTGAAGAGTTCGAGACCACCGGTCGCGGCCCACGGCGGTGGGTCATCGACCCGATCGACGGGACCCACAACTTCGTGCGAGGGGTCCCGGTGTGGGCCACGCTGATCGCTCTCGTCGACGACGGGCAACCCGTTCTCGGCCTCGTCGCCGCCCCGGCGCTGGGCCGCCGCTGGTGGGCTGCCATCGGCTCCGGAGCGTGGAGCGGACGCAGCCTCTCGAGCGCGAAAAGGATTGGTGTCTCAAAGGTTTCGCAGATCTCTGATGCTTCGCTGTCCTACTCGAGCATGGGCGGATGGAGGCAACGTGAGCGTTTGGAAGAGTTCCTTGAACTGACCGATGACTGCTGGCGGACCCGGGCTTATGGGGACTTCTGGTCGTACATGCTCGTCGCCGAAGGAGCCGTCGACATCGCGGTCGAGCCAGACCTACAGGTCTACGACATGGCCGCGCTCGTGCCCATCGTCACCGAAGCCGGTGGCCGATTCACCGCGCTGGATGGGACGCCCGGCCCGTGGGGTGGCAATGCGGTGGCGACCAACGGGCTGCTCCACGACGAGGTGCTGGCCCGCCTCGGCTGAACCCGCGTACTTCTGGATTGCCTCCGTAGTCGGCTCAGGCAGGAAGGACGGTGACCTCTCCTCGCCCGAGACCACGCACGCCCTCGGCATAGAGGCTGGCATCGCCGACCACGATCACGGTCCACTCACCGGTGACGAAGCGTCGGTAGGTCGTTGCCAGGGCCGCGGCATCAACGTCCGCAAGCGCGAGGAGGCTTTCCGTCGTGAACTCCGTGGTCAACCCCTCGAGCGAGAGGGCCGCAGCCTCATCAGCCACGGTGTCGGCGGTGGCGTAGCGACCCGGCGCCGTCTTCCCGATGAAGTCGACGCCAGCCCGTGCCTCCTCCTCGGTGAAGCCGTCGCGGGCCCGGTCCAGGATGTCGAGCATGAGCCCCAACGCCTCGACGGTGGAGTCCGCGCGAACCGAACCGCTGGTCAGGAACATGCCTCCGCACCGACGCGGACGAAAGCCCGAACGTATGCCGTAGGTGAATCCCTTCTCCTCACGCAGGACCGCATCGATCCTCGCGTTGGGGGATCCGCCGACGACGAAACCCAGCACCGGGTATGGCGCCCAGCCGCCTTCGACCCGACGGTCCGGTCCTGGGCAGCCCACGTAGAACTCGGTCTGAACAGAGCCGGGTCGGTCGAGGAACACGATCCGCGCGGCATCGGTGGCTCGGGCAGCCTCACGCGGCTCGAAGACGTCAGCTGGTGCTTCGCGCCAGGACCCCAGCGCACGCTCGACCTCAGACACGACGTCCAGGTCGCTCAGGTCGCCGGCGACGACGATCGTGGCGCCGGAAGGCACGACGTTGGCAGAATGGAAGGCGATCAGGTCCTGGGGAGCGATCGCCGAGATCGTCTCCTTGGCACCCGCGGTCGGACGTGAAGCTCGCTCGTCGGGGTCGAAGTAGGTCGAGATGAACTCCATCGCCGCTCGGTGACCAGGCACCGCGCGCTCCTGGTCGATCTCCGCCAGCCGGATCTTGACGTGACGGGACACCTCGTTGGCCGGGAAGGCAGGCTCTCGGACAGCTTGGCTGAGCAGATCGAGCGCCTCTGTCAGGTTTCGCTTCGGCACGTCGACATCGACGATCAGGCCCGACTCGCTGGCGCTGGCCCCGAGCGCAATTCCCTTGCGCTCCAACAGCTCCGCAAACTCCTCCGCGGTATGCCGGGCCGTTCCCTCATCGAGGGTCCGCGCCATGATCGTGGCGATCCCTTCACGCTCTCGTGGCTCGCGCTCAAGCGGCAACGGGACAGCAAGGCGCACCGAGATGACGTACTGGCCGGGGATGTCGTAGGTGACCACGCCCAGTCCGTTGGCGAGCCCTGACCGCTGCGCCTCGGGGAACGACCACGGCTCAGGTGCGCTCACTTCTGGCCGCTCGATCGAGCCGTCCTCGGCAACGGTGCCATCGCGCTCGACCACACTCTCATGGGGGGTCATGAGGCATCTCCGTCCTGCTTGAGGTAGGCCACGACGGCGCGGGAACCGGGCGTGAGCCACCGAGCGGCTGCCTGCTGCACCTGGTCAGCGGTCACCTCGCCGAGGCGGTCCAGGTAGGTGTTGATGTAACCGGGGTCGCCCTGAAGCGTCGCGTGATGGCAGATGTGGTCGGCTCGCTCCTCCTGGCTGGCCAGGGCTGACAGCCACCCGCGCTCGGTCTGGGCCATCGCGGACTCCATCTCGATCTCGGTTGGTCCCTCGGCGGCGAACCGGGTCAGCTCCTCGCATGCCGCAGCCTCGACCGCATCAGCACTGCAGTCATCGGTGACATCAATCGCCAGGAACCCTAACGAGACCCCGTCCACGAAGCCCATGGCGTGGGCCGAGACGCTGGTGGCTATCTGTTCCCTTCGGACCAGTCGCTGGTAGAACCGCGAGGTCGCCAAGCCACCGATGATGTCGATCGCGAGCGATGACGCGAAGAACTCGGGGGTGTCATCAACCGGAAGCCGGAACGCGAGATGAAGACGGTCGGCGGGGACATCCTCGAAGTGCTCGTCACGAAGCGGCTCGGACAAGGGAGCCAGCGGCGGCACAGGCTCACGAGAGGCAGCGGCGGTGGCCGGCAACGGGCCGAAGTACCGCTCCGCTGCTGCGAAACCCTCATCCGGAGTGAGGTCGCCGACCAACGTGAGAACGGTGTTGTTCGGACCGTAGTAGCGGCGGAAGAACTCGTGCACGTCCTGCACGCTCGCGGCATCAAGGTCCTCCATGGAGCCGATGGTCGCGTGGTGGTAGGGGTGACCCTTGGGGAACACCGCCGCGTAGGTGTCGATCAGCGCGTTTCCATACGGCACATTGTCGTAGCGCTGCCGCTTCTCCTCCTTGACCACATCGCGTTGGTTGTCGAGGTTCTCCTGGTTGACGGCATCGAGCAGGTGGCCGTGTCGGTCGGCCTCCATCCACAGGGCCAGGTCCATCGCCCCCCGCGGCATCGTCTCGAAGTAGTTGGTGCGGTCGAACCAGGTCGTGGCGTTGAGTCGTCCACCGGCCGCCATGAGCGCTGAGAAGTGCTCTCCAGACGCCACGTTGCGCGAACCCTGGAACATCAGGTGCTCGAACAGGTGCGCAAAACCGGTGCGGCCCTCGACCTCGTGACGTGATCCCACGTTGACCCAGAGGTTGACCGTGACGTTGGGGACGCTGTGGTCCTCAGAGACGATGACCCGCAGGCCGTTGGCCAGCGTGTGTTCGGCGATCTGATAGTCAAGCGGCATGGGCCCACACTAGGCGACAGCGGTGGTCACCGGGGTATGCGGCGTCGCCGTGGTCAGGCCCGGATCGGAGGTCAGCGGCGCGATCTGCGCCCCAGCCAGTAGCCCACGATGAACGCCACGGGGCCAAGGACGCGGGCGGCATAACGCGTGAGTAGAACGCGCCCAATGGTGCCGAGCAGGTGCAGCTCGGCGTCCACTGCAGGAGGAGAAGGCGGTTCCGGCCGGTATGCCGGTGCCTGTGTCCCGGAGGCGGCTGCAACACCGGCGATGTCCCCGGGAGGGGCAGGGATGGCATCCGCCACCACGGGGATCTCCGCTGCAGGGGTGACCCGGACGGCCTCCGAGGCTCCCAGCTTGGCCTGCAGGCAAGCCACGAACTGCAGGAGCAGCTTGTCGCTGACGTCCTGCATGACTCCTCTGCCGAACTGCGCGGGCTTGCCGGTGACAGCGAGATCCGTGGTCACATGGACCGCGGTCCCGTCGCCGTCGGGTCTCAGCTGTGCCGTCACCGTCGCGTTGGCCGTGCCGTTGCCGCGTTTGTCCCGACCCATCGCCTCGATCACCGCCCGGCGCCCGTGTTCGTCGCGCTCGACGTAGGTGCCGGTTCCGTTGTACTGCATGGCGATCGGGCCAAGCTTGATCTTGGCGGATCCGGTGAACTGGTCGCCGTCAACGGAGATCAACGTCGCGCCGGGGAAACAGGGCGCGACCACCTCAGGGTCGTTGAAGGCCGCCCAGGTCTCCTCGACGGAAGCCGGGACGGTGAACCGGTGCTCGAGCTCCACGGATCCCCCGGTCAGCCTGCCGCGGCCAAGACGGCTCGACGTGCCAGTACCGATGCCAGGTGACGGCGATAGTCAGCATCGCCGTTGAGGTCGCTCGGTGGTCTGGTGCCTTCGGCAATGTCCGCGACGACCGCGGCGATCGCCGAGGCGTCCGCGGTGAGGCCCACCAGCGCCTGTTCGGCGGCAGTCGCCCGGATCGGCACGGGGCCCATGTTGGTCAGTGCCACCCGAGCCTGCACGATGGCGCCGCCTTCGACACGAACCGTGGCGGCCACGGCGACGATCGACCACTGCTGGGCGACCCGCGAGAACTTCTCGTAGTGAGCACCCCAGCCTGTGTGCTTGGGGACCCGGACCTCAGTGAGGATCTCGCCCTGACCGATGGCGGTGGTGAACATGTCCTGGAAGAAGTCCACGGCAGCGACCGTACGGGTCCCAGAGGGTCCGGCGATGACGAACGAGGCGTCCATCGCGAGCGCTGGGGCCAGCAGGTCGCCGGCCGGATCCGCGTGGGCAAGTGCCCCCCCGAACGTTCCCCGATGGCGAACCTGGGGGTCGGCCACCGTTCGGACGGCTTTGGTCAGCAACAGGCCATGCGTTGCCACCAGGGGTGACCGAGCCACGTCATCGTGCGATGTCATGGCGCCGATCACAAGGGCGTCGTCGTCCTCCCGGATCCCGCGCAGGGACTCGATCCTGCCGAGGTCGACGACGACCTCTGGGGCAGCCAACCTCAGCTTGAGCAGCGGGATCAGGCTCTGGCCGCCGGCCAGAACCCTGACATCACCCGATGAGCCGAGCAGCTGCAGGGCCTCCTCGACGCTGGTCGGGGCGTAGTAGTCGAAGGCTGCCGGGATCATGCCGCACCACCCTTGCTGGTCACAGACGACGCTGCCTGAATAGCGCGCCACACCTTCAGTGGCGTGCATGGCATGACGACGTCCTGGACGCCGAGATGCCGGATGGCGTCGAGCACGCCGTTGACGATGGCCGGGGTCGAGGCGATCGTGCCCGCCTCGCCAACACCCTTGACGCCCAGGTCGTTCGTGGTCGAGGCCGACACCGTGCGATCGGTGATGAACGACGGCAGATCGGCGGCGCTGGGCACCAGGTAGTCGACGAAGGAACCAGAGACCAAGGTGCCGTTCTCGTCATACACGGCCTCCTCGAACAGCGCTTGCGCGATGCCCTGGGCGAGCCCTCCGTGGACCTGGCCCTCGACGATCAAGGGGTTGACCACATTGCCGATGTCGTCGACGCAGACGTACTTGCGCAACCTGACGGCACCCGTCTCGGTGTCGACCTCCATGGCGGCGAGGTGCGTGCCGTGGGGGAACGAGAAGTCCACCGGGTCGAACGTGGCGTCGGCGTCGATGGAGGGCTCGAAACCATCGGGCAGGTTGTGGCCCTGGAAGGCCGCGAAGGCCGTCTCGCCGAGCGCCATCCCCTTGTCGGTGCCCTTGACCGTGAACCGGCCATCGGCGAACTCGAGGTCGTCAACGCTGGCCTCGAGCAGGTGGGCCGCGATGGTGCGCGCCTTCTCGATCACCCTGTCAGCAGCCTTGACGACTGCCATGCCACCTACGACCAGCGACCGGGAGCCGTAGGTGTCGAGGCCTCTCGGCGAGATCGCTGTGTCGCCATGCAGGACCTCGACGTCCTCGAAGGGAACGCCCAGCCGGTCAGCCACGATCTGGCTCCAGGCCGTCTCATGACCCTGACCGTGCGCGCTCGTACCCGTGACCACCTCGACCTTGCCGGTGGGTAGCACGCGGATCGACGCATGTTCCCAGCCGCCGCCGACGTAGTTGAGCGCGCCCATCACCCGCG
>Ga0209798_10000610_pt1 | contig 21703 bp, 23 predicted proteins | sample DOMMetBare3Fresh_FD_187475 | JGI IMG/M metagenome (GOLD analysis project Ga0209798, IMG submission 187475) | Wetland sediment microbial communities from St. Louis River estuary, USA, under dissolved organic matter induced mercury methylation -... | ecosystem: Environmental > Aquatic >... | reverse complement strand
ACGTGGTGACCAAAGTATGTTTCGCTCCGCTGGAGCGAGGAAAAATCTTTTAGAGGTCGCGCTTTCTATAAACTTCTCGCCCCTAATGGGGCGAAGAGCAAAAATGTTCTGTTGCACTTTCGCAGTTAGTCCTTCGCTTAGTTCACTGAAGGATGTGAACTGAATCATCGCCGCAGAGTGGCGAGATGTTTATAGCTACGCAATTCCTCTTAACATCTCTGCAAAGGGCGGAATGCTTAGCATTTTGCTCTTTGCGAGAGAAGTGAGAAGGCAGTGCGCCTTCTATAAACATTACGTGCCTACGGCACTCTTCGATCCCCATTCGCACGAACGATTACTTTGAGACAAGGCTCCGGCCCGTCAGGCCTACAGTGTTAACGTTATCCCTCAGTTGCTTCAGGGGGGAAGAATAGAGGTTCGCGCACCTCGCCCGGCGCATCGCAGGAGATAGCGCCCTTAACGCGCCCCTCGTCCGCTAAGCGGACGAAGTGATAATAGCCCAGCGCTTCAGCGCTGGGTTTGTAAGGAAGGACCTGAGTAGTCCGCGAAGCGGACGACTGAAGCCGTTTACGAATTCAACATTTATGAGACAGCCGTCCGTTTCACGGACTAATTCTGTTCGTTGACTCGGATCCCACCGATGAATCGGTGGGCTACTATCATTCGTCGGCCTCGCCGACTTTTCAGGCAAGTTGAGAACGGGGGTCAGGCTTCGGATCTTTGCGATTCTCCACTCGGCCCGATGCTAAGCGACGTGAGAATCGCACAAATCGCGACCCTGACCCAATTCTAATTTTCTATCCTTCAATCGTACGCAATATAGAAAAGATCAACTATGAAACGAGGCTCGACGATCTTCGTTCAGGTAGTAATTGCACTTCTCGGCGTAGGCGTTCTTGCCTTGCTGCTTTGGGAACCCCAGGTCGAGGGCAGGAACGTGAACGCCACTTATGCTTGCGCCTGCTTCGCAGGCTATGTGCTACGGTAGAGGCCCGGACTCTGAAATCTGGACCAGGTTCTGTACTGATGTCAGCAGATTTAGCTAAGGTGTACGCGTTGTCAGGAGAATTACGTAACGCTGGCCAGGCTGAAACGGACTACGTCTCTTCAATGTTTGCAAGGGCGTAACCTTTGGATTGTGTCAGGGCTTTTAAATAACAGACTGGCCCGCGAGTCTTAGTTACTCCACCTTTCAAATTACTCCGGCCCCGCGGCTCTCTGGCCTATTTCATGTCCAGCAGCACATCAGTCAAACGGTTCACTACATTTAGCAATGTGCGTCCGGCTTGATCGAACTGGTTTGCTGCCGCCAGTTGTTCGGCCTTTGCAGCGCCGTCGGCAACGCCCGCCAATTTATAGTAATAAGCCACCAGCGTAGGTGTTGCGCGGAAGTCAATTTCCAGCTTATCCAGTCCCACGCGCACGTCTTTGAGGCTCTCCCGTACTTTTGCTTTGCTCTCTTCGGTGGAGGAGATGATTGCCGCGGACGCTTCCTTGCGTCTGATGGCGCCGTCAGCCTGTTCCAGTCCCTTGGCTACACCGCCCAGTACGTAAATAAAGCGCGTCAGATTTTTGATCTGATTAGCAAGCTGAGTAGCGCCCACGCGCACCGCCTCAGCGTCGCGCTGCGCGGTGGAGGTGGCGGCCGAGCGCGCGCTGCGTTTGGCCGGCAGGCGCTTTTTCTGGGCTGAGGCGGTTGCCGGCAGCAGAGCCACACCTAGCAGAGCGACAATCAATAATTTTTTCAAAGCGATTCTCCTGTTCGATATAAGCTGCGGGAGTCTTTAACAAAACTTAGCCGCCAGCGGGGTTATCGTCAAGCGCCAGAGATCCCCGGCATGGTTAAGCTAAGCCTTACTCCACTTTTCCGCTCCCGGTTCAGTAACTTTCGCGGTGCTGTTAGAATGTCGCCGTTTATGCCGCGAAAAGACTTACTGGTCCAGCGACTCGGCCGCGTTGAGTACGGCGCGGCGTTGGCCCTGCAAAAAGAGACGGAGCGGGCAGTGCTGGCGGGCGCTCAGCCGGACACCCTCCTCCTGCTGGAACATCCACACGTGATCACTGTGGGTCGCCGCGCCGGTAATAGCGGAATATTATTGCCGCCCGAAGTTCTCAAGGCCCGGGGCGTTTCAGTGTTTGAGACGAATCGTGGCGGCAAGCTTACTTACCATGGCCTGGGCCAGTTGGTGGGTTATCCCATCATCAACCTGAGTCCGGATCGCGAGGATGTTCATCGCTACGTCCGCAACCTCGAAGAAGCACTAGTCCGGACCATGAAAGATTTCTCCATCGAAGCGTTTACGATCAAGGGTCTTACCGGTGTGCACACCACGCAAGGCAAAGTCGCGGCCATCGGCGTGCACCTCGCTCGTTGGGTAACCACGCACGGATTTGCCCTCAACGTAAATACCGATTTGAGTTTTTTTGATCTGATCGTGGCTTGTGAGGGTGAGCCGGTCACTTCCATGAAAGAATTGCTCGGCAGGGAGATCGAACTGCAAATGGTTGAAGATAGTATTGCGCGGCGGTTTGCTGAAGTGTTTGAATTGAGCATTCTGCAGATCGATTCTGCAGATCGGCGCGAGCCCTTTTTCAGCCGCTTAAGTGGCTGACGGGTATTTCGCGAAAGCTTAGTAAATCTCGTTCCTGTTAATAGCCATGCTGACCTTTCAACTGATCAAAGACGCCGCTGCCCGGATTGCTGGACACGTTCACCACACGCCCGTGATGACCTCGCGTGCTTTCGACCAGGTGGCAGGGAAACAAGTCTTCTTTAAGTGCGAGAACCTGCAGCGGGTTGGGGCTTTTAAGTTTCGCGGCGCGACCAACCGCATTCTTTCCCTGACGGAGGCAGAGAAACGGCGCGGGGTCATTGCCGTTTCGTCCGGCAATCACGCACAGGCCGCGGCCCTGGCGGCCCGCGAAGCCGGTGTTCGTGCCGTCGTAGCGATCCCTGCCGACGCGCCGAAAATGAAGGTAGCCGCCACGCGCGATTATGGCGCGGACATTCGCTTTTTTGATCGCCTGGCAGATGATCGAGAAGCTTTCGCGCGAGATATTGCCGAACGCGAAGGGCTGGTGCTGGTGCCGCCTTATGATGACTATCTGATCATGGCGGGCCAGGGAACCTGCGGTCTGGAGTTTATCGAGGAGGTCCCGGATCTTGATTGTCTCCTGACACCCTGCAGCGGCGGAGGATTGTTTGCCGGCGTCAGCGTTGCCGCCCGCGCCCTGAACCCACGAGTCCGTTGCTTTGCGGTGGAACCGGAAACGGCTAACGATACTCAGCAATCGATTGCCAAGGGCGAACGCGTGCGGATTCCCCCGCCACCGACGATTGCAGATGGTCTGCGGGTGCAGACACCAGGGGCGTTGACGTTTCCGATAACGCAACAGAACGCCGAAGCGGTGCTCACGGTTTCGGATGAGGAGATTGTCGAGACGCTGCGCTTTATGCTCTTCCGTCTAAAGCTGGTAGTTGAACCATCCGGGGTCGCTGCGGCAGCCGCCGTTTTTTTCGGCAAACTGCCACCGGAGCTAAGGCGCGTGGGGGTGGTTCTTTCCGGCGGAAACATAGATAGAGATCTTCTCGCGACCCTTTTGCAGGAGGGCAAAACTGACCAATGATCAATACACTCCTGTTCGACATCCGGCCGGATCCTGTATCGAGTCTGGGAATTGCTGCGGTGATAATCCTGGCGCTGTTTGTTCTGGCAATCGTCGCTCTTCTGATCGGAGGGTTTGTCTTGCTGCTGGTTTGGCGTAAGCGGCGGAACGCCACCCCACCGATTGCCGCTGCTCGGAATCCGGCCCAGCCGTGAAGCAGCGCCACCGGGAAAACTCAGTTCAATAGTCCAAACCAGCGGTAAGCGTTGAGTATCTCGCCAGCCATAAATGACGCGAGATTAGCGACCACTATCGCCGTGAAGTCGCGCCACATTGAGCGCCTGCCCACCTCAATTTCACGGCCGAAAGCGAGCCAGAACAAAATACACTCGGCCACCGGGGCAAAAGTTTCGGCGACGATCAAGAAGGTGGCCCGCGCTGAATCAACAAACAGCAGTGGCAAGACCAGGGTAACGATTGGATAGGTGCAGGCCGTCAGCCAGATGCCGGCGATGAGCCGACGCCTCAGTGGGTGACGGGCAGACAAGCCAACGACCAGGATCGGAGTTTCGATCAAAATCGTTATCAAGTATCCCAGCGGCAGAAAGCGCCAAAGTTCTGCAGAAGACATTCCGGAGTTTTAGTCAGATCTTCAAGAGTTCTTATAACCTTGCGCGAAGAGTGCTGTCTCTTTGTCCGCGTTAGCGAACAATTGAAAGTAGCCCGGCAGTTCACTGCTGGGTGGGAGCTCCAACCTGAGTCCCAGTCCGTGAAACGGACGGCTGTCAAACAATGGAGAACCGAAGTTCAGCCGTCCGTTTCACGGACTTCTCCGTATCAAGGGCATCGGTTCCCAGCGATGAATCGCTGGGCGATTTTCACCCGTCCGCTGAACGCGGACTCTTCGGGCAAAGCCGGTTGTTATCCGCGATTCAAACGGGTCACAGCATCCGCAGCAGGAACGGCGCCTCGGCCAGCACGTGGGTGATCGCGACGGCAAAATAGATATCGCGGGTAGCTGCATAGCTGGTCGAGAAGCCCGCCCAAAGCAGCGCCACCAGGCACAGCCCTGCCAGCAGAATCGCGGCCACTGTCCTCGGAAACCCGCGCGAGTGCCTTGCGAGCGGTATCGTCTTTAGGCCCCAGAGCGCCCCGCGAGCGCCGATCAGAGGCAAGGCAACCAGCCATACACCGTAGTGCAGCATTTCAAGAAACACATGAAGCGAGACGAGCAGGTGCGAGGAGACATTTGGAAGGAGTTCCGCGCCGGCATGTTGCGTGACGCGCCAGGCCAGCCCGTTGTCATCGGCAAGCGAGTTCGTGCCGGCCAGTTGCCAAATGACCCCCGCGATCAGTAGCGGAAGCAGCAATAGACAACGACGATAGGTATTGAGCCAGGCTGGGCGCATGCGGGACAAGTGACGATCCAGGAACCAGAGCGCCACCAGCGGATGCGCATAGACAATCGCCAGACTGAACATTTCTGGCGCGGTCCAGTTAAGCGCTGCCAGCGCGAAAGCCAGAGGCCACGCCCAGCCCCAATTCCTCCGTGCGTGTTGCTTGCCACGCAGCCAAATCAGCGTCGCGATCCACAACAACAACAACGTATTCCAGGTCGCAATGGCGTGGGGCCAGGATTGGCCCGACCAGAACCCTGAATAATAGAGCAGCGGCAACGACAAGTATGCTGCGGTCAGAGCGCCAATACCTGCAAAGGCCACCAGAAAGAAAGTGCGCGAGCGGCCGAAACGTCGCGGCAGGCGCATCAGGAAATAGCGCAGCTCAAACCAGTTGTGCGGACCGGCAAAGAGAAAGACGGTTACGATCGAAAACTGGAGTGGCACCCAACTGGCCAGGAGCGCCGAGAGCAGCCCGCAGCCAATTATCACGACGGCAAAGAGCCGCGCGCTTATGCCTGTCCCCGCCCGCGACCGTTCAGCGCGCAGGTGCATCAAGTCGAGGTTGGCAGTCCGTTCCACCGACTATTCCTCGTCACCTTTGGGTTTGATTGTATTGCGAAGGGGAATGATCAACTTGATGCCTTCGCCCTCGGGAACGATTTCGACGTCCAGGCCCCCTTGAGTTGCGCGGCCTTCTGACAGCGCTTGCGGTAAACCGCGCCAACGGTAGTATCCCGGCGGGCCGGCGTTTGCGCGCGTAATCACTGCGGCAGCGCCGATGATCGCGGTACCGAGTAATAAGGCGGCAATCACCTTGTGACTGCGACGTTGCCCGGAGCGGGCCATCCACACGCCGGCGCAGGACAACGATAGGAAGAGAAACAAGCCGGCCATGATGGTTCGCGTCGAGCTGTGCGCGATGCGCTGTACGGTCGAGGGATTGGTTTGCACCATGCCCAGGGCCTCACGAAGTGCCGGCAAATTTTTTTCCGGGATCTGCAGGCGCGCTTCATAGGTCCTGGCGTCGGGGACAACGGTGAGACCGGTGTGGAGCACAACTTTGCCCTCCCTGGCCGGCGAGGGCGATGGTTTAGGCCGGGCGATGTCGGCGTTGGCGCAGATGACGCTGGCGACGACAATGACACCCGCGGCGCAAAAGGTAAGCATTCGTTTCATAGTTGTCCTCCGATGGTGTTGGCGATGCTGCACGCGAAAAGTGGACTGGTGGCCGGGCAGTATAACGCAAAATGCCACGCAAGCTGTTAGCCTGTCCCTGGGTCGAATGCCATTCAGACGCCGTGCAAACTGATAGTCTCAAGCTTCAGAAGCGCGAGGGTGCGCTTACTAAAGAGCACTACCGGTATCGTGCTAGAATGTCTTAGGCAGAGAATCATTGAAGGAAACATACATTTTGTCCCGCGAACTCCGAGTCATTTCAAATCCCAAACCCCGCCAGCCAAAGCCAGAATGGTTGAAGATTCGTCTGGGCGATCCGGCCAATCAGAATCATGTGCTGAAGCTGATTGACGGGTTGAATCTGCACACGGTCTGTCAGGAAGCGCGCTGTCCCAACATTTTCGAATGCTGGTCCGATCGGACGGCGACCTTCATGCTCGGGGGCGATATCTGCACGCGTCATTGTGGTTTCTGTGCCGTAGGCAAGGGCGAGCCAGGTCTGCTTGATGCGGACGAACCGCGTCACGTGGCCGAAGCGGTGCGACATCTGAACCTGGCGCATACGGTGATTACTTCTGTGAACCGGGACGATTTGCCGGATGGCGGCGCCGCTCACTGGGCGGAAACAATCAGGCAGGTCCGCGCTCTTAACCCCGAGTGCAAAGTCGAAGTCCTGATTCCTGATTTTAATGGCGACGAGAATGCCCTCAACGCCGTGCTGGATGCGCAGCCGGACGTGCTAAACCACAACACAGAGACGATCGCGCGCCTTTACCGAAGGGTCAGGCCCGACGCGGGCTACCAGCAGTCGCTCACTCTGCTGGAACGTGCCGCGCGGCGGCGCGACCTGGAACAGCGCGGGATGTTGACCAAGAGCGGCATCATGGTGGGGCTGGGGGAAACCTTCAGCGAAGTAGTCGAGCTGATGAGAGATCTGCGCGCCGTCTCCTGCGACATTATGACCATCGGCCAATACCTGCAACCTTACGAGAAGCGTTTGCCTGTCGAACGCTACGTCACGCCGGAAGAATTTGGGCAGTGGCGAGAGATTGGCATGGCCCTGGGATTCAAACATGTCGAGTCCAGCCCGCTGACACGTTCTTCATATCACGCCCGGGAACAGGCTGCCGATCGTCCGGAGTCCATGACGGCGGCGGTGCAATAGCTCGCCAACGTTCTCTTTCTCAGCTTCAATAAGAGCACCTTCCCTGGACAGCGAAACTGGATGACAGGGAAAAGTAGACAGCCTCGTCAAGAGAATTATTGGCAGGTTGAGCACGCTGGAAGCGTGCGGTCCCAGGGTTGCAATCGCAAAGTAAATACCTACAATCACGAGCATGAAAGCAGTCATTTTCCGGCAACACGGCGGGCCCGAAGTACTCGAACCGGCCGAGGTTCCAGATCCAGAAATTCGGCCGCATGAGGTGCTGGTCGAGGTACGCGCTTGTGCTCTCAACCATCTCGATGTCTGGGTGCGCGGCGGGTTACCCGGTATCAATATTCCTCTGCCACACATCCTCGGCGATGATATCGCCGGCGTCGTCAGAGAAGTGGGCGCACTCGTCAACTGGGTCAAACCCGGTGACGAAGTGATGCTGCATCCCGGTGTCTCCTGCGGTCATTGTGCGGCCTGCTTGCGCGGCGAGGATAATTTCTGTCCCGAGTATGACATTCTCGGTTACCGCCGCGATGGCGGTTACGCCACGCTGGTGGCGGCTCCCGGCACTAACGTCGTTCCCAAACCGAAGACCCTGAGCTGGGAAGCGGCGGCGGCGCTGCCGCTGGTGACATTGACTGCCTGGCACATGCTGATCACGCTGGCCAGGCTGCAACCGGGCGAAGACGTTCTTATTCAGGCAGCCGGAAGCGGGGTTGGTTCAATAGCCATTCAAATTGCCAAACTCCTCGGGGCGCGTGTTATTGCTACCGCCGGCTCAGAGGAAAAGTTGGCCAAGGCGAAGGAACTCGGCGCCAATGAGTTGATCGATTATAGAGACGCGGATTGGCCCAGGGAGGTCAAAAGGCTCACTGATCGACAGGGCGTGGATGTTGTCTTTGAACATACGGGAGCGGCAACCTGGCCCGGGTCGATTGCTTCGCTAAAGAATGGTGGACGACTGGTGACCTGCGGCGCTACCAGCGGCTTTGATGCGCGCACCGACCTGCGACAGATCTTCTTTCGCCAGCTCACAATCCTCGGCTCGTTCATGGGCGCTAAATCAGAGCTTCTGGCTGCTATGAAGTTTGTCGAGCGCGGAGCGATTCGCGCCGTGATCGATCAAAGCATGCCGCTCGCTGAGGCGCGTCGGGCGCACGAACTAATTGAGCAGCGCGCGCAGTTTGGGAAAATTGTGCTGCTGCCCTAAGAGTTTCCAGCCGTCGGCCCAAACGTGCAGGCTCTTTTCATTTTCTATGGGTCATTTATCAGCGCAGGGGTTCCTGGAGTGAAAGGTTCAGGCCGGGAAGGTTGAATGAGAAATGAAAAATGACGAATGGCAAAACACACGACGCCGCTACGGTTCGCTGATTTTGACGACAGGCGGGCTTCCTTACTTACCGGAGTAATCCTCAATCACGAACCGCTTCCTTAACAGATTCAGGTTCCCCTGCTCTAAATCAAAGTTGGTACCGGCAATCACCTTCCTGCCGTCATCGGTCGTCACCCAGTCAACCACCTGCTGGGCATTGGCTCGTAGATAGGCAGCGTCCTCCTTATCCAATGCCTTTCCGTCTTTGCGTGAGAAGACCCAGACATGGGTAAACCGGCTGTTGCGCACGTATTGCATGTCGCGCTCAAAGGCAGAGCGTGGCGTGGGCTCGCTAATGGTTTGAACAGGCGAGCTTTCAGCCGGCGTAGTGGCCGCGTTGTTGTCGTGTTTGGCACACCCGGCGAGCAAAAGGACAATGACGAACAGGATGGAAGCGGAACTGAATTGGAGCAGCTTTATCATTAATGGCATTCTAACGCTGCGAGGCTTGGGAACGAAGCTCAAAGGTGCAGGTAAAACCTTTCCTTACTTTCATCCGCCGTTATCGTTTTCCTCATCTTCGCTTTCATCTACATTATTTTCGTCATCTTGTTCGGGCGAAGGCTCGACGCGCTGATCGCGGATGTGAAGCACAGTGCAGTCCTGGTCCTCATAGACGATCTCAAACCAGCCGCTGTCGAGCGCATTGTTGAAAAAGCTGGAGTGAACATCCTCGTTATCGGTGAAAACATAGCGGGAACCAAACCGATCACGAATTATCGGTCCCGGATCCTTTTCCTTTCCCAGGGTGATTCGATCGTAAAGCCGCGACCGTTCTTTATCGCGATCGTACAGATAGGTTGGATCAAGACCCGACACGTAGCGGTGCGTCGGATCAAAATAGAACATCCTGGGAAAGTCATCCCAATCGGTATTAAAGACAATCTCGCCCGCCGGGACATTCGACCGCACCCACTGCATGCCGCCTTTGTAGAAATCCGGAGATTCGCTGCCGGCAATATCTTTGATGGTGACCCGTAGGTTTGCTCCCAGGGCCACCGCCAGAATAAGCGCGGCACTAGCGGCAGCCACCAGCTCTATCAGCTCTCTGCGCTTGCTGAATCCTGCCTGGGCCGCCGGCTCGTGGCGATCAAGAAAAGGCTGCAACTCATCGAGCATGTCACTCGGCAAAGTTGTAAATGCTGAGCGAGCTCCGGCGAGCCACGGTTGCAGCGAGAACGCCGCGAATAGTATGGCGAACGGGGGCCAGTATTCGGCAATCCGCCGCCAACGGGCATTCAGAACCATCAATAACGTCGCCAGCAGCAGGAAATAAAGCGAGCGCTGCGAACGCTTGCGGTCAGCAGGATCAAAAGCAATATAACCAACCAGCATAGCCACACAGGCTACTACGGAGTTACCCAGGAACTCCCAGGAGGAGTAGGGATACCACTCCTGGCCGACCTTGGTCGAGAAATTTCCCAGGGTCAGCTTGATTTTCAAATGCTCGTAAAAGAGAACGAGGTTATGAGGAAAATAGGGATTGATGACAAACCCTGCCACCACCCCGCCAAGCACGAACGCGATTGGACGCCATTCGAAACGACGTTCTGTCCAGCCAATCACGACTGACCAGATGACAGCCGCCGCGAGTAGCAGCACAAACATATCGTAGGTCAGGGTAAAGACGAACGATAGAGGCATCAGCAACCAATACTTTTTCCGAAACAGAAGCCAACTACCGACGATTAGATAAATGATTGCGAGCGGCGGCGCCTTGGCCATGTTCAGCCGGAAAAGAAAGGGTGTTGAGCAGGCCAGCAAGGCAAGCAGCCAGACCAGAGCAAAGCGTATGCGGCAACGAACTATGAGCCAGTAGCATGAGAATACCGCGAGCACCGCAAAGAGCAATGAGGCCAGCTTGGCCCCGAGGCGCAGGTCCCTAAACCAGGTGAAAGGAATCTGCAGCACGTGAAAAAGAAAGTGATGGTCGACATAATCCCGGGGGTTGAGTGTCGTTAAGGGTAACCAGATAAAGCGAGGCAGATGACGGGCGCGGAGCCCCTCCCACAACATACGGCTCCACATGATGTGGTAGTAGCCGTCGTAATCCCCACAACAAATGCTTTTGGTGGAAAACTGCAGTGGCCAAAGCACCAGAATGATGCCCAGCGCTCCGGTGATCAGCAGCAGAGCCCGGACGGCTGATGCTGACCGGATAAAGCCACTCAGCTTGGGCGAGAGTTTCATTTTTTGAGGAAGTAGAGAATGCGCCTCACCGCTCAGTCCCGCAGGCGCTCGATCAGCTGGAAAAGTTCGTTAGGATCGACTGGCTTAGTTAGATGCGCATTGAAACCAGATTGTAGTGACCGCTGGAGATCGTCGTACAGGGAAAAGCCGGTGACCGCAACCAAAGGCACCCCTTCATAACCGGGTGTTGAGCGCAGGGCCTGTGCCAATTCATAGCCATTCATCTGCGGCATGCCAATATCGGAAATCACTACGTCAAAGTGAGTTGACCGCGCAGCCTCAAGGGCTTCGGAAGCTGAGAGGGCAGTTACGACTTCATATCCGGCCAGGCTCAGGAAAACCGAAAGCATTTCTGAGACGTCAGCAACGTCGTCAACTATCAGCGCCATCGGCCTGGCTTCGTCCCGAACCGGAGCACCTGGGTCAATACTGGAAAGTGGATCGTTCGCCTGTTCCTCCATCCCTCGCGGCGAAACGAGATTGGCAACAGCGGATGAATTCAATGGAAGCAAATTTCCGATCGAGACAGCTTCCGGCAGCAAAAAATGGTTGCAGATCATCATTGAATCCCCCGCGCCAGTGGATACCTGCTGAGAATCCTGACTTGATTCGTCGGTCGCATAATTTATCGGAAACGCCCATTCATGTCTACGGAGCCCAGGCTTGCCTGCTGCTGGCTGTAGAAACCGGTTTGATTGCCTCGCCATCCCCTTCAGTGTATTTTGCTCTCGAGAGGCAACCGCGTATCCTCGATTGCTTCCCTGGTTCAGAGTCTAGCGCGCCTGCGGCGTAAATGTGATCTGACAATATGATTTGAGAGGGTCTCCGGTTCGCACACGAACTCGTCATAATCGTGCATGTATCCGACAGGAAATCTTTTTATTCCGGCGCCGCACGGACGGCTCGAAGCAATCATCAAGGCTCCGGCAGGTTCGCCGCAGGGCCTCGCCCTCGTTCTCCATCCGCACCCGCTGGGGGGCGGTACGATGCATAACAAAGTGGTCTTCCGCGCGGCGAGCGCTTTAAACGATGCCGGACTGGTAACGCTACGGATTAACTTTCGCGGCGTCGGCCAGAGCACGGGTCAGCACGACGAGGGTCGCGGCGAGCTCGACGATGCGCGGGTGGCCCTCGATTACCTGAGCGAGCAATACCCGCAGCTGCCCATCACTTTGTGCGGCTTCTCGTTCGGCGCCCGAGTCGGCATGGAAGTAGGTATTGCGCACGACCGCGTAAAAGACCTGGTCAGCATTGGCACGCCGGTCGGCAAGTACGACTTTGACTTCCTTTCGACCTGCCGCAAGCCGATTCTGTTTGTGCATGGTGAGTTTGACGAATTTGGTTCACCGGCGGACCTGGAAAGAATCCTGGCTCGCCTGCCCGTGGACCTCGATGTGCAATTGGTAGTTGTTCCGCATGCCGATCATTTCTTCGCCGGCCATTTGGACGAATTGAAGAGTGCGCTTACCGATTGGATTACAAAAAGGCCCCACAGCAGCAGAAATTAATCGTGACATTGCCTGCTGACAACCGACCACTTTCCCATGACGATATCCCTATGAATTCCTATACCGATCCCGCGATACGCATCACTTTGTTGCCCCGCGATACGAACTCGCAGGGCACGGTCTTTGGCGGCGTCATCCTGAGTTATATCGACATGGCCGGAGCTATCGAGGCACATCGACGGACCGGAATGCCGCGCTTTGTCACCATCGCCATGCGTGAAGTTATCTTTCACAAACCGGTCCTGGTAGGCGACCTGGTCAGCTTTTACGCGGAGACCCTGCGCATAGGTACCACTTCGATAACGGTCAGGGTTGTGGTCGAGGCCGAACGCATCGGGGTTTCAAGAGAACGGATTCTGGTTACCGACGCTGAGGTGGTCTATGTGGCCGTGGATGAGAATCGCCGGAAGACCGCCATTCTGAAAGGTGAAGACTAGTTTTCACCGGGAAGCTCGGAGCCATTTTTCATATGTCATTTGAAATTTCTCATTTGTCGTTGCAACGCTCGGGGCTTGTTCTGCATTAGTAAAGCCCGGAGCAACGGCGAATGAGGAACGTAGGATTCAAAATGGCAACGTCTTCAGGCTTAATAGACGGAAAGTTCCTGCTGCTGACCGCTAATTGACTTTTCCCTGTACGCGCCGCAGCGCCGTACGCGCCTGATCAAAACCGGGCCGTTCGGTGAGCGACAATCCATAGTGACGGGCCGCCTCGAGATAACGATGACGCATTTCATAGACGCGACCCAGATTGAAATGCGGAAAGGCGTAGGAATCGTAGCGCGGCGCCAGTAAAGCCCGCTTAAACCAGCGCACGCAACCGTAGGAATCGCCTTTGCTCAGAAGATAACTGCCGATGTCGTTATACGGATTGCCCAGAGTTTCATCGACGCGGATGGCCTCAAGACATTCAGCAATCGCCTCGTCATAACGCTCCTGAAAACTGTAGACCCAGCCCAGAAAAGTGTGCGCCTCGGCGGTGGGATAGGTCCTGATCGATCGTTGATACAGCTCAATCGCGGCTTCATAGTCCTGAGCCAGCTGGGCCTGGTAGGCTTCATGAAACAGCTGCTTCGCTTCGTACTTCTCTGGTGGTGAAATCTGATCGTCGTACATTGCTGGTCAGGATCCCTGGGTAATCCTATCCTGAATCGCAATCGCGATCCAATCGACTTTCTTATCTCAAATTACCCTGCCGGTGGTTGCAGCTCATTGCCGGGCCGGTGGACTTTTCAGGGGATTGTCGTGACTATAAATCCTGAGGCAACCGAAATATATCTTGCCGGTTCCAAACCGAGACGATGGGCTTTAACGAAACAGTTTTTGTTACTGGCTTCCCGGGATTTATTGCCGGGCGTCTAATCCAACGTCTGGCAGCGGAGGGCGCGCGCCTTCTGTTGCTGGTCCAACCCACCTTTCTTACTCGGGCGCAGGAAGAAGTAGCGCGCATAGCAGTTGCCGCCGGGGTGTCCGAAGATAGATTTACCCTGCTTGTGGGCGACATTACCAGGACTGGCCTGGGCCTCTCAGCGGCCGACCTGGCAACCGTGCGTGCAGAAGCAACCACAGTCTTTCATCTGGCAGCGATTTACGATCTCGCCGTGAAGCGCGACCTGGCATTGCACGTGAATGTGGGAGGCACCAGAAATGTCAACCAATTGCTGCGGTCGCTGCCTAAGTTGCAGCGCTATCACTATGTTTCCACCTGCTATGTGGCCGGCAAACGAAAAGGTCTGATTGCCGAAACCGATCTCCAACACGACGCAGGATTTCGCAACTACTACGAAGAGTCAAAGTATCTGGCGGAGCTGGAAGTCGAGGCCCTGAAATCAGAATTGCCCGTGACCATTCATCGTCCCGCGGTAGTCTGTGGAGATTCTCAAACGGGTGAAACCGCGAAGTATGATGGGATTTATTACCTGATCAACTACTTACTGCGAGCGCCTCGCCTCGTCTCCCTATTCAACATAGGCAATCGGAAGGTAAGTCTTAACCTTGTGCCGGTGGATTTTGTAATTTCGGCCATGACCGCACTGGCCCAGGATAGCCGGGCTATAGGCAAGACGATCCAGATTGCCGACCCGGCGCCGCTGACCACTCACGAGCTATTCAACACCATTGCCGCCACAATCAACGGCAGCGGCTCACGAGTCACTTTTCCGGCGCCCGTAGTGCAATTTTTCCTCTCGCTGCCGCTGGCTCCGGCTATCACCAGACTGCCGCATCACGCCGTGCCGTACTTCTTTCTCAGGCAAACCTATGACACAACCGAAGCAGGCAGACTACTGGCAACGCCGGGCGTACAGTGTCCGCCCTTCTCGAGCTATGCCGGCGCCATTATCAAATACGCCGCCCACCACCCGGAACCAGGCCCTTTAGTCTGACAGCCGCAGCAGCACCTGCGACAACAACTCCAGTACCTGAAGAGGCAAAAGCCGCCCTCTGCCCGGTCGCTCGTGGCTGCGAGCAAGGTCCACTTGACAAAGCCATGATTTAGAATTATTCTAATTCCACTTGATATGGCACGGACGCAAGCAAAACAGGAAGCAGACCTCGGGCTGACGCCGCAGCGGCAGGCTGTGCTCAGCGAAATACGCGCGCGCGAAGACCATCCGACGGCGGGTGAGGTCTTTGCGGGAGCGCTCAGGCGCTTGCCGTCGATAAGTTTCGCCACGGTTTACAACTCGCTGCGCTATCTAAAGCAGGCGGGCTTGATTCGCGAAATCAGTTTTGGGGATGGCGCCAGCCGCTATGATCGCGAGGTTGAGCGGCATGATCATGCCATCTGCACCCGTTGCGGCAAGCTGGTGGATTTTGATCTGCCGCAAACCGGCGACCTGTTGCGACTGGCCGCCCGCAAATGCCATTTCAAGGCCGAGTCAGTGCATTTAACCCTGCGTGGAGTGTGTTCTGACTGCCGTGACGCAGCGCCGTAAAACTTTTGACAGGTAATGATTCCAGCTATCCAGCCGGTTTCGGCACTAATTATAAACAACAACACACAGGAGGATTTCATGTCAGCAGCAGCAACAGCAATGGGAACAGAAAGAGCGATGGTGGGCCAGCCGGCACCGGATTTCGATATGGCCTCAACCAAGAACATCGAAAAGCTGAACGAAAATGTGAAGCTTTCCGACTATCGCGGCAAGTGGGTAGTGCTTCTTTTTTACCCGCTCGATTTTACTTTTGTTTGCCCCACGGAATTGACCGCTTTCAGCGATCGCTATGAGGATTTTCAGGCCATTGGCGCAGAAATCATCGGCGCATCGACTGATTCTGCCTTTTCACATCGCGCCTGGCTGAACACCCCGCGCGAAAAGGGCGGAGTCGAGGGGTTGAAATATCCTTTGGCAGCCGATTCTACCAAGACCGTCTCCCGCGACTACGGCGTTTTAATTGAGGGCAAAGGAATAGCCTTACGCGGTCTTTTTGTAATCGATCCTGAAGGCGTCCTGCGCTACAAAGTGGTCCATGATTTGAACATTGGCCGCTCAGTCGAAGAAACTCTGCGGGTCATTCAGGCGCTGCAGACCGGCGGGCTCTGCCAGGCAGAATGGAAGCCGGGTCAGGCAACCTTGAAGGGCTAAGTAATTTCTGCGGAGCTTTGCGCCTCTGCGATCGCTGTTTGGTTCAACCGGACAACGTCGCAAGGCGCAGGGTTCGCAGAGAACAGGTGTGAATTTAGAGTAAGTTGGAAGAACAATTATGGCAATGAGAATTGGGACAGAACTGCCGGCCCTCGATGGCGCTACCGAATGGTTTGGCGGCACGCAGGCGGCTGCCGAGACACTCGTAAAGGAAGGCCCCACGCTCGTGCATTTTTGGTCCATTAGCTGTGGCACATGCAAAGAGAACCTGCCACGCGTAGCCGCCTGGCGTGAAGAGCGCAAGGCTGAGGGTCTGCGGGTGATTGCGGTGCATATGCCGCGTTACGAAGCCGATACCGACGTCGAAGCTGTGCGCGATGCAATCATCGAGTACAAAATCACCGAACCGTGCGCCATCGATAACCTGCACAAGCTTCGCGACGCCTTCAAGAATGATCAGGGCTTTGTCCCGGCCTATTATCTCTTCGACGCTGAGGGTAAACTGAGGAGCTTTGCCGCCGGTGAGCGTGGTCTGGATATGCTTTCGGCCGCTGTGGACCGGGTGCTGGCCCAGGCGAAGCCAGAACTGGCTACAGCGCAGCAGTAAGACTCATATTCTTTGCGCTCCAAACGGGTTTCGCCCGCAATATGCTTGCGAAAGTGAGCAGATGGCCTCAAAAGTACGCCGTGAAACACTGTCCAGCGGATCTTTGGCGGCATGTGCCTCCTTCATCTCATCGGTGGCGCCTTCACACACCAGCCCGAAGAACTTCGGGCTGGGCTTTCACGAACAACCTCCGAACTCATCAAGCGCTCATTCGACAGTATTGATCCGCAACGCCTGGTTGACTATCACACGCACATAGCCGGCATCGGCAATGGTTCGGGAGACGTCTTTGTTAACCGGAAGATGTTGAGTTGGAAGTATCCGCTGGATCGACTCAAGTTGAAGATCTACCTCAGTGCCGGGGCTGTCAGCGACGTTGAGCACGCAGACTCGCAAATCGTTGCTCGCCTGGTGCGGCTGATCACTAACATTGAGGGCCATGGCAAATATCGTCTGCTCGCTTTTGACAAATACTACGATCGCGATGGCACCGAGAACCTGGGTAAGACTGACTTCTACGTCTCGAATGATTACGTGTTTGCGCTCGCTGAACAACATCCGGATCTTTTCGAGCCGGTGATTTCCGTTCATCCGTATCGCGCCGACGCTTTGGCAGAGCTTGAGCGGGGGGCGCGGCGCGGCGCGCGTCTGGTGAAATGGTTACCCAACGCCATGGGTATCGATCCGGCCGACGAACTATGCGATCCCTTCTACCGGAAACTCAAAGAGCTTGACCTGGTGTTGCTGAGTCACGGTGGCGAAGAAAAAGCGGTGCGGGCTGAAGAAGATCAGAAACTCGGCAATCCGCTATTGCTGCGACGACCGTTGGCTGCAGGCGTGAAAGTTATCGTAGCGCACTGTGCCGGCCTGGGCGATAACGAAGACCTGGATGATCCGCAGCGCCGGCGCCGCCCTAGTTTCGATCTGTTTCTGCGTTTGCTGGAGGACAAGCGCTACGAGGGCCAGGTCTTTGCCGACATCTCGGCGATGACCCAGGTGAATCGCTGTGGCGATCCGCTGGCGACGATTCTTCAGCGCGGGGATCTTCACGCTCGTCTGGTAAACGGCAGCGATTATCCCCTGCCGGCCATCAACGTGGTCATCAGCACTCGCGCTTTGGTGAAACGCGGTTACATCACAAGCGAAGAGCGCGTCAGCCTGAACGAGATCTACGATTACAATCCACTGCTTTTTGACTTCGTGTTGAAAAGAACGATGAAGCTTCCCGGGTCGACCATGGGCTTGCCGCCGGCCGTCTTCATGAATAATGCGGCGCTTGGTGTGTAGGTGCTCCCAGGACGATTTTGATTATTGTGGCTGGCATGTTTGCGATCCAGGAAGTCTTTCTTGTCCCTACATTGCAAGCTTTGGCCGGCGGACTGTATCCTGAAACCGCATGCCAGAAACCCTCAAAGATTCGTACGGCCGTGCGATACGCGATCTGCGCCTATCTCTGACTGACCGCTGCAATTTTCGCTGTTTCTACTGCCTGCCGCATGGCGAGCCGCCCATCGCGCCAAAAGAGCAGATGCTCTCGTACGAAGAGATCGAGTACGTGTGCCAAATTTTCGTGGAGCTGGGCATTGAAAAGCTGCGTCTGACCGGCGGCGAACCAATGATGCGCCGCGACATTGAAACAATCATTGAAAAACTCGCCAAGCTGAAAATTGCCGGGCTGCGGGACCTGGCGCTTACGACCAACGGCTATTTTCTCCCCGATCGCGCCGCGGGCTTGAAAGCTGCCGGGCTGGATCGCATCACCATTAGTTTAGACAGTCTAAAACCCGAGACCTTCAAACAAATGACCGGGGTCGATGTGCTCGATCGCGTGCTGGCGGGGATAGCGGCTGCCAAAGAAGCCGGCTTGCAGCCCATCAAGATCAATGCTGTCATCGTCCGCGGACACAATGAAGATGAAGTTGCCGACTTTGCCGTGTTCGCGCGCGAGCATGACGTGAAGATGCGTTTCATCGAGTTTATGCCTTTGGACTCAGGGCATGATTGGTCACGCGAGGATGTGGTTTCCGGTCGTGAAATTCGCGAAAGGATTAGCGCGCGCTTTCCGCTTGCCCCGCTGCAGGTCGAGCGCGGCTCAGAGACGTCGACGCGCTATCGCTTCGCTGATGGCGCTCCCGGCGAGATTGGCATCATCGCTCCCGTAACCGAGGCTTTCTGCGGCGCCTGCTCGCGCATCCGCCTGACGGCCGACGGTCAAATCCGCACCTGCCTGTTCTCGACCATCGAGCATTCTCTGCGCGACGTAGTGCGCAGCGGCGCGACGCGCGGCGAGATCATTGAATACATTGAAAGCGTCGTAATGAAGAAAGAGCCCCGGCACTACATCAACGAGCCGGCCTTCGTTGCACCGTCGCGCTCGATGAGTTTTATCGGCGGTTAATCTGTCACCCGCCGAGTCCCTCTGGTAAACTTTTGCGCGAGCCGGGTTTGTGAATTGCGGAGAATGGCTGAGTTCTTGGTACCAGGTCAGGACCCGAACGACTACGGTTTCAGACTGCGAACGTCTCCAACCAAATCGATCCAGAAGAGGGTGGCTTTTCCTTCCTTGTACATGAGTTGCGCCACGAAAACCTCCGAGTTGGTTTCGATTGCGAAAAAGGGTTCCTCAATATCGAATGGAATAGTGACCCAGTAATAGGATATCTCTGCGGCCTTTGCTTTGCGGATGCGGGCGGTCTTCAAAGTGGGGTACCGCGACAGTAGCTGTCGCCAGAACGACTGACGCTCATCGTCAGTCCGAACGACCTTACCTTCGGCGACTATGATCTCTGGATTCTGGATGGTGGCGATGACAGGCTTGGCGCCGAGCATTACTCTGTCAGCGTCCGGTTTGAGCGCTTTCCAAAGCATTGGACCGCAAACTGTCGCTCCGTCAAAAAAACCCTGGGGAGCGGAGTCTGTGGCGAGAGCTTTCTCAAGCGCAGACTTCGCCGCGGAATTAACAGCCTCCGTAGTTGGTTTGTAAGTGACACCTTTCGGTACCTCCTGGGCGGCCGAAAGCGCCACCACAACGGTCAACGCAAAAGTGCTGAGCAATACTTGAGTAGACCTCATTGTCTTGCGTTTGAACACTCGACAGTCTCCGGTGAAAGCAAGAGCCTGCATCAGGTTTAAGGATTCTATGCCGGAACCTTAGCGCCCTGGCTGCAGGCGGCGGAACCTTTTACAGCTATGGCGAGGCACCAGGACGGACCCATGGCGATGGTTCAGCCGGTGACTCGGGTTCCGAGTTCACTTTGACGGCATAAAATAAATAGGCGAGGCCAATAGCCAGGCCCAGTAACGACCATAAGGGTAGACGACCCGGAGTAAACTCCAGAATGAGATCAAGCACCAACACCGGCGTAATCGCGACGGCGGCCAGCCGCAATAATGTTTTGTAGCTCAGGCTCGTCTTAAGCAAATGGGCAAAGAGCAGGCCGATGGCCGCGTAGATGAGTATCTGGATGGCTCGAAACACAAAGGAAAACAACAACGCCAGCGGGTAGGCCAGGGGAACAAACCAGGTTCTGGCGGTCGCCAGCCAGCCTTCCACGCGGGCGCGATCTACATAAAAATTTTCAACCTTCGATAAATCAAAACTTCGCGTCTCACGCTCGTTGCGCATGATGAGTTTGGATTTGGTTAACAGGAGAATATTAGTGGGTGCGGTATCCAGTATTTCGCTTTCGCCAGTCGTGTCGATAATTGCGAATGGTGTTCCCTGGTTGGGCTCTCTGATGTAGTACGGTGTCGGCACGTCGGTTGAGACCTTACCGTGTGAAATGGTGATGGCTGGAATCTGCTCGGTGACCTTTTTCGATTCAATGTCGACAAAACGGCCGAGTCTGAACTGCAGCTTAATCATGGCGGGAACCCATAGCACGGCGAGGATGACAAACAGATACAAGAGTCCAGTGCCGCGCCAGTATTGTCCCACGTCCCGGTAAAAAGATTTCGAAAAGAATGAGAACACCGGGGCGTGAAAAAAGGAGTAGCGTTTCATTTCTTTCTCCCTGGTCCGACGCATGGAGCGCCTGGTTGATTCGCCACCGTCAGTTGGTTCCTCTAACTACCTCGGGAATTCTAACAGAGCAGTCATATGTAGTCAGTACCCAGCCGGATTCGTTCGCCACCAGGAGTATTTTGATGAGGTATGTAGTAAACTCACCTCACAAATTGAAGTTTTCGGGGGAGCCGCGAGCGCGGCTGAGAGTCTGGACACTCGTAGTTGCCAATTGTCGATTGTCGGTTTGAGAACAACACTTTCCTAATCGGCAATCGCAAATCGGAAATCGGCAATAGTCCGGAGACCCCTTGAACCTGATACGGTTAGCACCGTCGAAGGGAGAAACAGGCACTAGTGACCGTTCCATCCCAGTTGTCGAGGTGGAACGGTTTTGTTTTGAAGTGCCTTAAATTCTTAAGTTGAGCCCGGTGATTGAAACGGCCCGACGAGCCAGCGAAGCTGGCGGTAGAGTGTAGCCCTTGTTGAAGCCAGGCGGAACCAGGCGCTCGGAGTTATAAAAAGAGTCAGAGCCCGCGGAAGCGGGCGACCTAAAGGAGTCTTGATGAGTACTGCAATCAAACCAGCAGAGAACGAAACCAGTCCAGTCAGCAACGACAAACCGTTACCCAATTCGCGCCGCGTCTATGTCGAAGGCAGGCAGCCCGGCGTGCGCGTTCCCTTCCGCGAGATATCACAAAACCAGACCCGCAACTTCGACAACTCGCTTGCAGACAACGCGCCGGTGCGGGTTTACGACACCAGCGGCCCATGGGGCGACGCAGCCGTCAAAGGCGACGTGCGTGAGGGACTGCCGTCGCTGCGTCGTCATTGGATTCTGTCGCGCGGGGATGTGGAAGAGTACCAGGGCCGGGACCTGCAACCGATTGATGATGGCTATCTGACTTTTGCTGCTGCACATCAGGCACGCCAAAAAGAGAAGGGCCGGCTGGAAGATTTTCCCGCGCTGCGCCGCACACCCTTGAGAGCAATGAAAGGTCGCTGCGTCACGCAGATGCATTACGCCCGCGAGGGCATCATCACCCCCGAAATGGAATTCATCGCCATCCGCGAAAATCTGGGCCGCTCCTGGGACCGC
>Ga0209798_10000609_pt1 | contig 21714 bp, 20 predicted proteins | sample DOMMetBare3Fresh_FD_187475 | JGI IMG/M metagenome (GOLD analysis project Ga0209798, IMG submission 187475) | Wetland sediment microbial communities from St. Louis River estuary, USA, under dissolved organic matter induced mercury methylation -... | ecosystem: Environmental > Aquatic >... | reverse complement strand
GGCGTGGCCGGCTTCGTGCCCGCGCAGGCGCAGCTCTCGCTGCGCATGTATGGGGCGCAGTCGCCAGCGAGCCAGAAGAATTGCCAGGACACCAACCTCGCCGTGCCATTCGGCCCGGCAAGTGCGAACGGCGGCCCGATCACGGCGGCGGCGGACGCCGCCAAGGCGCAAGGCTACACGCCGATCGCCTATTCGCTCGGACAAGCCGCGAACGATTTTCCCGCTGCCGCCAAGGAGCGCGTGATTGTGCTGGTGAGCGACGGCAAGGAGACCTGCCAGGGCGATCCGGTGGTGGCCGCGAAGGCGCTCACCGCCAAGGGCATCACGGTTCACACCGTGGGATTTGTCGTGGACACTGCCGCGCGCGGGCAGCTGCAAGCCATCGCGCGCGCCACCGGCGGGACCTATTTCGACGCGCCGGTCGGGCCGGAATTGCCTGACACGCTCAAGCAGGCGCTCAACGCCTGCAAGCAGCGCGTCGTCACCCTGCCGCCGCGCCCGCAGCCCGGGAAGTTGCGGACGACGTCCGCCGTTTATTCTCACGACATCATCAATTCGGAAACCGGCCAGAAGGTCTCGTATTTCGACCGTGTGCGCACCCAGGTCGATCTGCCGGCAGGCATCTATGAGGTGAAGTTCGGGCCGGCGAGCTGGAAGGGGATCGAGGTCCGCTCCGGCGAGACGACCACGATCGCGCCAGCGGAGCTGAGAGTCCAGGCCGGCAATCCCAGCGTGCATGTCAACGCCCGCGTCGTCGATTCCGAAACCGGCGAGAGGCATGGAACTTTCGACCCTGTGACGTCAAGGGTGACGCTGATGCCCGGCGTCTATGACCTGCAATTCCGCACGGCGGTGTGGCGCTTCGTCAAGGTCGACGGCGGCAAGATCACCACGCTCCGGCCAGCGGCGGTCATCCTCGCGGAAGGCTTGAAGTGGAAGGCGGCGCGGATCACGACGCAGGATGGCACGGAAGTCTTCCGCTTCGACGCGGTCACCTCGCGGGCGGCGCTGCCGCCGGGCGACTACATCGTCGATGTCGACGGCAACAAGATTCCCTTCCCGGCGACGGAAGGCGAAGTGCTGGAGATCAAGCCGCAGTAGCAGGAGAGCAGCATGACACGCCTCATTCGTTCCGGCCGGATCGGCGGGAGCGGAACCGAGACACGCTGTTGCCCGCGGACACCACGATCGCCGCCGCGCTCGCCATTAGCGGCGTGAGTTGCTTGGCTCCGATCGGCTCCGTCTCCGCGCAGACCCCGGGAACCGCAGGGCCGATCTCGCTTGTCATCCTAATAAGTCACTTCCGAATAGGCTTGCAGATATATACTTTTTTGCCATCGAGTGTTCCCCAATCGCATGTGCACGCTGATTTCGGATTGCAATGATCTATTGGCCTCTTCTTCGCTGAAGGCGGGTTTTTTTTCATCGGCGGGCTTTTCGTCGTCGGCGTGCCTCTTTGTGTCTCTGACGAGGCGAAATCCGTGATTCCGAGGGAAACTCCCACTGCGATTAACAGCGCAATACTGAACGCAAGAGTATGTGAAGTCGTCATCAACCTCTCCCCTGATGTCCAGACCGGTTCGTTGAACGGCTGGCGATCGCCGTGAGCAATGTCTCTCAGGGGGCCTGGCTCCGGTTCCTTCCGCACTAACTTGGCGACCTAGACTCCCTGCGGCTACCGCCATTATAGGCGAAGCCGGCTCGCGCTGCCTCACTCATTTGAGTGAGGCAGCAGGTAGTAAGTGTGATGCGTGAGGCAGCGACACGGGGCCAGCAGGCATACGGACGCCCCAAAAGGTTAACCCTGGATGCGCCCTAAAAGCTCGCGTCTTGAGCGGCAGGCTGCGCCCGGCTTGCCCATGGCCCGAAAGATCGCGTTCATCACGACCGGCGTGGCCACACGGATGATCGGCTCGCCGACGCCGCCCCCAGATGTCGTTGATCGGCTTTGGGTCAAAACCAACCGCGCCACGTTACTTTGCGGCAGCACGCGGCCGAAAGCGGAAGATATGCCTGCAGCGAGGGCCAGAGCGCGCCAACCTGCTCAGGCGCCGCCGAAGCCGAAGCGCCGCGTCCGCAGCCTTGCGCCCCACCGCACCCGCCACTCGCGCATGTTCTCGATCGCCATCAGCATGGCGGGCGTGACGATCAGCGTCAGCATGGTCGCGAAGCCGAGCCCGAACACGATCGCGGTCGAAAGCTGAATCCACCATTGCGTGGCCGGCGCGCCGACCACGACCTCGCGGGCGAGGAACTCGACATTCATCCCGAACGCAATCGGCAGCACGCCGAGGATCGCGGTCACCGCGGTGAGCACCACCGGGCGTGCGCGCTCGCGGCAGGTCTGGATGATGGCGTCGTAGGCGGCGACGCCCTCTCGGCGCAACCGGTCATAGGTGTCGATCAACACGATGTTGTTGTTGACGATCACGCCCGCGTTGGCGATCACGCCGATGCCGGCCATCACCACGCCGAACGCCTGCCCCATGATGAGCAGGCCGAGCAGGACCCCGAAGGTCGACATCACGACCGCGGTGAGCACCACGAACACGGATGTGAGCCGGTTGAACTGCGCGAGCAGGATCGCGAAGATCAGGAAGATCGCGGTGCCGAACGCCTTCATCAGGAACGCGCCCGCCTTCTCGCGCTCCTCGTCCTCGCCCTTGAGCTTGAAGGTGACGCCCGCGCCGAGATCGGCCTCGGCGAGGTCGCGCGCGATCTCCTGCTGCACCTTCGCGGTCTGGACGCCTTCGGCGACGTTCGCCGACACGGTGGTGACGCGGTTGGCGTTGACGCGATTGATGTAGCCCACGCGCTGCGCGGGCACGCGCTCGACGAAATTGCCGATCGGCACATGGCCGACCTGGGTCTGCACCCGCAGGTCGTCGATCTGGTCGAGGCTCCTGCGCTCGGGCGGGAAGCGCACCAGAATGTCGACCGACTTGTCGCTGTCGACCGGGCGATACTCGGTGGCCTTGAGGCCATTGGTCACGAGCTGGACCGCACTGCCCACGGTGTTCACGCCGGCGCCATACTTGGCGGCCTGCGACTTGTCGACCTCGATCCTCCAGTCGATACCGGGGAGCGGCTGGCCGTCGTCAAGGTCGCGGATGTCGCTGCGCGGCGCCAGCAGCGTCGCGACCTTGTTGGCCGCCGCCGGCAGCAGGGCAGGATCGATTGCGGCAAGCTGCACCTGGATCGGCTTGCCGGTCGGCGGCCCCGCGCGCGGCGCCGTCACCTCGACCAGGATGCCGGGGATGTCGGCGGTGCGCGTGCGCATCTCGTCCATGATCACGTGCGCGGGCGCCCGCGCGCGCCAGTCGTCGAACTCGAACTGGATGACCCCGATGGTGTCCTCGGTCAGTTCGCCCAGGCCACGCGGCTGCTCGCCAACGCGGGTGTAGACGGTCTTGAGACCTTGGAAGGCGAGCACACGCTTTTCGACCGCGGCCACCGCCGCGTTCTTCTCCTCGAGCGCCAGATTGCCGCGGCCGTGCACGATCACCTGGCCGAAGTCGGGCTCGACGTTGGGGAAGAACTCGACGCCGCGCCCGAGCTTGCCGTAGGCCATCTGCACCGAGACCAGGAGGAAGGCCGCCAGCGCCAATGTCGTGCCCGGATGGCGCAGCGCCAGGCGGACCGCACGCATATAAGGCCCGCGATCCTTGACCCGATCGTCGTGCGGCACTGCCGCGCTGGCGAGCAAAGCGAGCGGCCAGCGCGGCGACTTCTTAGTGCGCGCGCATAGCGCGTCGAAAAACGCGCGTAAACGCGCTGATGACACTCGCCCTGAACCGGGCTCGTCGGCGCGCGGCGAAGCTTTGCCGAGCAGCGCGCCGAGTGTTGGCGTGAAGAACAGCGCGACCGCAAGCGAGGCGGAGAGCGTCGCGATCAGGGTGATCGGCAGATATTTCATGAACTGCCCAACCACGCCGGGCCAGAACAGCAGCGGCGAGAATGCGGCGACGCGGGTTGCGGTCGCCGCGATCACCGGGCCCGCCATGCGCTTGGCGGCAAGCGCATAGGCCTCCTTCGGCGCCATGCCCTCCGCCATGCGCCGCTCGGCGAACTCGGAGACGATGATGGCGTCGTCGACCAGCATGCCGACCGCCAGGATGAGCGAGAACAGCACCACGATGTTGACGGTCAGTCCGGCCAGCTGAAGGCCGAGCACGCCGGCGAGGAAGGAGGCCGGGATCGCGATGCCGATGAACAGCGAGGCGCGGAAGCCGAGCGCGAACAGAATGATGACGACGACCAGCAGCACGCCGGTGACGACCGAGTTCTGCAGGTCGGACAGCATCTGCCGGATCACCTTCGACTTGTCCTGCGTGAAGGTGACGTGGACCGCTTCCGGCCACTGCTTCTGCAGCTGAGCGACAACGTACTTCACCGCATCGACGGTCTCGATCAGATTGGCGCCGGTGCGCTTCGACACCTCGATGGTCATGGCCGGGCGGCCGTTGACGCGGGTGATGGAGGTCGCGTCCTTGAAGGTCGGTTTGATCTGCGCGATGTCGAGGAGCGTCACCGCCGCGCTCGAGGAGGCGATCACCGGCACCTTGGTGATGTCCTGCGGCTTCTCGAACAGCGAGGGCACCTTGACGGCGAAACGGCCGCTCTGGCCTTCGAGCGCGCCGGCCGCGATCAGAGTGTTGAACGACTGGGTGAGCTGCCCGAGCTGGTCGAGGCCAATACCGTAGCTCTTCATCAGCGTCGGCTCGATGATGATCTCAACCGCCTCGTCGCGGGCGCCGCGCAGCTCCGCCGACAGGACGCCGGGCGCCTGCTCGATCGCATTCTTGGCGGCGCGCGCGATGCGCAACAGCGTGCGCTCAGGCACGTCGCCCGAGAGCCCGACGACCAGCACGGGATAGAGGGAAAGATTGACCTCGAGCACCTGCGGCTCGTCCACGTCACGCGGCAGATCGTGCTTGGCGATGTCGACCTTGGCGCGCACGTCGGCGAGCGCGGCCTTGGAATCGAAGCCCGCCTCGAACTCGAGCAGGACATAGCCGCCGCCCTCGAACGCGGTCGAGCGCATCTCCTTGACGTTGCCGACCGACTTGAGCTGGGTCTCGACCGGGCGTAGCAACAGCCGCTCGGAATCCTCCGGGCTGATGCCGCGCTGGGAGAGCTGCACGTAGATGATCGGAATCTTGACGTCCGGCTCCGCCTCCTTCGGGATCGTCACATAGGCGACGAGGCCCGCCACCAGCAGGAACAAGAGCGTCGCGATCGTCAGTCGCGCGTGCGAGATGGCGTAGTCGATGAGCTTGGACATCGGTTGACCTGCGTCTTGGGGCAACGAGGAGCGAATAGCGAATGGCGAGTAGCGAATCGGGAAGAAAGAGTCAGCGCCGCCGCATTCGCTACTCGCTACTCGCTACTCGCTACTCGCTACTCGCTACTCGCTACTCGCTACTCGCTACTCGCTACTCGCTACTCGCTACTCGCTCATTTCGTCGTTACGACCACATCGCTGGCCACAACTGTCTCGACTTTCTGCCCTTCGCGCACGAAGTCCTGCCCCTGCACAATCACGCGCGCGCCATCAGGGATTCCGGCGACCCACATGAAGGTCTGCTCGTCCTCGACCACGCGAACCGGCACGAACGCGACTACGCCCGCCTCGCCGACGGTGCGCACGCCAATGTCGCCGCTGGAGGAGATCGTCAGCCCCGAGCGCGGGATACGCGTCGCCGCGACCGCCGACTGCGTGAGGGAGACCTCCGCCGTGATGCCATCCGGAATGCTTCCATCCGCGTTCGGCAACTCGACCTCGACCCGATAGGTGCGCGTCGTCTGGCTCGCAGTCTTGGACACAAACCGGACCCTGCCACGGGCGATCTCGCCGGTAATGAGGCGCACCTCGGCCTGTTCGCCGACTTTGAGGCCGGCCAGCTTGCGCTCGGCGACCTCGACCACGGCCAGCATCGGATCGAGCGAAACGAGCTGTGCGAGCTCGCGCCCCTGGAAGGAGAACGCAGCCTGCCCGACCTCGACCGACACCTCGCTGACGACGCCGGACCACGGCGCTCGGACAACGCCGCGGTCGCGCTCGGCTTCGGCCGCCGCCAGCGCCGCCTCCGCCGCCTTGAGCTGGGCTTCCAGATTGACAAGATCGAGCCGCGGGGAGGCACCTGACGCAATCAGGGGGCGCTTGGCCTCGAGCTCGGTGCGCCGCTGCGTCACCAGCGACTGCGCCTGCGCGACCTGGGCTGCGCGCGCGTCGTCGGAGAGCACCGCGATGACGTCGCCCTGCTTGACCCAGGTGCCGCGCTTGACGTTGAGCTCGGTCAACACGCCGCCGGTGCGCGCCGTGACCATGACGCGCTTGTCGGCCTCGGTGCGGCCCGACATGGTGAGGCGGCGGCTGTGCTGCTCCACGTTGGTCGACATGACCGCGACGCGGAACGGTTTCTTGGCCTCGCCTTCGCCAGTTCGAATGGCCGCACGGCTCTCCGCGCTTTCGTGCGGCATGAAATGCCCGGACGCGATCCAGAGCGCGGCAGCAGCAACCAAGCCGACGGCGGTGATGCGGCTCCCTTTCATCGGGGTGTCTCCTTGGGCGCGGGCTGCGGACGGCTGCGCAACATGTGGCGCGCGATGTCCATGAAGATCGGAATGACGGATGCGGGATCGAAGCCGGGGTCGAGGGCACGCCGCCACCAGACGCCGTCCGCGATGATCATCAGCATGGTGACCACACCCTCGAGATCGACATCGGCCGGGACATCACCGCGTTCCGCCGCCGCGCCAAGGAGGTCCAAAATCCACTTCTTCACGTCGGCGTCGAAGGAGCGGGAGATGCGGGCGATCTCGGGATTGCGGCGCGCCTCCGACATCACCTCGGTGCACAGCAGCACCTGCTCGGTCGGCCGCACCGCGAAGTGATGGTGGGCCATGCCTTCGAGCACCGCGAACAGGCCATGCGAGAGGTCGGCGCTGGCGAACTGCTGCCCGACTTCGGCCCGGTCGCGCTCGGCGATGCCCGCAATCAGGGCCTCCTTCGACGGGAAGTAGCGATAAAGGTTGCCCGGGCTCATGTCGGCCTCGGCGCAGATGTCCTGGATGGAGGCGCCATGGAAGCCCGAGCGCACGAAGCAGCGCTGGGCCGCCGCCAGGATCTCGGCGCGGCGGTCGGACTGGGCCTGCACGTTGGGACGGCGCATCGAGGTGACAGCTCCAGAGTATTGCGGTGCGGTAAATGAGAATGAACGTTCACTCTCAATATGGGGAGCGTCTGGCCCTGTCAACCGGAACAACCAGCACACGGTTGGCCCTGTCATTATGCGAAGAGTGAGTTGGACGACGGGGTCAAAAGGTTCATCTGCCGGTCGCGCCACCGCCGGACGCGACGCGAGACTTCGGCGCTAGTCCGACAGCATCACGGAGCACCTTTCGAAGGCTCCGGCGCCCGAGCCGTCGGACGAATACGACCAATTGCCAAACATTCGCGCCGCCACTGCTAGGTTTCGCAAGATGAAATCTTTGTAATGCGATCTTGTCGCAGCGATATTCAGTCCGCATTCATGCGGAAAGCTCGAACATCGCCTGCAATGAGTTGGTAGCGCAATGCGCTCCCGCAGGGATCAACGCAGGTGCGCATGGAGGATGGACATGGTTCGAACTTGGTTAGCCGCAAGCGCCCTGTTGGCAGTGGCGGCCTTCACCGTCTCGGCGACCGACGCCGGCGCCCGGGACAATCACCGCGACCACCGCAACGCCCACGTCAACTATGGCAGGGCTCCGCACGTCAACAGCGGACCCGCGGCACGTCACATCGAGCGCGTGCCGAGCTACCGATCCGGTGGGCAGCCGCGGGTCCACTTGCAGCCGCGGGTCCACTTGCAGCCGCAGGTCCACTTGCAGCCGCAGGTCCGCTTCCAGGGTAGCCATAACGGCGGCTTCAGCGGCAACGGCCGCTACAACGGCGGCTTTAACGGCGGCGGCGTGCGACATGTCGAGCGTCACCACCGCTTCCGCGCTCCGGTCGCCAACTTCGCCATCCCGCATGTCTATGAGCAGAACTACTATGCGGATGACGAGTGCTATGTGTGGCAGCCGGCCATGACGCCGCTGGGCTGGCGCTACATCTGGATGAACGTCTGCGAAGACTGATCGCGGCCGCCCAGACACCAGCCGCGCGACCCGCCGGGCCCCCCGGCGGGTCTTGCCGCTAATGAAACTCTGGCAACAGCGCCTGTAGCTCTGGCAACACCGCTTGCGCCTTCATCACTCTGCGGCCAATTTCACCACCACGGGGAACCTATATGATCTATGTGGTGGCAATCCTGATCGCGTCGTTCGGCGGCTGGTGGGTGGCCGCAACCGACGCGCTGTTTCGCGTCGGCGAACGGCCCGGCCTGTTCGCCGGCACGGCGGGCATGGTGCTGCTCCTGGCGGCGACCGCCGGGGGTGGCTTGCTGCTGGCCGGGGGCGCCATCTGGATTGTGCAGATCGCGTCATCCGCCTCGGTCGCCGTCATCATCGGCATTTTCGGCTTCTTGGGGGCTAAGGCCTCCAACATGCTCAACGTCACGGCGGCCGGGGCCGCCAACCGCATGCTGGTCGGGCTCCTCGGCCTGACCGTCCTATACGGAATCGCCTGGTCGGTCTTCCCGCCATCGTGAAGGCCAAAAAAGCCCGGAATCCCCCTTCGCAGATGGACTCTTGTGGGGCTTTCTGGTACAGCCCCGCGCCATGGTGCTTCGCTCGGCGGCATTGCGCCGGCGCGTTGCCGCAACCCACAACCTACGAACCCTACCGAAGAGGTATGCCGCGTGCAGGTTCTCGTCCGGGACAATAACGTTGACCAGGCCCTCAAGGCGCTCAAGAAGAAGATGCAGCGCGAGGGGATTTTCCGCGAGATGAAGCTCCGCGGCCATTATGAAAAGCCATCAGAGAAGAAGGCCCGGGAGAAGGCGGAGGCGATCCGTCGCGCCCGCAAGCTCGCCCGCAAGCGCATGCAGCGCGAGGGGCTCCTGCCGATGAAGCCGAAGCCCACCCCCGGTGGCCCCGGCGCCAGCGGCGGACGTCCCGGTGCTCCCCGGCGGCCGAGCTTCTAGGTCGAGGCTGCAAGCGCCTTCCGTATGTTGCACGCGGGCCGCAGGGCCCGCGTTGTCGTTTAGCGCATGTCCCGGTAGCGCATGTCCCGGAAAAGTGGGGACCGGTTTTCCGACAAGGACATGCGCAACTCAAAAAGGATCGAGAGCGCCTTGTTGCCCGACTCGACCGACCTATACTGATCTCCTGCTCCTGCATGGCACCCAACTCCTGCATGGCACCGAAGGCATGTCCGACCCGCTCGCACCCGCTCGCGCCGGCGCTTCCCCTGAAGCGATCATGGCCCATTACGACACGGGCAACGAGTTCTTCCGGCTCTGGATCGGACCGGATCTGATCTATTCCTGCGCGCTGTTCGACGAGGGCGACGACCTCGCCCGTGCGCAGACCCGCAAGCTCGACCACCATATCGAGGCCGCCGGAGCAGCGGGCGCCGCGCGCGTCCTCGAGATTGGCTGCGGCTGGGGCGCGCTGATGCGCCGGCTGGTCACCCACTGGGGCGTCAAGCAGGTCGTCGGCCTGACGCTCAGCCCCGCGCAGGCGCGCTGGATCAATGAGCATCCCACGCCCGGCGTCGAGGTGCGGATCGAGGACTGGCGCGATCATAAGGCTGAGCGGCCTTACGACTCGGTGATCTCGGTGGCCGCGTTCGAGGCATTCGTCCATCGCGGCATGGAGCCGTCCGCCAAGATGGCTGCCTACCGCGAGTTCTTCGATTTCTGCCACCGCATGCTGGCCGACGAGGGCCGGCTGTCGATCCAAACCATCGCGTATGTGAAGCCCTCGACCTACGTGCCGGCGCTGATCACCGACAAGATATTTCCCGAGAGCGAGTTGCCGCTGATCTGGGAGCCCATCGCGGCTGCGGAAGAGAAGTTCGAGCTCTTGGCGCTGCGCAACGACTCCGACCACTATTATCGAACGCTGCGCATCTGGGACGACAACCTCGCCGCCTGTCACGACCAGGCGGTGGCGCTGGTCGGCGAGCCGACCGTGAAGGATTTTCGCCAGTACCTGCGCATCTCGGCCTCGGGCTTCAAGCGCGGCCACATCTGCCTGTTGCGCATGAGCTTCCGGAAGCGGTGATGCGGCAGGCGTGTTGAGTGGCGTCACCCGCCGCTCACTCGAACCGCTCCGCCAGGAACGCCTTCGCGGCCTCGACGGTGCGCATGCCGAGGTCCTCGTGTCCGGCCCCGGCGATCCGCAGAAAGCGCTTGGGCGCCGTGACGAGCGCGTAGAGCCGTTCGCCGGATTCAATCGGCACCACGTCGTCGCGCTCGCCATGCACGATCAGCACCGGCGCCGTGACGTTGCGGATGCGCAGATCGGAGCGGAACTGGTCTTTCATCAACCAGCGCACAGGCATGAACGGATAAGCCGAGCCGGCGATAGCAGCGGCCGACAAGAAGGGCGCTTCGAGCACGAGCCGCGTCACCGGTTTCTCGACCGCGACCGCGATCGCGAGTGCGCCGCCGAGCGACTCGCCCCAGAGCACGAACCGGGCCGCCGGATAGCGCGCCGCCGCGAATGCGTAGGCTGCGCGCGCATCCTCGATCAGGCCGTCCTCGCTCGGCCGGCCGCTCGATCCGCCATAGCCGCGATAGCTCAGCGCAACGAGCCCGGTGCCATCCTGCGTGAGCGCGCGGTAGCGGTCGACCCGGTAGCGCAGCGCGCCGCCATTGCCGTGGAAATAGAGCACGATCGCCTGATTTCCGCGTGGTGCGATGTGCCAGGCGATCAGGCGCTCGCCGTCGGCGGTTTCGAGCACGACCTCCTCGGCCTCGGGCAGGCCGGCCTGCGCGGGCGCGGTGCGCACCGTCTCGGGAAAATACATCATCGCGCGCTGCGCCAGGTACATCACCGCCACGAGGGCGAGATAGATCGACGCCCCGACGAGCAGCAGCGTCCTCAGGGTGGCCACGGCGCGAGGCGATCAGTAGCGCCAGCCGTGCGGCCGCTGCCGATAGTATTGCGCCCACTCATAATACGGATTGGGAATGCAGGTGCCGCCGACGCCCCTGGCGGTGACGAGGCACTGCTGGAGCGTGTGATAGCTGCACTCCATCATCCCGCCGGTGACATCATTTCCCTGATTGCACCACTCCGGCGGGCCGGCGCGGCGATGATGCGGGCCGGGCCGCCCACCGTCGGCGGCCGCCGCAGCGGTTACGGAGATCAGTAGCGCAACACATCCGATGGTCAGGACCTTCATCGACGCCTCCTCATGATTGCCGAGCCGCGCCAATCCTCAGCGCCGCCTCGTCGCTTCTTGAATCTCCCGCGCCCATTTCGTCTCCACCGCCTTGCGCCGCTCCGGGCTCGCGGACGCGACCTCGGGGAACTCATGCCGCCAGTCCCACGGCCGGCAGGCATTCACGATCGCGCGCGTGTTCTCCCACGGCGGTGTGCGCAGCATCGGATCGAGCGGCGTCGACCAGGCGCGCTTGATGTATTCGATATCGGCGACCGGATCGCAACGCGTCGACATCGCCCAGATCACGTCGTCCAGATTGGACGGGTCGATGTCGCTGTCCACCACCACGATCCAGCGCCCCGCGTAGTTGCCGGAGTGACAGCCTGCGACCAGCATGCCGGCCTGCTGGGCATGGCCCGGATGCTGCTGCTCGATCGCCACCACGATGAACATGCGGATTGCGCCGGCTTCGTGGCACCACACGCCCGTGACGCCGTTGAGGCCGGCGCTCTCGATCTCGTCCCAGATCATGCCGGACTGCACGATGCACTTGGCAAACGACACGTCGGTCGGCGGCCGCATCGGCGATGCCATGGTGAGAATCGGATCGTTGCGGTGATAGACGCGGCGCACGCGCACGATCGGCTCGTCGCGCACGTGGCTGGCGTAGTAGCCGGTGAACTCGCCGAACGGGCCCTCAGGCTTGGTCTCGTTGGGCAGGAACTCGCCCTCGAAGGCGATCTCGGCGCGCGCCGGCATCGGCAGGCCGTGGAGCTCGCTCGCGATCGTCTCATAGGGCTTGCCGCGATGGCCGCCCGCATAGGCGTACTCGGTGACGCCATGCTTGATCTCATGGCTGCCGGCCAGGAACAACACCGGGTCGAGCCCGCAGCACACCACCACCGGACACGGCTCGTTCTTCTTGAAGTATTTCTCGCGAATGAGCCGGCCGTGCTTGCCGGGCGAAATCCACACGCCCGCGGTGTTGCGATCGTGCGCCACCACCCGGTAGGTGCCGAGATTGACCCAGCCGGTGTCGGGATCGCGCATGATCACGCCGCAGTAGGTGCCGATATAGCGGCCGCCGTCCTTCTCGTGGATCATCGGCACCGGGAACTTGAACAAATCGACGGCGTCGTCGCGGTCGACGTTTTCAAGCAGCGGGCCGTCCTTGACCGCCACCGGCGGGATCAGCTTGAAATTGCTCTTCATGCGGTCGCGATAGGCCTTCACCAGCACGGTCGGATCGTCGGTGCCTTCGAAACCGAACGCATAGGCGAGCCGCCGGCAGGTGTTGTGCAGGCCCGACACGATCCGCATCCCGGCCGGATAGCCCTTGATCTGGTCGAACAGGACGGCAGGCGCCCGGCCGGGGTTGGAATGCGCGAAGACCTCGGCCAGCACGCCGATCTCCAGGTCCCAGTCGGCGCCGTTGATGCGCGCCAGTTCCCCAATGCTGTCGGCATAGTCGACGATGTCGCGGACGTCGGGCTCGCGCTCGTTCGATCCGTCACGGGCGGCACGAGGTTCCGGGCTCAGCATAGTGTCGATCTTTCCATTGGTGCGACGGCCATCGGCCGCATTGACGCGCGCGCCAACATACCACACCGTGGCGAAAGTCATGTCGGTGAGGGACGCGAGGAGGATCGTTAATGGCAGGCCGAATTCCCATGGCTCTCGCGCTGGTCGCAGCGCTGGGCTTCGCGGCCGCGCCGGGCCAGGCGCAGACCACGGTCCGGGTCGCCTCCGCCGGCATCGCGAGCGACGTCGGATTCTTCCTCGCCCTCAAGAAGGGTTACTTCCGCGACGAGGGTCTCACCATTGAGCTCACCCAGATGGCCAATGCGCCGCAGATGATCGGGCCGCTCGGCATGGGCCAGCTCGACGTCGGCGCCGGCACGGTCGCGGCGAGCCTCTACAACGCGGTGGCCCAGAACATCGCGATCCGCGCCGTCGCCGACAAAGGCTCGATGCGCAAGGGCTATGGCTTCTCGGGCCTCCTGGTGCGCAAGGACCTGGTCGACAGCGGACGCTACAAGACCTACGCCGACCTCAAAGGCATGAAGCTCGCGGTCGGCACCTTCGGCAGCGCCAATGCGTCGGCCATGAACGAGGCGCTCAAGAAGGGCGGGCTCAAGTGGTCGGACGCCGCCAGCATCGTGGCGCTCGTGTTCCCGCAGCACATCATTGCCTACCAGAACAAGGCGATCGACGCGAGCATGACCAACGAGCCGACCTCGACCACCGCGGTGCAGACCGGGCTCGCGGTCCGCATCGCCGGCAACGACGAGATCTATCCGGCGCAGCAGACGGCGGTCGTGCTCTATTCCGAGATCTTCGCGCGCCAGAAACCGCAGATTGCGCACAAGTTCATGCGCGCCTATGTGCGCGCCGTGCGCGACTACAATGACGCGCTGCGGGACGGACATATCGCGGGGCCCAATGCCGATGAGGTGATCGCGACCCTCACCGAGCACACATTCATCAAGGACCCGGCTATCCATCGCTCGATCACGCCGGCCGCGATCGATCCGGACGGTCGCATGAACATGGACGGGCTGCGCAACGACCTGCAGTTCTTCAAGGAGCTGAAGCTCCTGCAGGATCCCGCCATCACGGTCGATCGCATCATCGACACGTCGTTCGTGGAGAAAGCTGTGCAGGAGCTTGGGCCCTACCGGCCGCGTAATTGATAAGCAATGCGGTTGTAGGGTGGGCAAAGGCGGAAGCACCGCCTCACCACTCAGGAATCCTATCTTGCGCCGTGCCCACGCAATGTTGCAATGGCACTTGCAACGCGTGGGCACGGCGCACGATGGGATTTGCCAGACAGAAAGGTCGTGCAAACGCCTTTGCCCACCCTACGCGGCGCGGACGAAGACAACGGAGATCGAGCTAACTATCCGCCCTTGACCGGATATACGCCCAGATCTGATCGATCTCGTCGGCGCTGAGCACGCCGGCCCACGGCGGCATCTGCCCTTTGCCGTCCTTGACCGACTGCTCGAACCGCTCGCGCTCGTTCGGCTTGAGCTGCAACAAATCGAACGCCGCACCGGTGTTGCGCAGCCGCTCGCCGTGACAGGTCGAGCAATGCATGTCGTAGACCTCGGCCCCGGCCTCGATCTTGGCGCGGTCCTGCGCCAGGGCCGGCACGGTCAAGAGCGCCGCGACGAGGACGCCCATTGTCAGACGATTAAGCATGCACGCACATCCCAAATTGCCCAAGGCAAAGTGTAACAGGTTTCGAGCGAAAAAGCCTCCCGCCCAGGGGCGGGAGGCTTGATCATCCTCGCTTGCTCATCCTCGCTTGCCCGATCTGCCTATGGCAGCGCGAACACGACGACCGAATTATGCCCGCGCACCGCCTTGGGCATGGCGCCCTTGGTGACCGCGAGCGGCCCGCCGGTGACCGACTGGCCTTCGCCGGTGTTGACCAGGACGTACTGCTTACCGTTCACCGAATAGGTGATCGTGCTGGTCATGATCATGCCACCAAGCACGGTCTCCCACAGGATCTTGCCGGTCTCGGCATCGAGCGCGCGGAAGCGGCGGTTGAGGTCGCCCCAGAACACCAGGTCTCCGGCGGTGACCAGCGACGAGCCGTTGGTGCCCTGCGGCTGCGAATGAAGTATCTTCATCTCGCCGGTGGCGATATCGATCTTGGCGAGGTTCGTGTATTTTTTCGGATCGCTGCCGGGCCGCATCACGCCCACCCGCTCCCCGTAGCCGGTCTTGGTCTTGAGGTCGGCGACCATGGAGAGGCACTGGTCGTGGAACGGCACGTACACCGAGTTGGTCTTGGGACTGTAGGCGATCGACCACAGGCCGCGCGTGTTGTGGTAGCAGCCGACGATCTTGTCGCCGTCCTTCTTGAACAGCTTGTCCGGATTGACCCGCGTCTGGCCGGTCTTGAGATCGATATCGTTCATGTTGATGTTGGGGTCGTCATAGGGGAACGGATTCGCCCACAGGAAGCGGCCGGTCTCCTGGTCGATCACGAACATGCCGCCGCCCTCGCCCACCGTCACCAGCACCTCACGCTCCTCGTTGCGCGGCAGCGCGGAGGAGATCCATTTCACGTGCTTGGGATCAGGGTTCAGGCGCGTCTTCACCTGGATGCGTTCCTGGTTGTGATCCGCGTCCCAGTCGTCGCCCGGCAGTTCCTGGTAGTACCAGGCGAGCTTGCCGGTGTTAATGTCGAGCGCAACCGTGGAGTTGCTGTAGAGGTTGGCCGGCGCCGTCAGCGACACCGCGTCGTAGCGGCCGTGCCGCGTCAGGCGCGTGTACGGGTTCGGGTTGGCAATGCCCCAATAGATCAGCTTGCGCTTGGCATCGTAGGAGCCGGGCAGACCCCAAGGGCCAGCCGCGCGCTGGTCCACTGGCATGTCGGCCCAGGTGTCGCCGCCGGGCTCGCCCGGCGCTGCGGTCGAGTAGAACTTCCACAGCTCCTTGCCGGTCTTGGCATCATGCGCCGCGATGAAGCAGTTCTCACGCTTGCTCTGCTCGCAGGTCCGGCTGGTGATCACCTTGCCATCGGCGACGAGCATGCCGCCCGCGGTCTGGCCGCCATTGTCGACCTTAGTCTCCCAGCGGACCCGGCCGGTCTTGGCGTCGAGCGCGACCAGGACGCCGTCCGGGGCGGCGAGATAGACCATGTCCTCGTAGATGCCGATGTTCTTGTTGCGCGCCAGCTGGGGCCGGACCGATTGCGGATAGTCGCGCTGATATTCCCAGATCAGGTCGCCATTGGTGCCATCGACCGCCTGCACGCCGGCGCCCGGCACGAACATGTAGATGATGCCCTGGTAGACCACCGGCGTCGTTTCCTGGGTGCCGGCCGGCAGCCCGCGTGTCCAGGCCATGCGAAGCTGCCCGACATTGCTCTTGTTGATCTGATCGAGCGGGCTGAAGCGGTGCTGGTCGAATGTGCGGTTGATCATCAACCAATCGCCGGGATCCGGATTGGCCAGCACGGCGTCGGTCACCGGCCGGAACGCCGGGGCCTGCGCCAGCAGCGCAGGGGTGAAGGGCACCGCCGCAAAGGCGCCGAGGATCGCGGCCGCCGCGTAGTATCGAGCCCTGATCATGTGTCTCCTCCCTTTGGTTATTCGATTGCCACTCCGGCCCTGCCGGTGGCAATTCCAGCGAAAACTTGAGCAAAAGCCCAGAGGATTGGCAAGGGCATCGAGGCGTAGAAAAGGGGTGCCCTGTCATGTCGGGAAACGCCCCATGGCCATTCTGCCCGTATGGTGGCGGGCAAATTAAGCGCGGGCAAATGCCGCAGCCACGTGGTCCGGTCGGGCGCCCTCTCGACCGTGGCGTCGCAATCAGCGCCAGTTGTCCCAACGCCCGTCGTCGTATTGCTGGCGCTGCGGCCTGCCGGCATTGCGCTTCTGCTTCTGCTGTTGTTGCTGGCGCTGCCACAGCAGCATGTTGTTCTCGATGCACGAGCCGCCCTGCCCCGAGGCCGTCGCCATGCACTGCTGGAAGCTGTCGAAGCCGCACCAGCCCGGCCCGGTGAAGCCGGAACGCAGGCACCACGGCCGGTTCTGGGCTCCGCTCGTCTCGATGCCGGCCGCCAAGACCGCCGTGAGGACGGCAAATCCGATCACTAGTCGCATGTGAACCTCCTCTGCCCCGTCGCCGGGGCTGGCAACCCGCGGCGCCAATATGACCTTCAATCGTGGAGACATTGACGACGGTTCACGCGGGCTTCAGTTCAATTTGCCGTGTAGCCGGCCGTCTCGTAAGCTTCGGCATGGGCCAAGACGAACTCGTCATCGCTGTCCGCATCCTGATCGCGCTCGTGCTCGGCGGCCTGATCGGCATGGAGCGCACGTTTCACGGGCGGCCCGCCGGCTTTCGCACTCATGCGCTGGTTTGCCTCGCCTCCGCGCTTCTGATGATCGCAACAGTTTACCAAAGTCGCTGGGTGACCGAGGCGGCCGTCGGCACCATCGGCACCGACCCGACCCGCATGGCGCAGGGCATCATGACCGGAATCGGGTTTCTCGGCGCCGGCGTGATCTTCAAGGAAGGCCTCACCGTGCGCGGCCTTACCACCGCGGCATCGATCTGGGTGACTGCCGCGATCGGCATCCTGGTCGGGATCGGTTTTCACTTCCTCGCCGTGCTTGGCGCTGCAGCCACGTTGGCGGTCCTGTCGCTGTTCCTCGTCCTCGAGCGCAAGCTTCCGGCCGAGTTTTACATGTATCACGTGCTGTGCTTCGCGGGCGATGCAGTGATGAGGGAGGACGAGTTGCGCAAGCTCGTCGCCGGTCACGGATTTGCGATCACGCATCTTGCCCACCGCATGCGCTATGGCGGCAAGCAGTTCGAATACCGCATGACGCTGCACAGCCGCGACCCGAAAAATGCCGAGGCGCTATCGCAGCACCTGCGCACGCTTCCCGGCGTGATCGAATTTCAGATTTCGCCCACGGGGGATTGAGAAGTACGCTCATTCCGGCTCGATGCCGACTTCCTTGATCAGACCGGTCCATTTCGTGAGCTCGGACTTCACGTAGTCCTCGAACTCTTTGGGTCCGCTGAAAAAGACCTCGACGCCCGCGCTGCTCATACGCTCCTTGACCTCGGGCCGCCCGAGCATCTTTTCAAGCTCGCCGGCAAGGCGCGTCGCGATCGGCGGCGGCAGGTTGGCGGGCGCGAACAGGCCGGCCCAGGCCAGGAGGTCGAAGCTCGGCAGCACCGTCTCGTGCAGCGTCGGCACATCCGGCAAGGTCGCGCTACGCTCGCGGGTGAGCACCGCAAGCGGGCGGATCTTCTGCGCCTTGACCTGCGGCAGCGCGACGCCGAAATCCGGAATCATCGCCGGGATGTGACCCGCAATAAGGTCGGTCATGGCGGCCGGGTTGCTGCGATAGGCCACACGAACCACGTCGATGCCGGTGCGCCGCTTCAAGGCTTCCCCGGTGATGTGGCCGGTGCTGTTGCCATGCGCATAGCTGAGCTTGCCGGGGTTCGCCTTGGCGTAGGCGACAAACTCCTGCATCGACTTGATCGGCTGGTCCGGGTGGACGGCAATCAGCGACGGAAAACTGCCGATGCGGGCGACCGCCGTGAAATCCTTGATCGGATCATAAGGCACCGACTTGAACAGGCCGGGCGCCGCCGAGTGCGTCGAGTTGGTGGTGATCAGGAGCGTATAGCCGTCGGGAGCCGCGCGCGCGACCGCATTGGCCGCCAGCAGACCACCGGCGCCGGCGCGATTTTCCACCACGAACGACTGCCCCAGCGTGTCCTGTAGGTGCTGCGCGATGGCGCGCGCGGTCGCGTCGGTGACGCTGCCGGCCGCAAACGGCGTAATGATAGTGACCGGGCGCGACGGGTAGGTTTGCGCCGTGGCTGGGGCCGCCGACAACACCAGCAGCATCAAGCCCGTCACGCCATACAAAACCGATCCGAAAAGCACCCTCGCCATCGCCAAGCTCCCCCAACTTCACGCAATCGCGTTAGTTAAGCATCCAATCGAGCGGCGACGCCAGCCGGCACGACGCGTAGTCGACGTGCAGAACCCGGCGATGCGAAACGGCACGCGCGCGAGCCGATCGATGGATGGCCAACGCATGCATGACGAGGACATCCCCGGCCTTGCCGGTGCCGACGAAGATTTCAGACCTGCGGACGACGTCTGCCAGCTCCTTGCCAGGAACAAGCCCATGGGCATGTGACCCGAGAGCGTCCTCCAATGGCCCATTGTCATCATCGCAATCATCAACGAACAAGCGCACGGTCAGCATGCTCTGCAGCACGGCGATTGGTGGCTCGACATGGACAACGCCATCCTTGACCGTCCAGGGACCTTATCCGTCGGTGTCGATCCGCTGCTTGACCGCGATCGTCCGATCTTGATGCCACGGCACCGCCCAGTTCGATTCCGGAGTCTTGTCGAAGAACAGAACGCGCGCAGGCCTCGCGACACCGCCCATGCCCTCCCTAGCGAGCGCCCGCAGCGGACCTTGGATCACATCCATGATGTCCGAACTGAGATCGAAGCAACGCGCGCCCGCGCGATCCGTTTGAATTCCAATGAAGCAAGAGCGCAGTCGGCTCACCGCATCGCTTGGTACAACATTGCCGCGGACCGTGACGCCATCGCGATCGAGGGAAGCGCGGAAAATCATGACATTGCCACGAATACGCTCGGACATCGACTGACGAAACAAATCGGCAAGTGGCGTCTCCGCCGTCCCGGCGGAAGGCGCTCATCACGAACGCCCGGCAACCTTTCTCGAAACCACGACCGCGACCAGGCCCAGGACAGCGAGGACAATGCCGTAATAGGCCCACGGCATGTCGTTGACCATGAAACTGCTGCTCGGATAGGGGAAATAGCCAGTGCCTTGCCCGATCCAGACGAGCCCGATCAAGATGGCGACAACACCGACGGCCAGCAATAATCTTCTCATCGCCCTGCGCGCTCCTGATCTCAAACGACGGTCACAGCGCCTTGACGATGCTCTCCGACATCTTCTTGGCGTCGCGCAACCACTAATCTAACGCCCCCGCAGGAAGCTCCGCCAGCTTCGCAAGGTGGCGGAGAAGTCCCGGCTTGAGGGGTTTGTTACCGTGAATGGGAATCGATAACCGCACCGCGCTTCCTGCCCTACCATAGATATGATGGCTGCCGTGGACGCGCAGAAGACTCCAGCCGTGACGCTCGACGAGACGCGCAAACTCGCGTCCCGACACCGTCCTCATACCGCAATTTCCAGAACACGCTCCTTCCCGCCAGCTTTGGGCTCAGCAATGTCAACCGACAGGCAGCCTTCGATCGCCTCGTAAAGATTCGTCAGCAATTCTTCAAAGGTTTCGCCCTGGGTCGCGCAGCCCGGGATGGCGGGCACCTCGGCCCAATACCCACCCTCTTCAGCCTCGTGGACAACGACTTTGATCTTCATGGCTTACCTCGGCTTCGATCCAGATATCTACGCCTCCGCAGCCTCGGCGCAAGGGGCACCATGAGTCAATGGCAGGGCGCCCCAAGTCTCAAATCATTCAAGTTTCAAATCATTGCGGTTAAGGGAGCCTTTAAATGTCAAAGCGCCTTGACGATGCTCTCCGCCATCTTCTTGGCGTCGCCCAGAAGCATCATCGTGTTGTCGCGGTAGAACAGCGGATTGTCGATGCCGGCATAGCCCGAGGCGAGCGAGCGCTTGATGAACATCACGGTTCCGGCTTTCCACACCTGCAGCACCGGCATGCCATAGATCGGGGAGGTCTTGTCCTCCTCGGCGGCCGGATTGGTCACGTCGTTGGCGCCGATCACGAAGGCGATGTCGGCCTGCGCGAACTCGGAATTGATGTCCTCGAGCTCGAACACCTCGTCGTAGGGCACGTTGGCCTCGGCGAGCAGCACGTTCATGTGGCCGGGCATGCGGCCGGCGACCGGATGGATGGCGTATTTGACCTCGACGCCTTCTTTCTTGAGGCGGTCAGCCATCTCGCGCAGCGCGTGCTGCGCCTGCGCCACCGCCATGCCGTAGCCGGGCACGACGATCACCTTGCTGGCGTTCTTCATGATGTAGGCGGCGTCCTCGGCCGAGCCGATCTTGACCGGGCGCTGCTCCTTGCCCGCCGCCGGGCCCGCGACCTCGCCGCCGAAGCCGCCGAGGATCACCGAGATGAAGCTGCGGTTCATGCCCTTGCACATGATGTAGGACAGGATCGCGCCGGAGGAGCCGACAAGCGCGCCGGTGATGATCAGCGCCGAATTGCCGAGCGTGAACCCGATGCCGGCCGCCGCCCAGCCCGAATAGGAGTTGAGCATCGAGATCACGACCGGCATGTCGGCGCCGCCGATCGGGATGATGATCAAGACCCCGAACGCGAAGGAGGCGAGCGCGAGCAGCCAGAACGCGGCGTAGCTTTCGGTGCGCGCGAACCACACGACCAGGAGCACGATCGCGGCGGCGAGCGCGATGTTGATCGCATGGCGCAGCGGCAGGATGATCGGCGCCCCGCTCATGCGGCCGGAGAGCTTGAGGAACGCGATCACGGAGCCCGTGAAGGTGACGGCGCCGATCGCGACGCCGAGCGACATCTCGATCAGGCTCGCGCCGTGGAGATGGCCGACGGTGCCGATGTCGAAGGCCGCGGGTGCATAGAGCGCGCCGGCCGCGACCAGCACGGCCGCCATGCCGACCAGCGAGTGGAAGGCGGCGACCAGCTCCGGCATCATGGTCATCGGCACCCGGCGTGCGATCACCGCGCCGATGCCGCCGCCGATCCCGACCCCGAGCACGACCAGCACCCAGGCCCCAATGCCGGCGGGCGGATGCGAGGCGAGCGTGGTGACAATCGCAATCGTCATGCCGATGATGCCGAACAGGTTGCCCTGCCGGCTCGTTGCCGGGCTCGACAGCCCGCGCAGCGCCAGGATGAACAGGACGCCGGCGACGAGATAGAGCAGCGCGGTGAGATCGGCG
>Ga0209798_10000608_pt1 | contig 21721 bp, 16 predicted proteins | sample DOMMetBare3Fresh_FD_187475 | JGI IMG/M metagenome (GOLD analysis project Ga0209798, IMG submission 187475) | Wetland sediment microbial communities from St. Louis River estuary, USA, under dissolved organic matter induced mercury methylation -... | ecosystem: Environmental > Aquatic >... | reverse complement strand
GGCCATCACCAAAATGACGACAAGCGGTGGCAGCGGACAATTGTATTTTCCTTTTCTTGATAACATAGTAAAAGGAAAAATGACATTGGCGGATATTGATGCAGTAAGAAATGATTCCATTCAATATTATCAACTGCTTGTAAAAACACATCTTGATTACACAGAAAGATTATTGAATAAAGACACAGCATTTGAATTTGATGCTCTTTCTGATATGATGGCGAAAAAAGCGATACAGGTTTTTATAAATACCATCAATGCCTTGCATAATGAGAATGTTGTAACACGTTTCAGGATCATTCAACCATTGACAGCGCAGGAACTTTACTATCTCGCAGTGTTAAGCGATGGTATTATTTATACATCAAGTTTTGTAAAAGGAATATTTCCGCTAATGATGAGCCGTATCGGTAACCGCGGCGATTCATTATTAATGAGTGTGAATTTTGATAAGTACAGGAAGCTTATCAAAATGTCGGCAGCATACAACACACTCAGCACTTTCCTTGCATCTTTTAAGGATCAGCAAAATGCAAATGATCTTATGCGTGCATTTGTAAGCAATCTTGAAAAATCAGGTGGTTTGGAAGATGGTGTGGATGTGGCAGATTCTTATGCCAGTATTTCTGAAACAATAAAGCCAATAGCGGAAGACATGCTTGTAAACATACGGGCAAATTATAATAGAAATATTTCTGCTAATAATAAAAAGGGAATCGAGATGTATCGCATTCTTGAAAAACTTTTTATTTCCGCCGATACAACTCAAAAAATAGATTTGACAAAGGAGCTTGGTATTCCGCCGGTATATGCAGTGTCAAATAAAGATCTGCAAACCGAAAATGCCGGTATCATCATCCAGGTTTTTATTTATGGCGATAAAGACGGCATCGGCGTATTTCCACATATACTCGGCATGTTTAATAATGCTAATTGGAAGATCGACCGAAGCAATCCAAACTGGGTAACGATCAGCTCACTTAAAGGGAAGCTGGTCAGTCTTTATTTAAATAAACCTTTGCCGGAAGAAAAAGATGAAGATGCAAAAGCACAGGGAGCATTGTGTAATTATTTGGAACGAAACGGACTTAAACCAACAATTACTATTAACAGAGGTCATAGTTATAATGCACCTTATACAATACGCCAGATGTTCTCAACTTCAAAGATCGTTTTTATGGGCTCCTGCGGCGGGTATAATATGATCCATGATATTTTGGAAAAAGCGCCGGATGCACACATTATCGGCACCAAACAAATTGCTGATGCGCCGGTGAATAACCCATTTTTAAAATTACTCGCTGAAACTTTAAGAAACGGAAACTCCATTGAGTGGATCCCATTCTGGCAGGAGCTTGATAAAATGGTTACCGATAAGATATTTGAAGATTATGTTCCTCCTCATAAAAACCTGGGTGCAATTTTTATAAAAGCTTACAAAATTGCAATGGGAGAGACAGGGCCTGATATCGCTAAAAGCGGCGCTCAAATACAAGAAACCAGTAATCGTTAATGAATAACTAACTTCCTGATAGCCGGTAGCGGCTTTCTTTTTCTTCTTTTTACATTTGCTACTTATTAAAAATGGCCAACGGCACCAATAAAAAGTTTTTCGACTTTGATCTTTTAAAAAGAGTAATGCGGTTTGCAGCACCGTATAAAAGAAGGTTTTATTGGTCAATAGTATTAGCCATTATCCTCGCAACATTCACCCCGGTTCGTCCGATACTTATACAAATAACCGTTGATAAGTTTATTTCAGCAGGTATCTGGAAATGGGTTTTATGGATCACAATTATTCAAATTGGATTTCTGTTCCTTGAATCTGGCCTGCGTTTCTATTTTTCATACATCACAGCATGGCTTGGGCAAAATGTTGTAAAAGACCTTCGGGTAAAAGTTTATAAGAAAATTCTTTCTTTAAATCTTTCTCAATTTGATAAAACACCGATCGGTACATTAACAACGAGAACGGTGGATGATATTGAAAGGATCAATGATGTGTTTGCTGATGGATTTATTCCAATTGTTGCCGACCTTCTTTCCATAATTTGTGTATTGAGTTATATGTTTTGGGCCGATCCGAAACTGACTTTAATTGCATTATTGCCATTTCCCATTCTGATTATTGCAACTTATTATTTTAAAGAAAGTGTAAACAAGTCATTTCATCGTGTAAGAAATGCTGTTGCCAATCTTAATGCGTTTGTACAGGAACATATCACAGGTATGGCGGTGGTGCAGGCATTTGCAGCAGAAGACAGGGAGTTTGAAAAATTCAGGAACATAAATAAGGAACATCGCAATGCAAACATTCATGCTATCTGGGCATATTCAATTTTCTTTCCGATAGTAGAAATTGTTTTGGCTACAGCTGTTGGTTTGATCGTTTGGTGGACCTCGCATGAGGCGTTGGACCTTCAGAAGAGCCAGCAGGGAACATTGATGGCATTTATTCTTTGTTTGAATTTGATATTTCGTCCTTTGAGAGTGATCGCAGATAAGTTCAACGTTTTGCAAATGGGGATGGTGGCAAGCGAAAGGGTTTTTAAAGTGTTGGATAATGAAGATCATTTACTCCCTTCACCTGCTGATGCTTATATACCTTCTCATGTAAAAGGGAAAATTGAGTTTGAAAATGTTGTATTTGGTTACAACCCTGAGAACCCTGTTTTAAAAAACGTTTCTTTTTCTGTTAACCCGGGAGAAACTGTCGCCATCGTTGGGCATACCGGCAGTGGTAAAACAACGATCATCAGTTTGCTCAACCGCCTTTATCATATTCAGCGTGGCGAAATAAAAATTGATGATACAAATATTGAAAAGTTTGATACCGATACTTTGAGAAAAAGTGTCGGTGTTGTATTGCAGGACGTTTTTCTTTTCTCAGGGTCGGTCATTGATAATATCACCTTGCGTAATAAAGATATACCAAGAGAAAAAGTAATTGAAGCGGCAAAACTTATCGGTATGCATGATTTCATCATGATGTTACCGGGCAATTATGATTTTAATGTAATGGAGAGAGGCGCAACATTATCATTAGGCCAACGTCAACTCCTTTCATTCATCAGGGCTCTGCTTTACAATCCTTCCATACTCATACTTGATGAAGCAACATCATCTGTTGATACCGAAAGTGAAATGATGATCCAGGATGCAATTGATAAACTGATCTCCGGAAGAACATCAATTGTAATTGCTCATCGTCTTTCAACAATCCGAAAAGCAAATAAAATAATTGTACTCGATAAAGGAGAAGTGAAAGAAATCGGAACCCACGATGAATTGATTTCAAGAGGCGGTTATTATCAAAAATTGTATCAGCTGCAATTTGAAAAACATAAGTCAGTGGCATAATTTGTAACTTGTCGTTGATGATTCTCAGAATGCTGATAATATTTTTCCTTGTTACTTCATTTCAACCGGATGACAAAGATCCTTTCATAGTTGTGCTTGGTACGGCACAGGATGCAGGCTATCCGCAAATTGGTTGTGATAAAGAATGTTGTAAAAAATATTGGGATAAAAAGATCACTCAGCAAAAAGTTTCCTGCCTTGCTCTTTTTGATCCTGCAACAAATCAAAAATGGGTATTTGATGCTACACCTGATCTTACTGAGCAATTTCATCAAGCGGAAAAAACACAACCGGGAAATTTATCAGGCATTTTTCTTACTCATGCACACATTGGTCACTACACCGGGTTAATGTATTTAGGACGAGAAGCATTGAATGCAAAAGAAATTCCTGTATTCGCAATGCCACGTATGCATGATTATTTAAAAAACAATGGGCCATGGAGCCAACTGGTAAGTTTGAATAATATCAGGCTGCAAAAAATAAAAGCAGATAGCTCGATAAAACTGACCGATAAAATTTCTGTCACTCCAATTCTTGTTCCTCATCGTGATGAATTTTCTGAAACAGTTGGCTATTCAATTAAAACCAGAAACAAATCAATGCTTTTTATTCCAGACATTGATAAATGGATAAAATGGAACAGAGATATTAAGCAAATGGTAAAGCAGTACGATTATCTTTTTCTCGACGGTACATTTTATAAAGACGGCGAATTACCCGGTCGCAATATGAGTGAAGTACCGCATCCGTTTGTGCAAGAAAGCGTTTACCTTTTAAACGACCTTCCTTTGGCTGAAAAACAGAAGATATGTTTCATACATTTTAATCATACAAATCCTTTAATTGATAAGTCATCAAAAGAGTATAAAGAAGTGAAAAGCAAAGGCTTTAATGTTGCTGTGGAGGGGTTAAAAATCTCCCTTTAACAGGACTTAAAAATCAAGTCTGTTTTTTTATTCAGGCCTATTCAATTTCGTGGTTATTTACCCCTGCCCCCTTATCTTTGCGCCAAATTTCGGGATGGGTATGACTTCAGGACTTATGAAATCCTTTACTGTAGCGGTTTTCAGCATTTTTTTACTTCTTATTTCTATGCCATCTTTCGCTAACGGTGGCGACGGAGAAAATGGTGGAAAAAAGAAGAAAGCTTTTGATGCGCAGGAGATAATTTTCGGCCACGTTTTAGACGGCCACGAATTCCACTTTTTTGATATTACTCATGACGATGGTACAAAAACTCCGGTTGGTATTCCGCTTCCGGTTATTCTTTATTCACCGCAAAGAGGTTTTGATGTTTTCATGTCTTCAAAATTCCATCATGGCGAACACGAATATGCAGGCTATCGGTTACTTAACGCTGAATACCTTGAAAAACTGAAAGATCAGGGACATGATCTTAAAAAAGAAGGATTATCTGCCGGAAAAATTATTGCAGTTGATGGAAACGATAATTTGGATAAAAGTGTAAAGTTTTACGATGTATCTCTTACCCGTAATGTGGTGCAAATGATCCTGGCCCTTGCATTTTTAGTTTGGATCATGATCACCATCGCAAAAAGATATGAGAAAGGATTTGGCGTGAAGTCTGCTCCAACAGGAATGCAAAACCTGCTCGAGCCTGTTATTACTTTTGTTCGTGATGAAGTAGCGAAACCAAACCTTGGTGCAAAATGGGAAAAATATCTTCCTTACCTGTTAACCCTTTTCTTTTTTATCCTTATCAATAATATTGTTGGACTAATACCGGGTACAGCAAACGTAACCGGCAACATTGCTTTCACATTTGTTCTTGGCATCATTTCATTCATTGTAATTCTTGCCAGTTCAAAAAAACATTATTGGGGTCATATCTTCAATCCTCCGGGCATGCCATTATGGGTAAAGTTTATTCTTGTGCCGGTTGAGTTTGTAAGTGTGTTTGTAAAACCAATGGCTCTTATCATCCGTCTTTTTGCAAACATGGTGGCCGGACATATTATTATTATATGTCTCATTTCACTCATTTTTATTTTCTCTGCAATGAGTAAAGGTGTTGGCATTGCCAGTTCGCCTTTAGCAGTTGTATTCACAATATTTATTTATTTCATTGAAATATTAGTAGCATTTCTTCAGGCATACATCTTTGCAATGCTTACGGCAGTATTTGTCGGCCAGGCATTCGAAGGCGAACATCATGATGAAGCACATGCTGCACATTGAGATTTTTTAATCACCAAATAAATCGACAATTATGGATTTACTTATGGTATTGTTGAGCGATGTCGCAAATTCAAATGCTGGTGGTGCTATCGGTGCAGGTCTTGCAGCGATGGGTGCCGGTATCGGTGTGGGCCAGATCGGTAAAGGAGCTGTTGAAGCTATTGCCCGTCAGCCAGAAGCATTGAACGACATTCGTGCTAACATGATCCTGACTGCGGCGCTTGTAGAAGGTGCTGCTCTCTTTGCGATCATCGTTGGTTTGCTCGCCGTTCTTTAATGAACATCGACTGCACCCAAAGCACAGGGCGGAGGGTGCAGTTATTTTAACCCCCTGTCACCCTAAAGGGGTGACTTAGGTCGGTTAGTAAAATGAGTTTGATAAGTTCTTTATTTGATTTTCAATGGTGTTACCTGCGTAAGTAATTCTAACAATCTTCCGTTGCGTCGCACTCTTATACTGCATCAAGTCTATTCAGCAAATAGATTGAAGCAATTTTGATTTTTGACTTTTAACTTTTGAATTTAATATAATATGGATCTGCTCACCCCCTCGTTTGGATTAATAATATGGACACTGCTTGCATTCCTTATTGTGTTTTTCATTCTGAAAAAATATGCATGGCCGGCAATCACCAAAGGTTTAAAAGACCGTGAGACATCAATCGCTGATGCATTGTCAACTGCTGAAAGAGTGAAAGCAGAAATGTCGCAAATGAAAAGCGAACATGAAGCATTGCTTGCACAGGCTCGTGAAGAAAGAGCTCAGATATTAAAAGAAGCAAGGGAGACAAAAGAAAAGATCATCAATGAATCAAAAGAAGCAGCAAAAACTGAAGCTTCAAAAATAGTTTCTGAAGCAATGGCCGCTATCGAAGCACAGAAGATGGCCGCCATAACTGATGTAAAAAACCAGGTGGGTAAAATGGTGATCGAGGTTTCTGAAAAGATATTAAGAAGAGAATTAGGAAATAAAAGTGAACAGGAAGCTCATATTAAGGGGTTGGTGAATGAAGTAAAATTAAACTAAGAAAGCTGTTAGCGATTAGCCGTTAGCCGTTAGCAAATATCGGTGTCGGCTAGAAGCTAAGGGCTAAAAGCTAAAAGCTGAAGAATGTCTAACGTAAGATTAGCTACGAGATATGCAAAATCACTGATCGGGCTTGCTACTGAAAGAGGCGAGTTGGAAAAAGCATTTAGTGATATGGAGTGGTTGCAATCACTTTGCAAAGGCAATCGTGATTTTATAACTATGCTTAGCAGCCCGGTTATCAAATCTGATGCAAAGGGGAAAATTGTAAAAGCTGTTGCTGAAAATAATATAGGGCTGTTAACAAATTCATTCATTCAGTTGCTGATCAATAAAGGAAGAGAAAGTGCATTGCCGGAGATCACAACTGAATTTATAAAGCAGTACAAAGAGATCAAAAAGATACATACTGTAAAGCTTACAACTGCATACCCGGTAAGTGAGGATTTGAAAAATGCAATCGTAAATCATATTAAGACTACAACGGAAATGCAGAATATAGAATTGGAAACAGTGGTTAAAGAAGATATCATCGGTGGATTTATATTACAGACTGGAGATAAAATGGTGGATGCAAGTATTGCTTATGATCTGAAAGAGATCGCAAAGCAGTTTGAGAATAATGACTTTATTTATAAGGTGAGATAAACAACTTGCGAGGAGCGCAGCGACGAAGCAATCTCCTCGAAGTATCAAAGTTCTTTTTTTGAATAGGATTACAGGAAGTACAAGAGTGCGACGCAAGAAAAGTTTAATAGTAGTAATAGCGTTGGGCTCAAAAATTTTAAATAAAATAAATGAGGAGATTGCTTCGGCTTCGCCTCGCAAGTAAAGATTATGGTACAGATTAAACCGGAAGAAATCAGTGCGATACTGCGCCAGCAGTTGAGCAACTTTAATGCAAGTGCCGACCTGGAAGAAGTGGGAACTGTGTTGCAGGTGGGTGATGGTATTGCCCGTGTATATGGATTGGGTAATGTTCGCTATGGTGAGCTGGTAGAATTTGAAAGTGGTGTTCGTGCAATTGCATTGAACCTTGAAGAAGATAATGTGGGTGTGGTATTGATGGGAGAGACAGGCGGCATACAAGAAGGTTCAAAAGTTCGTCGTACAGGACAGATCGCTTCTATCAAAGTTGGTGAAGGAATGGTTGGTCGTGTGGTGAATACGTTGGGTGAGCCGATCGATGGCCGTGGTCCGATAACAGGTGAACGTTATGAAATGCCATTGGAAAGAAAAGCTCCGGGTGTAATTTTCCGTGAGCCGGTAAAGGAACCATTGCAGACAGGTATCAAAGCCATCGATGCGATGATCCCGATTGGTCGTGGTCAACGTGAGTTGGTAATTGGTGACCGTCAAACCGGAAAAACTGCGATTTGTGTTGATACCATAATTAATCAGAAAGAATTTTTTGATGCTGGCAAACCTGTTTACTGTATTTATGTTGCGATCGGTCAGAAAGCATCAACCATTGCCGGTGTGATGCAGACATTACAGGATGCAGGTGCTATGCAATACTCAATCATAGTTGCAGCTTCTGCAAGTGATCCTGCTCCGTTACAATTCTACGCTCCGTTTGCCGGCGCTGCTATCGGTGAATTTTTCCGTGATACCGGACGTCCTGCATTGATCATCTATGATGATCTTTCAAAGCAAGCTGTTGCTTATCGTGAAGTTTCATTATTGCTTCGCCGTCCTCCGGGCCGTGAAGCCTATCCCGGTGACGTATTCTATCTGCATAGCCGTTTATTGGAAAGAGCTGCAAAAATTATCACCGATGATAATGTAGCAAGACAAATGAATGATGTGCCGGATACGATTAAACATTTGGTGAAAGGTGGGGGTTCATTAACTGCCTTACCAATCATCGAAACACAGGCAGGTGACGTATCAGCATACATTCCGACAAACGTTATCTCTATTACTGACGGGCAGATATTTTTGGAAACAAACTTATTTAACTCAGGTATCCGTCCTGCGATCAACGTAGGTATCTCGGTAAGTCGTGTGGGTGGTAATGCGCAGATCAAATCAATGAAGAAAGTGGCTGGAACGTTGAAACTTGACCAGGCCCTGTATCGTGAGATGGAAGCGTTTTCAAAATTCGGTGGTGACCTTGATGCTGCAACTAAGAACGTTTTGGATAAAGGTGCAAGAAACGTGGAGGTTTTGAAACAGCTTCAGTATTCGCCAATGTCTGTAGAAAAACAGGTAGCCATAATTTACCTTGGAACAAACGGATTGATAAGAGATGTGCCGGTAAACAGGGTAAAGGAATTTGAAGAACATTTTCTTATGGAAATGGAAAACAAAATGCCCGAAGTATTGACCGAGTTCAAAAAAGGAAATTTGCCTGATGAGGGAATTAAGAATATGGTGGAGATGGCGAAACAATTGATACCACAATACAAGAAGTAATATCTTTTTCTTCCTAAGCAAAGGCAACCTGGACCGGGTTGCCTTTTTTTATTTCGGGTTAAATAGTGTATTTTAAATCTTGAAACGAAACATATCAAAACATACGCCTGCTTTGTTTGATTTGTCCATCCTCCATCCATGTAAACCAAAAAGGTGAAGCCCTCTCTTTTACAAGAGTCTTTATTTATTTAAATTAAAATGTATTTGTAATGAAAGGATTTTTATTACTGGTAATGTTGTTTGTGTTTATGAATTCAAACGGGCAATTATGGAAGGAGTATGCAGATAGTGCAAAGGTTGCACTGGATCAGAAGAATAATAGAAAAGCAATTGAGTGGTACAATAAAACAAGAGAAGAGTTACGAAAGGATTCTTTGTTTACAGCAACCTATGCGTTTTATACTAATGCTGCAGCGAATACCTATTTAAGTCTGGATCAGGCAAAGGAGGCAGAGGAATCTTACATTGAATCAAAAAATATAAGGGAAAAGATTTACGGGAAGGAACATCTTGATTATGGTAGAAGTTGCCATAACCTGGCTGTGCTATATAAAAGAATCCGGCAATATGAAAAAGCAGAATCGCTTTACCTCGAAGCCGGCAAGATATTTGAAAAAAAATATGGAAGGAATAGTGCAGAGTATGCTTCGTATTGCAACAGCATTGGAGATTTATTTAACCTGATGAATAAATTTAATGAATGCGAATCTGCCTGGCTCGAAGCAAAAGAAATAAGAGAAAAAGTATTGGGCAGGAATAATGTTGATCATGCCCGGAGTTGTCATAATCTAGGTATGCTGTATTATGATCATGGCCAATACACAAAGGCTGAACCCTACTTGAAAGAGATCATGGAGATCAATGAAATATTGTTTGGGAAGACGAATTTGAATTATGGATTCAGTTGTGCGAATCTTGCCAATTTGTATCACTTTACCGGGCGATACAAGAGAGCTGAAGAACTTTATCTTAAAGCACAAGAGATCATCGAAAAAAATCGCGGAAAAAATCACCTTGAATTTGCTTCGGGCTGTAATAACATGGCGCTTTTATATAAGGATATGGGGGAGTTTGAAAAAGCAGAAATGCTTTATATAGAGGCTATGAAGATAAGAGAGCAACTTTTAGGAAAAGCCCACCCTGCTTATGGAGCCGTATGTAATAATCTTGGAAACCTCTACAATGCCATGGGGCAGTACGATAGAGCTTTGATATTTCATACTGAGTCAAAACAGATCAGGGAAAAAACATTAGGAAAACTTAATGCTGATTATGGAGCGAGTTGTGTAAATCTTGGAAGTACATATGAGAGTCTTAGAAAATATAAAGAAGCAGAAATGCTTTTTATTGAGGCCAAAGAAGTATGGGAACAAATTAATAGACAGGATCACCCGGACTATAATAAAGTAAAAATCAATCTTGCCAGGTTATACATTAATATTCTTGATTATAAAAAGGCTGAACCACTTTTGTCAGAAATCAAAAAATCACAGGAAATAACAATAGGGAAAAATCATCCTGATTATGCAACCAGTTGTATGAATCTAGGAGTTTTATATCAACGGTTGTCTCAGCTTGAAAAAGCAGAGAGTATGTTTTTGGAGGCAAAATCTATTAATGAAAAGATTATGGGGAAAGATCACCCAAACGTTGCGCTGCTTTCAAATTATCTCGGAACATTATACCAGCAAACCGGGGATATAAGAAAAGCAGGAGAGTACTACCTGGAAGCGCTTTCTTCACAATATCAAAGTATTAATAAACTGTTCCTATTTACTTCTGAAAGAGAGAAAACTTATTATTTAAAAGAAAAAGCAACATTTGACAGGTATTTCTATTCATTTAGTTTATCAACAAAGGACGATCAATCGGTACAGAATATTTATGACATTATACTCAAAAACAAGAGTCTGATTTTATCCTCAATCAAGCATCTTCGCGATGCTGTATATAATAGTGGTGACACGGCATTGAAAAGAAAATATGATTCATGGACTGCCGGGAAAGAACAATTATCGTTTTGGTATACCAAAGTTGTAAATGAAAGACCCGACCACCTGGCAGATCTTGAAGAGGAAACAAATAAAAAGGAAAAAGAACTCGTAAAACATTCTGCATTATTCGGGCAATTAATTAATCAGCAGGAAGTGACACAGAAGGAAGTTCAAAAATACCTGAAGCCCGGAACGGTGGCTATTGAATTTATTGAATTTCCTTTTTACGATGGCAAGAATTGGACTGATAGCACTTTTTACATTGCCCTGGTATTACGAAAAGACAAACCCCAACCGGAACTTGTTTATTTGTTTGAAAAAAAGCAATTGGATAGCGTCTTAAATGTAAAAGTAAACACTTATAACAGCAGGATCGATAAATTGTATTCAACAACGGATCTGTATAATTTAATATGGAAACCTCTTGAAAATAAACTTGCAGGTATCTCAACAGTTTATTTTGCATCAGCCGGTCAACTGCACCTTGTAAACCTTGCTGCAATATCAACACCTCAAAATCAAACCATCGGAGACAAATACAGATTGGTGCAAATGAGCACTACCTCATCAATTGTAAACCCCTCTGATGAAAGTATCAGTACTTCGGATAATATTTTACTTTACGGAGGAATAAAATATACAACTGATTCAAGTTCTCTTATACAGGCTGCAAAAAGATATACTACTGATGATAATATTACCAGGTCAATTACATCAGGGTTTAACGGGCCAGATGAAATTGCAGATCTTCCGAATTCAGAAATTGAAGTGGATGAAATTGATCGCATGGCAAAACAAAAGGGATATAACAGTAAAATTTTTAAAGGTGTTGAGGCTAATGAAGAATCACTCAAGTCAATAAATGGGAAAAAATCTCCATCAATACTTCATATAGTTACACATGGCTTCTTTAATACAGATCCCATAAAACTTAAGAGCAAGGAAACACTGGCCGGCGGAAAGGCTTTTGCATTGTCAGATGACCCTTTGATGCGTTCTGGTTTAATGATGGCAGGCGCCAATAATATCTGGATGGGTAAACCAATCAATGGAATTGAAGATGGAGTGCTAACAGGGTATGAAGTTTCAAATATGTATTTGCCAAATACGAAGCTGGTAGTGCTTTCAGCCTGTGAGACTGCTTTGGGCCAGGTGCAGGGAAGTGAAGGTGTATATGGTTTGCAAAGAGCATTTAAGATAGCAGGGGTAGAAAATATATTAATGAGTTTGTGGCAGGTTCCTGATAATACTACCGCTGAATTCATGCTGCTCTTTTATAAACAATTATTTGAAAAAAAATCTGTCAGCGAAGCATTTTACTTTACTCAAAGGGCGATGAGGGACAAATACAGAGGCAATCCTCATAAATGGGCCGGCCTGGTGTTAATTCAATAGCTTTTCCATGATTTTGCAATAACGATCCGGTGATTCCTGAGAATTAAAAATGCTTGAAATATATCTGTAAACAGGGCTGGTGAATTTGAAGATTGTATGTGGCAAAACAATTGATACCTCAATATAGAAGAAATATCTTTTCTTAAAATTTGGAACCATTACCTCTCCAACGGTGATGGTTTTTTTGTATATCTACAATCTGTTGGCGGGTTTTATCTAACCGGTAGGGGAAGTCACCGAGCAAAATGGAGGTTATATCGAATAAACGGTTTTCAGTTGGCCATCTGAAATAACATTGCGCATTATTTATCTGTAAATCTAAAATCATAATTATGGGAATGCTTAAAGAATTCAAAGATTTTGCAATGCGTGGCAGCCTGGTTGAGATAGCAGTTGCTTTCGTCATGGGAGGCGCATTTGGTAAAGTGATCACATCTTTCACAGATGGTCTCGTTGCTCCCTTGGTGGGATTATTATCAGGAAAAGATCTAAGTGAAAATATGCTTGTCTTGAAAAAAGGCGTAGCGGAAGTAAAAGACGCTTCAGGAAATATAGTGACAGCAGCACATTCTGAAGTAGCTCTGAAGTGGGGTGCATTTGTAACAAGTGTAATTGATTTTATTATCGTTGCCTTTGTAATGTTTCTTATTATAAAAGCTTTGAATAGTATGAAGAAGAAAGAAGTGGCAGCTCCTGTTGCTCCACCAGAAGATATTACACTGCTTAGAGAAATCAGGGATGCATTAAAAAAATAATAAAGAAAAACCGACAATCATGATTGATCAATTAATCAACCTTGTAAAGCAACACGCAGGTGATGCCATTATCAAAAATCCGGCTATTCCCAACGAAAAAAATGATAATGTCATTCATGAAGCTTCAAGTTCCATTGCCGGCGGCTTGCAGAATATGTTTTCCCAGGGTAGCGTTCAGGATATACTAAAAATGTTCAGCAGTCAGCAGGAGGCGGTTAAAAGTCCTGTCACTAATCAAATTTCCGGCAGCTTCATTCAAAACCTGCAGGAAAAATTTGGACTCGATCAGAACGCTGCAAGTGGGATTGCCGATAAGCTGGTACCAAATGTTATGAGTGACCTTGTAAAGAAGACAAATGACCCGGATGATAAAAGCTTTGACATACAGGGTATTTTTAATAACCTGAGCGGTGGCTCCACTTCAGGGTTTAATATACAAGGTTTACTCAATAAGTTTAAAGGTGCTGGATTGGATAAAGATGGCGATGGGGATACAGATCTTAAAGATCTGATGAAAATGATACCCGGTCTCGGCGCAAATAGCGGTGGTGGAATTATTGATAAAGTGAAGAGCATTTTTAATTAAAATTTTTTTTCCAAGTGTAGCAGTAAGAATGGATATTTTATTCATTCTTACTTTTTTTTAAAAAATTAATTTCATGAGTATGCAAAAATCTATTTTCATTACCGTGTTTATTTCTTTGTGTTTACAAATAAATGCACAGGATACTGAGATAAAAAACATGAAGGATGCAGGTACTAAAGCTGTTAAAAGCCTTGATAGTAATGGTTGGAAAACCAAAGGAACTTTTATACTGAATTTAAACCAGGGAGCATTAAGTAACTGGGCTGCCGGAGGTGAGCAAAGTGTTTTTGGTTTAAACGGAATCTTGAATTACTCTGTTAATTATAGAAGAGAAAAAAACACATGGGATAATTATTTTGATATAGCACTCGGATTTCAAAATGCATCCAGTTTTAATAAATTCAGGAAAATTGATGATCGGATTGATATTACCAGCAAATACGGCCATCAGATCAGCAAAAATTGGTATTGGGGCCTGTTATTTAACTTCAATTCACAAGCCTTGCCTGGCTATAATTATGCTGAGAATCCTCCAACAAAAATATCCTCTTTTCTGGCTCCCGGGAAAATCATCTTATCACCCGGATTTGATTACAGACCCAACGATAAGTTTTCTTTATTCTTATCTCCGGCTACAGTACGTTGGGTGCTGAAATCCGACGAAGATTTTTTTAATATAAATAAATTCGGAGTGCAGGCAGGGAAGAAAGTGAATACGGAAATAGGTGCATTCTTATCAGCTAAGTATACCACTAACCTTACATCATGGGCAACATATACAGGCAGGCTGGATCTTTTCAGTAATTACCGCCGAAATCCCCAAAATATAGATCTGCTGATGAATAATTTGTTGACCCTGAAGTTTACAAAACACCTGGCCACAAATATTAGCCTCGATGTATTGTATGATGATGATGTAATAAAAAGATTGCAGTTAAAAGAAATATTAGGATTAGGATTGACATATAATTTCTAACAGTAAAATCAGCAAGCTATGGCCTGGGATGAACGTTTCTCATTAATACATCCAATCAGTGCCGGTAGAGATATGCTAAAATAGAATTTATAGTATTCTGGTAAGAAAATGCCGGCTTTTTGGCCAGCATTTTCGCTTTATCGAGACATTTCATGTTAATTAGGGATTCTTTGATATTTTGAGGAGTCTTTTTTTAATTTAGATGAACAAAGCAGACTGAATGTATAAAGCACTGATTGTAGATGACAATAATGTAACCGGAGTGATGCTTCAGGAGATGTTGAAAAAAATTGATGATATAGAAGTGGTAAACATGTTCAGTTCTGCCATCGATGCCCGAAATTATTTAAAAGACAACCCGGTTGACATCCTCTTTCTGGATGTAGAAATGCCAGGTATGACCGGATTGGAACTGCTGAGAGTGTTACCGGAAAAACCACTCACGATACTTGTAACTGCAAAAAAAGAATATGCGGTTGAAGCGTTTGAGTTAAACGTGTTAGATTTCCTGGTCAAGCCTTTTTCATTATCAAGAGTTATGTTGGCGGTTGAAAAAGCTTTTGAACTGCTGCAAATGAAAAATACCCGGTTAAACCAGGTAGAGAAAGATCATATTTTTATCAGGGATAATAAAGCCATCCGTAAAGTATTATTATCAGATATTCTTTGGATTGAATCCAAGGGAGATTATGTAAAAATCATCACATCAAATTCAAACTATATCATTCACTCCACTTTAAAAAACATGGAAGATAACCTGCCATCTCAGTTATTTATCCGGGTTCACAGGGGTTACCTTATCTCAGTTGAAAAACTGGAGTATATTGAAGATGGGGCGGCCTATATACAGGGAACAGCACTCCCGGTTTCAGAAACCTATAAAAATGAGTTATTGAAAAAATTGCGTTTGATTTAAGATAGAATATTATGAGGACCCGGATCGGTTATTTTTTCTGGATTATCGCACTGGCTCTCGGGCTGATGATTTTCATTTACCTGGCCCAGTATTCCACAAACCGCAATGTCGCCGGATTACAAAAAGGCAACCAGGAAGCAGCCATAACTTTTACAGTCCAAAATAGTTTACAGCAAATTGTCAATATTGTTTTTGTAATCGAAACAAAGCTGACAAGAAATAAAATTTTAAAAAAAGATTTAATAGGTATAAAAGATTCCCTTACGCTTATAGGATATAATACATCTGTTTTAAGCAAATTAAACCTTGATACTTTTTCACGGAAATTGTTTCAAAAATTAAATGCACAGGTAGGCGAACAGATATCACTGAGTTATGATTTGATAGATGCTGTGGAAAAGGATGATATGTTACGGTATAATCAATTCGTTGATTCACTCAGGCATTTGAATTTAAGTGACGAAATATATAATTCAGCTGTACAAATTACAAATCAACTGCAGGCGAGTCTGCAAAATTCATTAGATCAGAATACAAGGAGCTCTCAAAATCTTTCTGCATATAATAAAATTCTTGCTTTGGTAGCTATTGGCGCAATCCTGATTCTGGCTACCATTATCATCAATCACCATTTACGTCAGCTGCAATTAATTGCTGACCTGGAAAAAGCGAACCTGAAAGTAAAAGAATCAGCAGTTATAAAAGAACAATTTCTTGCCAATATGAGTCATGAAATAAGGACTCCGTTGAATGCTATCAAAGGGTTTAGCGGGTTATTACTTCAAACTGATCTCAAAAATGAACAAAAGCAATATGCTGATATAATTGAAAATGCCAGTAATAACCTGCTGGAAATAGTCAATGATGTACTGGATATTTCAAAAATCGAAGCGGGTAAACTGAAACTTGAAGTAAAAGAATTTAATGTTAAAAATATCTTACAAATGCTTGAGTTCATGTTTGCCAATTCAGCAACTCAAAAAAATCTTCAATATAAATGGAGTATTGAAGAGGGTACTCCCCTGGATTTAAAAGGAGATGCAGATCGCCTCAACCAGATATTAATTAACCTCATTAGTAATGCCATCAAATTCACACCCGCCGGCTATATAAAAATAAAAACACAGGAACTAAAAAAATCCGGCAATACTACCTGGATAGAGTTCCAGGTGGAAGATACTGGATTGGGGATTAGCGCCGATAAACTTGATAATATTTTTGAAAGATTTTATCAGGTTACAAATAATGACGGTACACTTATTAAAGGTACAGGCCTGGGTCTGGCCATTGTTAAAGATCTTTCTTTATTGATGGGCGGAGATGTAACTGTAAAAAGTAATACAAACGAAGGATCTGTCTTTACGGTTTCTTTACCTTTTGAAATCAACACGGATGCAGGAATAAATAAAAAAGATAAGGAATTCTCTTTGTTGTCAGATCTTCAATTCAACGGAGTCAGACTTTTGGTTGCAGAAGATAATAATGTTAACCAGTTATTGGTGAAGTATTTATTGAAAAAATATAGCATAGAACCAGACTTCAGGCAAAATGGATGGGAAGTGATAGAAACACTTCAACTGGAAACTTATGATATGCTTTTATTGGATATACAAATGCCGGTTATGAACGGGTTTCAAACCATGGAAAAAATAAGGGAGTTAAATCTGAAAATACCGGTTGTTGCAATGACTGCTTATGTAATGCCTGGTGACAGGGAAAAATGTTTAGCTGCAGGGATGGATGATTATATTACTAAACCTATCAGTGAGGTTCAATTGCAACAGGTATTGATAAAATATTTAAGCAGTAAAAGAACAAAAAACACAAAATTAATACATGATGCAAATGAAAATTTTCTTTTAAACTTAGCCGGGGGGGATAAAGAAATGGCAAATGTAATTTTAAAAGAAGTTAAAAAAGAACTTCAGGCCAGTCTTATAAAAATAGAGAATTTAAAAGTTAAAGAAGTAAACGTGGGTGATTTAAGGGCTTTTTGTCATCATCTTGTTTCCACTATTTCCCCTTTGGGAAATAATACCAGCGCCATGAAATGCGTAATAAATATTCAGCAGAAGTTAACTGCTGATATTAAAGCCGGGGATTTACTGAAACTAATGGAAGAATTAAGGATTGGAATACTGAACCTTGAGCAGGAGAAGTTTATCATATAACATTAGAAAATAAAATATTAATATTGCGTCGAACTATATGATGAAAAATTACTATCTCTATATTATTTTATGGGCCGGAGGATGTCTTATAGCTGCTACCATTACCTTGTTGTGGAATGATACCGATAAACCGGCAGATTCAATATTATTTGGTAATATAACTATTGAATCAGGTGGTTCGAATGCGTCCAGTAATATTGTGTCAGAATTATTATTATCTGCAGAGGAATTTAATATTTCGGGTACCACACTCGTCAGCCCCGGGTATAAAATCAGTAAGTTGGATAATCCATTATTAAGTCCGGAGAATCAAAAAAATAAAGAACAGGTTTATAATGCAATTTTCAAAAGGAAATTAGAAAATGCAACCCGTCAAACTGCTTCACCCGGATTTACTATTAAACCAGTTCCTGGAAAGAACTAACCGAAATTGTTTTTTTACATGAGGATAATTCAGGAAAATTTCTGAATAAACAATTTCAGCAAATGTTGCTTACATACTTATCCAAATGAAATTACTTTTTAATTCCTTTTAAGATCTGTTGTAAAATCAGATTCTTTTGGAAAACAAAACAAAAAAATTACGTTGTATGAAAAAACATGGATACGTATTACTTGCTATAATAATTGTACTGTTCATATCAATAAGCAACCCTGTTCTTTATGCACAAAATCCTGCTGTAAGTAATCAATCTGTAATTCACGGAAAAAAATTTTTTCTGCAAATGGAACAGGCCCGTTTAACTGAAATCCTGAACCGGGCTTCAGCACAACTGGAAAAAGAAAATAGCACTATCAAAAAACTAAGCACTAAAAATGACAGCTTGTTAAGTTCGGGGAATATCTACGATTCTGTTTCAACTGCTATTACTAAGCAATTAATGGATCATCGGCTCCGCATTGATTCCCTGAATAACGAAATCAGCAAACTAAAACAAAAACTTAATCCTTTTGAAAACTTCCGGCAACAGTACAAAAATTTACAACCGCAAATAACAACATTTGAAAACTCAATAAATACCAATTCGCCGGGTAATGCCTATATTTTTAAAAGAATCAATGACCGGCTTGATTCATCCAATCTTTCAGGAGAAAAGGGACGTTTAAAAGGGATGTTGAATTCTGCTTCAGCTCAGCAGGAAAAAGAGGCCGCCAAAATTGGTGAGATAGGTAACAAAAAAGAAGACTTGCTTAATAGCGGAAATGTGGATGCATCAGTTTCAGTGAAAATTGACAGCCGGCTTCAAAGCTATCAACGTCGCATGGATTCTATCAGCAAAGAGATAAAAGTATTGGAGCAAAAACTCAATTCACCCAAAGAGTTTACAAAGGAATTCAAATTTATCAAAACAAAAATCATCCTGATTGATTCAGTGGTAAACAAGAATGCGTCTGCAAGAGAATATATTTTTCAGATGATCGATGACGGTCTTTCAAAGTCAAAAAAGAATTTATTTAACCTGGCTGCTTTTTTTGGCCCAGGGGGCTATATTATTCCCGCAAACAAATACGACATGGCCAATAAGTATTTTTCGCCGGTCATTGACTCGTTGGTAAAATTTTCCAATGATTATTCATCATTATACCGGACGGCCAGTATCATTGTGAATGGGTATGCTGATGCTACCACTATTGGAAGTGGTTCAAAATTGTATAAAGTCCTCACTGCGTATTTGAACAACCCAACTCCGCAAAAAGATGAATTGAATTCAGCATTGTCAGCTCTTCGGGCGGAGGAAATATCCAAATTGCTGAATAAGATATTGAAAGAAAGATTCCCGGATTTTAAATCTATCGATAAAATAGTTTTTGAAACGGTAGAGGCAGGCCAGGGCGAGAAACTTCCGGACCCGGCAATAACAAATTATACAGCCAATGATGAAAGGCGAAGAGTCGTAATTATTTTCTGGAACATTTTGCCGAACGAATAACACGGATTATTTGTTCCGTCCAAATACGTTATTTTTCCCGCCGGTTTTTTCACGCTTCCAGCCAGCAATCCTTTCTTGAATGGCCTCACAAGGTATTCCTTGCGAAAGGATAATAGTATTTTACTTTATCAGTCTAGTCTTGGGCCACAGCCGATGGATACCTTTGACGAAAATTTTAACTGAGCGAATTTCCGTTTCATCTATCGATTTTACCTTCTCAACGAAAATAATATCTCCCTCTTCAACAGGCCTCTACTTTTACGATCAATAACACATTGGCTTCATTGCGCCGTAATACGGATTTCATCCGGTTAAAAAAACAGGCAAATGTGCGCCAAGAGAATCCCTCCCTTGAATAACCGTAAGAACCGTAACCAACCTATTTACTTGCAGTACTTATGAATAAACATGATTTAAAAAAACGTTTCGGTTTAAACGTACCGGAAAAATCTGTTTTGATTGGATTGTTGATTACACTTGGCTTATTAGGACTTATGGCCCTAAATGAATTTTATAAAAATTAATAAGTTGAAATTTTTTTATACCACTTTTTAAACTGTTTGATATGAGGATTGAACTTTACTTTTCCTGGCCATTACATTTTGTCAAAAATGATCTGTTCAGATTCTCATGTCTTCATTCTTTTCGGCATCCAGGTCCGTTTTTATCCAATGCCCTGTGCAACACCCCGTCGTTAATTTTTTTAATTACTAAAAATGATCCGTTCAATAGCTTTTCAATGAGAAAAGTCTCCTGACCCATCTTATATTTTTTAAACAATCGCCACTAATAATCAAATTTCACCAGAATGAAAAAGGACAAGCTAACAATGTACAGACCAGGAAAAATTCTTGGTTTTCTAAAAATGTTTCTGCTTACTTCAACCTTGTTTATAGCAGGAAAGCAATTGGCAACCGCTCAAACTGTTTGCACCAACAATTTGCTGGGTAGCTATAGCAGCTTTGAATTGACACCGGGTACAGCCAATTTTGGATCTGCACCTTATCAAGTTTTGCCAGGCACCGATCTTGTGATCACAAACAGCGGATCGTTATCATCAGGAGTGGGCCAGGTTTTGCCAAATACCAGCAGCGTACCAGGTACTGCATCATTATCACCACATTCGGGTAGCTATTTGCTGGTAGCGCATCCTAAGAGCAACAATGATAGATTATGGTTTCAAAATATTACTGTGATCCCCGGGAACACGTACAGCTTTTGTTTTTGGGCTTCGAACTTAAAAGCAAATCCGGCGACAATGTCGCTCAATATCTACATAAATGGTGTAAATGTTAGTTCCGGAAGTATCGATTATGGATCGTGGACACAAGTCTGCGGCTCTTACACGGTCCCGACCGGAGTAACTACTATTCAAATTGCAATCGTTGATCCCTTCGCAGGTACAGATGGCGCCGCGGGCAAAAGCCATTTTATTGCCTTAGATGATCTATGTCTTCAACAAACAACAATATTTAGTTTAGGCAACCAGGTTTGGAATGATCTTAATGACAACGGAATCAAAGATGCCGGCGAACCGGGAGTATCCGGCGTGACGGTTAAATTATATAATAGCAGTGGTACTGTGATTGCAACTACCACAACTGATGCAAATGGAATTTATCAATTTACTAATCTCGCTGCCGGTACTTATAGTGTGGGGATTGTAACACCCACCGGTTATTTAAAGAGCGACGTGGGCACGACGAATATCGCAACGGATAATCAGAATGATGGCGTTAATGTTGTCGGCACAGAAATCAAGACTAATTCTTTTTCTCTGACTGGCAATTCTAATAATATTGATTTTGGGGTTTATCAGCCCGCAAGCATCGGCAATTTTGTGTGGAATGATCTGGATGCAGATGGTGTGCAGGATGCAGGAGAAACGGGTATTGCAGGAGTAACTGTACAATTATATACATGTAATGGCACACTGGTAGCTACTACCACAACTGATGCCAATGGTGCGTATTCATTTACCGGGATAACA
>Ga0209798_10000607_pt1 | contig 21721 bp, 22 predicted proteins | sample DOMMetBare3Fresh_FD_187475 | JGI IMG/M metagenome (GOLD analysis project Ga0209798, IMG submission 187475) | Wetland sediment microbial communities from St. Louis River estuary, USA, under dissolved organic matter induced mercury methylation -... | ecosystem: Environmental > Aquatic >... | reverse complement strand
CCGGCTACAGTCGGACCGACCCGCCGGCGTGGCGCAACTGGCAGCGCACCCGACTTGTAATCGGGAGGTTGGGGGTTCGACTCCCCCCGTCGGCTCCGCAGACCCACATCGGCCCAACGCATCACCCCAAGTCAGACCTCATCTGTCGAGGGCTTGCCCCGGTCTAGACCCGCTCGCTCAGCGTGGGAGCGCTTCGGCTTGCTTCCACGCGCATCTCCACAGCGTCGGGACGCCGCCGGTCGGACCCGTGCTCCAGCCCACGACGGAGCCGGCAAGGTTGGCTCCACCTGCGCTTGAGCCGTTGAACGTCCCGGACAAGCTTCTCAGCGCCCGGACACCGAAATACGGGTTCCAGACGATCGCCACGAGATACCGCACTTCATCACCGTGCTGCCCAGTGAACGCCGAACCGACAAAGCGTCCGGCGCCATCAGTCGCAGACAGCCATCCCTCCACTGAGCCAAGTACCTGCACTGGGGCGGAGACGGAGCTCCAGACGACCGGCGCACCAGCAGTTCCGTCGTTGATGGTGATGTGTCCTGCGATTCTGCCGCGTCCGCCGATGGTCAACGGGGAAACTCCATAGCGGCTGTCGAGCGATTGCACGTGACCGTTCCACCATCTCCAAGCCCTCGAGTCGGTCCCTCCGCTGACGCCGATGATCTGGCCGAGGTTGTTCACTCCCGTGGCAAACCCCGTCGTTGAGCCCTCAGGGAGCGGGAGAACGTCAAGTCGGCCATTGCGCCACAGCGCTGGCTGCAACACGCTATCCACCGTCACTGCGCCGACGATCCATCCCGAATCGCTGATTCCTGCCGCCCAGCCAGCCTCGCCTTGCAGCAGGCTCAATCGGCCGGCGCTCCATCGGAATGCCCGAGTCGACCCGTCCGCCATTACCTTCCGGCCCACGACGACGTCCTGATCGTTGATCGCTGTGGCGACTGCACCTCTGACGATCACCTGCCGCCGCCCACTGCGCCAAAGGAGCACATTCGTCGTGTCATTCCCGACGACCGTGTCGAAGTTGTTGATGTCGACGGCGAATCCGGCGCCGGGCAATTGCTCGATCCCCGAACGACATGCCGCAGACGACGCCTCGGCCGATGCCGAGAACAGCGAGAAGACAAGAAAGGCAGAGCTTAAGGCAGCGCCGATTGAGCGCCTTCGTACTGGGTTGATCGGCATGTTCACCCCTCTGAGAGGGTTCTGCCGGAAGACGAACGTCGACCGACGCTCATCGTTTCGAACGTACGCGCCGAAATCGGGCCCGTCTACGGCAGCGCCAGGTCCGATCCTTGGGGAAGGTGCACATCCCGCCCGGAGCTGTTCAGGGGATACCTGCGCTGCAGACCCCTCCCCGGAGGAGGTCACGTGAGGGGCCTGCGCCTGTGAGTGCCCTTCAGCGCCCACGGCCGCCGGGCACGGTTCCTGCCGGGCGACTGCCGGTCGGTGAGTCAGCATCCGGCGACGATCAGCGCGTGCACCTGCGTGGCCGACGCGGGGCTGCACCCGCGTGGCATTCTCACAGCGTGCTCTCAGGGTGGGCCGTGGATCCGCTCAGGTTGGGGGACGACAGTGGGGGTGGCGCCGGAGGGGCTGGTGCCAGGAGAGGAGCGCACATGACGCAGGACTGGGCACGCCCGGCGGATGAGTTGAGCCAGGGCGGTATCGAGCCCGGGCCCGGCAAGCGTCGCCGGGTCGGAGTGGTGGCCGGTCTGGGTGCGGCAGCGCTTCTGGTCGGAGGGGTGGCCGTGGCCTCGGGGATCGCCTCCGCGGCCTCACCGTCGCCCTCGCCGTCCGCGTCGTCGGCCGTCCCGGGAGCCCCCGGTGACCGCGACGGTGGCGGTTTCGGCCGGGGTCACGGGCCGGGACCAGGGATGCTGGGCGACCGGGGGATCGGCGCCGGACGCGGCGCGGTGCGCGGGGAGTTCGTGGTGCCGAAGAGCGGCGGCGGCTACCAGACCCTCGTGATGCAGCGCGGCGAGGTGACCGCCGTGAGTTCCACGTCGTTGAGCGTGAAGAGCGAGGACGGGCACACCGGCACCTACGTGGTGACCGCTGACACTCTCGTCAACGCCGCACGCGACGGTATCGACACGATCAAGGTCGGCGAGACCGTGCACGTCATGGCGACCAAGGATGGCGACACTCTGACCGCCGTGCGTATCGGCGACACGTCGAAGATGCAGCAGTTCCGCGACCGGTTCCGCCCGCAGGCTAGCCCGAGCGCTTCGGCCTCGGCCACGGCGTAGCCACCCGGGATCCCGTCTGCAGATCGAGGCCTCTCTCCGGGAGCGTGCAGGGCGCTCCTGGAGGGAGGCCGACCTGTCTCAGCTCGTCTGCTCGGCGTAGAAGTCGGCGAGCCGGGCGAACCCTTCGTCCAGGCTGACCTGTGGTGCCCAGCCCAGGACCTCGCGGGTCCGGCGCTGGTCGAACCAGTGCGCGGTCGCCAGCTGTTCGGCCAGGAAACGGGTCATCGGCGGCTCGTCGGTGCGCCGGCGGGCCGACCAGGCCAGCTCCACCAGGCTGCCGGCCACCCGCGCCACCGGGTAGGGCACGCCCAGGCTCGGTGGTGGGACACCCGCCGCACGGCAGATCCGAGTCAGGACCTCGGCTACGGTGCGCGGCTCCCCGTTCGAGACGACCAGTGCCTGGCCGTGGGCGGCGTCGGCCTGGTCGACCGCCGCGACCAGGGCGTCCACCGCGTTGTCGACGTACGTCGTGTCGATGAGGGCCGTCCCGCCGCCCACCAGCGCCAGCCGGCCGGCCCGGGCGCGTTCGACGACCCGCTCGACCAGCTGGGTGTCCCCCGGGCCCCAGACCAGGTGCGGCCGGACGGCGACCACGGCGAACCCGGGTCGGTCCGCGAGCAGCGCGATCCGCTCGGCCGCGGCCTTGCTCCGGGCATAGCTCCCGCGCGCCCGCAGCGGGTCGGCCGGCCCCGCTTCGGCACCGACCAGGGCGGCGCCGCTGTGCGCCACGGAGGGCGAGGAGACCTGGACGAAGCGGCCGACACCCACGCGTTGTGCCGCGGTCAGCAGGACCGCCGTGCCGTGCACGTTCACCCGCTCGAACTCCGCCCACGGGCCGGTGACCGACACCTTGGCGGCCAGGTGCAGCACCGCGTCCTGACCGGTGGCCGCGTCGTTGACGGCAGCCGGGTCGGTCACGTCCCCCAGGACCTCGCGCACCCCGTCGAGGCCCGCCGACCGGCGCTGCAGCACCGTCACCTCGTCCCCTCGGTCGTGCAGGGCTCGGGCGACCCCCGCGCCGAGCATCCCGCTGGCGCCCGTGACGAGCACCCTCACGGCCGCCGGCCTCCACGGCCCGACAGCATCGCCTCGGCCCATCGGGCGACGGAGGCGCGGTCGATCTTGGAGTTGTGCCGGATGTCGACCGGGAGCGCCGGCGTGACGAGCACCGCAGCCAGCGGCCGACCGGCCGCGGCCCGCACGGCGTCAGCAAGATCCAGGTCGGCCAGTCCGCCCTTGGCGGCCGGCGGGTCGGTCTGCACGACGACGACCACCTGCTGAGTGCCGACCGGGCCGACGCCGACCGCCGCGGCCAGCGGGACGGGGGTCGTCGACTCGACCTGACGCTCGAGGCCCACGGGGGCCACGGGACCCTCGGCGGTCACGATGACATGGGCCAGCCGGCCGCCGACCCACAACCGACCCTCGTCGTCCAGGTGCCCGACATCGCCGGTGCGGTGCCAGCCCGGGTTGCGCGAGCTGGCCCGCTCGGTGGCCCACAGCCGGTCGTAGCGGTCCTTCACCTGAGGGGCCCGCACGCAGATCTCGCCGAGGACGCCGGGCGCGCCGGTCAGCGGGCCGTCGGCCGAGCCGTCTCGGCCGAGCGGGCTCACCAGCACCTCGACCCCGTTGACCGGGCGGCCCACGCAGACGCCGTCGCCCACCCCCGCAGCCTCGATGCCGGCCAAGGTGATGTCCGCAACGGGGATCGCCTCGGTCATGCCGTACGGCGTGTGCGGCTCCGCCTTCGGCAGCAGGGCGGCCAGGGCACGGAGCACCTCCGCGGGCACGGGGGCCCCGGTCGACAGGAGCAGCCGGACCCCACCGAGCGCCGTCCGCTGCCGGTCGGTCAGCGCGCCGGACGTCCGAAGCAGGCTGGCCAGGGCGGCCGGGGAGGCGAAGACCAGCGAGGCGGCCACCGTCTCGACTGCGTCGGCCAGCGCGGCCGCCTCGAGCGTGCCGGGGGAGGTGACCTCCATGTCCGGCACGACGGAGGTGATCCCGAGCGCCGGTCCGTAGAGCGCGAAGGGGGCGAAGGCGGCCACCAGACGGTCGTCGGGCGTGACCCCGTAGGTGCGCGCCAGCGCGTCGCGCTGCGCCTCGAGCTGGCGGTGGCGATAGACCACGCCCTTGGCCGGCCCGGTGGCGCCGGAGGTGAACAGCACGGCCGCCTCGGCGTCGGCGTCCGGGGCGGGGGGCAGCGGCCGGCCTCGCCCGGCCCGGGCGACGTCGGCGAGGGTGAGCCGGGCGCCGAGCAAGCGCGCCTCCGCCCGACTCCGCGCCCCTGCCGCGATCCGCTGGCCCGGCAGGCCGATCGCGCGGGCCACGACCAGCCCCTTCGGGACGGCGACCACGTGGTCAGGCTGCGCCCCGCGCAGCGCCCGGCGCAGACCGGGCAGTCCGAGCCCGGCGTCGGCGACGACGATGACCGCGCCGATGCGCCAGCAGGCGTACACCACTGCGCTGAGGTCGGCTCCGGGCGTCACCAGCAGGGCCACCCGGTGGCCACGCTCGACCCCGCTGGCGGCCAGTCCGGCGGCCAGGTCGTCGACGACGCGGGCGAATGCGGCCCAGGTCACCGTCCGGGCGGGCCCGCGTCGGGACATCTCCACGACCGCGGGTTGGCCGTCGCCGGCCCGGTCCACCACGGCCGACCACAGCGGACGGCGTCCCGTGGGCTCGGCAGCAGCGGCCGGCGGCGCTGTGGGGGCGTCGAGCTCCCGGATCCAGGCCATCGCGTCGGGGATCGCGGTCGACTCCTCGGTGACCAGATGGCCGGCACCTTCGTAGCGGTGGACGACCGCCCGGGGGAACCGCTGCTGCAGGTCCTGCAGGTAGCGGTCGGAGAAGACGGGGTCGCGGGGCCCCCACAGCAGGAGGGCGGGCCGGTCGGCCAGCTCGGGCAGCCGCCGGACGACGTCCTGCAGCGAGGTCCAGCTGGGGTGCCGGTCGTCCAAGGGGATGTCCTCGACGAAGGCCCCCACCGCCGCCCGCCGGGCCGCGGTGCGGTACGGCGCGAGGTAGGCCGCACGGACGTCCGGGGCGAGCCCGGGTGTGAGCAGGCCCACGGTCCCTCGCACGAACGTCGCGGTGGCCACGGTCGTGGCCCGGTGCACGCCTCGGGTCCGGGCCAACCGGATGAGCCCGGGTGCAGGGGCTCCCGCCGGCTGGTGCACCGCCGTGTTGGTGAGCACGATTCCGGCCAGCTGGTCCTGGTGGTCCAGGGCCCAGCCGAGGGAGATGGCGCCACCCCAGTCGTGGGCCAGGATGACGACCGGACCCCGGACCTCCAGCGCCTCGGTGAGCGCGCCCAGCTCGGCGATGCGGTCGGCCAGGCGGTGCACCTGACCCGTGCGCTCTGACCAGCCCATCCCCAGGTGGTCGGGGGCGAGGACCCGCCAACCCGGGGGCGACTGCGCCGGCGCCGCTCGCCACAGGTAGGACCAGGTGGGGTTGCCGTGAACGCACATCAGCGTGCCGACAGGGTCCGTGACGCCGTTGTCAAGGACGTGCCAGGTCCGCGGGGTGCCGTCGGGCCCAGCTACGGTGACCAGGCGCGACCACGCCGGGTCGAGTCCCGGCAGGTCGTCGGGTGGCAGCGTGGCCGCGGCCGTCACCCGCGCGGTCACCAGACGATTTCGCTGAACGCGGTGTTCAGCCCGGAGCCGATGCCCATGAGCAGCACGCGGTCACCGCGGCGCAGCGTGGCCGCCTCGCGGGCGAGGGTCACCGGGACGCTCGCCGGTCCGATGTTGCCGAGGAAGGGGAAGGTGAGGGGGACCAGGTCAGGGTCGAGGCCGAGCCGCTTGCACAGCGCGGTCGTGTGGACCATCGACACCTGGTGGAGTATGTACCGGTCCATCGCCGTCCAGTCGTACGCGTCGCGGACGGACAGCCAGGCGGCCTCGGCCAGGTCGAGCCCGGCGTCCAGGAGGCCCTTGGTGTCGGTGCGCATCTGCTCCATGTCGCCGACGCACAGGTCATGGTGCTCGGTGGCGGCCCGGGCGATGCCCCGGACGAGCCGGTGACCCTCGGGGTGGGCGCTGGCCGGGCCGAGCACCATGGCCGCACTGCCCGAACCGAGGGTGAGCGTCGCGAACTCGGCGAAGACGTCGGTGACCACCGCGTCGTCCCGGTTCAGCCGCTCGATCGTGCGCTCCTGGGTGTAGCGGCTGTCCTCGCCGTCGACCACCAGCGCGTACTCGATGTGTCCGGCGTCGATCATCGTTGCGGCGAGGTGCATGGCGTTGACGAAGCCGAGGCACGCGTTGGCCAGGTCGAAGTTCAGTGCCGACGTGGGCAGTCCCAGCCGGTGGTGGATCTCGACGGCGGTCGACGGCTCGAGGTTGGCCCGGCAGACGGAGGAGTTGACCATCAGGCCGATCCGCGAGCGGTCGATCCCTGACTCGTCGATGGCCTGCTCTCCCGCCATCGCCGCCGCGTGGGAGAAGGTCACGTCCTCGGGCCACCAGCGACGCTCCCGGATGCCGGCAACCGACTGCAGCAGGCCGGGCCGCAGGCCCACCCGCTCGAGGGTCGGAGCCAGTCGTTCGTCGAACTGGTCGGACGTCACCACGATCGGGGCATCGACGGCGGACACGGCGACCACGGCCGTGTTGGTGTGGACGTAGGTTGAGTTGCCGTTCATGGGCGGGGGCGTTCCTCTCGGCCGGGCGGAGAAGGCCCGTGTCCCTGGCCGGACGATTGTCTCACGCCTGAACGGGCGCCAGACATGCTCCGGCTCCCGGACGGGGGAGCCCGGGAGCCGGAGCAGGTCGAGGCACGCGCAGCCGGAGGCTGCGCGCCGGGTCTACACCCCTGCGCCGCGCCGACCCGTCACGGACATGACCAGGCCGACCACCACCAGGATGACGGCGATGATGAACAACCACTTGGCTGCGGTCGCGAAGCCGACGAGTGCGGCTACCAGGGCAGCGATGAGCAGGATCAACCACGGGGCCATGTCGGGCTCCTTCATCTCGGTAACGGGCCACGAGGCGGCGTCCGTCGCCGGGCGGCCTCAGTTCTGGTCTGCCCCTCGGGAGCCGATCGGAAACCTGGCGGTGCGCCTTCGCCTGGTGTCCTGGGTCACTCGGGTGGCGACGCGCGCAGGGCAGCGCGGGCCGCGTCGTAGCCGGCGCGCATGAACGTCGGCCACTCGCGCGAGTCGAGGAACTGCGCGTAGAGCCTGGCGCCGGCGACCCGGTCGGAGGGCACCGGCTCCAGGAGCACGACGTCGACCGTGTCGCGCAGCTCGGCGAGCGCCCGCCGGGCGAGCGCCAGGTGCTGCATCGTCCGGGTCTGCTCGGCCAGGTGCAGCACGCTCCACCGACGGTCACGCCACCCGACCGCCCCCTCGGCCCCGAACTCGTGGGGGTAGAACCCGTTGACCACCACGGCCACGTCGCAGCGGTCCTCGTCCAGCAGCGGCTGCGCGGGCAGGATGTCGACCACTCCACCGTCCAGCCACCAGCCACCGTCGAAGCGGACCGGCTCCACCGCCAGGGGCAGGGCGACCGACATCCGCACCAGGCGGGCCGCGGTCAGGTCGGGATGGGTGTCCGGGCCCACGTAGGTGAGCCGGTTCTCCTCGACGTTCCAGACCGGTGACCAGACCGGGATCGGCAGCTCACCCAGCCGCACGTTGCCCAGCAGGTCGGTGACGCACCGTTCGATCCGCTCCCCGCGCAGCAGCCCTGCCCACCCTCGACCGAGGCGCAGCGGGAGTGCGGCCAGGCCGGCCCAGTTCGGGTCGAGGTAGTCGGCCGGGCGCAGCGTCTGCACCCACCGAGCCACGTCGGCCGTCGCCAGCCCGGCGGCCAGCGGGACACCGAACAGCGCCGACCCGGAGCAGACGCAGTAGGCCGAGGGCTCGACGTCGCCCTCCTCGAGGACGCGAACCACCCCGAGCAGCGACGCCAGCGCCCCGCTGCCCCCGGTGGCCACCACGCCGACCCGCCGGCCGGCCAGGTTCGGCACGGGGCGGCGCCGGAAGGTCGGGAAGGGGTCGACCGGCTCTCGAGCCCGGTCGGTCGGCAGCGGCAGCAGGCCTCGGCGGACCTGTCCGACGAAGCCGACGTCCGCTCGGACGGCGCCCAGCACCGCGCGGGTCCGCGTCGCGTGGTCGAAGTACTGCCGGACCCGCTGGATGTCCAGCAGGTACCCGAGCGCACCGGAGGGGGCCACCCGCCCATCGTGGGGGCCGAACCGCCGGGCGCCCAGGGACGAACGTCCACCCGACCCCGGGGGTGAATGACACGGTTGTACTTCGGTCGTAGGATGGCGGTGCGGCCCGGGAGGGGAAGCCCGGGCCGCGCCTCAGCCGTCTTGACGACACGCCTTCCCCGAGTGCCCGGTCCGTGGAGCCACGAGGAGACCTGATGGACGCCGCCGACGCGCTGACCGGTGCCGAATCGGGCCTCGCCCGGGCCGGCCTGTCCGACCGTGACCGGGCCGTCCTGGACTTCGAGCGGCAGTGGTGGAAGCACGCCGGGGCCAAGGAGGAAGCGATCCGCGAGCTGTTCGAGCTGTCGGCGACCCGGTACTACCAGCTGCTCAACGCCTTGATCGATCGGCCGGACGCGCTGACCCACGACCCGATGCTGGTCAAGCGCCTGCGTCGGCTGCGTGCTTCGCGGCAGCGGGCGCGCTCCGCCCGCCGCCTGGGCTTTCAGGTCTGAGCCGAGCGGTCGCGTGAGCGTCGACCCGCCCTACGGCCGCCCTGCGGGCGCTCATCGTGCCCGGCGCGACTGGCTTGCCGCCATGGGGGCGGGAGTGGCGGTGACCCTGGCCGGAATGGCCCTGGCGGTCGGCGTGGTGGGCTGGCTCGGCCCCAGCCCGGGCGAGGGCGCCAGCGCCCGGCCGAGCGCCAGCCGGAGCATCCCCGGCGTGCTGCTGGCCTCCCCGAGCGCTAGCTCGTCCGCCCCACGTGTGGCGGTGTCCCCCTCGACCGCTACGCCGACCCCGTCGTCGCCGTCCGCCCGACCGACGGCAGCGCCCACTCCGTCGCCGTCGCCCACGGCGACGGCCTCCCGGCCGGCCCGGTCCGTGGTCAAGGCGCCGGTCGTCGTGCTCAACCAGACCCGCCAGACCGGCCTGGCCGCCAGCGTCGCGTCCCGCCTGCGGGCCAGGGGGTGGCAGGTCACCGGCGTCGGCAACTGGCGGGGCAGCGTGTCGTCGACGACCGTCTACTACGCGGCCGGTCTCGAGCGGGCCGCGCGGAGCCTGGCCGACGTCCTCGGCGTCGAGCGCATCCGCCCCAAGGTGGCCGGCATGGCCAGTGGGCGGCTGACGGTGGTGCTCACCGCCGACCCGTTCCGCTGACATGGGCGACCTGCCGGTCCCGCGGACCGCGGCCGGGGTCGAGGGCATGGCGGCTCTCGTCGCGGACCCGACCGGCTCGCTCCTCGCCTTCGACTACGACGGCACGCTCGCGCCGATCGTGGACCAGCCGGCGCGCGCCGTCCCCGAGCGCGGTGCCGTGCCCGCGCTGGCCGCGCTGGCCGCCCGGGTGGGTGGGGCGCTGATCCTGACCGGTCGCCCGGCGCTGGACGTCGTGCGTCTCGGTGGGCTGTCGGTCGTCCCCGGGCTGGTCGTGCTGGGGCTGTACGGCGCGCAGCGCTGGCCGCCGGTCGGTCCGACGGGGACGGCCGAATCCGGCATCCAGGCCGCACTCGACGCCGCGCGCGACGCGCTCGACCCTTTGCTGGCCGCGGCGCCGGCGGGCACCTGGCTGGAGGACAAAGGCGGCTCGCTCGCCGTGCACGTGCGGCGTACGGCCGATCCGGCGTCCGCCCTCGACTCGCTCAGGGAGCCGATCGCCCACCTGGCTCGCGATCTCGCGCTGCGCGTCGAGCCCGGTCGGTACGTGCTCGAGCTGCGCCCGCCAGGTGTCGACAAGGGCGCGGCGTTGGAAGCGCACACGAGGGAGGTGGGCGCCCGGGCGGTGCTCTTCGCCGGCGACGACCTCGGCGACCTCGCGGCGTTCGCCGCCGTCGAACGGCTCCGGTCGGCCGGCGTTCCTGGGGTCACCGTGGCCAGCGTCAGCGAGGAGGCCCCCGAGGTCGCCCAGCGGGCCGATCTGGTCGTCGCCGGGCCGGTCGGGGTGGTCGACCTGCTCACGAGCCTGGCTGCGGCCCTGGGCTGAGGGTGGCTCAGCCGGCAGCGCCGACGCGCAGGTCGGCCAGCTGGTCGGCGAGCCACCGCCTCGGGGTCAGGGCGGTGGCCCGAGCGGCGAGTGCGAGCCCGCGCGACTGGCGCTGCTCCATCGTCAACGACAGGGCGTCGTGCAGCGCCCGCGCCGTCTCGCTGACGTCGAACGGGTTGACGAGCAGGGCGTCCCCGCCGAGCTCCACGGCCGCTCCGGCCTCGCGGGACAGCACGAGCGCGCACCCGCGCTCGGACAGCACGGGTGCCTCCTTGGCGACCAGGTTCATGCCGTCCCGCAACGGGTTGACGAGCAGCACGTCGGCCAGCACGTAGGCGGCGAGCGAGCGGGCCAGGTCGTCCTGGACGTGCAGCAGCAGCGGCGACCACTCGGGGGTGCCGAACTCGTCGATGATCTCGTTGGCGACCCGCTGCACCGCGGCGGTGTACTCGCGATAGACGGGCAGGTCGTGCCGGCTCGGGTAGGCGAACGCCACGTGCACCACCCGGCCCCACCACTCCGGGTGGGTCCGCAGCATGAGCCGGTAGGCCTCGAGCCCACGCACGATGTTCTTGCTCAGCTCGGTGCGGTCGATCCGCACCAGGGCCAGCCGGTCACCGACCTGCTCCCTCAGCGTGGCCAACCTGATCTGGACGTCGGGTTGAGCGGCTCTCGCTCGCAGCTCGTCGCCGTCGACACCCAGCGGGTGGACGGTGACCCGGGTCGTGCGTCCCCGGTGGTCGACGGTCGCGGCGGCCCGGTCGACCCGCGCACCGAGGGTCTGCTCGCAGCAGTTCATGAACGCGTCGGCCCATCGGGGGGTGAGGAAGCCGGCCGCGTCGGCACCCAGGACGCCTTCGAGCACGGCGACCGCGACGTCGTCGGGGAGCACCCGGTAGTAGTCGGGGGGAGCCCAGGGCGTGTGCGAGAAGTGACCGATGCGCAGGTCCGGCCGGCGCTGCCGAAGCAGGTGGGGGACCAGGGTCAGGTGGTAGTCCTGGACGAGGACCCGTCCGCCCTCGGCGGCCTCCTCGGCGAGCGCGTCGGCGAAGGCCGCGTTGTACTCCACGTACGAGGTCCACTCGCGGTCCCAGCGGTCGTCGAAGACCGGCCGCTGCGCTGTGTCGAACAGCAGGTGGTGGACGAACCACAGGGTCGAGTTCGCGACGTCGTTGTAGGCGCGGGCGAACGTGATCGGGTCGATGCTGAGCATCCGGATCTCCGCGCGGGTCCCCTCGGCCACCCCCAGTCGTCCGTCGGCCGCCCGGGCGGCCATCCGGTCTCCCTCGGTCAGTGCGGCGCAGACCCAGACGGCGTCCGCGACCCCCGCCAGTCCCGAGATCAGGCCGCCGCCCCCGCGGCGAGCCTCCAACGTCCCGTCGTCCGCGACGGAGTACGACAGCGGGCCACGGTTGGACGCCACGACGACCTGGGCTGCGCCTGCCTGCGGACCGACCACCCGCCCACCCTAAGACGGCCCGCGCTAGTCCGAGGGTCGCCGTCCGAACAGCGGACGGGCCGCTCGTGGCCGGTACCCCCCGTCGGCCAGGCCGGCCCGGCGCTCGAACACGTTGTGCGAGAAGTGGTCGCCGGTGCGCAGGTAGGACCAGCCTGCCGCGAGCAGGTACGCGGGCAGGAAGGGCAGCCCCAGCCAGCACGCCCACTGGGTCGAGTGGCGCGCCTCGTGGACCAGCAGGGTGGGCCGGGCCGCCAGCCGCTCCGGCGACAGTCGGGTGATGACCACGTTGCCGACCGTGAAGGCCACGGCACGCGGGTAGGCCAGTCGGTAGCCGGTCGCCACGGTCAGCCCGTGCGGCCCGGGCGCCCGGTGCGCGCGGCCGGCCCGCGCGATGGCGACGCCGAGCGGCGTGGAGAGGTTCAGCGCGTTGAGCAGCCGGCGCATCGGCCGGTCGGTCGACGGCACGCTAGGAGGCCCGGCTGTCACGGCGGGCGGCGTACTCGGGCACGGTGATCATCGGCGGCCGCTCGACCAGGCCCACGTCGTGCGTGGTGACGCTGAGGTCTCCGTCGACGCGGGTGTACTGCGCCAGGGTCGGGTTGAGGGCGGCTCTCCGGCGGATCCGGCCCTCCCGCTCCAGCCGGGCGAGGGCGGTCTGCATGATCTCGCTGGCCATCAGCCCGAGCCTGGCGTCGTCGTGGTGGCGGTGGTGCCGCTCGCCGACGTCGACCTGGGCGATGGAGTCCAGCCCGGCCACCGCCAGCGTGTCGACGAGCAGGGCCAGCTCGACGCCGTACCCGGTCGGGAAGGGGAGCAGCTCGAGCAGGCCGCGGCGGGCGGCGTACTCACCGGCCAGCGGCTGGACGACGCCGGCCAGCTCCGGCCAGTGCAGGTTGAGCAGCGGCCGCGCGACGAGCTCGGTCACCCGACCGCCTCCCGCAGGGAGTACGGAGGTGCCGTCGCGCAGCGGTCGGTCGTACAGGGCCTTGACGAGCACGACCGAGCGGTCGGTGAGCAGCGGGCCCAGCAGGCCGGTGACCAGGCCGGAGCGGAACTGGCGAAGGTCGGCGTCGACGAACACCAGGACGTCACCCGTCGTGGCCGCGAGGGAGCGCCACAGGACCTCGCCCTTGCCCGGACCGGACGGGATCCGCGGCAGCACGGCGGAGCGGTGGACCACGACCGCCCCGGCCTCGGCCGCGACCTGCGCCGTTCGGTCGGTCGAACCGGAGTCCATGACCACGAGTTCGTCCACCAGCGGCTCGGCCACCTCGACCAGGTCGGTGCGGATCGTCTCGACGATGGCCCCGATGGTGGCCTCCTCGTCGAGCGCGGGGAGGACGACGCTCACGGTCAGGCTGCCCTTGGCGGCCACGAGTCGCTCGACCGGCCAGTCGGCGGCGGCCGAGGTGCGCCTGGACAGCCAGCGCTCGACGTCCGGTCGCACGCCCGCTCCCTCCGTCAGCTGCTGCTGCCCGCGCGCAGCCGCCCCGGTCTCGCCCGCTGGACACCCAAGGCGGGCTGGGGCCGCCGTCGGTTACAGTCTCCGTCACCCGGTGAGTGCCGTCCAGGCGGCGTCCGGCGACAACTTCATATCGCTCATCCAGAGGGGCAGAGGGAACGGCCCGGTGAAGCCCCGGCAACCAGTTCGCAGCCGTCGTCGTCATGGCGGGGCCGGACGAACCAGGTGCCAATTCCGTCCCGGCCGAGTGGCGCGGGAGAGATGAGGGAAAGGCCTCGCGATGACCACGCTCCAGCACGACCCCCTTGCCCCGGCAGGCGCCTTCGGGCCGGCGGTGGGCCTGTCCTGTCGCGAGTGCGGCCACGAGGTGGAGCCGTCGGCCCGGTACGCCTGCGACCAGTGCTTCGGGCCCCTGGAGGTCCGGTACGCGTTCGGCCGGGTGTCGCGCCGGCAGATCGAGGCCGGGCCGGGGTCGCTGTGGCGGTACGCCCCCCTCCTTCCGGTCCCGGCGGACCCGGGTGACCGCCCCGTCGACCTCGCCGCCGGCTGGACCCGGCTGCACCGCGCCGACCGGCTGGCCGCCGAGCTGGGCCTGCGCCGGCTGTGGATCAAGGACGACAGCGGCAACCCGACGCACTCGTTCAAGGACCGCGTGGTGGCCGTGGCGCTGACCGCCGCTCGCACGCTCGGCCTGACCACGGTGGCCTGCGCCTCGACCGGCAACCTCGCGAACGCCGTCGCTGCGGCCGCGGCCCGGGCCGGCCTGCGGTCGGTGGTGCTGGTCCCCTCCGACCTCGAGGCGGGCAAGATCGTCACCACGGCGGCCTACGCCGGCACGCTCGTCGCCGTCGACGGCAGCTACGACGACGTCAACCGGCTGTGCAGCGAAGTCGCCTTCGACCACGAGGACTGGGGCTTCGTGAACGTCACCCTGCGCCCCTTCTACGCGGAAGGGTCGAAGACGGTCGGATTCGAGGTCGCCGAGCAGCTGGGCTGGCGGCTCCCCGAGCAGGTCGTCGTCCCGGTCGCGTCCGGGTCGCTGCTGACCAAGGTCGACAAGGCGTGGCGGGAGCTCGGCGAGCTCGGGCTGGTGGAGGCGACGCCGTACCGGGTCTTCGGTGCGCAGGCCAGCGGGTGCGCCCCGGTCGCTGCTGCGTTCGACGCCGGTCTGGACGTCGTCCGCCCGGTCAAGCCCGACACCATCGCCAAGTCCCTGGCGATCGGCAATCCTGCCGACGGGCCGTACGCGCTCGACGTCGCCCGCCGAACCGGAGGTGCCGTCGCGGACGTCAGCGACGAGGAGGTCGTCGAGGGCATCCGACTCTTGGCACGCACCGAGGGGATCTTCGCCGAGACAGCGGGCGGCGTCACGGTCGCGACACTGCGCCGGCTGCTGGCCGAGGGACGGCTGGACCCGGCGGCTGAGACCGTCCTGCTCAACACCGGGGACGGGTTGAAGACTCTCGACGCGATCGTCGACCGGGTCGGTCCCACGGCCACCATCCCTGCCTCCTACGACGCGTTCCAGGGGCTGGGGCTGTGAGCGTCACGGTGCGGGTGCCCACGATCCTGCGGGCGTACACCGCCGGTGCGGCCGAGGTGGTGGTCGAGGCGGCCACGCTGGCCGACGTCGTGGCTGCCCTGGAGGGCGCCTATCCGGGGATCGGCGGCCGGGTCCTCGACGAGCAGGGCCGGCTGCGGCGCTTCGTCAACGTCTACGTGGGCGACGAGGACGTCCGCTTCGCCGACGGCCTCGGCACCCCCACCCCGGACGGCTGCACGGTGTCGGTGATCCCGGCGGTGGCCGGCGGCTAGGCTGCCCGCCAGCTGGCGATCTCCGGACGGAGAGGGACGGATCGATGGCGCAGGGCACGGTGATGTGGTTCAACGCGGAGAAGGGGTACGGGTTCATCGCCCAGGACGACGGGCCGGACGTGTTCGTCCACTACAGCGCGATCGACACCCCCGGCGCCAAGTCTCTCAACGAGGGTGACCGGGTCGAGTTCCAGGTCTCCCAGGGCCAGCGCGGCCCACAGGCGGACGCCGTCCACCCGATCTGACCCAAGGTCAGCGGTCGAACTCGTCCGCGGGCAGCCGGTCCTCGTCGACGGCGTCCTCGAGCATCAGCTCGGTGTCGTCGATGACGTGCATGGCGGCTTCCTCCGCCGACAGCCACGCCGTGTCCCCGACGGCCACGTGGGCGACCGCCTCGGACGTCGTGTCCGGGTGGACGCCCTCGTCGTCCTCGACCAGTCGGCCGTCGTGCGGGTGGGGGTCGCGCGGGCCGTAGGCGTCGTCGTAGGTGACCTCGTCCTCCGCCTCGACGGCACCGCCTTCGGCGTCGACGTACCAGGCGCCTTCACTCATGTCCCGCACCTCCTCGTTCCCTCGCACGGGGGCTCGCACCCGCCGGTTGACCAGCCATCCGAGGCCATCTTGCCCCCGCTCGAGGGGGTCGCGTGAGGCCTTTCGTCCTTCCTTGCCCGAACGGGCGAGGACCTCCGACTCTCGTGCCGGAGGACGTCGCGATGATCACCTGACGGCAGGACCCCCTCGGGTGCACGCGGAGGACGGCATGACCTGGGACGTCATCCACCCGCAGCCGGCGACGGTCCAGCCGAACCTCGCGGACTACGCGGAGGTCCGGCGGACCTTCAGCTGGCCTCAGGCCGGCGCGTGGCTCGCCGGCCCGGCCGGCCGGCCGGACGCCGGCCTCAACATCACCGACAAAGCGGTGACCCGGCACGTGGCCGCCGGACGCGGCGACCGGGTCGCCCTGCGGTTCCTGGGGCCGGCCGGCGTGGACCGCGAGCTCACCTACGCCGAGCTGGACAGCGAGACGGCCCGGTTCTCGACCGTGCTCGCCGACCTCGGCGTGCGGCCGGGCGAGCGCGTCTTCGGGCTCTCCGGGCGGATCCCCGAGCTGTACGTGGCGATCCTCGGGTCGTTGCGGCACGGCGCCGTGTTCTGCCCGCTGTTCTCGGCGTTCGGACCGGAGCCGGTGCGCCAGCGGCTGCAGCTGGGCGGCGGCCGGGTCCTGGTGACCACGCCCTCGCTGTACCGACGCAAGGTCGCCCCGATCCGCGACGAGCTGCCCGACCTCGACCACGTCCTGCTCGTGGGAGACGCGGTCGAGCCGTCTGACGTCCCGGGCGGGCTGGACCTGCGGGCGCTGCTCGCCGCGGCCGCGCCCGCGTCCTCCAGCGCCGCGACCGGCCCGGAGGATCCGGCCCTGCTCCACTTCACGTCCGGCACGACCGGACGGCCCAAGGGCGTCGTCCACGTGCACGGGGCCGTCGTGGCCCACCACATGACCGCGCGCTACGTGTTGGACCTGCACGACGACGACGTGTTCTGGTGCACGGCCGACCCGGGGTGGGTGACCGGCACGTCGTACGGCGTGATCGCTCCGCTCACCTGCGGGGTGACCACGGTGGTCGACGAGGAGGAGCTGGACGTCGACCGCTGGTACCGCATCCTCGAGGAGCAGCGGGTCACCGTCTGGTACACGGCCCCGACGGCGCTGCGCATGCTGATGAAGGCCGGCACCGAACGGGCCCGCCGCCGTGACCTGTCCCGGTTGCGCCATGTCGCGAGCGTCGGGGAGCCGCTCAACCCTGAGGTGGTCGTCTGGGGGGTGGAGGCGTTCGGGCGGCCGGTGCACGACACGTGGTGGCAGACCGAGACCGGCGCGATCATGATCGCCAACTACCCGGGCACGGACATCCGGCCCGGTTCGATGGGCCGGCCGGTGCCCGGGATCGACGCAGCGCTGGTGGCCCGGGACCGGGAGGGCCGTCCCGTGGTGGGCCCGGACGGGCACGCCGTCCTGGTCACCGAGCCTGGGGTCGACGGTGAGCTGGCCCTGCGCGCGCCCTGGCCGTCGATGATGCGCGCCTACCTCGACGAGCCCGAGCGGTACGCGAACGCCTTTGTCGGGGAGTGGTACCTCTCGGGCGACCTCGCCCGGACCGACGCCGACGGCTGGTTCTGGTTCGTGGGGCGAGGCGACGACGTGATCAAGTCCGCGGGGCACCTGATCGGGCCGTTCGAGATTGAGAGCGCGTTGATGGAGCACCCGGCGGTGGTCGAGGCCGGGGCGATCGGGGTGCCCGACCCGGTGGCCGGGCAGGTGGTGAAGGCGTTCGTGGCGCTACGGCCGCCCTACGAGCCCTCCGACGAGCTGCGGCTGGAGCTGATCGGCTTCGGCCGCAAGAAGCTGGGTCCGGCCGTGGCACCGCGGGACATCGCGTTCGAGCAGGACCTGCCCAAGACGAGGAGCGGCAAGATCATGCGACGGCTGCTCAAGGCCCGCGAGCTCGGCCTGCCCGAGGGTGACCTGTCCACGTTGGAGAACGCGTCGGGGCGCGGAGCGGGTGCCCGATGACCATCACCCACGAGGTCGACCGCGACACGGGACTGGCCCTCCTGCACGAGATGCTGCGCATCCGGCGGTTCGAGGAGCGGTGCGTCGAGCTGTACAGCGCCGCGGAGATCCGCGGGTTCCTGCACCTGTACATCGGGGAGGAGGCCGTGGCGGTCGGGGTGATCCGCCACCTCGACCCAGAGGACGCCGTCGTCGCGACCTACCGGGAGCACGGGCACGCGCTGGCCCGGGGCGTGCCGATGGACGCCGTGATGGCCGAGATGCTCGGGAAGGTCGAGGGCGTCTCCCGCGGACGGGGTGGCTCCATGCACCTGTTCCACGCCCCCTCCCGGCTCTACGGCGGCAACGCCATCGTCGGTGGCGGCCTGCCGTTGGCCGTGGGGCTGGCGCTGGCCGACTCGATGCAGGGCCGCGACCGCGTCACGGCGTGCTTCTTCGGCGAAGGGGCGGTGGCCGAGGGCGAGTTCCACGAGTCGATGAACCTGGCGGCGCTCTGGCACCTCCCCGTGTTGTTCCTCTGCGAGAACAACCTCTACGCGATGGGGACGGCTCTCGCCCGCTCCGAGTCGGAGACCAATCTCGCGATCAAGGCCTCGGCCTACGAGATGCCGGCGTGGTCCGTCGACGGCATGGACGTGCTCGCCGTCTCCGAGGCGGCCGCGCGGGCGGTCGGCCTGGTGCGCGACAGCGGAGGTCCGGTGTTCCTCGAGGCGCGCACTTACCGGTTCCGCGCCCACTCGATGTACGACCCGGACCGGTACCGCGACAAGGCCGAGGTCGAGCGCTGGAGGGAGCGCGACCCGCTCACCCTGCTCGCCGACCGGCTGCGCGCCGACGGCCTGCTGTCCGACCAGGACCAGGCCAGGGACGAGGCCGAGGTCGCCGCCGAGGTCGACGCGGCAGTGGCCTACGCCCAGGCGGGCACCGACGAGCCGGTGGAGGAGCTCACCCGGTTCGTGCACAGCGAGGCGGTCCGGCCATGACGACCAGCACGGGCACGGTCACGACCACCTACCGGGAAGCCCTGCGCGCGGCCTTGCGCGAGGCGATGCAGCGCGACGAACGGGTGTTCCTGATGGGCGAGGACGTCGGGCCCTACGGCGGGGCGTTCGGGGTCAGCCTCGGCCTGCTGGAGGAGTTCGGGCCGGAACGGGTGCGCGACACCCCGCTGTCGGAGTCCGCCTTCGTGGGGGCCGGGATCGGCGCCGCCCTGGGCGGGATGCGCCCGATCGTCGAGGTGATGACGGTCAACTTCTCCATGCTTGCGATGGACCAGCTCGTCAACACTGCCGCAGCGCTGCTGCACATGAGCGGCGGGCAGTTCCCGGTGCCGCTCGTCGTCCGGATGACCACCGGTGCAGGGCGGCAGCTCGCCGCCCAGCACTCGCACTCCCTGGAGAACTGGTACGCCCACGTGCCCGGTCTGCGAGTGCTCGCCCCGGCGACGCTGGCCGACGCCCGCGGGATGCTCTGGCCCGCCCTGCAGGACCCCGACCCGGTGATCATGTTCGAGCACGGGTCGCTCTACAACCTGGCCGGTGAGCTGGCCGAGGACGCCGGGCCGGTCGACATCGACCGCGCGGCCGTCCGCCGTGAGGGTGCGGACGTCACGCTGGTCACCTACGGCGGGTCGCTGGGCAAGACGCTGGAGGCTGCCGACGCGCTCGCTGCCGAGGGGGTCGACGCGGAGGTGGTCGACCTGCGTACTCTGCGCCCGCTGGACGACGCCACCGTGCTCGCGTCGGTGCGCCGCACGCACCGGGCGGTGGTCGTCGACGAGGGGTGGCGCACGGGATCGCTGGCGGCCGAGGTGAGCGCTCGGATCACCGAGCAGGCCTTCTACGAGCTGGACGCGCCGGTCGCGCGGGTGTGCTCGGTGGAGGTGCCCATGCCGTACGCCCGTCACCTGGAACTGGCCGCGCTGCCGTCGTCCGAGCGCGTGGTCGCGGCGGCGCGGGAGGTGCTCGGGCGTCGTGGCTGAGTTCCGGATGCCGTCGCTCGGGGCGGACATGGACGAGGGCACCCTCGTCGAGTGGCTGGTCGCGCCGGGCGACCGGGTGCACCGGGGCGAGGTGGTCGCGGTGGTCGACACCGCCAAGTCGGCCATCGAGGTCGAGGTCTTCCAGGACGGCGTGGTCGAGGAGCTGCTCGTCCGACCCGGCACCACGGTCCCGGTCGGCGCGCCGCTGGCCAGGCTCACGGACGGTGCCGCTGAGACGGCTGAGGGAACCCCCGCGTCACCCCCTGCCACAGAGGCGCCTCCCGCGGAGGCGGCGCTCGGTGGTCCGGTGGTGACCTCGCCGATCATCCGGCACCTGGCTCACGAGCAGGGGGTGGAGCTGGCCGACGTCCGGGGCACCGGGCCGCAGGGTTCGATCACCCGGGCGGATGTCGAGGCGCGGGCGGCAACGCGGTCCACGGGGCGGGTCGTGCAGGGGGCGGTCCGCCCCGCGTCGTCCCCCCTGGCCCGGCGCCGGGCGGCCGAGCTCGGGGTCGACCTGGCCGGCGTCCGCGGGTCGGGCCCGGACGGCGCGGTCACCGTCGCCGACGTCGAAGCCGCCACGGGGGCGGCGCCGGCCGGCGCCGGCCCGGCGGCGGGGGCCGTCCCGGTCACCCGGGCCTCGGCTGCGACCAAGGCCCTGGCGATGCGGGAGGCCATCGGTGCCCTGATGGCCCGGTCGAAGCGGGAGATCCCGCACTACTACCTGTCCACCACGGTCGACCTGTCCGCCGCGCTCGCCCGGCTGCGCTCGGACAACGCCACCCGGAGCGTCTCGGAGCGGGTCCTGCCGGCAGCGCTGCTCCTCAAGGCCACCGCCGTCGCCGTCCGGTCGGTGCCCGAGGTCAACGGGTTCTACGTGGACGGGGCGTTCCGGCCGTCGGCCGGCGTGCACCTGGGGGTGGCGATCGCGCTGCGCGGCGGTGGGCTCGTCGCCCCGGCGATCCACGACGCGGACACGCTCACGCTCGAGGAGCTGATGGCCGCGCTGAAGGACCTGGTCGCCCGGGCCCGGGCCGGCCGGCTGCGCGGATCGGAGATGGCCGACCCGACCATCACCGTCACCAACCTCGGTGACCAGGGGGTCGAGGCGGTGCACGGCGTGATCTACCCGCCCCAGGTCGCACTCGTCGGATTCGGCAAGGTGGTCGAACGGCCGTGGGCGGTCGACGGCCTGCTCGGCGTCCGGCCGCTGCTCACGGCGACGCTGGCGGCCGACCACCGGGTCACCGACGGGCACCGCGGTGGCCTGTTCCTGGCCGCGGTGGAGGCCCTGCTGCAACGACCGGAGGAACTGTGATGACCCTCGACGCCAGAGCGGTCGTCGCCCGGGTGCTGGCCCAGGTCGCGCCCGAGGCCGAGCTCGACCAGGTGGATGCGGGCGCCGACCTGCGCACCGAGCTCGATCTGGACTCCATCGACTTCCTGAACCTCATCGAGGGGCTCAAGGAGGAGACCGGGGTCGACGTGCCCGAGTCGGACTACGCCGAGGTGCGCAGCCTGAACGGGCTGGTGGCTTATCTGGTCGCCCGGGCGGCCTGAGCGTCGGCCTGGCAGGGGATGGCGGACGGCTGGCGGCTTGCACTCGGCACCGTCGAGTGCTAATCATGTGTTAGCACTCCCTACGGGAGAGTGACAGAGCAGGGCCGATGAGACGAGGCCTTCGGCGTGCCGGACCGATCCGGTGCGCCTCGGTCGTCCGTCGCGGGCGTCTCCCGGCCTTGGACCGCAACCGTTCCGGAGGACGGACACCATATGGCCAAGATCATCGCGTTCGACGAGGAGGCCCGCCGCGGCCTCGAGCGCGGCATGAACCAGCTGGCGGACGCCGTCAGGGTGACGCTCGGCCCGAGGGGCCGCAACGTCGTGCTGGAGAAGAAGTGGGGCGCTCCCACGATCACCAACGACGGTGTCTCGATCGCCAAGGAGATCGAGCTCGAGGACCCGTACGAGAAGATCGGCGCCGAGCTCGTCAAGGAGGTCGCCAAGAAGACCGACGACGTCGCCGGCGACGGC
>Ga0209798_10000606_pt1 | contig 21733 bp, 20 predicted proteins | sample DOMMetBare3Fresh_FD_187475 | JGI IMG/M metagenome (GOLD analysis project Ga0209798, IMG submission 187475) | Wetland sediment microbial communities from St. Louis River estuary, USA, under dissolved organic matter induced mercury methylation -... | ecosystem: Environmental > Aquatic >... | reverse complement strand
CGCCTAGAATACCAGCCCTGGGGATTACGTCTCGCGTTCGGGCTGCCGGCGGTAATGAGGGAACTTACGCAACGGCCACTCCAGTCATTCGTCGGAGGGCCGCGGGCGCGCGACCTGATGGTCCTTGAGACGCCGCTTGTAGCGACGCAGCTGCTTCTCGATACGAACAGCCGCCTGCTCGGCGCTGGCATACGCGTCGGCCGCCGTCGCGTCGGCTTCGAGCACAATTCCGGAATCGAGATGCACAACGCACTCGGTCCGGAAGCCGAAGCCTTCCTTCTCCACGGTCACATGGCCCGAATAGCCGCCATTGAAGAATTTCGCAGCCACCTCAGCGATGCGCCCATTGATCTTCGTGCGCAACGCTTCACCCATGTCGATGTTCTTACCCGACACGCGAAACGGCATGATCGTCCTCCGTTGTGCGCTCGCTCCTGACAACAACACAACCCTTACAAACATAGGATCAAGACCACAGCGGCGCCAGATGTCCATTGCCAAGCGCCCCTTCCCATCGGCGCGGCCGGATCAGGACGACGCACCCATCGACAGCTGCTTTTCGCGCCGCCGTTGGACCGAGGATGGAATGCGCATGGCCTCGCGATACTTCGCAACGGTCCTGCGCGCGATATCGATCCCAGCCGAGCGCAGTCGTTCCACGATGGTGTCGTCGGACAGAACGTCCTGCGGGCTCTCCGCATCGATCAATTGCTTGATGCGGTGGCGCACGGCCTCGGCTGAATGGGCTTCTCCGCCATCAGAGGATGCGATCGCGGAGGTGAAGAAATATTTGAGCTCGAAGATGCCGCGGTTGGTCGCCATGTATTTGTTGGCGGTGACGCGCGACACTGTGGATTCGTGCATCTCGATCGCATCCGCGACGGTCTTGAGATTCAGCGGCCGCAGGTGCTGAACCCCGCGCGCAAAGAACGCATCCTGCTGACGCACGATCTCCTTGGCGACCTTGAGAATGGTCTTGGCGCGCTGGTCGAGCGCGCGCACGAGCCAGGTCGCGGTCTGCAGGCAGTCGGCGAGATAGGTTTTGTCTTTGTCGCTCCTGGCGGTGCCGGCGACCTCCGCGTAGTAGCTCTGGTTCAAGAGCACCTTGGGCAGCGTGTCGGAGTTGAGCTCCACGATGTAGCCGCCGTCAGGTCCTTGCCGCACGAACACGTCGGGCACGATCGGCTGCACCAGCGTGCTGCCAAATGCCAGGCCCGGCTTCGGATTGAGGTGCCGGATTTCGGCAATCATGTCGTTGAGATCGTCCTCGCTGACGTCGCAAGCCTTGCGGAGCGCGGCAAGGTCGCGCTTGGCCAGGAGATCGAGACGCTTGACCAGCATCTGCATGGCCGGATCGAACCGGTCGAGCTCCTTGAGCTGGATGGCGAGACATTCGGTGAGATTGCGCGCGCACACGCCGGGCGGATCGAAGCCTTGCAGAATCGCGAGCACGTCTTCGACTTCGGCCGCAGGCGCGCCCAGCTTCTCGGCAACCTCGGCCAGATCGCCGGTCAGATAGCCGGCCTCGTCGACCAGATCGATCAGATGGCGCCCGATCATGCGGCGGACCGGATCTGCAACCGCCAGCGTCAACTGTTCGGCGAGATGATCGACCAGCGTGACCTCGGCCGACACAAAGGCTTCGAGGTTGTAATCACCATCGGGACGGCCTCCGGCCCCAACGCCAGCCCACTCGGATTGGGCGGGCAGGTTGTCGGCGCCCGGAGGCGTCGCCTCGGCGCGGTCATCGGGATCGGCCGTCGTGCCTTCAGGCGCATCGAGCTCTTCGGCTTTGCCGCTCTCACCCGACCAGTCCGAGTCTGCCTTGGGTTGCTGCTCGGGCTCGCCGACGCCAGCCGCATCTCCCTCCTCGCTGCCGCGCTCGAGCAGCGGGTTCTTCTCGAGCTCGGTCTCGACATAGGCCGCGAGATCGAGATTGGAGAGCTGCAGCAGCTTGATCGCCTGCATCAGCTGCGGCGTCATGACGAGCGCGTGGCTCTGCCGGATTTCGAGTCGCTGTGTTAGTGCCATGCTGCGATGCACAAATGGTCCGGTTTTTGCTTATACCGTTCGGACGCCTGTGTACACCGATTCTGGCGCAGGTCCCTAACGGGGCGGGAAAAGGCGCCGGCAGACCACCCGAAAGGGCGGCAAGGGCTTATCATTACTGAAATAAAATCAATAGGTTACACGCTGATATCGGCGTCTTCCTCAACGGGTCCGCCTCACATCCTGAATTCCTCGCCCAGATAGAGCCGGCGGACCTCGGGATCGTTCACGATATCGACCGCGCGGCCCTCGCGCAGCACCTCGCCCGAGTAGATGATGTAGGCGCGGTCGGTGAGCGCCAGGGTCTCGCGCACGTTGTGGTCGGTGATCAGGACCCCGATACCGCGATTGGTCAGGTGGCGCACCAGGGTCTTGATATCGCCGACCGCGATCGGGTCGATGCCGGCGAACGGCTCGTCCAGCAGCATGTAGTTCGGCCGTGTCGCCAGCGCGCGGGCGATCTCGCACCGCCGGCGCTCGCCGCCCGAGAGCGCGAGGGTAGGGCTCTTGCGCAGCTTGCTGAGGCCGAACTCCGCCAGCAGCGCATCGAGATCGGCCTCGCGGCGGCGTCGATTGGGCTCGGTCACCTCCAGCACGGCGCGAATGTTGTCCTCGACACTGAGCCCGCGGAAGATCGATGCCTCCTGCGGCAGGTAGCCGATGCCGAGCCGGGCGCGCTGATACATCGGCAGGCGGGTGACGTCGTGGCCATCGAGCTCGATGCGGCCGCGGTCGGGCTTGATCAGCCCGGTGATCATGTAGAACACGGTGGTCTTGCCGGCGCCGTTCGGGCCGAGCAGGCCGACCGCTTCCCCGCGTCGCACGTAGATACTCGGACCCCGGACCACCTTGCGCCCGCCGAAGCTTTTTTCGAGCCCGTGGGTTGCCAGATAGGCCTCGCGAGCAGGCTGCCGCACGCCCGCCTCCTCGCGGCTGCGGGGCGCCGGCGGTCGGCCGCCCGGCGGTGCGCGACCCGGAGCCCCACCCGCGCCGCCGGGGGCGCGCACCTCCCGAGCTTCGGCTGGCATGGGCCTGTGTGCCGGCATCGGTTCGGGCTCCGGCCTCGGTTCCGGCCTGGGTGCGGGCCTGGGCTCATCGCGCCGCCGCGGCTGGGGGGGAGGATCGGGCGCCTGAGCGCGCAAGGCCGCGCTTTCAGGTGGAGGGGGCGGCCGTATGGACTTTTTGGGGTTCTGGCCGGGCAGATTGACCGCCTCGGTGCGCCCAGCCGTGATCGGGCCCCCGAGCGAGCGCAGGTCTATGTTCCAGAAGCCGGAGGCTGGGCTGACCTTTCGCCGCACGGCGCCTCCGAAGATCGACAGGAATTTGCGCACACACGCCTCGAAACCATGCGGCCTTGGTCGGTTTAATGAACCACCGTCAACCGGCCGTCTCAAGGCATTTGCTTGACTGGGAGACGGCTGCGGCGCGTCATTTCTTGCGCGCCGGTGTGGGCAGTCCTGGGGCTGACTTCTGGTCCGAGTTGCTCTTGGGGTTGAATAAGCCTTCGATCCGACCGCCCTCCATGCGCGACACCCCGTCGGTCAGATTGACCACGAGGCGCTCACCACGCAGCACGTCCTGGCCCTTGGTCACCACCACTTTGCCGGTCAGCGTCACAGTGTTGGCGCGCATGTCGAAATCACCGCGGTCGCCGGTCGCGACCTGATCCTTCTGCTTCACCACCACGTTGCCCAGCGCCTCCATCCGACGGATCTGGCTGCCGCCGCCAGGCTGCGCCGCCTTGATGACGCCATCAGACTTGGCGCCGTCCACGCTGGCGCCTCCTTCGTAGTAGACCAGCAAGGTCTTGCAGCGCATGTCTGTGTCGCCCTGCACCACATGGACATCGCCGCTGAAGGTCGCAACCTTGTCCTTGTCGCGCACCTCGAGCGAGGCTGCCTGAATCTTCACCGGCTGGCCACGATTGCTCGAGAAACCCTGCAACGCGTTAGCCGGGCCCTGCTGCGCTCCCGCGGCGGCGGCGACCAGCACGGTCGCGGCCACGACCGCGGCAAAGAGCCTCGCGCTTGTGAACATGTCTCGCATCATCGGCTTGCCGCCTTGTCGCCGGCTCGATCGCCTTCCTGCACCAGCACCATGGACACACCGCCATCGAAGCGAATGACCTCGCCGGAGTTGGTGATCTCCAGCCGATTCGCATTGATGGTGCCTTGCCGCATCGACACTTCGACCGGCTTCTCCGACACCACATGGTTGGTGCGGACGTTGATCACCGCTTCAATCAGCCGCGCCTGATAGTTGGACGAGTTGACCTGAATGTCGTCCCGCAGCGTCAGGCGGTCTTGCTTGCTTTCGAACAGGCCGGACCGCGCGGTCAGCTCGAACTTGCCGGCATCCTTGAACTCGATTGTGGCGTTCAGCTCCTGCAGCTGAACCGTATCGGGCTTGGTGATGTCCTGGGTGGCGGCGCGCGCGGTCACCACGTAAGGCCTTCGGTCCTGCGTATAGCCCGCAAGCCTGGGCTGCTGCATGGTGATCGCGGTGCCCGACACCACGAGGCCGCCGATGCTGCCCGGCAGCCTGGCGAGCGCGCGCAGCGGATCGAGCACGTACACCGACAGAACGGTCATCACCACGCCCAGCACGACGGCGATCGGGATCCCGACCCGCAACAGGCGCACGAGTCGACTATGGCGGATCGCGGCGCGGAACACGCGCGTATTGTCGGTGCTCCCCCGCGACGCGTAACCGCGCGTTGCGGGATCGGCGACCTGCGACACGTCGGCGTGCGACACGATGGTCAAGCGGCTTACCCCACAGCCCATCCGGCAACGGATCGGGCGGCTCAGATTGCCTTACAAATCTTAGCAAATCCAACGGCAGGATCGCGCACAAATGTGGCTCCGCCGCGGCATATCCCCTTGTGGCTGCTTGTAGCTTCTTGGGCTTATTGAGGTTTCTTTGCGACTGCCGGGCTTCGCCGTTCACCATTCAAGACCACGCGACCATTCACGAATGTGAAAAGATGTCCTCGGCGGCCCAGCCCCCGAGGTCAAGCCGCACCCGCTCCGGCAGGAACCGGAAGCAGGCGTCGGCCAGGGCGGCGCGGCCCTCGCGCGCCAGCATGCCGTCGAGCTTGGCCTTGAGGGCATGCAGGTGCAGGACGTCGGAGGCCGCATAGGCGACCTGCGAGTCGGTGAGCTCGGCCGAGCCCCAGTCGGAGAGCTGCTGCTGCTTGGAAAGGTCGACGCCGAGCAGCTCCTTCACCAGGTCCTTGAGCCCGTGCTTGTCGGTGTAGGTGCGGGCGAGCCGCGACGCGATCTTGGTGCAGTAGACCGGCGCCGGCATGACGCCCAGCGCCTGGTAGAGCACGCCGAGATCGAACCGGCCGAAGTGGAAGAGCTTGAGGACGCTCGCATCGCCCAGGAGCCTGGCCAGATTGGGCGCGCTCGGCCGGCCTGCCGGCATCTGCACCACGTCGGCGGAGCCATCGCCCGGGGACAGCTGCACCACACAGAGACGGTCACGCCGCGGGTCAAGCCCCATGGTCTCGGTGTCGATCGCCACCGCGCCGGTCTGGTAGCGGGCAAGATCGGGCAGATCGCCACGATGCAGGCGGATGGTCATTGCGGCTCCCGATCCGGTGCTGATGTGGTGCCCAGGAGAGGACTCGAACCTCCACGGCTCTCACCGCTAGTACCTGAAACTAGTGCGTCTACCAATTCCGCCACCTGGGCACTGCGCGACAGATAAGGGGGCGCCTTCCACCTTGTCAATTCGTGTGGAACGGCCCTGTACAGGGTGGAATCGATCCTGTATTGCGCAGCCCATCCCACCCATCGAAAGATTGCGGCATGACCGCCACCCCTTCCGACACGCTCATCACCGTCTTCGGCGGCTCGGGCTTCCTCGGCCGCCACGTGGTGCGCGCGCTCGCCAAGCGCGGCTACCGCATCCGGGTCGCGGTGCGCCGGCCCGACCTCGCCTTCTTCCTGCAGCCGGCCGGCCGGGTGGGCCAGATCCACGCCGTGCAGGCCAACCTGCGCCACCCGGCCTCGGTCGACGCCGCGGTGCGCGACGCCGACGTGGTGGTCAACCTGGTCGGCATCCTGTTCGAGCGCGCCCGGCAGCGATTCGACACCGTGCAGACGTTCGGCGCCGAGGCCTGCGCCCTGTCGGCGGCGGCGCACGGCGCACGGCTCGTGCATATCTCGGCGATCGGCGCCGACGAGCAATCGTCATCGCACTATGCGCGCAGCAAGGCCGTTGGCGAGAAGCTCGTGCGCGCCGCCGTGCCGGGCGCGACCATCCTGCGGCCGTCGATCGTTTTCGGGCCGGAGGATGAGTTCTTCAACCGGTTTGCGGCGATCGCGCGCCTGGCGCCGGCCTTGCCGCTCATCGGCGGCGGCCACACCCGGTTTCAGCCGGTGTTCGTTGGCGACGTCGCCGCCGCGGTGGTGGCGGCGATCGAAGGCCGCGCCACGCCGGGGGCGGTCTACGAGCTGGGCGGCCCGGCCGTGCGGAGCTTCAAGGAGCTGATGCAGTTCCTGTTGGCCACGATCGAGCGCAAGCGATTCCTTCTGCCGATCCCGTTCGAGCTGGCCAAGGTGCCGGCCTTCTTCCTGCAGTTCCTGCCCACCCCGCTGCTGACGCCCGATCAGGTCGAGCTCTTGCGGCACGACAACGTGGTCTCGGACGAGGCGAAGCGTGAGCGGCGGACGCTCGAGGGGCTTGGCATCACGCCGACCGCGATGGAGGCGATTGTGCCGGCCTATCTGCGGCGCTTCCGCAAGGCGGGGCAGTTCCGCGTGCGAGCGATCTGAGCGCGCTCGGTCAAGACTAGACCACTTTCCGTTCGAATTGATCCGCATCCGGCCGTTCGTTCCCGCGCAAGCGGGAACCCAGGGCTACTTGCGCCTTTTTCTCAATCTGTCGCTCTGGGTCCCCGCTTCCGCGGGGACGAACGGTTGAGATGTCGCGATGCAACTTCATCGGAAAATGCTCTAATAGCCGAGCGCAAGCGCGATCAGCCCGAGCGTTCCGACCACGACGCGCCACCAGGCAAACAACGCAAAACCGTGGCGCTGCACATAGGTCAGAAACGTCTTCACCACGATCCAGGCCGCCACGAACGAGACCGCGAAGCCGACCGCGATGAGGAGGCTGTTGTCGAAGCTCATCTGACCGCGGCTCTTGTAGAGATCGTAGACGAAGGCCCCGAACATGGTGGGCATCGCCAGCCAGAACGAGAATTCCGCGGCCGAGCGCCGGTCGGCGCCCAAGAGCATGGCCGCCACGATGGTGGCGCCTGCGCGTGACACGCCGGGAATCATGGCCAGGCATTGGGCAAGCCCGATGTAGAAATACATCGGCAGCGAATAGCGCTCGGCGTCCACATAGCGCGGCTTGAGGTCGAGCTGATCGACCCAGATCAGGATGGCGCCGCCGACGATCAGGGTGAAACAGATGATCCAGACGTTGAACAACACACCCTTGATAAAGCCGTGCGCGAGCGCCCCGATGACGGCGGCGGGCAGGAACGCGATCAGGACGCCGATGACGAAGCGGCGGGCGGCCGGGTCGGTGAACATCCCGAGCGCGAGCCGCCAGAGCCGGCCGAAATAGATCGACAGCAGCGCCAGAATCGCGCCGAACTGGATCAGGATCGAGAATGTGTCCCAGAACTCCTTGCGTGCCGGGTCGGAGCCTAGGAACTGGTTCACGAGCAGAAGGTGCCCGGTTGACGACACCGGCAGAAACTCCGTCAGCCCCTCGACGATGCCAAGCACGATGGCCTTGATCAGATCGAATGACATCAGGGGCTCCGCGGGGCGAGGGCAGGTCACGGCGCCTGGAGGCGGCTGCCGCACGGTGGGATTTGAGGCTTTTCTACCAACATCAACCCCGTGGCAACGAAAAAGCCGGAAACTATCCGGAGACCGGTATGCGGCCCTCTGGACCCACCGGATTCGGTGACACCCCGCCATGGCGACGTTGTTTTTCCATCCGTTTTGCCCCCATTCGCGGTTCGTGCGCCTGGCGCTCGGCGAGTACGGGGTCGCGGTTCGGCTGATCGAGGAGCGGACCTGGGAGCGGCGCCGCGACTTCCTGGCCATCAATCCGGCGGGAACCACACCGGTCCTGGTCGAGGAAGGCCAGCCGCCGATACCGGGCGCCGCGATCATCGCCGAATATCTCGACGAGCTTTGCGGCGACACTTTCGAGCGGCGGCTGCTGCCGCGGGCAACCGGCCCGCGGATCGAGGTCCGGCGGCTGATGAGCTGGTTCAACGACAAGTTCTTTGCCGAGGTCTCCGGCCCGCTCACGACCGAGCGGCTCTACAAGCGCCATATGCCGATCGACGCCGGCGGCGGATCGCCGGAAACCGATGTGCTCCGTGCGGCCCGCAACAACATCCGCTACCATATGGCCTATATCGGCTGGCTGGTGCGCACGCGCGACTGGCTCGCGGGCGACCAGCTGACCTATGCGGATCTTGCCGCGGCCGCGCACCTGTCCGCGGTCGACTACCTGGGCGACGTGCCGTGGAGCGAAGACGAAGCCGCCAAGAGCTGGTACGCGCGGGTCAAGTCGCGACCCTCGTTCCGGCCGATTCTGGCCGAGACGCTGGCCGGCATCCCGCCGTCGGCGACCTACGCGGATCTCGACTTCTGAACGAGCCCCCCTCGACCCTCAAGCCGGCGTTGATCGCGGCGGCGCGCGCGCACGGGTTCGACACCGTGGGGATTGTGCGGCCGGACGCGATCCCGCAGGCGCAGGAGCGGCTCCTTCGCTTCCTCGCCGAGGGCGCCCATGGCGACATGGACTGGATGGCGACGACGGCCGAGCGGCGCGGCGACCCGCGCACGCTCTGGCAGGACGCGCGCTCGATCATCATGCTGGGGATGAACTACGGTCCCGGCTCCGATCCGCTGGCGATCCTGCGCCATCGTGACCACGGCGCGATCTCGGTCTACGCGCAGGGCGACGACTACCACGACGTCATCAAGCCGCGGCTGAAGGCGCTCGCGCGCTGGCTGATCGCACAAGCCGGCGGCGACGTGAAAGTCTTCGTCGACACCGCCGCCGTGATGGAGAAGCCGCTCGCGGCCGCCGCCGGGCTCGGCTGGCAGGGCAAGCACACCAACCTGGTGTCGCGCCAATATGGCTCATGGCTCTTTCTCGGCGCGATCTTCACCACGCTCGAGCTTAGCCCCAACGCGCCCGAGGCCGACCATTGCGGCCATTGCCGCGCCTGCCTCGACATCTGTCCGACGTCGGCGTTTCCCGCGCCCTACCGGCTCGATGCGCGGCGCTGCATCTCCTACCTCACCATCGAGCACAAAGGGCCGATCGCGCGCGCGCTGCGCCCGCTCATGGGCAACCGCATCTATGGCTGCGACGACTGCCTCGCGGTCTGCCCGTGGAACAAGTTTGCACAGTTGGGGCGCGAGGCCAGGCTTTCGGCGCGCGACGCGCTCAAGGCGCCGATGCTCGCCGACCTCGCGCGGCTCGACGACGCGGCGTTCCGGGCGCTATTTGCGAAATCACCCGTCAAGCGCATCGGACGCGATCGCTTCGTGCGCAACGTCCTGATCGCGATCGGCAACTCGGCCGATCCGAGCCTCGCGATCGAAGCCGAACGGCTGCTCGCCGACGCGTCGGCGCTGGTGCGCGGCGCGGCCATTTGGGCGCTCGGCAGAATAGACGCTCGCCGCCTTGCCGCGCTGGCGCCCACCCACCGAACGATGGAGACCGATCCAGGCGTGCGGGACGAATGGACGGCCGCTCTCCCTGAGGTCATTGCCTGATGCCCACCCTTGTGTGTCTCGGACTAGGCTATTGCGCCCAGCACTACGTCGCGGAATTCGGGACGCGCTTCGATCGCATCGTCGGAACGACCCGCAGCGCCGACGAGCTGGCGACGCTCGCGGCGCGCCGCTTCGGCGGCCGCGCGGTGGAGATGCACATGTTCGACGGCAAGACGGCGTCGCCCGAGTTGCGCGCCGCGATCGCTTCTGCCGAAGCGCTGTTGATCTCGGCCGCGCCCGCCGACGGCGTCGATCCGGTGCTGGCCGTGCTCACAGACGACATTCTGCGCGCGGGCGCGCTGCGCATGGTCGTGTTTCTGTCGACGCTCGGCGTCTACGCCGACAGCAACGGCGCCTGGATCGACGAAAGCGCCGAGGTCATTCCGGGTCTCGCTCGGCGCGGCAGCGCGCGCCGCGATGCCGAGATCGCGTGGCAACAACTCGGCGCGCGCCGCAACATGCCGGTCGCCATCTTGCGGCTTGGCGGAATCTACGGACCCGGGCAGAACGCCATGATCCGGCTCCTGCGCGGCACCGTGCATCGCGTCGCCAAGCCCGGCCATGTGTCGAACCGCGTGCACGTCTTCGACGTCGCGCAGGCGATCGACGCCGCGTTCGAGCGCCGCGCCGACGGCATCGTCAACGTGGTCGATGACGAACCGGCGTCGCCAAGCGAGCACATCGCGTTCGCGGCCAATCTTCTCGGCATCGCGCCGCCCCCGGAAATTCCGTTCGCCGACGCTCCCAAGGTGATGACGCCGTTCGCGCTGAGCTTCTACGAAGGCTGCATCCGGGCGCGCAACAAGAGGCTCAAGCGCACGCTCGGCGTCGCGCTGCGCTATCCGACCTATCGCGAGGGCTTAAGCGCGCTCCATGCCGCAGGCGATCATCTCGCCGGCGAGACGAAGTCGCGCGATCCGTGACTACTCCGCGCTGATCCCGGTCAGGCGGATCATGCCGGCCCACCCGTCGATCGAGCTCTTGAAGAATGCCGGCGCATCGGCGAACTCGACCGTGTGCGGTTCGTAGCCCAGTTGCCGCATGCGCTGATCGACGGCGGAGTTCTTCACGACGGCGTTGATCGCGGTATTGAGCTTGGCGGCGATCTCCGGCGGGATCTTGGCGGGCGCAAAGAAGCCATTCCACCCGCTGATGTCGATCCCGCGCAGGCCGGATTCGTTCAGGGTCGGAACGTCCGGAAACGCGCGCGAGCGCTGCATGCCGGTGACCACGAGCGCGCGCAACTTGCCCTGCTGGACCTGCGGGTAGATTTCCGCGATCGGCCCCGCGATGATGTCGACGTGGTCGCCAAGGAGCGCGTTCATCGCCGGCACGCCGCTCTGAAACGGCACGCCGACCCCCTGGGTCTTCAAGAGCACCTTGAAAACGTATTCGCTGCCGATGCGGGCCGACGATCCGCCGAATCCGAAGCTGAAGGGCTTGCTCTTCGACAGCTCGACGAACTCCGACAGCGTCCGCGCCCGGTTGCTGGCGTTGATGGCGAGCGCCATGCTGTCGCGCGCCACGAACGCGATCGGCGCCAGCTCGTCGGTCGAATAGCCGGGATTCTTGTAGTAGGTCTGGTTGATCGCCAGGCTGTTGCCGGTGACCAGCAGCGTATAGCCGTCCGGCACCGCAGTCGCGACCGCGCGCGCCGCGATGTTGGAGGCCGCGCCGGGCCGGTTCTCGATCACGATCTGGTAGCCGAATTGCTCGGTGAGCCCCTGCGCGATCACGCGCGCGATCGTGTCGATGCCGCCACCCGGCGCGAAGCCGACCATGAAGGTGAGTTTCCGGTTCGGATAATCCTGCGCGCCCGCCGGACCCGGCGAAACACAGCCCAGAGTGAGAGCCGCGGCGAGTGCGATCAACCGCCGAACATAAATGGCCCGCATGTGTTCCTCCCGACGCAACCGCGCGGCGTTTCTGTATGCACCCAATCTAGACCTGCCCGACGACGGGATCGAGTCGGGCTTTGCGGGCGCCTCAGAACTCCGCGACCGCCGCAATCAGCCGCTCGATGTCCTCCGGGCGTGACAGGCGATGATCGCCATCCTTGACCAGCGTGAGCACGACGTCGTCGCGCGCAATGCGCGAGACCAGCTCGACCGCGTGCTGCCACGGCACGTCGGGATCCTTGACCCCCTGCAGGATGCGCACCGGGCAGCCGGGCTCGATCATGCCGCCAAGGAGGAGATGGTTGCGCCCCTCCTCGATCAGCTTGCGCGTGATCAGGTAGGGCTCCTCGCCGTAGGCCGACGGCCGCGCCCAGCCGCCGGTTTCCTCGATCGCGCGTTTGATGTCAGGCGGGAACTGCTTCCACATCAGCTCCTCGGTGAAGTCAACCGCGGGCGCGATCAACACGAGACCCGCGACGGTCGCCCGCGCGACCGCGCGCTGCGCGAGCGCCCGCACCATGAGCAGCGCGAGCCAGCCGCCCATCGACGATCCGACGACAATCTGCGGGCCGCGGCAGCAGGCCTCGAACACGGCGACGCACTCCTCGAGCCAGCGGCCGATCGTGCCGTCGGCGAATTCGCCTCCTGATTCGCCATGCCCGGAATAGTCGAAGCGAATCACCGCCCGGCCCTGCTTCTCGGCCCAGGCGTCGAGCGCAGCCGCCTTGATGCCCTTCATGTCCGACTTGAAGCCGCCCAGCCAAAGCAGTCCGGGCGCGGCACCCGCACGCTCGCGCACTGCGATCTTTCGCGCCGCGGCGCCAGTTCCCACATCGATGAATTTCAGGCAACAATCGCTCATACGAGTCTCTCGATCCGGTTTCATGGTCGTTAGAGCGGTGTTTCGCCGCATGCCGCCACACGATGCAAGAGCGATATCAGAGCCAATGAGGATAGGCATAGCTGAGCGCACCCGGCTCCATGACGGACCGGCCGAATGAGCGATCGTTTCGACGAGCGCAACCCGTCGCCAACGCTTGCTGGCACGACCATCTTGCAGATCGTGCCGGCGCTGCGGGAAGAGCCCAACGCCCGCACGGCCCTCGACGTCGCCCATATGCTCCTGCAGGCGGGCGCCCGCGCCCTTGTCGCCGGTCGGGAGGGGCCGCTGGTCGGGGACCTCAAGGCCTATGGCGGCGAGTGGATCCCATTCGCCGCCGACAGCGCCAATCCCCTCACGCGGCGTCGCAACAACCGCCTGCTCGAGCGCCTCGTCGGGTCCGAGCGCATCGATATCATTCATGCCCAATGCCTCGGCGGCGCGGCCAGCGCATGGCAGGCGGCCGAGGCAGTCGCGGTCTGGCTGGTCACGACCTTGCCGGATGCGCCTCCGGCATCCGCGGGCGAGTTCACGCAACAGATCGGCGAGCTTGTCCGCGGCGACCGGATCATTGCGCCATCGAGCTATGCGGCGACACCGGTCATGGAACGTCTCGGCGTGCCGCGCGAGCGAATCACCGTCGTGCCGCGCAGCGTCGATACCGGATTGTTTGACGTCCGCGCCATCCACCAGAACCGCCTCACCGTGCTGCGCAATGCGTGGTCGATTCCGCCGCAGCATCGTGTCGTCATGGCGCCAGGCCGCGTGGCGCCATGGAACGGCCAATTGCTGTTGCCAGACGTCGCGCGCGCGCTCGCCGATAGCGGCCTGCGCGACATCGTTTTCGTGATCGTGGGCGAGAACCGGCAGCACCGCCGTTACGCGCAGGCGACCCTGGCGCGCGCACAAACCTTGGGTGTGGATGCGATGTTCCGTATCACCGGGCATTGCGCCGACATGCCGGCCGCGTTCGCGATCGCCGACATGGTGGTCGTGCCTGCGATCGAGGCGCCGGTTCTCGGGCGGGTGGTCGCGCAGGCACAAGCCATGGGCAGGCCGGTGATCGCGTCCAACGTGGGCGTGCTCCCCGAATATATCGTGACGCCGCCCCACATGCCGGAAGACGTACGCACCGGCTGGGTCACCGCTGCGAACGACCCGCTCGACATTGCGCGCGCGCTGGCCGAAGCCTTGACGCTCGACAATGCCGCTTATCAGGCAATGTGCGCGCGCGCGCGCGAGTTTGCCGAGTACATGTTCTCGCCGGAGAGCGTCGCCGTGGCGACCCGGGCTATCTATGTGTCACTGCTGGCGCGCGGGTCTTAGCGGAATTTGCCCCCGACCAGCCGCGATCCCCCTGACCGGCGGGTCCGGAGGCGGATACCGATAACGGTTGCCAACCTGCTACCCAAAGGCAGCCGGGCTGGCACCTTCCCCCTGAAAAAAGCCTTTCCCACTGCCGGCGAGGGTGTGCGGCCCGATCAACTGCAAAAACGCTTGATCAGCATTGCATTTCCGTTGACTCGCCGGCGGTTTGCCAGGATTCTTGTGAGACTCGCTTCTTGCGAGTTTGTCGCAACAGCATAGGAGGCCAGCGCCATTCGCCGACCAATGAGAGCCCCGCCGCCCGTCCAAAAGGACGGCCCGCGAGTGAACGAGGAGATCCGATCCCGCGAAGTCCAACTGATCGATCAGACTGGCCATAACCATGGCCCTGTCGACACTCGGCTCGCCCTGGAGAAAGCCCAGGAAGCCGGGCTCGATCTCGTCGAGATTGCACCGACTTCCGTACCGCCCGTCTGCAAGATTCTTGATTACGGTAAATATAAATACCAGGCGCAGAAGAAGGCGGCCGAAGCCCGCAAGAAACAGAAGGTGGTCGAGGTCAAGGAGATCAAGCTCCGGCCGATGATCGACGACCACGACTACGAGGTGAAGATGCGCTCGATGAAGCGCTTCTTCGAGGAGGGCGACAAGGTGAAGATCACCCTGCGCTTCCGCGGCCGCGAACTGGCGCACCAGGAGCTGGGCTACAAGCTCCTCAATCGCGTCAAGGACGACACCTCCGACTTCGCAAAGGTCGAGCAGGACGCCCGGTTCGAGGGCCGCCAGGTGGTGATGGTGCTGGCGCCGAGGTAAGGCGTCACCCGACCCGGCGCGCGGTGAGCGCAAGCTGCCCTGGGGAGCAGGGCGGCGTGGGGATTGTTGTGCGGCAGGACCGCCTTCCCTGAGCAGCCCCCGGATTGTCATCCGCAAGCGCTTCTGTCATAACGCCGGCCTCCCGCCGCCCGGCGCAATGGGCTGCCGTGGCGGCGGCGAAGTGCTCAATCAGCACGCTCACATCGAGCAAAATGACCGGCGGACGGGGCCGACTGCGCCGTTGGGCCGCGAAAGGAGAGCCAAATGCCCAAGATCAAGACCAAGTCGGGCGCTAAAAAGCGCTTCAAGATCACCGGCTCCGGGAAGGTGCTGTATGCCCAGTCCCGCAAGCGCCACGGCATGATCAAGCGGACCAAGAAGCAGATTCGGCAGCTCCGCGGCACCAACGTCCTGTTCAAGACGGACGGTGACAACATCAAGAAATACTGGCTGCCCAACGGCTAAACGCGCCATCGCGGCGCTTCCAATCGCTGCTTCAATCAACCGCTAAGGAGATCGGTCATGGCCCGCGTCAAGCGTGGTGTCACCGGACACGCCAAGCATAAGAAAATCTTCAAAGCCGCCAAGGGTTTTTACGGACGGCGCAAGAATACCATCCGCGTCGCCAAGCAGGCGGTCGAGAAGGCAAATCAATACGCCTACCGCGACCGCAAGCGCCGCAAGCGGACGTTCCGGGCGCTCTGGATCCAGCGCCTCAACGCCGCCGTGCGCCCGTTCGGCCTCAACTACAGCCGGTTTATCGACGGCCTCGGCAAGGCCGGGGTCGAGGTCGATCGCAAGGTTCTGTCGGACCTCGCCATCACGCAGCCGGCGGCGTTCCAGGCGATCGTCGAGAAAGCCAAGGCCGCCCTGCCGGCGACGGCGTAGCGTTTTGAGCAGGGCCTTCATCGTCGTCATGCCCGCGCAAGCGGGCATCCAGTAGCCCGCAGCACCGTCGACAATCTGAAAGTCTGAGGGTTACTGGATCATCCGCCGACGCGGATGATGACGCCCCAGCCATTGGGACCGCCATGTCCGACATCGCGACGCTCGAACCACAGCTCCTGCACGACATCGCGGCCGCGCCCGACGAAGCCGCACTTGAAGCCGTGCGCGTCGCCGCGCTCGGCAAGAGCGGCTCGGTATCGGCGCTGTTGCGCACCCTTGGGACGATGACGCCCGACGAGCGCAAGGCCCAGGGACCGCTGATCAATGGCCTCAAGGACCGGGTCACGCAAGCGCTTGCCGCCCGCCGCGAAGCGCTGAAATCCGCCGCGCTCGACCAGCGCCTCAACACCGAGACGGTCGACGTCACGCTGCCGCTGCGCGACACACCGGCCGAAGTGGGACGCATCCATCCGATCAGCCAGGTGATCGAGGAGCTGACCGCGATCTTCGCCGACATGGGCTTTGCGGTCGCCGAAGGTCCCGACATCGAGACCGACGACCTCAACTTCACCAAGCTCAACATCCCGGAGGGCCATCCGGCCCGCGAGATGCACGACACGTTCTTCTTCAATCCGAAGCCGGACGGCTCGCGGCTGTTGCTGCGCACCCACACCTCGCCGGTGCAGATCCGCACCATGCTGAGCCAGAAGCCGCCGATCCGCGTGATCATCCCGGGCCGCACCTATCGGGTCGATTCCGACCAGACCCACACCCCGATGTTCCATCAGGTCGAGGGGCTCGTCATCGACAAGGGCTCGCATCTCGGTCACCTGAAATGGATTCTGGAAGAGTTCTGCAAGGCGTTCTTCGAGGTCGACCAGGTCAAGATGCGATTCCGGCCGTCGTTCTTCCCGTTCACCGAGCCCTCGCTCGAGGCCGACATCCAATGCCGCAAGGGCAAGGACGAAGTGCGCTTCGGCGAAGGCGACGATTGGCTCGAGATTCTCGGCTGCGGCATGGTGCATCCGAATGTGATGCGCAATTGCGGCCTTGATCCGGACGAGTACCAGGGCTTCGCCTGGGGGCTCGGGATCGATCGCGTCGCGATGCTGAAATACGGCATGCCCGACCTGCGCCCATTCTTCGAGGCGGACGTGCGCTGGCTGTCGCACTACGGCTTCCGGCCGCTCGACCTGCCCACGCTGGCGGGAGGACTGAGCGCATGAGGGAAAGCATGACGCGGGCGCAAGATTGGCGGGACGAAAGCGCGTGCCACAACGTTCCCTCCCCCCTTGCGGGGGAGGGACAGGGAGGGGGGTAACCGCACATGCCGCACGCTGTCGTCAGCGAGCAGCAACGCAGCCGCGCGAAGCAACTTCGCCGCGCGATGACGCGCGCGGAGACGTTGTTATGGCGTTATCTCAAGTCCAATCATCTCGACGGACTGTCATTCCGCCGGCAAGCCCCAATGGGCAGATATGTCGTCGACTTCGTCTGCCATGCTGCTCGGGTCATCGTGGAGCTTGACGGAGAAACACACGACTTTGACTCGCGTCAACAGCACGACGCGACGCGCGATGCTTGGCTTGCGTCGCGCGGGTATGTCGTTCTCAGGTTCACCAACGAGCAGGTGCTTTCAGCTCTCGAAGGAGTGCTGGCTGTCATCCGGGAAGCCGCAAGCGCCAGAGACCGAAGCACACCCCCCTCCCTGTCCCTCCCCCGCAGGGGGGGAGGGAACCCTCAAACAACCGCCTTGCAATCTGGAACCGTAGAAACAAAGCCGTCGAGGGATCGAAAATGAAATTCACCCTCTCCTGGCTCAAAGAGCATCTCGACACTGACGAGACCGTCGCCGCGCTCGCCGGCAAGCTCACCATGATCGGGCTCGAGGTCGAGAGCGTCGACGACAAGGCCAAGGCGCTCGCACCCTTCACCATCGCACGCGTGATATCGGCCGAGCAGCATCCCAATGCCGACCGGCTGCGGGTGTGCATGGTCGACACCGGCGCAGGCGATCCGGTGCAGGTCGTCTGCGGCGCGCCCAATGCACGCGCCGGCATGACGGGCGTGTTCGTGCCGCCCGGCGCCTACATCCCGGGCAAGGACATTACGCTGAGCGTCGGCAAGATCCGCGGCGTCGAAAGCCGCGGCATGCTGGTCTCCGAGTTCGAGCTCAAGCTTTCCGACGACCACGAAGGCATCATCGATCTGCCGTCCGACGCGCCGGTCGGACAGAACTACGCCCAATGGGCCAAGCTCGACGACCCGGTAATCGAGATCAAGCTCACGCCCAACCGCTCCGACTGCACCGGCGTGCACGGCATCGCGCGCGACCTCGCCGCCGCCGACATGGGCAAGTTCATCGACACCGCGATCAAGCCCTTCAAGGGCAACGGCGCCTGTCCGCGCAAGGTGACGCTCGACTTCGGCGATACGCCCTCGCTCTGCCCGGGCTTCGCGCTGCGGCTCGTGCGCGGCGTGAAGAACGGCCCGTCGCCCGACTGGCTGCAGCGCCGCCTCACCGCGATCGGGCTGCGCCCGATCAATGCGCTGGTCGACATCACCAACCTGATCACCTATGACCGCGGCCGGCCCCTGCATGTGTTCGACGCCGCCAAGGTGCACGGCAATCTCACGGTACGCCGCGCGCGCGCCGGCGAGACCCTCACCGCGCTCGACGGCAAGACCTATACGCTCGACGAGACCATGTGCGTGATCGCCGACGAGGCGGGACCGGAATCGCTCGCCGGCATCATGGGCGGCCAAGCGACCGGCTGCTCGGAGACAACGACCGACGTGCTGATCGAATCGGCGCTCTGGGAGCCGCTCAATATCGCGCAGACCGGCCGCAAGCTCGGCATCAATTCGGACGCGCGCTATCGCTTCGAGCGCGGCGTCGATCCAGCCTTCCTGGTGCCGGGACTGGAGCTTGCCACCAAGCTCGTGCTCGATCTGTGCGGCGGCGCGCCGTCCGAGATCACGGTCGTTGGCGACCCGCAGATTCCCGAGCTCGCGCTCGACTTCCCGCTCTCCGAGATCAAGCGCCTCACTGGCGCCGAGGTTCCGTTCCCGGAAATTCGCCGCGTGCTCAACGGACTCGGCTTCCTGATCGTCGGGCAGAGCAAGACCGTCAAGGTCGCGGTACCGTCGTGGCGCCCGGACGTGCATGGCAAGGCCGACATCGTCGAGGAGATCGTCCGCATCATCGGCGTCGAGCGGGTGCCGTCGACCCCGTTCGGCCGCGGCGACAAGGCGCGCAAGGCGATCCTGACGCCGGTGCAGGTGCGCACCCGCAAGGCCAAGCGCGCGCTCGCCACCCGCGGCATGATCGAGGCGGTGACCTGGTCGTTCGTATCGAAGCCGCAGGCCGAATCGTTCGGCGGCAAAGCCGAGGTCGCGCTCGCCAATCCGATCGCGTCGGACCTCTCAGACATGCGGCCGAGCCTGCTGCCCGGACTCGTCGCCGCCGCGCAGAAGAACGCCGACCGCGGCTTTGCGGATGTGGCGCTGTTCGAGGTCGGCCAGATTTTCAAGGGCGACAAGCCGGAGGAGCAGTTCACCGCCGCGACCGGCGTGCGCCGCGCGCTGGCGAAGCCGTCCGGCAGCGGCCGGCACTGGTCCGGCAAGGCCGGCGAGGTCGATTGCTTCGACGCCAAGGGCGATGCTTTCGCGACGCTCGCCGCCGCGGGCGCGCCGATGCAGGCGCTACAGGTCGTGCCCGGCGCCCCGGCCTGGTTCCATCCGGGACGCTCGGGCACCATCCAGATCGGACCGCAGAACGTGCTGGGTCATTTCGGCGAGCTGCATCCGCGCACGCTCGAAGCGCTCGACGCCGAAGGACCGCTCGTTGGCTTCGAGGTGATTCTTGAGCGCATCCCCGAGCCCAAGGCCAAGCCGACGCGCGCGAAGGCTGCGCTCGAGCTCTCGCCGTTCCAGCCGGTCGAGCGCGACTTCGCGTTCGTGGTCGAGCGCGGCGTGAAAGCAGGCGACCTCGTGCGCGCGGCCCAGAATGTCGACCGCAAGCTCATCACCGGGGTGACGCTGTTCGACGTCTATGAAGGCGCCGGCATCGAACAAGGCAAGAAATCGATCGCGATCGCGGTGACCATCCAGCCGCGCGAGAAGACCATGACCGACGAAGAGATCGACGCGCTCGCGAAGAAGATCGTCGCGGAGGTGAGCAAGCGCACCGGCGGCATGCTGCGGACGTAGGCGCCTGCCGTTGTCGTAGGGTGGGCAAAGGCGGAAGCACTGCCTTTCCGGACGAACAACCTATTGCACGCCGTGCCCACCATACGGCTTGATCCGATCGGCGTGCGACGTGGGGTTCGTCATGGTGGGCACAGCGCGCGATAGGCCTCACAACACGGAAGGGCCGTGCCAACGCTTATGCCCACCCTACATCATCACCAAATCCGCGAATACAAAGCCGTCGCGCTCCACGACCTCGCCGACCGTCACGGGAATGCGCCGCGTCAGCATCGGCCCCGCCACCACGCAGGAGTGGAACTCGCCGTTCTCGCCGCAAGGGTCGGCGCCGGCCGGCAACTCTTCGAGCAGCGCATGGTCGAAGCGGCGGCCGGCAAAATCCTTGGCCAATTGCTTGAGATCGACGCAGGCTAGATAGGTCTCGACGCCCGCATCGATCATGGCGCGCGCGAGCACGTCGGTCGGGCGCTGCCAGAGCGGAAACACCGGCGCGACGCCGGTGCCGGCAAGCTTCTCCTCGCGATAGCGCCGCACGTCCTCGAGAAAGAGATCACCGAAGATCACCTGAGTGACGCCCTGCGCCTTCGCGTCCGCCAGCGCCGCCGCCATGCGCGCCTCGTAGACTTCGTTCGGGCATGGGAACGGGATCGGCACGATCGTGGGCGCAAGGCCCGCGGCCGCGAGCTGCGCGGCGAGCAGCTCCTCGCGCACGCCATGCATGCTGACGCGGCCGAAGGTCTCGGTGACGGTGGTGAGCGCGCCGATGATCTCGCAGTCACCGGCGCGGCGCGCCTCGTAGAGTGCCCAGGCGCTGTCCTTGCCGCTCGACCAGGCGATCAGCGCCTTCGGCCGCACGCTCATCGCCGCCCGCCGAAGAGCTTCAACACCGCGTCGGCCGCGCGCTCGCCCGACTCCCAGGCACCGCCGACCGTGCCCCACAGGGTCTCGTGCGCGGCCTCGCCGGCAAAGAATACGCGGTTGAGCGGCTCCATCAGGATGCGGCGCGCCGACTGGCCGCCCGGCGCGGCGGCCGAAAAGGCGCCGAGCACATGCGGCTCCTCGTTCCAGCGCGTGGCGTGCCGGCGCTGCACCACGCTCTTGATGTCTGTGCCGAACAGATTGGTCAGCCAGTCGAGCGCGAACGCGATCATCTCCTTTTCGCCTTTGGCGGCGAGATCGCGGCCGAAGCCGCCGGCCACGTCGACCAGGCAGAGCGTCGAGCCCGACGCATTCGCGAAGAACGAGGCCGTGCGCGGGCTGCTCGATTTCTCCAGTATCAGCTCATCGGTGCGCAGCCCGAGCGGATTGCCCGGCAGCTCCAGCGCCACATGGTCGTAGCTGCCGAGCTTGAGCTTGCTGGCGGCGTCGAGCTGGCGCTTGGGCAGCTCCGGATCGAACCTGATCTTGCGCGCGTTCAGCACATTGGTCGAGACCGTGACAATGGCGGCCGGGGCAGTGAGGCGGCCGCGCGCGGTTACGACTTCGACTGCCGTCCGCCGGCCCCATTCGATCGCGGTCACCGGCGTGCCAAGCTGCACCGGCAGCCCGGCCGCGAGCTTGGCCAGCAAGGCACCAAAGCCCTGCCGGCAGAAAGCGTCGACATCGCGCTCCGACGAGCGCGCGAAGTCGACGGTCGACACCTCCGACAAGTCCTTGCCGCAGCCGAAGGGGCCAAGGAAGAACTCGATGGTCGAGCGCCACTCACCAAGGTCCTTCGGCAGCGCCAGCGAGCACGCCACGTCGCTTTTGCGCGCCACATCCGCGATCGCGGTGGTGGCGCGCACCTGGGTCGCGAGAAAATCCTCCATCTCGCTCTCGCGCGCGAAGCGCCGGCCGACGCGCACGCGCTGGCCGGGCGGCGCCGGGTAGATGTCGAGGCCGGTCTGGGTCGCGAGCTT
>Ga0209798_10000605_pt1 | contig 21744 bp, 15 predicted proteins | sample DOMMetBare3Fresh_FD_187475 | JGI IMG/M metagenome (GOLD analysis project Ga0209798, IMG submission 187475) | Wetland sediment microbial communities from St. Louis River estuary, USA, under dissolved organic matter induced mercury methylation -... | ecosystem: Environmental > Aquatic >... | reverse complement strand
ACCATATTTTTTTCTTTTTTATATTCTTTAAGCCCGTCTTCACCTTTCTTTTCCGCCCATTTAAAAGCATGGTCTCTTTCGCCTTCATAATTATATAAGGGGACACCAAAACCACATGAGGATTTCACCATGAAAATGTCGGCAACAATGATCTGCCTAATAGCAGGAAGAATAGCAAACTGTTCAGATAATTCATTCCACTCATTATCGCCGGGTAAAATAGTTTTTCCTTTTCCATAAAGCCTCAAAATTTTGGGTGATCCATCAAAAGCACAGAACATAAAAGTGATACGACCGTTTTCTAAAAGATGAGCTGAGGTTTCATTTCCGCTTCCTGTAATATCAAGATAGCCTACACAGGTGGGGGATAGTACACGAAAACAATCAAATCCTTTTGGAGAAAGATTAATATGACCCTCAGCATTTAGTGGAGAAGTGCAGACGAAAAACATGCGTTGGCTTTCAATAAATTCCCTGTGCTCTTCAGAGATTTGATTGTGTTCTTTACCCATAAATACAATTTGTCGCAAAGGTAAATTTTAAATATGCGATTCGTGATAGTATGAGTAAATTTGTTGTCCCGTAATTATTTTATGAGCATAAAAATTATTTTGTTTGGAAAACTTGCAGATATAGCCGGAAACTCGGTTTCTGTCGACAATGTTGCAGATACCGACAGCCTGATAAATTCTTTGCATAAAAAATATCCTGCATTGACCAATACTAAATATGTGATAGCGGTAGACAAACAAATAATAAAAGAAAATACAGTTATTAATAATAATAGTACAGTGGCTTTATTGCCACCATTTTCAGGCGGATAAAAATGAGTGTTCAAAATTTATATGATCGTTACCATCGCCAGATCATCTTACCTGAATTTGGCGAGGAAGGTCAGCAAAAATTGCTGAAGGCAAAAGTATTGGCGATCGGCGCCGGTGGTTTGGGTTGTCCTGCTTTACAATATCTCGTTGCAGCGGGTGTGGGAACAATTGGTATTGTTGATGATGATGTGATAGCATTGAACAATCTTCACCGGCAGGTTTTGTATTCGGTAAACGATATTGGTTTATCAAAAGCGGAAAGAGCTGCAAAGATATTACATCAACTGAATCCTGAAATAAAAATTATTGCTTATAACGAAAGACTGACTACTCAGAATGCATTGATGATAATTGATGAATATGAAATTATCATTGATGGTACAGATAATTTTTCAACTCGTTATATGATCAACGATGCTTGTGCATTATTGAATAAGTTTCTTGTATATGGAGCCATTTCACAGTTTGAGGGACAGGTAAGTGTTTTCAGGAATGACAATGCAGACGATGTTAATTATAGAGATATTTTTCCTGATCCGCCAAAAGAAGGTGAAGTATTGAATTGTGCAGAGGCAGGTGTGCTGGGAGTTTTGCCCGGTATCATCGGTACAATGATGGCAAATGAAACAATAAAACTGATTACCGGGATTGGTGAGCCGTTAATTAATCAATTGTTTACTTATAACGCATTAAACAACCAGGTTTATCAACTCAGTTTATCTGCAAGAAAAGAAACAGGATCATTGATACCAAAAGATGAGTCAGCATTTTTAAAAATAGATTATGAATGGCTTTGTGCAGCGCCTATTCAACAAAACGAAATTGATTCGGATATTTTTAATGAAATGATGGCAAAAGGACATATTGATGTAGTTGATGTAAGAGAGCTACATGAAATGCCGGCTGTAAATGAATTTAAACATATTAAAATACCATTAGCACAAGTGGCTGAAAATGCATCATTGATCAAATCTGATACCGTTATCACATTTTGTCAAACAGGTAAAAGAAGTTTGCAGGCAGCAAAGATTTTATCCGGTATTTTTGGAGAAAGTAAAAAAATCTACAGTCTTCGTGGAGGGATTGTAGAATGGAAGAAACAGAAACAAACCGTATGAAACGTCAGTTCCACCTGACCAAAAAGCAATAAAAAATAACAGGTGAAAGAAAGAAAACCTAAAAATATTTTTGTGCAAGGACCAATCGCCGCTGCTTTTATTGCTGATAGTATTGAAAAGCATAAAAGCAAAACAGGTATTGGCGGGCATAGTATTTTTTTAGGACAGGTGAGGGCTGATAAAATTGATGGTAAGGAAGTAACTTCTATAGAATACACTGCTTATGAAGACATGGCTTTGGAAAAAATGTATGCTATACGGGAAGATATTTTTGCAAAATACGATCTCACATGTATGCATGTGTACCATAGTTTGGGTAATGTAAAAGCCGGGGAGATCAGTTTATTTGTATTTACATCATCAGCACACCGCAAAGCAGCGATTGATGCCTGCGAAGAAACAGTGGAAAGATTAAAAGCAGAACTGCCTGTGTGGGGAAGAGAATTATTGACAGATGAAACTTATCATTGGAAAGAAAACCCCCAAAACCCCTAAAGGGGGCTTTACATGTTCTAAATTGAAACCTTGGTATAAAAAGCAAATGTTATTACAAGAGAAAAAATATTTATTAAAAATACTCCTTGGACTTTCGGAGTGTAAAAGTCCCCTTTAGGGGATTCAGGGGCAAATAATCATGGTAGATATTACTCATAAATCAAACAGCTTGCGCAAAGCAATTGCTATGGCGATAGTTTCTGTCTCAAAACAAGAAACGATTGATGCAGTAAAAAATAAAACTGTCCCCAAAGGTGATGCATTTGAATTTTCAAGAGCCGCAGGTTTATTAGCTATTAAAAAGACTAGTGATGTTATTCCTGATTGTCATCCTCTGCCTGTTGAATATGCTGCAATCAAGCATGAATTGGATGGATTAAATATTGTTATCACAGTTGAGGTTCATACTATTTATAAAACAGGGGTTGAAGTGGAAGCGATGCATGGTGCTGCTATTACAGCATTGACAATCTATGATATGCTGAAACCTTTGGATAAGGGAGTTGAAATTTCCGCAATCAAATTAGAAACAAAGAAAGGCGGCAAAACAGATTTCAAAGATCAGCAATCAAATGACCTTCGTTGTGCTGTTATTGTTTGTTCTGATGGTGTTGCTGCCGGGGTAAGAGAAGATAAAAGTGGTAAAACAATTATAGAAAAATTGGAGGAAATAAATTTATCTGTTAGTCATCACGAAATTATTCCTGATGATCTTTCAGCAATACAGGAGAAAGTAAGACAATTAAGCAAAGACGAATATGACCTTGTTCTTTTTACCGGCGGCACTGGTTTATCACCAAGAGATGTAACACCCGATGCAATAGCTCCATTGCTTGACAGAGAAATCCCTGGTATAATGGAAGCGGCCCGCAATTATGGACAGCAAAGAACGCCTTATGCAATGTTATCCCGTGGTGTTGCTGGCTTTATAAAAAATACATTGGTCATTACACTTCCCGGTTCTCCAAAAGGTGCTGCGGAAACTATTGATGCGATATTTCCTTATGTACTGCATGTGTTTCGGGTGAAAGAAGGAGTACAACATGAAAAATGACTCAAAAGAATCATTTTAAAAGAGACAGAAATTACTTATAAATTAAAACTTGAGCGCTGAAGGATTAAGAATAAATCCTTTCAATCGCTTCCTTATATTTTTCCAAAATCACTTTGCGTTTCAGTTTTAAAGTAGGAGTAAGTTCACCGCCTTCTACACTCCATTCTCTTGGAAGCAATTCAAATTTTTTTATTTGTTCTACCTGGTTAAAATTTTGATTGTATCGTTCCACCGCATCTTTAATTAATGCAACTACTTTTTCATTCTTAATGATCTTGTCATTACCGGTAAATTCTACTCCATGCTCATCACACCATTCTTTTAGTGCATTGAAAGCAGGAACGATCAAAGCACCAGTATATTTCTCGCCGGCTCCCGTCACCATCATTTGTTCTATCCATTTTGATTCTTTCATTTTATTCTCGATGGGCTGCGGCGCAACATATTTACCACCGGAGGTTTTAAAAATTTCTTTTTTACGGTCGGTGATCTTTAAAAACTTAGTATCGATCATTACACCAATATCACCTGTATGAAACCATCCGTCTTTTATTACTTCTTCGGTAAGATCAGGTCGTTTATAATATCCCATCATTACATTCGGGCCTTTGCATAATATTTCTCCGTCTTCAGCAATTTTCACTTCTACATTATCGATCAATGTTCCTACTGTGCCAAACATTCTGTTAGTAGGGTTCATTCTGTTCACACTTATTACCGGCGAAGTTTCTGTTAAGCCGTATCCTTCCAATATCGGCACTCTTGCAGCTGTAAATACTCTTAATAGTTTTACCTGGCATGCAGCAGAGCCGGTAACAATTGCTTTTACATTAGCACCCAATGCTTCTCTCCATTTACTGAAAATTAATTTATTGGCGATGCTTAATTGCATGTTATACCACATCCCCATGTTTTTATTAATATCATATTTCAATCCAAGGCTTAGTGCCCAGTTAAATAATTTTTTCTTTGTTCCGGTAAGTGTTGCGGCTTTTGCCATTATTCTTTCGTAAACTTTTTCAAGGAGGCGGGGTACAGTTGTAAAGATCAGCGGCTTTACTTCTTTAAGATTATCGCCGATCTTATCCATGTTTTCTGCATAATAAATGGAAACGCTGTTGTAAAGATATATGTAGCTGATCATCCTCTCAAACACATGATTCAATGGCAAAAAGCTTAAAGCTCTTTTTCCTTCTACACCAATTTCCTCAAACACACAATTGCTGTCAACTACATTACTTATAACATTGTGATGACTTAGCATAACTCCTTTAGGCGTGCCGGTTGTTCCTGATGTATAAATTATAGTTGCAAGATCTGATGGAGTGATCTTGGAAGATAACTGTTCGATGGAGTTTAATCTTTCTGAAGTAGCTGGTTGCAAACAATCTTTCCAGGAAATCGCATTCGGAACATGTTCAAGTGTAAAAACATGTTGTAATGAAGGCACATGATCTTTTATACTTTTTACTTTCAAAAACAATTCTTCATCATTTACAAAGATCACTTTTGCCTGCGAATCGTTTAAAATGAATTGTAATTCATTAACACTGATTGTTGGATAAACTGGCACCAGCACAGAACCTATCTTTTGTACAGCGAGATCAATCATTAACCATTCAGGGCGATTCTTACTAATGATAGCAACCTTGTCTCTTTTTTCCGCAGACATATCATTTGGTGAAATCCCAAGATGAAGCAATCCTGCAGCAAGCTGGTTCACGGTATCATTCACTTCACTTGTACTGAATTTTTTCCATTCGCCTCCTTCTTTTGCAGCAAACATATCGGTGAGGGGAAGTTGCTTTAACTGGTATTCAAGGCAATCAAATAATCGTGTAGGCTTTTGCATCAGCAAAAAATTTATCGGTTCAGATAATGGCAAGATGAATCCTTAACAAATTAGGTAAAAATCCAAAGAATAAAAAAGTCTCGCCTCAGGCGAGACCAATAGGATCAATTTTTTGCCTGGTAATATTGCCCGGGTGGTATTCTGAAGACCCGGCTCTTTTGAAAAGCCACAAAACCTTTGTATTCATCAGTATGAGATTTTGTCCAGCTATCGTAAGCGGTTAAATTTTCTACAGTTCCGAAAAGCCATTGATTGTATGCATCGAACATTCCTTCACGAAGCAACTGTTGCAGATAATCAAAAAGACGATGCGGATATTTTGATGCATTTGTTTCATACCAATCAAGAATAAACCTTGCTCTTACCATGGTGAGTGATGCTGTCGTTACACCTTTAGAAACAAGCGAAGATTGTTTATTCATTCCTTCAAGAAAAGCCTTTGCAAAAGCATTTTTGTTGTTCTCTTCTCCAGTCATCAGGTTTGCTTCTTTGAAAAGTTTTTCTTTATATCCCTTAAACAAAAGTTCTTTCATAGCTGCCCCACGCTGACTAAGGCTTTCCATATTCACAAAAATTTCGCCATAGATGAGGCTCCATACTTTGTCTTTTGTATAAAAATAATAAAGCGCTGCGTTGTAGTAGTTGCCGCTATAAGCAGGATCAATTTCAATTCCCTTTTCCCAAAGATCAATAGCGCTGTAATCTTTCTTTTGCCATAATAATTCGCCATATTCACTGTATAACGGGCCGCTTTTTGGAAATTTTTTTATACCTGCTTTATAAACCTTCTCACATTCTTTTGGGTCTTCAAGAGCTTTATAAACATTACCCGCTACCTGGAAAGTCATCACATCAGCATCATCACGATTTATAATAGTTTTTACACCTTCAACTGCTTTTTCAAAATCTCTTTTAAAATAATAGCATTGGATCATGTCTTTACTGTACTCAATATTATTTTTATCTGCCTGCAGTAAGCGATTCAACACAAGAATTGCATTATCCCAATCACCCTGGCCCATAAAATTCCGGGCAGTTTGATGCATTGTCTTTGGATCATCCTGTGCAAAGACTACGAATGAAGAAATGAAAAAAGTAAAGAGAAAGATAAGTTTGTTCATGGTACAAAGTAAATTAAAAGAACCTTTGTATAAAAGTCCCGGGTTAAAAGATTACAATTTATTTCACAGCATCAGATCAAATGTGTGAGCAAACCATCCCTTAGCTTTGGCTCAAACCATGTACTCTTGGGGGGCATCACTTTTCCGCTGTCAGCAATTGCAAAAAGTTGTTCGATGGTAACCGGATATAAGCTGAATGCTGCAGCCATTTCACCGCTTTTCACTCTTTTTTCTAATTCCTCAAGACCACGTATGCCACCAACAAAATCCACCCTGTTATCAGTTCTCGGGTCTTCTATATCAAGAATTTTATCAAGAATATTTTTTTGTAAAATGGTTACATCCAAAACACCGATTGGGTCGTTGCTGTAGGTTCCTTCTCTTGCTGTCAAAAAATACCACTCATCTTCAAGATACATACCAAATTCATGTAATACTGTTGGTTTTACCGGTTCAGGACTGTAAGTGATCCTGAAATCTTCCTGTAATGCGCCGATGAATTCTTCAGTTGTAAGATCATTCAGATCTTTTACTACACGGTTGTAATCGAGTATAGCCAATTCACTTGCAGGAAAAATTGTAGTAAGAAAAAATTTAGCATCAAAGCTGTCCATGAATTGTTTACTCACTTTAGCAGCTGAGGCAGCACGATGATGCCCATCGGCGATATAGGTATTAGGCACTTTGGTTGAAAATAAATTAGTAATTGAGTTGATCACATCATCACGGTTGATCACCCATATAGTGTGCCTGATGCCGTCGTTTGCAGTAAAATCATACTCAGGTGAATTCTTTGCTTTCCAACCGCTGATGAGAGCATTTATTTCCATTACATCCCGGTAAGCCATAAAAACATTACCGGTTTGTGCCCTGATCGTACTCATGTGATCGATACGGTCTTTTTCTTTTTCCGGTCTTGTCAGTTCATGTTTTTTAATCACATCATTAAAATAATCTCCAATTGAGGAAACGCAAACCAAACCTGTCTGGCTTTTGCCATTCATCACAAGCTGATAAATGTAGTAACAGGGCTTTTCTTCAGAATAAAGCGTACCATTTTGAATAAATAATTCAAGATTTGACTTTGCTTTATCATATACTTGCTGGCTATGCGTATCTATTCCATCGGGAAGATCTATTTCTGATTTTGTAATGCGGAGAAATGAATGATCATTACCTGCTGCTTCTTTTTTTGCTTCTTCAGAATTAAGAACATCATAAGGTCGTGAAGCTACTTTTTCTGCTAATTCTTTTTTTGGTTTTAAAGCCTTGAACGGTTTGATAATTGCCATTACTTATTTTGAAAATTTATTTTAGTTGAATCACAATTTCTTCTTTGCAAACTCTTTCATGAGATCAGTTATAGCAACCACACTTTCTAATGTAAGAGCATTATACATAGACACTCTGAAACCTCCCACACTGCGGTGACCTTTTATACCTACCATCCCTTCCTGTTTACAGAGTTCAAGAAATTCTTTTTCCAATGCGGTATCATCCATTACAAAAACTGCATTCATATTGCTGCGATCTTCTTTCGCAACAACTCCTTTAAAAATTGGCAAACTATCAAGCGTTGAGTAAAATAATTCTGCTTTTGCATTATTTAATTTCTCCACTGCTTCGACACCTCCAAGATTTTTTAACCAACGAAGCGTAAGCATGGCAACATATACCGCAAACACAGGAGGAGTATTCAGCATACTTCCTTCTTTTATATGATTTCTGTAATCAAGTATTGTTGGCAGAGCTCTTGTTACTTTTCCAAGAATATTTTTATTTACAACAACAAGGTTTACTCCAGCCGCCCCCATATTCTTTTGTGCGCCGGCATAAATAACATCAAATTTATTGTAGTCAAGAACACGACTCAAAATATCGCTGCTCATATCAGCTACTAACGGAACACCGCAATCATAAGGAATATTTTTCCATTGTGTGCCTGCAATAGTCTCATTGGTTGTAATGTGCAGATATGCAGCAGTCGGGCTTACAGATAATTCTTTCGGAATAGTTGTATAGTTGGTTTCTTTTGCTGAGCCAGCAATTTCAACATGACCAAACAACTTTGCTTCTTTGATCGCTTTGGAAGCCCAGGCACCTGTATCAGTATAAGCAGCCACTTCATTTTCATTCAGCAAATTCATCGGCACTTGCATAAACTGCGTTGTAGCGCCACCATGAAGAAAAAGAACTTCATGATCATTATCCAGATTCATCAATTCTTTTATAAGAGTTCTTGCTTCATCCATTACAGGTTGAAATAAAGTGGTACGATGACCAACCTCAAGAATAGAAAGGCCTGAGTTATTGAAATCAATTATAGAACGGCTTGCTTCTTCAAAAACTTCTTTTGGTAAAACAGAAGGGCCTGCGCCAAAATTATGTATCATCGCTGTAGTTGTCTTCACGGTTTTAAAAATTGAAGATGCAAAGAAACAAAATTGCAGCGGGATACCCCAAAGAAAAAGCCGGATCGTAAAAAAATGACCCGGCTTAAAACTAATTTTCTGTTTTATTAATCTAAAACTGCTATTTTCTGAACGAAAGGCTTTCCTTTTAATTTCATTCTGAGAAAATAAACTCCGTTTTGAAGATTATTTGTTTCAATGAAAAATGATTGACGGGAATTATATCTTGTGATAATCCTTCCTTTAATATCGATAAGTGTGATCTCAGTAGGAGTAACACTCCCTGATATCACAGAGATTTGTTGACCCTTATGTACAAGCGTCGGAATAACTTTTACAGATGCTCCTTTGGATGCTTCAATGGTTGCATTTGTAATTATATTACGACCAGCTCCCGAAACAGTAATATTGAACACATCAGATAAACAACTCAAGCCGTCATTTACCGTATAAGTTGTATTAACAACAGGAGAAACGATGATCGTTCTTGTTGTTTCACCAGTATTCCAACTATAATTTCCGATCCAGCTTGCAGTAAGTTCCGTTGGTGTGCCGGCAGGAATAGTCAGGCTGATAGTTTTATTTACATCTTTCATGATGGTGAAATTGTCGCGGATCACTCCATCAGCACAGATCCATTTTGCATCCAAACGATTTCCCTCCACTTCAAAAAATAATGTGCCGCCATTTGTTACATTAGAATAATACATGGCATCATGCGGATAACCGGTAGTAGTTCCGCCTAATTGACCAGCTGAACCAACAACTGCATAAACAATTCCATTTACTACATCAGCAGAGCTTTTAATATATGTGCATGAGTTTACAGTACCATCATATTTTGCACTCGATGTGCTGAGTGAATGTGTACCTGGGACGAATGTATTTTCAAGACCATAGTGGCCATTTATCAAATAACTTCTTTCATAGCTATGGCTATGTCCGTTAAGTACAAGGTCAACTTTATATCTTTCTAATATCCTTACTACACGTTCACGCATATTGATCAGCTCAGTTTCTGTATCACTGTTATGTGAACCTTTTGTATAAGGTGGATGATGGAAATATACGACGGTCCATGGTTGCGTGTTTGCAGCAAGATCTTGTTTCAACCAGACAACTTGAGGCCCGAGTGTATCGTACAATCTTGTATTACCTGTTTCCCAACCATAAGAATCCAATGCAACAAAATGAATATTGCCATAGTTATACGAATAAAATGCTTCCGTACCAGATGATACACCACCGGCCTGTCCGGAAGATGGCAATGTGAACATATCATAATAAGGAATTAAATGATCGGCCTGTCTTGCTGAACTGTTTGCATAATCATGATTGCCCGGTGCGGGCCAAAGCACATGATTCTTTGTTAAAGAGCCCTGGTAAATATTAAAGAAATTAGTTTGGTATTCTCCATCAGTACCATTTTGATATGCATTATCGCCGAGCAATATCCACGCATCTGTATAATTAGATCCATTGAAATTCAGATATGCATTTCTTACATTAACCTGGTTAGTAGAATTATTTCCCATGTCACCCATTGCAAGCACTCTTATTTTTTCTGTGCTGCCAACAACAGGCATTGTTTTAAAATAATTATTAGCATCTCCCTGTAACACCTGTGTTGTTGAACCGACACTGTAATAGTAAAGTGTATTTGTAGAAAGACCGGTTAATGTCACAATATGTTCTGTTGTGCTTGTATTGTCAGTTACAGATTGAGTCAAACTGCCGGGTGAAGTACCATAACTTACTTTACTCGTTGTAGGAATATCTGTTCTCCACCTGATAGTAATGCTATTTTGTAATGCACTGTTCATATAAGGTCCACGGGATAAAAGTGCTGCACCACCGGTATTTCCAATCAGTTCAAGATCAAAACTAATATCGCTGCTGGTGCCGGCATTCTGGTGTATTTCTACAGCGATCAAATTATTACCAGTTACAAAAACAGAAGGACTGAAACTGAAAGCTTGTGCAGTTGCTCCATCATCACTGGCAAGTGTAGCCAATGTATTATATGCTGCACCAGCGGCTAAATTATTTCTGTAAACTTCAGTTCCGTTTACATAAATAGCAATTCCGTCATCTCTCTTTACATTTCCTGAAATGGAAGTGAGTATGCTTGCATCGGCAATTGAAATTGTTTTACGGAAATAAGTGGTGATATATTTATTATTTGCATCAGGACCATAACTGACTACTGTCGCTTCATCACCATCGCCATAACCAAGCTGTGCAATTCCAGATACCCAGGTTCCATCATTAAATGAGGTTTCTTTCCATGTTGTGCCCTGGTTAGTTCCATTGTCAAGATATTTCCATGATGACCCATAAGCTACTAATGTTTGCGGTCCGGTTGGGGGCGCATCTTGTACAGTAAAGTTCCAGGTAGTGCCATCAGCAATACCTGCATAATTATTATTTGAAAGATCTTTAAAAGAACCTGCAGCAATTTCAATATTCACTGCTGCGCTGTAAGTAAGATCGGAGGGATTTATGGTTGCGGTGTTCCCGGCTACGGTAACAGTGGCAGATGTTACATCAATTGTTTGTGTAATAACACCAGCTTCCTTTACCAATATATTACCGGAACCTTTTTGAATATTTTCGTTGAAAGTGAGTATGAGGTTTGCATTGTTGGAAACATTGGTGGAATTATCAGCAGGTGAATAATTGCTGACAGTTGGCGGTGTAAGATCAGGAGCAACGACAGAAAAATTCCAGGTAGTAGCATCAGTAATGCCTGCATAATTATTATTAAAAAGATCTTTGAAAGAACCGGCAGCAATTTCAATATTTACAGCAGCACCTAAGGTAAAATCAGCTGGATTGATCGTAACTGTATTTCCTGAAACGGTAACTGTTGCAGATGTTACATCAATTGTTTGTGTTGTTACTCCACCTTCTTTTATAAAAATATTTCCAACACCTTTCTGAATATTCTCATTGAAAGTAAGAACAAGATTTGCGCTGGCGGAAACATTGGTTGAATTATCAGCAGGAGAATATGAATTTACAACAGGGGGAATAATATCACCATTACCTGTTAATTGAAGATCAAAAGAAAGGTCTGTACTATTGGCTGCCCGCTGATGAACCTCTACTGCTATTACGTTTGTACCTGTAACTAACGTTCCGGCAGCAAGTGTAATAGTTTGGGCTGTATTTCCGTCATCTGCGGCATCTGTAGATGCTTTAGTGGTGTAAGAAATTGTGCCTGAAGGCATGTTGGTGCGAAATCTTTCGGTACCATTTATATAAACTACAGCGCCATCATCTCTTTTTACATTTAATGTAAAATTGCTGAAGACGGATGCATCTGCAACTGTAATTGTTTTTCTGAAATAGGTGGTTATATATTTTTTGTTTGGATTAGATCCAAAGCTGACAACTGTTGCTTCATCGCCATCGCCATAACCAAGCTGGGCGGGTCCTTGAGCCCATGAGGCATCATTAAATGAAACTCCGCGCCATGCAGTTCCCTGGTTACTTCCATTATCAAGATATTTCCATGTTGAGTTGTAAGGTACTAATGTGGTTTGTGCAGTAAGTAAAAATGACAATAGCACGGCAGTCATTAACAATAATGAATTTTTCATAAAGCTTTAGAAGGTTTAAAAGTTAGATTATAAAAGTACAAAAAGGAAAAGTAAGATGGGGATTTTGATGGAGAAATCAAATCGTATATGTACGGATTATTCGTGATCTCTTCCTTTTATTGTGGCTTTTCTCCAGGCATTATTTAAGTCTTCAAATTCTTTGAGATCAGCTTCTGAAAGTTCTTTACTAGAAAGTTGTTTTAAGTCTGGCTGGCCTGCATTTACCCATGCCGTGTACCAGAAAGAAGCGATGGCATAAATTGATTGACGCATTCTCCTTTCAATCATTCCATTTAATTTTTTGTCGTAAGCAATGGAGAAGGCACTAGAATATTGCCTTATAGTTATACCGTTCCTTTCTTCAAATGAAAATTTTTGATCGGCAGGAAAAATTTTGCTTAGTTCTTTTTCAAAAAGCAAAACCGAATCTGCAGCCCTGGCACTTTCCAAAACTCTTTGCCAAATAAAATCACCGGGATTTTTTATATGGTCAGCTTTACCAATAAAAAAATCCCATTCTTTTTCTGCAAGCAATTCCGGTACCCGGCTTTCCCAAAAACCATGAATGCCTCTTTGATCAGTAAACTGCCCGTTATGATTGCTGCTTGCATGAAGCGGTACATGTGCATCTGCAATATAATGTCCGATCTCAGCTGATAATTTTAAAATTTTTGCCTGGTGTTTTTCTTTGAATGCATCGGTAAGTTTATAAAGCATCGTTTGCACCCACCAGGGCGCAATCCCATATTGCATCAATGTATCTTCAGAAAACTTTGTAACAGCATCGTTCCATCTTCTTGGCAATTCATTATATGGATAAGCGCCATAGTGATCAATATCGATATAATGGCGAGGGCCTTCTTCTGTTATTGCATAACGACGCATATCAGGATCAACGGCATGTTCAGTTATAAAATCAATGTTAGGTTTATACAGTTGCATCATTTCAGGAGGCAAAAGAAAAACAGCATAGTTATTTATTTTTCTATGACCATAAAACCCCCAGCAAAAAGCATGAAGTGTAATGAAAGAGAATACTATACTGAATAAAGTCTTTCTCATTAGCTTGTTTGCAACTATTAATTCAATTCTTTTAATTCTTCCTTTTTTTTCTCATCAGTCAAATCAACTACGCCGCCTGTAACTGCATACTTCATCGCATCACTGGAAGAAATATTATTTATTTTTCTTACTTTATCTCTTGGTAAAATATAAAGCTGTCCTGCAAAATTGTATGCCTGCGGTACATATACTGCCACTTTATCTGATCCTAAATCAAATTTCTGCATTTCTTCATCAGTAAGAAAACCAACGATCCAAACATCTTCCGCAAAAACATTTGCCAGCACCGATTTATTAAATCTTTTTTTATCGCCGGCAAATGCTTCAAAAAAATCTCTTGTGCTTGTATAAATGAACTTGACGCCTGGAGTTTTTTCCAGCCAATGATCAAAAAGATTGAACAACTTTGATTGGATAAAAAAAGAGCTCAGGTAGCCGATAGTAATTACAGCTGCAAGAATAATTAAAAACCCGAGGCCATAATTTTTCACTTCATATCCAATTACCTTTCCCTGGGCATCTTTTACAGCTTCACGAAATATTGGCACCCAACCATCTACAGTGGAGATGACCCAGTAAATGGCATATATGGTAATGGCTAAAGGTGCGATGATCAGTAATCCCTGCAACAGGTATTGAATGACTTTTTTCCAACGAAAAGGCTCTTTAGGGCGGATGTTCTTAAACGAGAAATGATTTTCCATAGGTCAAATTTAGGATAAAGAAAAATGGACTGACGGTAAAAAATACGGATGGAAACTTTGGCAACGTAAAAAGTTTCCTTAGTTTTGTGCCCCTCTGATAGCAACCGGAATTGAGAATTATGGAAATACAAGAAAGAATAAGGTTAAAGGCGGATGAACTGTTCAGACGCTACGGTATCCGCTCCGTGACGATGGATGACATTGCAGCGCAGCTGGGCATGTCAAAAAAAACCATTTACCAGTATTATGCTGATAAGGATCAATTGGTAGATGCGGTGGCTGTCGATGAAATTCATTATTCACAGGAATGCTGTCTGAAGGATGCCGCTACTTCGGTAAACGCCATTGAAGAAATATTTCGGGTAATGGAGTTTGTGGAAGTGATGTTTAGAAATATGAATCCTTCTATGCTTCATGATCTTGAAAAGTATCATCCGCTTGGTTATAGGAAATTTCTTGAGCATAAGAACAAGTTCCTCTATGACATGATAAAGAAGAATATCGAAAGAGGAATACAAGAAGAACTGTACCGGCCAGAAATTGACATCGAAATAATGGTACGCTACAGACTTGAAAGTTTGATGCTTGGGTTTAATACAAGCTTGTTTCCTACTGCAAAGTTCAATCTTGTAAAACTTCAGCAGGAAATATTGGAACATTTTTTATACGGGCTTGCCACATTAAAAGGATATAAACTGATCTTAAAATATAAGCAACAACGATTAAACAAATGATCTATGGGATATAAAACGAAAACCATTTTAACCGCTCTTCTTCTTTTAAACATAGTGCAAATAAACCTGAACGCACAGCAGGTTTATGAGATCTCGGCAAAAGAGGCAGTCGATATTGCATTTAAAAATGTAAATGACCTTAAAAATGCAAAGCTTGATTATAAAATATCGGATGCAAGAAATAAAGAGATCACCGGAATGGCGTTACCCCAGGTATCGGGTTCTTTGACCGGGAATCATTATTTATCATTACCCCTGATACAATTCCCTGATGCAACTGAATCTTTTATTTACGAGGTGCTGAAGGATAATGATATAAGAGACGGCTCAGGCAATCCGATCATAAAAACAGTTGACCCTACTGTGAGAAATGTAAGTTTTCTGACTCCCTGGAATGTAAGTGCAGGGTTAGCGGTGAATCAATTGTTGTTCGAACCACAGGTGTTTGTGGGTTTACAGGCAAGAAAAGAATTGCTTGTAACCAGTGATCTTCAAATAAAAGTAACAGAAGATAGGGTAAGAGAGTCAGTCTATAAAAGTTACTATGCCGTCTTGATCTCTCAAAAGCAATTGATTTTTGTTCAGGAAAGTATCAAGCGGCTTGAAAAACTTGCCAGCGACCAAAATGAAATGTTTAAAAATGGGTTTGTTGAACGTTTAGATATCGATAAAACTACAGTTACATTAAATAATACAAAGACTACGGAAACACAATTGCGCAATGCAATAATCATTGGTCTTGCTATTCTAAAAATGAATTTAGGGTTACCACAGGCTGATAGCATTCTGCTGAAAGACACCCTTACCTCTGATTATATTAAAGAAAATATACTTGATGATTCTTTTAAATATGAAGACAGGAATGAAGTTAAATTGTTGAATAGTGCGGTAAAGCTGCAGGGATTTGATGTTCGCCGTTATAAGCTGTCTTATTATCCTACGGTATCTGCATTTTATAATTTCCAGAAAAATGGCCAACGCCGTGCTTCCGATGGTAGCGGCAACTCACCATGGTTTTGGTACAATACCAATCTTATCGGCCTTTCCGTGAGTGTTCCCCTTTTCGATGGCTTTCAGAAAAAATATAAGATCAGGCAATCGCAGTTCACATTAGAAAAAACACAAAACACACTTGACCAGACAAAAAAAGGAATTGACCTGGAAAAGACTATTGCAAAAAATACATTGAACAATGCTATTCTGAGTATGGATGCCCAGGAAAATAATATGCAGTTAGCCGAAAGAGTGTATAGCACTGTAAAGAAAAAATATGAGCAGGGTGTAGGTTCAAGTTTTGAAATACTGATGGCTGATACTGAATTCCAGCAAGCCCAATCTAATTATTTCAGAGCATTGTATGATGCGATCATCGCCAAAATAAGCTACCTCAAAGCAATTGGTAAATTATAACAAACAAAATATTTAAAATAAAACCGGAAACCATGAATAAAGTATTGATGATTTTAATAGTTGGCACTGCAGTGACCATTACATCATGCAGTGGCGGGGCAAAAGATGCGAAAGGAGATCTGAATGATAAAAAAGTGAAGTTGGAAAAGTTAAAGGCAGACAAAACAAAAATGGATGCTGATATTAAAAAGCTGGAAGATGAAATTGCACAGTTAGATCCATCAGCAAGGAAAGACAGGGCAAAGCTTGTGTCAGCTTCCCCGGTAACGCAGCAGGATTTTACTCACTACATAGAACTACAGGGAAAGGTGGATGCTAATAATGTAGTTGTTGTTACTCCAAGAGGAATGCCTGCACAAGTGAAAGAGATCTATGTAAAAAGAGGAGACATGGTGAAGAAAGGACAACTATTGCTTAAACTCGACGACGCCATCATGCTGCAACAATTAGAAGGTCTGAATACACAATTAGAATACGCTAAGAATTTATACAACAGGCAAAAAAATCTTTGGGACCAGGGAATCGGCACCGAAGTACAATTGATCTCAGCAAAAAATTCGGTGGATAACCTGGAAAAGCAAATTGCCACTTTGAAAGAAAACTGGAAAACATCTTTCGTATATGCACCGATCAGTGGTATTGCAGACATGGTAAATATAAAGGCAGGAGAAACTTTCAACGGTGTATCTGCTATTGGCCCCCAGATACAAATTGTAAATACCAGCAGTATGAAAGTGATAACCGAGGTTCCGGAGAATTACCAGGAAAGAGTTAAGAAGGGCTCACAGTTAGTAATTGCTATACCTGATGCCGGCATTGATAGTTTGAATGCGACGATCTCTGTAGTGGGTGCAAGCATTGCAAGTACAACAAGAGGGTTTGTTACAGAAGCGGCTATTCCATCAGACTCAAGGTTAAGATTGAACCAGGTGGCATTAGTAAGGATCAAAGATTATTATGCACCCAATGCAATTACAGTTCCATTGAATGTGGTTCAAACCGATGAAAAAGGAAAATATGTTTATGTGATCGCAACAGAAGGCGCTGTAAAGAAGGCAAGAAAAAAATCAGTGACCGTTGGAGAAAACTTTGGCGGCATGGTGGAGATAAAAGGAAATTCCTTATCTGCAGGTGATATGATCATTACAGAAGGTTACCAGACAGTTTATGACGGACAAACAGTAACTACTGATACAGCAAAATGATGAAAGAAAACCAATTGGCCAATTATAAAGGCAGGAAACACAAAACATTTTTATGAAAGTTTTTGAACAGGCAGTCCGGAAGTTCAAGGAGTTTAAACCAACAAGCTGGAGTATTGACAACCGCACTGCTATTTATCTGATAGCGATAATAATTACGGTGTTTAGTTTATGGAGGTTCAACACAATGCCGAAGGAGCAGTTCCCGGATATTGTGGTACCTACCATTTCTGTTACCACTGTTTATGTCGGCAATTCACCCCAGGATATTGAGAACCTTGTAACCCGTCCTATTGAAAAACAATTAAAGGGTATCAGTGGCGCTAAGGTGAATAAAATAACAAGTACATCGCAGGCTGATTATAGTTTGATCATAGTCGAATTTGATACGGATGTAAAAACAGAAATAGCAAAACAAAAAGTAAAAGACGCAATTGATAAAGCAAGAACTGATCTGCCAACTGATCTTACTTCAGAACCCAATGCACAGGAATTTGCATTCAGTGAAATGCCGATCATGTTTGTAAACATCAGCGGCGATTATGATGGGCTGAAACTAAAAACCTATGCTGATAAAATGCAGGACAGGTTTGAAGAATTGACAGAGATCACAAGAGCTGAAATAGTTGGTGCACCGGAAAGAGAAATACAGGTAAATGTTGATCCCTATAAAATGACTGCTGCAAGAGTGAGTTTCATGGATATTGAAAATGCGGTAAGCAGGGAGAACAGTGATATTACCGGTGGATTGATCGAGGTAGGAAATATGCAAAGAACCCTGAAGCTGAAAGGACAATTTACCAGCGCATTGAATTTGAAAGATATTGTTGTGCGTAGCGGTGCACAAGGCGCTACAGTTTATTTAAGAGATATTGCTGAAATAAAAGATACGGTTAAAGAGAAAGAAAACTTTGCAAGACTGGATGGAAAAAACGTCATCACTCTCAATATTGTAAAACGTGCCGGCGAGAACCTTATCAATGCCGCTGATAAAATAAAAGCAGTGGTAGCAGACATGCAGGATAGGGAAGAATTGCCGCAGGATCTGAAAGTTGTATTTACCGGCGATCAGAGTAAATTGACAAAAACATCTTTTGAAGAACTTGTAAATACCATCGTTATTGGTTTTGTTCTCGTACTTATCATTCTTATGTTTTTTATGGGAGTCACCAATGCATTCTTTGTTGCATTGAGTGTACCGTTGAGTGTATTCGTGGCATTTCTCTTTTTACCAATTGCTGATAGTATTATTGGCACTGATGTTACCCTAAACTTTATTGTACTCTTTGCATTGCTCTTTGGACTTGGAATTATTGTTGATGATGCCATTGTAGTAATTGAAAACACGCATCGTATATATAATAATGGAAGAGTACCGATAGTAAGAGCTGCCAAGGAAGCGGCAGGTGAAGTATTTGTTCCTGTACTTGCGGGTACCGCTACTACATTGGCGCCATTCTTTCCTTTACTTTTTTGGAAAGGGCTTATTGGTAAATTCATGATCTACCTGCCAACAATTCTTATTCTTACGTTGGCGGCCTCATTGATCGTGGCTTTCATCTTCAACCCGGTGTTTGCTGTAAGCTTTATGAGACCGGAGGGAAAAGAATATGAAAAACCAAAACACAAAATATTTACAAATAAATGGTTTCTTGTTTTTGCCATCGCAGGAGTGCTGCTTCATTTTGCAAGCATGCCAGGTCTTGCAAACTTTTTATTACTGATGGCGATCCTGATGGTGTTCAATGCTTATGTATTAAACGGCCTTATTCATGCATTCCAGCAAAGAGCATTACCTAAATTAATGAGCAGTTATGAAAAGATGTTGCGCTGGGTATTAAAAGGTGCAAGACCGGTATGGATGTTTATTTCATTGTTTGGTGTATTTGTTTTGGCAGTAATACTTCTTGCTGTAAGGGGAAATAAACAAACATTTTTTCCCAGCGGCGATCCAAACTTTATTTATGTGTATTTAAAAATGCCTGTTGGTACTGATGTAAAATATACTGACAGCATTACCCGTTTGTTAGAAAAAAGAGTTTATAAAGTTTTAGAAAAAGAAAAACCCGGTACTGAGGGAAGCATTGTTGAGAGCATCATTACAAATGTTGCGGTAAGCGCAAACAATCCGAGAGATAATAACCGGAGTGTACAATCTCATCTTGGAAGGATACAGGTTTCATTTGTTGAATATAAACACAGGCAGGGAGTAAAAACGAAACCATACATGGATGCAATTCGTGAACAAGTAAAAGGTATTCCGGGAGCAAGCATTGAAGTGGAGCAGGAAGCTGGCGGACCTCCAACTGAACCGCCGGTTAATATCGAAATATCAGGAGATAATTTTGAAAACATTGCAAAAACGGCCACTCAATTATTCAACTATCTTGATACGAACAGGATATTTGGAATTGAGAACCTGCAGCCAGATGTTGACCTTAATAATCCCGAGATAACGATCAATGTTGATAGGGAACGGGCAATGCTGGAAGGTCTTTCATCCGGCCAGATAGGGATGGAGATAAGAACAGCTGTATTTGGAAAAGAGATCAGTAAGCTAAAAGAAGGAGAGGATGAATTCAAAATACAGTTGCGTTATTCTGATCTGATTCGTAATAATGTGAACGACCTGATGAATATGCGTATCACTTTTATGGACATGAATACAATGCGGGTAAAATCCGTTCCGATCAGCGCCGTTGCTTCCATAGATTATACAAATACTACCGGTGGAGTAAAACGTAAGAACGTAAAAAGAACGATCCAGTTGCAAAGTAATGTGCTTGATCCAACGATGGTGGCGAAAGTAAATGCCGAGTTACAAACAGAGATCGATGAGTTTAAGACTAAACAAAAAATTCTACCTGATGTTACTATTAAATTAAGCGGCCAGAGTGAACAGGAAAAGGAAACCAACAACTTTTTGATCTTATCATTTTTCATTGCTATTGGCCTTATATTCCTCATTCTTGTATTGCAGTTCAATTCCATGAGTAAACCATTTATAGTGGTTACCGAAATATTCTTCTCGGTCATTGGTGTTTTACTTGGCTATGCATTTACCGGGATGACAATAGCAACGATCATGGTGCTTGTTGGTGTAGTAGGTCTTGCGGGTATCGTTATTAAGAACGGCATCCTGTTAATTGAATTTACTGACGAATTGCGCGGCAGGGGCATGCGTATAAGAGAAGCGGCTATACAAGCGGGCAAGATCAGGATCATCCCTGTATTGCTTACTGCAGTTGCAACAATACTTGGTTTGTTACCACTGGCTGTCGGTTTTAATATTGACTTTGTTTCATTGTTTCAGCATTTACAGCCAAATATTTTCTTTGGCGGAGATAGTGTTGTGTTTTGGGGGCCATTAAGCTGGACCATCATCTTCGGTCTAATTTTTTCATTTTTCCTTACGCTTATGATGGTACCAAGCATGTACCTTATCGCAGAAAGACTGCGCCGCCCAATGAGCCGGTTTTACGGAACTAAATGGGTTGCCCTGCTTGGTTTCGCCGGTCCGTTCTTCTTTATTTTTGTGGGAATAATGTATTTGGTAAGGTGGATCCAGGGAAAACCAGTATGGCTCGGAAAAATGAAGCAGCGAAAACAGAATTAGCATTGTCATTACAGCATAGTTGGTTTTATCCCGCCTAAGGCGGGAGCCCGCCGGGTACTCTTATCGGGCAGGCAAGGTGAAAATAAAAAGCGACCCCTAAATTTATTCTGACTGCTTATGTATACTCGGGGGTCGTTTTTTTATGCCCGCACCTGTCAATTCTTCCCCTTTAATGTTGTTACAGCATCGATGTTTTGAAATCCCCGGTTATAATTATTTTCGCGCCATTATTTAAAATCAAAATTCAATTCTATGAGATCTGCTTTGCTATTTGTCATTGTTAGTCTTTTCATGATCAGTTGTGGTAACAAGAAAACAGCTAATCTTCCCCCGGCGCCTGCTGACGTAAATTCTGTTGCGGCAACTATTAAGGGCAAAAAATTCCAGGCTACTCAGCTTGCTCTTATCTCAACTCTTATTTCCGATAAGAATAATCCTTATGAATGGTTTGATGAGATAAAGGATACGACCCCTTTTTTTAAGAACTATGAAAAACAAAAGATGAAGTTCGCTCTACATTTTATTAATGATACTGC
>Ga0209798_10000604_pt1 | contig 21759 bp, 18 predicted proteins | sample DOMMetBare3Fresh_FD_187475 | JGI IMG/M metagenome (GOLD analysis project Ga0209798, IMG submission 187475) | Wetland sediment microbial communities from St. Louis River estuary, USA, under dissolved organic matter induced mercury methylation -... | ecosystem: Environmental > Aquatic >... | reverse complement strand
CGTCTTCAACCTCGCGCTGGCGACGCTGTTCATCTCGTTTACCGGCGCGGTGGGGCGCCTGGCCGACCGCTGGCTGCCCGAGCCCGACCGCAACCTGGGCTACCGCCCGCGCCATCTCGACCCGGTCGCGCTGGCCACCCCGTCGCTGGCGATCAGCTGCGCCGCGCGCGAGGCGCTGCACCAGGCCGACGTGGTCGAGACGATGCTGCGCGGCATGCTCGACGTGATCCGCAAGAATGACCTCGATCTCGCGGAGCGCCTGCGCCAGAAGGACGACACCGTCGACGAGCTGTACTCGGCGATCAAGTTCTACATGACGCAGATCAGCCGCGAGGCGCTGTCCGAGCGCGAGGGCCGGCGCTGGGGCGACGTGCTCTCGTTCACCATCAACATGGAGCAGGTGGGCGACATCATCGAACGCGTGCTGCAGGACGTGGAAGACAAGAAGATCCGCAAGAACCGCAGCTTCTCGGAGGCCGGCATGGGCGAGATCTGCCACCTGCACGAGCGCCTGCTGGCCAACCTGCGGCTGGCCATGAGCGTGTTCCTCGACGGCCATGTGCGCGACGCGCAGAAGCTGCTCGAAGAGAAGGCGCGCTTCCGCGACCTCGAGCACGAGTACGCGGCCAATCACATCGCACGCCTGCAGGACAACACCGCGCAGAGCATCGAGACGAGTTCGCTGCACCTGGACCTGATCAGCGAGTTGAAGCGCATCAATTCGCACCTGTGCTCAATCGCCTACCCGATCCTCGAGTCGGCCGGCGCGCTCTCGGCGACGCGGCTGCGCAAATCCAAGCTCGCGGGGATGGACGATTGAACGCGACGACGCCCCTGACGCTGGCCGACATCGAGGTCCTGTTCGCGCGCCGTGGCGACGAGCAGTACAGCGGGGAGCCGGTGACGCAGCTCGAACACGCGCTGCAATGCGCGGCACTGGCCGAGGCCGAAGGCGCCGATGACGAGCTGGTCACCGCCGCGCTCTTGCACGACATGGGCCACCTGACGCAAGACCATGGCGCGACGCCGACGCTGCGCGGCATCGACGACCGGCATCAGTTCGTCGCCCTGCCGCTGTTGAAGGGCCTGTTCGGGGCGCGCGTGCTGGGCGCAATCGGCCTGCACGTGGATGCCAAGCGCTACCTGTGCGCCACGCGCGCGGGATATCTCGCGGCGTTGTCGGCGGACTCCCAGCGCAGCCTCGCGTTGCAAGGAGGAGTCTTCGACGCCGCCGCGGCCGCCGAGTTCATCGCGCGGCCGGGGGCGGCCGATGCGGTGCGCGTACGCCTGTGGGACGACAGGGCGAAGGCCCCCGACCGCTCCACGCCGCCGCTCGCCCACTTCATCGACCGCGCCCGCCGCGTCACTGTCGCGTCCGCATGACGCTGACCTGGCCCGTCGTCGCAGCGGTGCTGTGCGGCGCGCTGTTGCACGCCGCCTGGAACGGGCTCGTCAAATCCTCGGGCGACAAACCGCTGGACACCGCGCTCGTGCACGGCCTGGGCGCACTGATCGCGCTGCCCTTTGCGTTGTGGGTCGGTCCGCCGTCGAGCGCGACGTGGCCCTTCATCGCCGTCTCGCTCGTGATCCATGTCGGCTACTACTTCGCACTGGCGGGCGCCTACCAGCATGGCGAGCTGGGCATGACCTACCCGATCATGCGCGGCTTCGCGCCGCTGCTGGTGGCGCTGGGCAGCGTGGCCGTGGTCGGCGAAGCGCCGAGCGCGGTGTCGTGGCTGGGCGTGCTCGCCATCACCGCGGGGGTTGCGCTGGTGGGGCTGGCGCATCCGGGCGAGGCGCTGCACCACCGCAAGGCGCTCGCGTATGCCTTCGCCAACGCGGCGATCATCGCGCTGTACACCTTCGTCGACGGCCTGGGCGTGCGCACCGAGGCGCGCGCCGACGGCTCGGTGTGGCGCTACGTGCTGTGGCTGTTTGCGCTCGACGGCCTGCCTTACCCGCTGCTGGTGTGGTGGCGCCGTGACCGTGCGGGCCGCGCCGCGATCGCCGCCTACGCACTCCGGCGCTGGCCATTGGCTGCATTTGGCGGCACGGCCTCGATCGGCTCCTACGCGATCGCGCTGTGGGCGATGACGCGTGCGCCGGTGGCCAGCGTCGCCGCACTGCGCGAGACCTCGGTGCTGTTCGCCAGCGTGATCGGCACCTGGGTGCTCAAGGAGGCGTTCGGGCTGCAGCGCGCGCTGGGCACCGTGATCATCGTTGCCGGGGTGATTGCACTGCGGTTCGGATAGGGCCTGTCGGCGCGGTCGTCCGGGCGATCTGCAGGTAGTCGAGCTCGGATCGGGCCATCGTCACGGCCTGCCGGTCCACCAGCACGTCGAGCTGCTGGGCCTGGTGCGCGCTCGCCTCGCCGATGCAGCGCCCGAAAGGGTCTGCAGCGAGGCTTTGCCCGCCGAACGTGTAGTCGCGTCCTCGCCCCACGCGATTGGCCATGACGACATGCACCTGGTTCTCCAAGGCACGCACCGGAATGATCTGCCGGTGCAGCGGTGTCGAGAAGTCCATGTTGCCGTCGGCAACGACGATCAGTTCGGCCCCCTGCATGGCCAGCGCCCTGGCCGGCTCGGGAAATTCGATGTCCAGGCAGATGAGCAGGCCGACCCGCAGGCCATGCCAGGCGCAGACGGGAAAACTCGACCCGGCCTCGAACACGCCGTGATCGCTCTTGTACAGGTGGGTCTTGCGGTATTTCAGAAGAATGTCGCCACGCTCGTCGACAAGCACCGCGCTGTTGAAGTAGTGGCCGTCCTCGGCTTCGGCGAAGCCGAAGACGACGCTGACTTGCGCCTCGCGCGCCGCCTGGCGCAATGCGGAAACGCAGGGCGACGCCTCCGACACGGCAAGCGTGGCGATGTCAGCGGGTGTGGCAAAACCCTGCAGGCAGGTTTCGGGAAGAACGAGCAGGTCGGCCTGGCCCGCGGACGAACGGATCGCTGCCAGCGCCCGCTGCTGGTTCAACTCCGGCTGCCCGTCGTCCCACTCGGACTGCCAAAGCCTGACGCGTACCGGCGGCATGACCATGCGGCGAGGGTCGTCAGGCGCCCAGCGCCTTCAGCCGCGCGCTCAGCCGGCCGATCGTCGCCGAGTCCGCATTGGCGAAGGCCATACGCAGGTAATGCTGCTGGCGCTGCCCAAAGTAGCTGCCCGGCACGGTGAGCACCCCCACCTCGGTTGCGAGGCGGCGCGCCACTTGCTCCGCATCCAGCCCGGCGAAGGGGTGTCTCACGTAGGCGAAATAGGCCCCGATCGCATCGAGCCGCCAACTCGGCACCGCGGCGATCGTTTCGCGAAAACACCGCGCGCGGCTCGCGATCTCGACACGGTTCGCCTTGCGCCAGTCGGTCAACTCGGCCAGTGCACCGGCCAGCGCGACCTGCGGTGCGCGCGGCGCACAGATCTGCAGGTTGTCCATGACCTTGGCGACCTGGGCCACCACCGATGGGCCGGCGGTCAATGCACCCACGCGATGGCCGGGGATGCAGAAGGATTTCGAGAAGCTGTACAGCGCCACCAGCTGGCTGCGCCAGTCTTCGTCGCGGAAGAGCGCGTGTGGAGGCGCTGATGTCGGATCCGGGGGAAGGAAGTCGCGGTACGTCTCATCGACGATCAGCCAGAGCCCGCGCCTGCGGCACAGATCGAAGATGTCGCGCAGCAATGGCGGCGGGTACACCGCGCCGGTGGGATTGTTGGGCGTGATCAGCACCAGGGCGCGCACCGCCGGCGCGAGCGCCGTATCGATGTCGGCCAGGTCGGGCACGAAGCCCTGCGCAGCGTGGCAGTCGATGCCGACGCATCCGATACCCAGCATCGCCAGGGTCGTCTGGTGGTTGAAATAGAACGGACTCAGCAAGGCGACCTGTTCGCCCGGACCGATCAACGCCAGCACGGCGGCGGCGAAGGCCTGATTGCATCCCGCCGTGACATGCACGTCTGCGGCAACGACATCGCCGCCATACAGCGCGTTGAGATCGTGCGCATAGGCTGTGCGCAATGCGTCCTCACCTTCAATGGCGCCGTAGCCCGCGGTGCGGGCCGAGCCGGCGGCTTCGGCCAGCGCGGCCAGCAGTCGCGGATGCGGCGGGTAACCCGGAACCGCCTGCGACAGATCGATCAGCGGGCCCAGGCTCGCGTCGTAGGCCTGCGCCCAGCGCTGGATCGAGGGAATCGGAGGTGTGGACAGCGACGCCACGAGGGGATTGAAGCGGGGCATGTTCATGGCGGCCGCGGTGCTGGCGCTGAACGCGGGGGTAGGCGTCCGTGGCCCACTATAGCGTCGGGTGGTCGGCCTGTCGGCCACGCCGCTGGCCGCGCGCAGTTACCGATCCTGATGCCAGCACGTGGCCGCGCATGCTTCGGGATTTCGCGAACCGATTAATTTGCGCAGGCAATACAAGAACCCGGGCGCTGGCGTCAGAATCTGCGCAGCGATCCACCGAGACATGACCACGAGCGGCGACAAACTGGCGGCCCTGCGGGCGAAGTACGGCGCAAGCCATGGCGGCGAGACGTTCGATCCTCGCTTCAAGGCGGTGGCCGAGCGCATCTTCTCGGGCGATGGCACCCGGCTGGCGCCCTATGCCGGCGTGGCCACGTTGCTGAGCGCGCCGCACATGCCGCTGGGCCTGGCCGATCCGGCGTTCAAGGCACTGCAGGTGGCCTTGACCGGCGTGCCGATGGATCTGGGCGTGACCAACCGGCCGGGGGCGCGCTTCGGCCCGCGGGCGCTGCGCGGCATCGAACGCATCGGCCCCTACAACCACGTGCTGGGCTGCGCGCCGGTGTTCGACCTGCGCGTGGCCGACGTGGGCGACGTACCGATGGCCAGCCGCTACCGGCTCGAGCAATGCCACGACGACATCGAGGCCTACTTCCGCAAGGTGGTGGACGCCGGCGTGGTGCCGCTCGCGGTGGGTGGCGATCATTCGGTGACGCACCCGATCCTCAAGGCGGTGGCGCAGCAAGGCCCGGTCGCGCTGGTTCACGTCGATGCGCATTGCGACACCGGCGGCGCCTTCGACGGCACCAAGTTCCACCACGGTGGCCCGTTCCGCAATGCCGTGCTCGACGGGCTGATCGATCCGGCGCGCGCGATCCAGATCGGCATTCGCGGTTCCGCCGAATACCTCTGGGAGTTCTCGTACGACGCGGGCATGACGGTGGTCCATGCCGAGGACATCACGCGCCGCGGGATGGATGCGATCGTGGCCCAGGCGCGCGCGCTGGTGGGCGAGCACCCGGTCTACGTGTCGTTCGACGTCGATGCCCTGGACCCCGTGTTCGCGCCCGGCACCGGCACGCCCGAAGTCGGCGGCATGACCACGCGCGAGGCGCTGGCGCTGCTGCACGGTCTCAAGGGCCTGAACGTCTGCGGCGGCGACGTGGTCGAGGTCGCGCCACAATACGACAGCACGACCAACACCGCGCAGGCCGGCGCGCAGATGCTCTTCGAGATCCTCAGCCTGATGGTGTCGAGCCCTTTCGTGTCGCGCCGGACCTGAGCCCCGTTCCGCAGCGCCGGTCCGTTCCCATCCACACTGACCCAGGAGATTGCCATGACGAACGACTCAACATCCCGGAACCACCGTCACGCCGGACGCCGCGCCGTGCTCGGCGCCGGCCTGGCCGGCGCCACCGCACTGGCGCTGCCGGGCCTCGTTCGGGCGCAGGACAAGTCGATCAAGGTCGGCGTGTACGGCGGCTACTTCAAGAAGTCGTTCGACAAGCACATCTTCCCGGCCTTCACCAAGGCCTCCGGCATTGCCGTCGAATCGGTGGCCGAGCCCACCGGCGAAGCCTGGCTGGTGCAGCTGGAGCAGGCGGCCAAGGCCGGCCAGGCGCCCGCCGACGTGTCGATGATGTCGCAGGTGGCGATGCTCAAGGGACAGAGCACCAAGCTGTGGGCGCCGCTCGACCTGAAGAAGATCCCCAATTCGAGCAACCTGGTCGAGCGCTTCATCAACAAGTACCCCGACGGCAGCGTGGCGGGCATTGGGGCGGTGTCCTGGTACATCACGCTGGTGACCAACACCAAGGCCTATCCGACGGCACCCACCTCCTGGGCGGCCCTCTGGGATCCGGCCAACAAGGACAAGCTCGGCCTGCTGGCACTGGTGTCGAATTCCTTCCTGCTCGAGGTCACGGCCAAGACCTTCTTCGGCGGCACGCAAGCGCTGAGCACCGAAGACGGTTTGCTCAAGGCCTTCCGGAAGCTCGCCGAAGTCAAGCCCAACGTGCGCCTGTGGTACCGCGACGAGGCCCAGTTCGAGCAGGCGCTGAAGTCGGGCGAGATCCCGATGGGCCAGTACTACCACGATGTCACCGGCCTGGCCGCGGCCGAGAAGCATCCGGTGCGCTCCACCTTCCCCAAGGAGGGCGGCATCCTCGATTCGGGCTGCTGGGCCGTCTCGCGCGCCTCGAAGAACCTCGAGCTGGCGCACACCTTCATCAACTACATGAGCCAGCCGTCGGTGCAGGCCCTGATGTCGCGCGAGGTCGGAACCTCGCCGACGGTCAAGCGCAGCCTGCTCGACCTGACCGCCGCCGAGTTCGCGGCGGTGTCGTCGGACATCGACCCGATCATTCCGCGCTACGACCTGTACCAGACCAAGGCCGACTGGCTGAACCAGAAGTGGACCGAGCTGATCGCTTCCTGAGCGGCGTGCGGGCGCGCATACGGCCCCATGTCCGGCCTTGAGATCGAGGGGCTGTCCAAGCGATTCGGCGCTTTCACGGCCGTCGATCGGGTTTCGCTGAACGTCGCCAAGGGCAGCTTCGTCTGCCTGCTGGGGCCCTCGGGCTGCGGCAAGACCACGCTGCTGCGCATGGTCGCGGGCCTCGAGGAACCCAGCGAGGGGCGGGTGCGCCTCGAGGGCGAAGACATCACGTCCACGCCGACGCACCAGCGCAACATCGGCATGGTGTTCCAGTCGCTGGCCTTGTTCACGCACTTGAGCGTCGGCCAGAACATCGCCTACGCGCTGCGCATTCGCGGCATCGCGCGGGAAGCGCAGGACAGGCGTGTCCACGAACTGCTGGAGATGGTGCACCTGGGCAGTTTCGCCGACCGGCCGGTCGCCAAGCTCTCGGGGGGCCAGCGCCAGCGCGTGGCGATCGCGCGCGCGCTGGCGCATTCGCCGCGCCTGTTCCTGCTCGACGAACCGCTGTCGGCGCTCGACGCCAAGCTGCGCGAGGCGATGCAGGTCGAGTTGCGCCAGCTGCAGCAGTCGCTGGGCATCACCACGGTGGTGGTCACGCACGACCAACGCGAGGCGATGACGATGGCCGACCTGGTGGTGGTGATGGGCGAGGGCCGTGTGCGGCAGGCGGCCACACCGATCGAGGTCTACCGAAATCCGGCCGATGCGTTCGTGGCCGGCTTCATCGGCAGCACCAATCTGCTGCCGGTCACGCGCGCCGCCAACGGCGTTGCCTTGCTCTGGGGAAGCCCGGTCGACGGCCTGGCGATGCCCGCCGAGCTGGCCTCGGGTGTCCTGTCCGTCCGGCCCGAAGACGTGCACTTGCAAGCGGCGGGCACCGGAACGCTCGACGCCCGCATCACCTTCGTGCGCGACCTGGGTGCGACGGTCGAGACCTTCCTGTGCACCAACGACACGACGTTCATCTCGGTGGCCAGCCCGCGCGAGCGTGGGCCTTTTGCCGTGGGCCACACGGTGGGGGTGTCGCTGTCAGCGGCGCGGTGCCTGGTGTTCGCCGCATGAGACGCGAGCCGCCGCGGCGCCTGGCCGACTACGCGCCGCTCGTGTTCCCCGGCCTGATGCTGCTGGTCTTCTTCGTGGTGCCGTTCGGCACCATGACGGCGGTGAGCTTCTTCCGCCGCCAGCAAGGCGGCTTCTACACGCCCGACTTCGTGCTCGACAACTACGGGCGCTTTCTCAGCCCGTTCTTCGGCAACGTACTGCTCTTCTCGATCCTGCTCGCGGTGGCGGTGGCGCTGGCCTGCGTGGCGCTGGCGCTGCCCTTCACGTTCACGCTCTCGCGCATGGCGCGCCACGTCCAGGTGCTGTGGCTGGTGGCCCTGCTGTCGGTGCTGTCGCTGTCCGAAGTCATCATCGGCTTCGCCTGGTCGACGTTGCTGTCGCGCACGGCGGGCATCACCAATATCCTGGTGGCCCTGGGGCTGATGGAGTCACCGCGCGCCCTGGTGCCCAGCCTGGGCGCCGTGCTGACGGCGATGATCTACCAGGCGCTGCCTTACACGGTGCTGGTGATGTACCCGGCATTGGTCCGCCTGGACCCGACCCTGCTCGAAGCCGCCAGAACTCTGGGTGCGTCGCCGCTGCGGGCATTCTTCAACGTCGTGGTGCCGGCGTTGCGCAACACGCTGGTGGCCACGGTGATCATGGTCTTCGTGTTCGCGCTGGGTTCTTACCTGCTGCCGCAGATCCTGGGGCGGCCGACCCACTGGACCCTGTCGGTGCTGATTACGGACCAGGCGGTGTACCAGTCCAACATGCCGTTCTCGGCGGCCATGGCCGTGTTCCTGGTGCTACTTTCGCTCGCGCTTGTGGGCCTGACCGTGCTCGTTGGCCGGAAGGACGACGGCCAGTGACTGCGCGGGTGCTCCGGTGGTTCCTTCTCGGCGCACTGGCCTTGTTCCTGGCCGCGCCCTTGATCATCGTGGCCGGCGTGTCGATCAACGAGAAGCAGTCGCTCGACTTTCCACCCCGGGGTTTCTCGCTCGCCTGGTACCTGGAGATCTTCACCAACCGCGAATGGCGCAACGCGCTCTGGGCCTCGCTCGGGCTGGCCGCGTGCAGCGCAGCTCTGGCGGTGGCGGTGGCGTTTCCGCTGGCCTGGTTCGGCTGGCGCCGCGTCGCACCGTGGACGAAGGTGCTGCAACTGCTCGGCGTGGCGCCCTTCGTGCTGCCGCCGGTCATCACCGCGCTAGGTCTGCTGACCTTCTGGGCCACCACGGGTTTCTACGGCCAGGCCTGGACGGCGGTCATCAGCCATGCCACCTTCTTCGTCACGCTACCGTTGGTCACGCTGACGCTCGGATTCGCGTCGATCGACAGGCCGGTGGTGGAAGCGGCGGCGACCATGGGGGCCGACGATGCCACCGTCCTGCGCACGGTGGTGCTTCCCTTGATCCTGCCGTACGTGATTTCGGGCTACGCCTTCACCTTTGTGCTGTCGCTGAACGAATACATCATTGCCTACATGACGGTGGGCTTCACGCTGGAGACGCTGCCGATCAAGATCTTCAACGCCCTGCGCTACGGCTACACCCCGACGATGGCTTCGGTCACGGTGCTGTTCATTTCGCTGGCCGCTGTGGTCTTCGGCCTGATCGCCCGCCACGGCGACCTGCCGCGCCTGCTTGGCGCCCCGGCTGCCGAACGAGAGTGAAGCGCATCCGGCCGCCGAGGGTCGAAGCGGGCAAATGAAGCGAGTGCGTGACGCCACTGAGGTTCGGGCAGTGCTTTGCACCACGCTGCTCCGCGCTGCTCCGGCGACGTCCGCACACGCCGACCCGATCACTGCCGCGTTCCCCTGATTCAGGTGCAGCGGACGACTCCGCCGCCAGTCCGGGTCGAGCGCCGATGGGCGAGCATCTGCTTTCCAACGTTGGGTTGAAAAGTCGTTCGCGACCCGTTGCAGACCCAGGATCGGTTGACCTGATCGACCACAACCTGCCAGTGGGAGCTCATCGTTTCAACGGTTCGGTAGCCACTGGCATAATATGCCAATACTGGCCAGGCGGGCTTGCTGCTCGCAATCTTGGGAGCCCACAACATGCCCACCCGGAACGTCGTTCTAAGTGAACGTCAACAGCAGATGGTGGAGACCCTGGTGCAGTCCGGTCGCTACCAGAACGCCAGTGAGGTACTGCGAGAAGGGCTGCGCCTCATCGAGGAGCGGGAGCGTCTCGAAGGCGCCAAGCTCAAGGCCCTGAAGCAAGCAGCCCGCCAGGGCTGGGTGGATGTGTCCGCTGGGCGGTACGCGGATGTTGCCGATGATCAGCTCGAAGACTTCGTCGGACAGCTGGGTCGCCGCGCTGCGCAGCCTGCCAAGACGGCGAGTTGATGTTTCGTTATCGGCTGTCGGAAGCCGCGCAGGGCGATCTCCTCGGCATCCTCGCCTGGACACATGAGCAATTTGGCGAGGCCGCCCGACTGCGCTACGAGAGCTTGATAGTCGCCGCGCTCCGCGACGTGGCAAGCCAGCCCGACAGACCTGGCAGTCTCGCGCGGCCCGAACTCGGCGCAGGCGTTCGAACTTGGCATCTGCGACTGAGCCGGGACCACGTCAAACCCGGTGTGGAGGTCGTCCGCCGACCGCGCCACTTTCTTGTCTACCGCTCTGAACCTGCCCTGGTCGTGGTCGGTCGGGTGCTGCACGACGCCATGGAGTTGGCAAGGCACTTGGACCCCAATACGTCTTGGGAGTAGTCGCTGGCGCACGTCGATAGACAGTTCGATCGCAGCGCGACGCTACGACGGCGCCGCGGCCGTGTAGGCGCCCGGCAAGCTGCCCATGGCGAACAACTCTTCATGGCCGGAAGGGTAAGCACGTCCGGCAGTGAAGCCGACCATCGCGGCGGCAAGGGCTGGAACCTCAAGGACACCTCAACGGCGCATGGACCGCCGAAGGCGCTTCGAGGTCCTTCGCTTACGTGTGCATCTGTCCCAGGTACCAGCGGATGAACGCATCCACGTTGTATTCGAAGCGCGAAGACAGCGGACCCGGCACGTAGCCGATCGAGTCGACGCCCTTCTGCTGCCACTTGCAGATGTTCCAGTCCTGCTCGTTGGTCAGGTTCCAGAACGGCAGCATGCGGTCGAGCTGGTAGTCCTCGCCCTCCTTCGCCTTGGCATCGACCAGCCAGTAGCCCCGCATGACCGTCTTGCGCGGGCCGGCCGGCAGCATGCGGGCGGCCACCGCATGGTCGCAGCTCGCGTGGACCCAGAAGTTGGGCAGGCTGCGCAGGCGCAGCACGCCGACGTCTTCGCTGTCGTAGTCGCCCATCAGCGGCGCGACGCGCGTGCCGTCCATCGACTCGGTGACGAAGCCCTCGGCCAGCGGTGTGCGGCTGCTGGCGAACCACCGGCCACGCTCGGGGTCGGGGAAGGTGGCCAGGCCGCCCTGCGCGTGCAGGACCGATTCGCTCACCTGCTGCCACTTCGGCGCGATGCGCGCGGTGGCGGCATCGATGCGTTGCTGCATCGCCGGCGAGACGTTGTGCTCGTCGACGACGTCGAAGTTCGCCTTGACGTACTGCGGGTGGCAAGGGATGCAGTGCAGGCACTCGCGGTTGTTCTCCCACACCAGCTTCCAGTTGGCCTCGACTTCGTAGTCGACGACATGCGCGATGCGCGCGCGGTCGAGTCCCTGCGGCGCGGCCGACGCGGCGAAGTCGCGACGTAGGCCTTCGACGTCGGGCGCTCGCTCCGCCAGCGAGACGTAGATCAGGCCTGCGACCTCGGTTGCATGGATGGCCTTCAGGCCGAGCTGTGACTTGTCGACGCCCTCGTCCATGCCGTTGCAGCTGCGCAGCTCGCCATTGCGTGCATAGGACCACGCGTGGTACGGGCAGACGACGCTGCGCACATGGCCCTTGTCGGCGCGGCACAGCTGCGTGCCGCGATGGCGGCACACGTTGTGGAAGGCACGAACGGCGCCGTCGTCGCCGCGCAGCAGCAGCACGGGTGTCGAGTCGACGGAGAACGCGATGTAGTCGCCCGGGTTGGGCAGCTCGATGCCGAAGCCGGCGAACAGCCACCCGCCTTGCCAGATGCGCCGCATCTCGGCGGCGTACAGCGCCTCGGTCTGGTAGAAGCCACGCGGCATGCCGTGGCCGTCCTGTCGCGTGGCGAGCAGGGCAGCGAGTTCGGGAGCGAGGTGCGTGCGGGTGTCGGTCATCACCGGGTCCTCAGGACAGAATGGATTTGCGTTCCGGATCGTAGAGCGGGCGGGTGTGACGCACGGCGGGGTAGCGCTCGCCCATCACCTCGATCGAGAGGTTCTCGCGCGCCGGCTCGTCGGCCGCGACGTAGGCGCAGAAGATGTTGCGACCGACCGTGTGGCCATAGCCGCCGCTGGTGGTGCGCCCGATCACGCGGTCGCCGGCGAGCACGACTTCGCCGCCGTGCAGCGTCGGCTCCGGCCCGGTGTTGAACCACGCCAGGCGCCGCGCCGGGCCCTGCGCCTTCACGGCGGCAAGCGCGCTGCGCGACAGGAACTCGCCCTTGTTCAGCGCAACGAAGAAGCCCAGCCCGGCCTCGTAGGGGTTGTAGTCCGGAGTGATGTCCGAGCCCCACACGAGGTAGTGCTTCTCCAGGCGCAGCGTGTTGACGACGCGGTAGCCGGCGTTGGCGATGCCATGCGCCTGCCCGGCGGCCCACAGCCGCTCGTACAGGTGCAGCGCGTACTCGACCGGCACGTGCAGTTCGTAGCCGAGTTCGCCGAGGTAGGTGACTCGAAGTGCCAGCACCGGCGCGAACGCGAGGTCGAGTTCGCGCGCGCTCATGTAAGGGAAGGCGGCGTTGTCCAGCGGCGCGTCGGTCAATGCGGCAAGCACCTCGCGCGACTTCGGGCCGCACAGGTTGAGCACGGCCTTGGCCGAGGTGTGGTCGACGATGTCCACGCTGCCGTCGCCCGGCAGGTGGCGCTCGATCGTCGAGCGGTCGCGCACGCCCAGCGCGCTGCCGGTGACGAAGTAAAAGCGGTCCGCGGCCAGGCGCGTGATCGTCACGTCGGCCTCGATGCCGCCGCGCTCGTTGCACAGCTGCGTGTAGACGATGCTGCCGTCGGGCTTGTCGACGTCATTGACGGCGAGCTTCTGCAGCAGCGCCAGCGCGCCCGCGCCGCGCACCTCGTACTTCGAGAACGAGCTCATGTCGATCAGCGCGACGCGCTCGCGCACCGCGCGGTGCTCTGCGGCGATGGCGTCGAACGCCGGGCCGCGGTCGAAGCTCGGCTCTTCGACGGCCGGCGTGCCCGCCGGGGCGAACCAGTTCGGCCGCTCCCAGCCGAACTTGTTGCCGTAGACCGCGCCCTGGCGCTTGAGCGTGTCGTACAGCGGGCTGCGCCGCGCGCCGCGGCCGGCCTCGATCTCGTGGTTCGGCCAGGCGATGAAGTAGTACCGGCCGTAGGCCTCGACCGCGCGTTCGTACAGCGTGGCCTTCACCGCGTGCGGCGCGCCGAAGCGGCGCACGTCGAACGGCCACAGGTCCAGCCCCGGGTCGCCATCGACGATCCAGTTGGCCATCACCCAGCCGGCACCGCCCGAGGCCGCGATGCCCGAGGTGAAGCCACAGCACAGGTAGAAGTTGTCGAGCTCGGGCGACAGTCCGATCACCGGCTCGCCATCGGCGGTGATCGGGATCGGGCCGTTGATCATCTGCCGGATCCCGACTTCGTTCAGCACCGGGATGCGCGCACAGGCGGCCGTGCCCAAGGGCTCGAAGCGGTCGTAGTCGGGTTGCAGCAACTCGGGGCCGAAGTCAAGCGGGATGCCCTTGTCGCCCCAGGGACGCGTGTTCGATTCCCAGCCACCGACCGCGAGGCCGCCCGGCTCGGGCTTGACGTAGAAGTTGGCGTCCGGGTCGCGCAGCGAGGGCAGGCCGGTGGGAATCTTCGCGCTCTTTTCGGACACGAAGTACTGGTGCTCGACGGCGCCGACCGCCACGCGCGTGCCGACCATCGCCGCGACCTCGCGGCCCCACATGCCCGCGGCATCGATCACGCATTCGGCCGCGATCTCGCCCTGGTCGGTGACCACCGTCGTGACGCGGCGGCCGCGTTTGCGCAATCCCGTCACGCGAACGCCCTGGTGGATCGCGACGCCACCGGCACGCGCGCCGGCGGCATAGGCCATCGTCAGGCTCGCCGGGTCGACGTCGCCGTCGCCCTCGATCCACGCCGCGCCGACGACGCCGGTCAGTTCCAGCAGCGGGAACTTCTCGCGCGCCTCGCGCGGGCTCACCAGGTCGACGCGGAAGTCGAAGCCCTTGGCCATCGTCGCCGAGCGCTTCAGCTCCTGCCAGCGGGCTGTCGACGACGCGATGCGAAGGCTTCCGGTGCGGTGCCAGCCGGTGGCTTGCCCGGTCTGCGCTTCGAGCTTGCCGTAGAGCTCGGCGCCGTAACGCATCAGGCGCGTCAGGTTGCTGCTGCTGCGCAGCTGGCCGACCAGGCCGGCGGCATGCCAGGTCGCGCCGTGCGTCAGCTGCAAGCGCTCGAGCACGACGACGTCCCGAACCCCGCGCTGGGCCAGGTGGTAGGCGATGCTGCAGCCGATGATGCCGCCGCCGATGATGACGATGCGGGTGGAGGTGGGCAGGGACATGGGGCAGTCGTCCTGGTGATTCCGGTGCAGGTTACCGAGAGCCCCGTCGCATACAACTTTGCGCATTGCCAAGCACACGCCGCGGAGCGGGCTTTGCCCGGCCGCTGGCGTGGCCCCCTTGAGGGGGAGCGGCGAAGCCGCTTCGGGGGTGGGTCATCGCTTCCGCCAGGCCTGGGTCGTGCGCTCGATGCGGCGCGTCAGCATCAGGTGCACGATCTTCACCGCGGCCGAGGTCGCGACGATGCACACCGCCATCGCTGCGGCGGCAGCGGTGAAGCCGGCTTCGTCCATGTTGACGATCGTCACCGCCGCCGGCTTGGTCTCGGTCGAGTACAGGAAGATGACTGCGGAGACCGTGGTCATCGCGTTGACGAACAGGTAGATGCTGACGTCGAGCACCGCCGGCAGGCACACCGGCACGGTCACCCGCGCCATCGTTCGGAACAGCGAGACCTTCAGCGACGCGGACACCGACTCGAACTCGCCGTCGAGCTGCTTGAGCGCGGTCGTCGCCGTGAGGTGGCTCACGGTGTAGAAGTGCGTCACCGAGTTGATGACCAGGATCGCCATCGTCGCGTAGAGGAAGCCCAGCGGGTTGCCGCGCGCGTTGAAGAAGAAGATGTACGCGAGGCCGAGTACGAGGCCGGGCACGGCCATCGGCAGCATCGCCATGAACTGGGCGATGCCGCGCCCCCAGGCGAAGCCGCGCGTCTTCTCGAGCAGCCAGGCCCCGAGGAAGACGACCACGGTGCCGATGGCCGCCGTCCAGCCGGCCAGCTCGAGCGAGGTCCAGTACGCGCTCCAGCCGCTCGAGTCGAACTCGCTGAAGGCATAGTTGTTCAGCGTCATCGCCAGGTTGTAGGGCCAGCGCGTAACGAAAGAAGCCCAGACCGACATCGCCAGCACGCCCAGGATCAGGCCGCCGACGACGGCACAGAACATCAACAGCAGCCAGTCGCGCGCGGGCGCCGGCCTGGGTTCGTGCGGTACCGCGCGCGCCGACAGCAGCGCCACTTGCTTTCGTTCGGTGATGCGATTCGCGGCGAAGGCCACGACCGCCGGGATCAGCAGCACAAAGCCGACCACCGCGCCCATCTCGAAGTTCTGTTGTCCGATCACCTGCTTGAAGATGTCGGTGGCCAGCACGTTGAAACGTCCGCCGATCACCTTGGCGATGCCGAAGTCGGTGACCACGAGCGTGAAGATCACGAAGCCGGCGCTGATGACGCCGTACTTGGCGCCAGGCAGCGTGACGGTGAAGAAGACGCGGGTCTTGGATGCGCCCAGCGCATCGGCGGCTTCGTAGAGCCGGCCGTCGGCCATCGACAGCGCGGCCACCAGGATCATCAGCGCGTGCGGGAAGCAGTAGAAGACCTGCGCGACGATGATGCCGCCCGCGCCATAGATCGAGCCTCCGAACAGCAGGCTCTTGAGGATGCCCTGGTTGCCGAACAGGTAGACCAGCGAGATGGCGGGAAGCAGCGAAGGCGCAAGGATCGGGATCAGCGCCAGCGCCGTGAACAGGCCCTTGAAGCGCATGCAGCTTCGCTGCAGCGCATAGGCATAGACGAAAGCCAGCGGCAGCACGATCAGCGTCGTCACGATCGAGACGAACAGGCTGTTCCAGACCGAGTCGACGAGCGCCGGCGTCGCGAAGTACTGCAGGTAGTTGGCCAGGCCGACGAACTCGCCGTTCTGGTTGCGGAAGCTCTTGGACAGCAGCGCCCAAAGCGGCAGCACCAGCGTGACCCCCATCCACACGATCAGCAGCACGAGGCCGCCTCGCATCAGGATGTCGTCGCGGTCGAGGCGGCGGCGGATCACCAACACCGGCGGGGTGGCCGCCGCGGCGGCTGCAACGGTCGTCACGGCAGTTGCGGCGCGCGCGGGAATACACGCAGACGCTCGGGCGGCATCGCGATGCGCAGATCCATGCCTTCGCTGATGGACAGATCGCGCACGACGTTGATCGAGAAGTCGGCCAGCAGCGGCGTGGCACCACCGTTGTCGAGCGCGAGCTCGACACGGCAGAACGAGCCGAGGAATTCGATGTCGGCCACGCGCGTGGCAAACGAGTTCGGCGTGCCCGCGGCCACGCCACGCACGACGATGTCCTCGGGCCGCACCGCCAGCGTGACGTCATGCCCCACGCCCGGCCGCACGTCGAGTTCGCAGTCCAGGTCGATGCCGGCGTAGCGCACCTGGCTCGGCCCGGTGATCACGGCAGGAAGGAAGTTCGTGGTCCCCACGAAGTCGGCGACGAAGGCACTCGTGGGCTGTCGGTAGACCTCGGTGGGCGTGCCGACCTGCTCGATCACGCCCTGGTTCATCACGACGATGCGGTCGGCCATCGTCAGCGCTTCTTCCTGGTCGTGCGTGACCATGATCGTCGTGACCTTCAGGCGCTGGTGCAGATGCCGGATCTCGCCGCGCAAGTGCGCCCGCACGCGGGCGTCGAGTGCCGACAGCGGCTCGTCGAGCAACAGCAGGCCGGGCGACAGCGCCAGCGCGCGCGCCAGCGCAACGCGCTGCTGCTGGCCACCGGACAACTGCGCCGGGTACTTGCGCGCCGCCTCCGGCATGCCCACCAGACGCAGCAGATCGGCCACGCGGCTCTTGACCTCGACCTTCGAGACCCCGCCGCGGCTGACCAGGCCATAGGCCACGTTGGCCTCGACGCTCAGGTTGGGAAACAGCGCGTACGACTGGAACACGATGCCGAAGTCGCGCTTGGATGCCGGCAGCGTGGAGATCTCCTTGCCGGACTGGAAGATGCGCCCCGAGGTCTGGATGTCCAGCCCGGCGATGGCCCGCAGCAAGGTGGTCTTGCCACAGCCCGAAGGCCCGAGGAAGCAGACGAACTCTCCCGGGAAGATCTCGAGCGAAACGTCCTTCAGCGCGGTGAATGCCCCAAACTGCTTGACGAGCCGCTCGATGCGCAGGTAAGGCGCCGTCACGAAAGGCTCCTTCTCCCCCGCTCAGGAGAAGGGCCTCCCATCACTTCGGTGCCGACTTGGCGTCGTAGCGCTTGGTCCACTCGGCCAGGATCTTGGCGCGCTCCTGGCCCATCTTCTCGAGGTCGATCTTCGCCATCGCCGAGTCGGCGCTGGGCGGATAGTTCGGCGGCGCCGGGTTCAGGCCCGGGTAGCCGGAGATCGCGTAGTACTTGCCGTACAGCTCGTAGGCGCCCTTGCTGATCGCGAAGTCGGCGAGCTTGCGCGCCGCATCCAGGTTCTTCGTGCCCTTGACGATCGCCGTGGCCTCCATGTCCCAGGGTGCGCCTTCCTTGGCCAGGATGATGTCGATCGGCGCACCAGCGGTCTTCTCGCGCGCACCGCGCATGTCGAAGCCGATGCCGATCACGCGCTCGCCCTTGGCGGCCTGCACGCAGGGCGCCGAGCCCGAGTGCGTGTAGACGGCCACGTTCTGGTGCAGCTTGTCCATGAACTCCCAGGCCGCCTTCTCGCCCATGATCTGGATCCACGCGTACACCGCCTGGTAGCCGGTGCCCGACGAGGCCGGGTTGGGCATCACCACCGAGTCCTTGTAGACCGGATTGGTGAGGTCGGTCCAGGCGGCCGGCTTGGGCAGGTTTTTCTTGCCGCCTTCGACGGTGTTGAAGCACATCACCGCCAGCCATGCATCCATGCCGGTCCAGGCCGGCGGGTTCTTCGCGCTGCGGAAAGTCGGCTTGATCTGGTCCAGGCCCTTGGGCGCGTAGGGTTCGAGCAGCCCCATCGAATCGAACAGCGCCACGCTGGAGGCGCCCAGGCCCCAGATCGCGTCGGCGCGCGGATTGTCCTTCTCGGCCAGGAAGCGCGCGGTGATCACGCCGGTGGAGTCGCGCACCCACGCGATCTCGATGTCCGGGTTGGCGGCCTCGAACGCGGTCTTGTAGGCGCCGACCTGGTCGGCTTCGAGCGCGGAATAGACCGTGAGCCGGGTCTTCTGCGCGAACGCAGGCGCCCCGAGCAGCGCCGTCGCGCAGACGGCCACGGCACCCTTGAGCAGATGGCGCAACGCGGAGTTGAACATGGAGATCTCCTTTGGGGGTGGATTCAGTCTTGCCTGAGCGGCGCCTTCACGCCAGCCGGGGTTTCCCCGCCCGACCCGGCAGTGTGGGCCGCCCCGATGACGGCATGGTAAAGGCAGGTGCGGCTTCGCGGCGACGTTCGTCAGCCTGGTGCTCGAGGAGCGCTTGGGCGCGCAGTGCGCGACGGGCACGCGCGTGATCGTGGGCGGGGTGGGTCGCGCTGCGCTAGGGCGGGGAGCCCGGCGAGCGATGAGTCACGCCGGCGCGACGGCGCCGCGCAGGCGCGCCAGCATGTAGTCGGCGGCCAGCGTGATGTGCCCCCGCGCCAGGGTCTCGGCGCGCGCGGCGTCGCCGGCGGCGATGGCCTGCAGGATGCGCTCGTGCTGGTCCCAGATGTCGCTCGGGCCTTCGTCGTGCACGACCACCTCGCCCATCACGCGCTGCGTGGTGGTCCAGTACGGCGCCATCGCCGGGCCGATCAGCGGGTTGCCCGACAGGCCGTAGATGAACTGGTGGAAGCGGATGTCGGCAGCGATCAGCTTGGCCAGCGAGCCGCCGGCCATCGCCTTGCGGCCAGCGTCGATCAGCGCCGGGCCCTGCTGCGCCGCGCGCGCGGCGTTGAGCTCGGCAGCACGGCGGCAGGCCAGCCCTTCCATCACCGCGCGGATGTCGTACATGTGGTGCACGAAGTCGGCGTCCAGCGGTGCGACGATCAGCCCACGCCCCGGCGCGTCCTTGAGCACGCCCTGCTTGCGCAGCAAGGTCAGCGCCTGCTGCACCGGCTGGCGCGACACGCCCAGCGTCTTGGCGATCTGCTCCTGGATGATGCGTTCGCCCGACGCGAGTTGGCCGGATGCGATCTCGCCCAGGATCGCATCGAGCACCTGCTCGACCAGGTTGGGTGAGGGGGACAGGGGCTTCATGGCGCCGCAGTGTAGCGCCGCCACGGCACTCCGAACTCGGAATTCGATGCGGGAAGACCCTGATGGAACTCTGAATTCAGAATACTACATTCCGCATCACTGCCTCCGGAGACCCGCTATGCCCAGCGCCACCCCTCACCCCAGCGTTGCCGAAGTCATCGCTCGCTTCCTCGTCGCACGCGGCGTCGACCGTATATTCGGCCTGCAAGGCGGCCACATCCAGCCGATCTGGGACCAGCTGGCCCAGATCGGCGTGCGCATCGTCGACGTGCGAGACGAGGGCGCGGCGGTGCACATGGCGCACGCGCACTCGCAGCTCTCGGGCCGCATGGGCGTGGCGATGGCCACCGCCGGGCCCGGCGTCACCAACTGCGTCACTGCGATCACCAACGCCCACCTCGAGCGTGTGCCGGTGCTGCTGATCGGCGGCTGCCCGCCCGTGCCGCAGGACGACCTGGGGCCACTGCAGGGCATCGACCATGCGGCGATCCTGGCGCCGGTGACGCGCTGGTCGCGCACGCTGCGCGTGGCCGAGCAGACCGCGCGCGACCTCGACAAGGCCTGGGCCCTGGCCGACGGCGACGGCGGGCCGCCCGGGCCGGTGTACGTCGAGATCCCGACCGACGTGCTGCGCCAGACCGTGCATCCGGCCTGCGTGCTGCCCGAACACATGGCGCCCAAGTCGCGCCCGCGCGTGCAGCCGGATGCCGAGCTCGTGTCGCGAGCTGCCGCACTGATGCGTGAGGCGCGGCGGCCGCTGGTGATGACCGGCCGCGGCGCGCGAGGCGCCTCCGCGGCGCTAACGCGCCTGCTCGACGCCAGCGGCGCGGTCTACCTCGACACCCAGGAAAGCCGCGGCCTGGTCGACGGCGCGCATGCGGCGGTGGTCGGCGCGGTGCGAGCCAAGGCGATGAACGAGGCCGACCTCGTGCTCGTCGTCGGCCGCAAGCTCGACTACCAGATGGGCTACGGCTCGCCCGCCGTGTTCCCGAACGCGCGCTTCATCCGCATCGCCGACCACGCCGACGAGCTGCGCGACAACCGGCGCGGCGAGGTGGAGCTGCTGGCCGACGCGGGGCTTTCGATGGCCGCGCTGGCCGAGTCGATCGCCACGCCCTCGCCCGCGCTCGACACCGCCTGGACCGCTGCGCTGCGCACCGAGCACGTGCGTCGCGCGGCCAGGCACGCCGAAGCGATGGCGACGGCACCCGCCGGCAAGGACGGCCACCTCCACCCCAACCGCATCTTCGCGGCGTTGCGCAAGGTGCTCAAACCCGACGCGATCACCGTCGCCGACGGCGGCGACCTGCTCAGCTTCGCGCGCATGGGACTGGACGCGCGCACCTACCTCGACGCCGGCGCCTTCGGTTGCCTCGGCGTGGGCACGCCGTACGCGGTGGCCGCCGCGCTGCTGCATCCCGAGCGCCAGGTCGTGGCGATCACCGGCGACGGCGCCTTCGGCATCAACGCGATGGAGATCGACAGCGCCAAGCGCCATGGTGCCCGCGCGGTGTTCATCGTCTCCAATAATGCGGCCTGGAACATCGAGCGGCTCGACCAGGAGATGAACTACGGCGGCCGCGTGGTCGGCACCACGCTGGCTTGGAGCGACTACGCCGGCATGGCGCGCGCCTTCGGCCTGCACGCCGAGCGTGTGACCGACCCGGCGCGCCTGGAAGGCGCGATCCGCGATGCATTCGCCAACGCGCCGGCGCTGATCGACGTCGTCACCACGCGCGACGCGCTGAGCTCCGATGCCGGCAAGGGCCTGGGCTGGGTGCCCGACCGGCAGGCGCTGACGGCGTGGGACGAGGCCGAGCAGAAGAGGCGGTCGTGAGCAGCCTGCTGACGCTTTCCGAGTCCGTCGCTGCGCACGCGCGCACGCAGCCCCAGAAGATCGGCGTGCGCGACTCCAGGCGCGCGCTGAGCTACGCGCAGTGGGATGACCGCGCAAGTCGCCTGGCCAACGCGCTGCTCGGCCTGGGTCTGGTCAAGGGCGACCGCGTCGCGCTGCTGGCCTACAACACGATCGAGTGGTGGGAGATCTACGCCGCGCTGGCGCGCGCCGGGCTGGTCGCCGTGCCGATCAATTTCCGCCTGGCCGGTCCTGAGATCGCCTACATCGTGCAGCACGCCGAGGCGCGCGCCGCGATCGTGCAGGACGACCTGCGCGGCGTGATCGACAGCATCTGCGCCGAACTGCCGATCGCGGCCGAGCGCTACGTGCACTTCGGCGGGTCGGCCACACCCGCCGGCTGGCACGGCTACGAGGCGCTGATCGCCACGGCACCCGCGCGCGCACCGGCGATCGACGTGACGCCACAAGACCTCTTCGCGCTGATGTACACCTCGGGCACCACCGGCCGGCCCAAGGGCGCGATGCGCAACCACGAGGGCAACGCGCTGATCGCGCTGGCCACCGCGCTCGAGTTCGGCCTCACGCGCGACGACACGGGCCTGCTGGTGATGCCGCT